>Ga0335073_10006820_pt1 | contig 16041 bp, 17 predicted proteins | sample Lox_Sample_22_FD_207093 | JGI IMG/M metagenome (GOLD analysis project Ga0335073, IMG submission 207093) | Soil microbial communities from Loxahatchee National Wildlife Refuge, Florida, United States - Lox_Sample_2.2 | ecosystem: Environmental > Terrestrial > Soil > Wetlands | place: USA... | reverse complement strand
GACCTCGGAGCCCTCGACGAAATAGGGCGTCCAGCCATAGCCGCGAAGAAGATTTTCCAGCTCGTCATGTGAAATGCGGGCAGGCAGAGTTGGATTGTCGATCTTGTAGCCGTTCAAATGAAGAATGGGCAGAACCGCGCCATCGCGCGCCGGATTTAAGAACTTGTTGATGTGCCAGGAGGTCGCGAGCGGGCCAGTCTCAGATTCTCCGTCTCCGACAGCCGCGGCCACGATCAGATCGGGATTGTCGAGTGCCGCACCGCAAGCATGCGAAAGCGAATAGCCGAGCTCGCCGCCCTCGTGGATCGATCCCGGCGTTTCTGGCGTGCAGTGGCTGCCGACGCCGCCGGGAAATGAAAACTCTTTAAGAAACAAACGCAGACCATCAACGTCCTGGCTTTTTTCCGGGTAGATTTCAGAATAAGTGCCTTCAAGATACGCGGGGCCAAGGACGCCGGGCGCGCCGTGCCCCGGCCCGGCGATGAAGATCATGTCGAGATCGTATTTTTTGATCAGCCGGCTCAGGTGAATGTACATGAAGGACAATCCCGGACTTGATCCCCAATGGCCAAGCTGGCGATTTTTAATGTGCTCAGGCTTGAGCGGGTCTGCGAGAAGAGGATTTTCCTGAAGGTAAATCATCCCCAGGCTCAGATAATTGCAGGCCCGCCAGTAAGTTTCTGTTTTGCGTAGTTCTTCTGCGCTGAGTGGCTTTCCGGAAATCGTCGATCGGGTGGGAGAGTAGGGGCTAAGCTCGGAGATTTCGGCTGGAATGCTGACGTCGATGATGCTCACGGCTGACTCCTCTTAAGATAGGCTAGGCTCATAGGTCACCGGATGACAAATGGTTAGCTGCGGATTTATTAATATTCGGCTGCAGAAAACGGCGCTAGTGCGACTGGACGGACGATTGCGTGTTGGTAAATTGCACCAAGGCTTCCAACCTGCGTGCCGCAGCTCCCGAGTCGATTGAGACTTCCGCCAGCGGCAATGCGTCTCCCAGATGATCGGCCTTGCCTGCGGCCACCAGGGCAGCGGCTGAATTAAGCAGGACCACATCGCGCCGCGGTGACTTTTGCCCGCTGAGCACCTCCCGAATCAGTGCGGCATTGGCCGCGGCATCGCCGCCGGAAATATCATCGAGCGAGGCGGGCCTCAGGCCGAATTCCTCGGGTCTAACTTCGTAAGTTCTCACGGCCCCTTCGCGCACTTCTGCCACGCGGGTGGGGCCAGTAATCGTGATTTCGTCGAGTCCGTCGAGACCGTGGACGACGAGTGCGCGACGAAGCCCTAGCATGCTGAGCGCCTCTGCAAGTTTTTCTACGAGATCTACCGAGTACACGCCAACGACCTGCGCCGAAGCATGCGCGGGATTGGTCAGCGGGCCAAGCAGATTGAACACGGTGCGTAAACGCAACTCACGACGCGCCGGCTGCACGTACTTCATTGCGGAATGCATCGCCGGCGCATAGAGAAAAGTGATGCCAACCTCCCGCAGGCAGGCAGCCATGCGGGCGGGAGGCAGGCCGATGTTGACTCCTAATGCTTCCATCACGTCGGCGGAGCCACATTTCGAAGTCACGCTGCGATTGCCGTGCTTGGCAACCCGAACGCCTGCGCCTGCGACCACAAAAGCCGTCGCCGTCGAGATGTTGAATGTGCCGCTGGTATCGCCGCCGGTGCCGCACGTGTCGACGAGGGCGTCGCGTCCCGTTCCGCTCACGTCAACAGGTAGATCGTGAACATCAAGAGGAGCAGCTTCGGCGCGAATGGCCTCCGCGAAGCCGACGATTTCCTCGACCGTCTCGCCCTTCATGTGAAGAGCCACCAGCAGTGCGCCGATCTGCGCGTCGGTACATTTGCCGGTAAGGATTTCCGTCATCACCGCGTGCGCTTCTTCGCGCGCGAGCGACTGATTGTGATTGGCGATGCGATGCAGAGCTTCGAGGATCATGGACGCTATAAGGGTAGCACTGCTCAGCCGGCAAGAGATTCAATCACCCGGACGGCCTCAGGCGAGAGTGCCATCTCTTTACTGGCCAAATCTTGTTTCATGTGTTCAGGATTAGACGTGCCGGTCAGCGGCAGAATTCCGATCGCACGAGCGAAACTGAAAATGATCTGCGCCGGTGTCGCGTTCAGGCGCGCGGCAAGATCGGTAATCAGCGGGGCGTGGACCACTTCCAGGTTCGCCGTGAGAAGCGAGAATCCCTGATAAGTGATCTTGCGCTCGCGGCAAAATGACCGGACATCGCGATCCCAACCGAGGCGGGCGAAGCAGCGATTCTGCACGAAAGCCGGGAGTTCAGCATGAGCAGCTGCCATTTCGTGCAAATGCTGTAAAGAGACATTGCTCACGCCGAGCAGCCGCGTGCGGCCCGCGTCTCGCTCCTTGATCATGGCTTTCCAGACTTCGGTGTCAGCCGTGGTCCAGCCATAGCCCGACGCAGGTCCGTGCAAGACGTAGCTATCAACATAGTCGGTGCCAAGGTGTTCGAGCGAACTGGCCATCGACTGTACAACTTGAGCAGAAAGACTGGCTGCGGGGTCGTAAGGAAGGCGATGGTCCTGTCCGGTACGGTAAGTGAATTTCGTTTGCAGAAAGAGGTCGGCGCGCGTTACCAGTCCAGCGCGATAGGCGGCAGCTAATCCTTCTCCAACTCCGGCCTCAAAATAGTGGCGGCGCTGATTGGCAGTGTCGATGCCGCGAAAGCCCATGCGAAGCGCGAGTTCGGTCAGCGCTGCAGTACGTTCTTCCTTCCAGGCTGTGCCGTAGAGGAAATCGGCAATAATTGATGAAGATAGATCGCTCATTATGTTGCTTCTTGTTTGCTCTATCGCTCTGCCCTCGATAAAATCGATTGTTTGCTGCCCGCAGTCTAAAGCCGCAAGCCATTTCCTGCCGATGAAAATACAGAACGAGCATCGTTTATGAAAATTCATGAGTATCAGGCCAAAGCAATCCTAAAGAAATACGGTGTCGCGGTGCCCCGCGGAGAAGTGGCGGAGACGCGCGAACAAGCCGAGGCTGCGGCAAAGGGCCTATTCGCCGCAGGCGCGACGGGCGTGGTTGTGAAAGCCCAAATTCACGCCGGGGGGCGAGGCAAAGGTGGAGGAGTCAAAATTGCCAAATCGGTTGAAGAGGCCGGCGAAATCGCCGCCAAAATGCTGGGCATGACTCTGATCACGCACCAGACTGGCCCGGAAGGCCGCGTGGTGCGGCGGTTGCTGATCGAAGAGACATTGCCGATCGAAAGGGAGCTTTACCTTGGCATCGTCATCGATCGCGTTGAGGCGAGGCCTGTATTCATGGCGTCGGCTGCAGGAGGCATGGAGATCGAGCAGGTGGCGGCGCAAAATCCGGGAGCAATTTTGAAAGAGCATATCGAGCCGGGCATGAGTCTGGAGGGATTTCAGGCGCGCAAACTCGCCTTCGCGCTCAGCCTCAAACCTCCGCAGATTAATCCGGCCGTGCAATTCACGACCGGCCTCTACCGCGCGTTTGCCGCGACCGATTCCTCGCTGATGGAAATCAATCCGTTCGTCTCCTGTTCCGACGGGCGACTTTTTGCGCTCGACGCCAAAATGAATTTTGATGACAACGCCCTGTTTCGCCATCCCGATATTCGTGAACTGCGCGATGTCACCGAGGAAGATCCACTTGAGGTCGAGGCTTCAAAGTACAACCTGAATTACATAAAACTCGACGGAAACGTAGGCTGCATGGTCAATGGCGCGGGCCTGGCCATGGCGACAATGGACATCATCAAGTATGCCGGCGGCATGCCGGCGAATTTTCTTGACGTCGGCGGCGGCGCTAACGCTGAGCAGGTCACGCACGCATTTGAAATTCTCCTGAGCGACAAGAACGTAAAAGCAGTGCTGATCAATATTTTCGGCGGAATTTTGCGTGTGGATACATTGGCCACGGGCGTGGTGGAAGCAGCCAAGAAGACGCAGATCCAGCTTCCCATTGTCTTGCGACTGGAGGGAACCAACGTGGAAGCAGGACGGGAAATTCTGAAGCAGTCAGGGCTCAATTTTATTGTGGCTGAAACCATGAAAGATGCCGCCGAAAAGGTTGTTGCGGCCGCTGGATAATACGGGAAAGCTACTGGGAACAGCGCGAAGGACTCATTCATGAGCATTCTTGTAGACAAATCGACGCGGGTTATCGTTCAAGGCCTGACCGGCCGGGAAGGCACATTCCATGCCAAGGCGTGTTCCGAGTATGGAACCCAGATCGTTGGCGGGGTAACGCCGGGGAAAGGCGGCACGACCCACGAAGGCTGGCCAATTTTCAACACGGTGCATGAAGCGGTGGACAAAACCGCGGCCGACACCACTCTGATTTTTGTCCCGCCCCCCTTTGCGGCTGACGCCATCATGGAGGCGGCCGACGCAGAACTGGAGCTAATCGTCTGCATCACGGAGGGAATACCCACGCTCGACATGGTGCGCGCCTTCGAGTTTTTGCAGGACCGGCGCTCCCGCTTGATTGGGCCCAACTGTCCCGGGATCATCTCTCCCGGCAAATGCAAAATCGGCATTATGCCGGGTAGAATTCACAAGGAAGGGCCAATCGGGATCGTCTCGCGCTCAGGGACCCTAACCTACGAAGCTGTATATCAACTCACGACGCGGGGGATTGGGCAATCGACTGCCATAGGAATCGGTGGCGATCCGATAATTGGGACCAATTTCCTGGATGCACTGGAATTGTTCAACCGCGATCCACAGACGGAAGCGGTCGTCATGATCGGCGAAATTGGCGGCAACGCCGAAGAAACGGCGGCGGAATATATCAGGATGCACATGCGCAAGCCGGTCATCGGATTTATTGCCGGGCAAACTGCGCCTCCCGGGCGGCGGATGGGCCATGCCGGCGCAATTATTTCCGGCGGGAAGGGAACCGCGGCGGAGAAGATCAAAGCCATGGAAGCGGCGGGCATTCGCGTGGCGAAATCGCCGGCCGTAATCGGCGAGACCGTGATGGCAGCGTTGGGAGTGAAGGTGTAGCGCGATCGCGTAGCTGCTTGGCTGCGATTGTCGGACGAACGGCTCAAGGAAAAACCAGTTCTCAGTTGCGAGTTCGCAGTTCTCAGTAACCAACAACAAGAGCAAACAATCAAATCATGAAAACTCTGCAACGCACTCTTACCATCGTCAAACCCGATGCCGTCCGCAGGAATGCGATCGGCGACATCATTGAGCAATTCGAGAAGAATGGCTTCCGCATTCTGTGCATGAAGATGCTGGAGATTTCCAAGCACCAGGCCGAGCAGTTCTACGCGGTGCATGCCCACCGGCCGTTCTACAACTCGCTGACGGATTTCATGTCGAGCGGGCCAATCGTGGCATTGGCGCTGGAAAAAGAGAACGCCATAGCCGATCTGCGCAACCTGATGGGCGCAACCAATCCTGCAAACGCGGAGGAAGGCACGATCCGCAAGAAGTGGGGAAGCAGCATTGAGCACAATGCCATCCATGGCTCCGACGCGGAAGACACTGCCCGCTTTGAGCTCAGCTTCTTTTTTGCAGGATACGAACTGGCCAAGTGACGGCGTTTGAGTCACGGGCCGTCGTCTTGAGTGAAAGTGAAGGATCCCGGAGAGAATCTCCCATGCCCCTGGTTCAAATCACGATGCTGGAAGGACGCTCCACCGAACAGAAGCGCAAACTGGCAACGCGGATTACCGACGCGATGGTCGAAGAAGCGGGCGCACGCCGCGAGGCAGTCGTTGTAGCTTTTCATGAAGTGTCGAAGGAAAGCTATGCTTCCGGCGGGGTTTTGATGGCGGACAAAACAAAGTGAGTCAACAGTTAAACTATCCCAGCGGTTCATAAAGCTGCCCTTCCACTCTTTCCGCCATTTTGGGCAGCTCTTTTTTCGCAAATTGCATAAAGTGTGGCGCCGCGCGGTGGGCTTCAAGGGCGGCATCATCCTTGTATTGCTCGTAAATGAAGAAGCGGCGCGGTTCAGTCTTGTGCCGGTGGACAAGGTACATGGCGCATCCCGGCTCTTTGCGGGATTCCTCAGTCAATCTGGCGAATAAAGCCGCGACTTCATTTTCACGCCCTGCCTTCGCCATCCAGGTGACCGCCAGCACAACCATGACCTTCTCTCCTCTTGGAATTAAGTCCGGATGCCTTTGCCCTCACTCAATTGGGCTGCGAATTCGGGCGCAAATATGGTCTGTTCGCGGCCCGGCCCGGTTGAAACCACGCCGATTTTTGCTCCGCACTCCTTGCCCACAAACTGCAAATACTCCTGGGCCGCTTTGGGCAGTTCATCCATTTCTACGATGTCCTGAGTGGAAGTCCTCCAACCGGGCAAAGTGCGATAGACGCATTCAATCTGTTCGTACCCGCTCGCCTGCGCGGGAATTTCGCTGGTTTTCTTGCCGTTGATCTTATAGGCGACGCAAACCGGGATTTCAGGCAGCTCATCCAGCACATCCAGTTTCGTAACCACCAGCCAGGAGATGCCATTGATCATGGCAGCGTAGCGCAGGAGAGGCAAATCAATCCAGCCCGTTCTTCGAGGCCGGCCGGTTACGGCTCCGTATTCGTTCCCCCTGGCGCGTAGCAGTTCACCGGTGGCGTCGTTCAATTCCGTGGGAAAGGGCCCGCTGCCCACGCGCGTGCAGTAAGCCTTAGTAATGCCGACAACGGTGTCGATCGCAGTGGGAGCCACGCCCGTTCCGATCACCGCGCCGCCGGAAGTCGCGCTGGAGGAGGTGACGAAGGGATAGGTTCCATGATCAATATCGAGCATGGTGCCTTGCGCGCCTTCGAAAATAATCGACTCGCCCTGCTGCAGCGCCCCATTGAGAAGCTCGGCCGTGTCGCAAACAAAGGGCGCGATCTTCACTGAAGCTTCTGCATACTCCTGGTACATCTTGTCGGCGTCGAGCGGTTCGGAGTTGAACAGCGCGTGCGCGATCATGTTCTTCTCGTGGCAGGCATTTTCCACGTGGGTGCGCAGCAGTTGCAAGTCCAGCAAATCGGCGACGCGCAGCCCGCGGCGGCCCATTTTATCTTCGTAGGCGGGCCCGATACCTCGAGAAGTGGTGCCGATCTTCACCCTGCCCGGCGCATTTTCTGAAGCCAGCTCGATCATGCGATGGTAAGGCAGGATCACGTGGGCGCGATTGCTCACAAACAGGTTTCCGTCCACAGCTACGCCCGCCTCTCGCAAGGCTGCCACTTCCTTCAGGAAAGCCATGGGGTCAAGAACCACCCCGTTGCCGATGACGCTTCGGCAGCCCTTGCGCAAGACTCCGCAAGGCACGAGCTGCAGGATGAACTTCCTGCCATGAATGATGACGGTATGGCCGGCGTTATGTCCGCCAGCGTAGCGCGCGACAATGGAAAAATTTTCCGAGAGCACGTCGACGATTTTGCCTTTGCCCTCGTCGCCCCACTGCGCTCCCACAATAACTAGGGTCTTTCCCTTCTTCAACACTGAACTCCACGAAACAGGATATGCGGCTGTAAGCGTGCTCCGCCTGGCCGCACGGCGGGGCTGCGCACACTCCTTACCTGCGCTGACGAGCGAAGACTCAGAATTACTGGGATATTTGGAGGAGCAGAGTGTACCTTCCATCATACCGTGCCTTGTCAACCCGGGCAATTCCACGCACCCTGACCGTCGGCCGGACCTGCCTGTAGACTAGTCGTGCTATGCCGGAGCTTCCCGAAGTCGAAACCATCGTTCGCGGCCTTGCGGACCGCGTTACCGGCGATGTGATCGAAACCGTCTGGCTAGGTTCCAAGCCGGAGCCGCTGAAATCCCCGGCGGTCGAGATTGCTTCAACGCTCGAATCGAAACGCATTGCCGGTGTGCGGCGGATGGGAAAGCACATCGTGTTCGATCTCGAGCCAAACCATGTGGCACGGACGCCCTCGTCCGCGAAAAAAGCGGCCGGCAGGCCAGCAAGAAAGCGGAAGATTTCATCCGATTCCAAGGGAATCAAAAGCCGGGATGCGAACGCACAGTGGATTGTGCACCTTGGCATGACAGGGCAAATGCTGCTCTGCGCGAGTGGCGAAGAAATCGAGAAGCATACTCATGCGATCATCGGACTGGCTTCTGGCCGCGAGCTGCGCTTCGTTGATCCCCGCCGTTTTGGGCGCATCAGTGTTGCCCATGGTTTTCAAACCCCGGGCACTGAGCCCCTCCAAATCGATCTCGAGCATTTCGCGGCTCTGTTTCGCGGCCGTAAAACGCCGATCAAGAGCGCTCTTTTGAACCAGAATCTGCTGCGTGGCGTAGGCAACATTTATGCCGATGAGGCTTTATTTCGCGCCGGCATCCGGCCTCGCCGGCGCGCGTCAACCTTGACACGGGAACACCTGGCTAAACTTCACGGCGCGGTGAAAGAAGTGCTGCGCGAGGCGATCGCATTGGGTGGCTCCTCGGTCTCTGACTATGTGGACGCAAATGGCGAAGAGGGATTTTTCCAGCTCAAGCATCGAGTGTACGGCCGCGAAGGCGAGCCTTGCCTGGTCTGTAAAACTCCGATCAAGCGCGTGGTAATTGCCGGCCGCAGCAGCCACTATTGTCCCAAGTGCCAGAAGTGACTGGAATCATCGATGCATGACTTTCCTGAATGCGCTTAGAAGAACCGCATTCTGGTCCGGTTTGCCAATCGTGATCCGAATCGCATTGGGCGCACCGTATTCGTGGAGCGGTCGGACTGCTACACCTTCCTGCTCAAGTCGTCCGGCGATCGCCAGGCTATTTTCGCGCAATTCGCAATAAAGAAAATTTCCCCACGGGATAGGAATTGAATATCCAAGTTTGCAGAGTGCGTCACGCAGAGGCTCTGCCTCATGAGCGTTATTTTCCACAGCGCGGCGCACGTGCCCCGTGTCATCCAACGCGGCAAGGGCCCCTGCTTGCGCCACGGAAGAGACGTTGTAGATGGTTCGATGCGACCGGATCTTCGCAGTCAATTCGGCCGACGCAATTCCGTATCCCACACGCATGCCCGCCAGCCCATGAGCTTTGGAGAAAGTCCGCAACACTATGACATTCCTCCCGCGCCGGACATAATCAAGCGACCGGGAATATTCCACGCCTCGCAAGGCTGCGAAATGCTGCGCGTAGTCGTAGTAGGCCTCGTCCAGAACCGTGATGACATGCGACGGCACTTCGCCGAGAAATTGCTCAATCTCCCTTGGCGTAACCACAGTGCCGGTCGGGTTATTCGGGTTGGCCAGGAAAACAATTCGCGTATCGCGATCGATCGCTCGCGCCAGGGAGGGAAGATCGAAACCGTCCTCGCGCGTAGCTACTTGCACCAGCCGGCCGCCGGCATTTTCCGTGGCGGTTCGATACGCAATAAATGATTTCTCGCTGGTGATCGCTTTCTGCCCCGGCGCGAGGAAAGTACGCGCGATTACTCCGAGCAGATCGGTCAGCCCGCCTGCGACAATAATTTGTCTGCGCTCTATTTGGTGAATCTGTGCGAGTTTGTCGCGCAACCCTCGAGCGCTGTTCTCGGGATAGAAATGGCTCGCTTCCAGCGCCGCCTGCATCGCTTCCAATGCGAGCGGCGAAGGCCCGAAGGGATTTTCATTCAAGTCCAATCGGACGATTGTCGGCGTGTGCTGCATCGCTTGGCGTTTACTTGATGGCCGACTTCAGGCGGGCAATTTCGCGCGGCGTCAGCCGGCGGAATTCGCCTGGCGGAACATCCAGTTCGAGCGGCCCGTAGCGAACGCGCCGGATCTTCTCGACGTGATGGCCGACCTGCTCAAACATGCGACGTATCTGGCGATTCTTGCCTTCGATCAACGTGACTTCGTACCAGGGGTTGTCCGCTTCCCGCAAAGGCCGGATCTTCGCGGGGGCAGTCTTTACCCGTTTGCCGTGATCGGTTGGAATAGACACGCCCTTACGCAGCTTTGCCAGTGCCTCCGCTGAAGGCACGCCTGCCACTTTTACCACATACGTCTTCGGCACGTGCGAAGCCGCTTTCATCAGCCGGGCGGCAAGTTCTCCATCGTTGGTCATCAGGAGTAGACCTTCGCTGCCGTAATCCAGGCGTCCTACTGGATAGACGCGCTCGGGAATTCCGCGAAGCAGGCTCATCACCGTCGGCCGGCCTTCCGGATCGCTCACAGTCGTAACGTAACCCTTAGGCTTGTTCAGCACCAGGTAAACGTAACGCTGCGCGCCGCGCAACAACTTGCCATTCACGCGAATGTGATCGTGTTCCGGATCAGCCTTGGTGCCCGGCTCTGTGACCACCTGCCCGTTGACCGACACCACACCGCCCGCGATCAATTCTTCAGCCTTTCGCCGCGAGGCGATTCCGGCAGCCGCGATGATTTTTTGGAGACGCTGAGCGGGCATTGAGATCAGCAGAACTTCGCGAGAAACTTCACGCCGCCGGGTCTTTCTCCCCGGCAGGAGCTTGTTCTAATTCGCCTTCCGTGCGGTTGTCGTCAGCCTCGCCGGTATTTCCCGGTTGTGGCGCCGCTGCTCCTACGGCATCGCCCGAGGCCGGCAACAATTCTCCCTGGAACGACTCCGCGACCAGCTTCTCAAACTCTTCCATGCTGGGCAATTCGTTCACGTCCTGGAGGCCGAATCGCAGCAGAAATTCTTTCGTAGTCTTGTAGAGAATTGGGCGTCCGATGACGGCTTTTCGGCCGGAAGTCGTGATCAGCTTGCGATCCAGCAGCGTGGCAATTACGCCGCTCGAGTCGACGCCGCGGATTTCGCTGATCTCGGGCACGGTTACCGGTTGTTTGTAGGCGATGACTGCAAGAGTTTCGAGCGCGGGCAGAGAAAGCCGGATCGGCGGTTTCAGGCTCTTGGCGAAGCTCCGCACGAGTTCGTGCTGCTCCGGCTTGGTCGACATACGATAGCCGCCGGCAACTTGCCGGATTTCAATTCCATGAGCTGCGGTTGCATAGTCGGCTGTTAATTCTTCAAGCGCCGCGCGCACACGAGAGCGTACTTCGTTTTCGTCTGCCGCACCTTCTGCGCTAACCGAGTCCTTCACGAGAGCGACAATCTGATCGAGCGTGATAGGCGTCTCGGCCGCATAAATGATGGCTTCGAGTTGGGCTTTTAGATTCATAGTTGAGTGAGCACGAAACAGTGACTAGTGGCTAGTGAATAGTGGCTAGTAATTCAGCGGGGTCGGTTCTACTAGCCACGAATCACTAACCACTTAGCCACTGCTATTTCCAATCATCCCGGACCGCTGCCTGCTCGGCCATGATCGCGGCAAATCCCGTGTGCTTGCGCAGCAGGATCTCTCCAAACAGCCGATCCTGGCGCAGTTGCACTGCTTGCAGCCGGACAAGCTCCAAGAGGGCCAAAAACATGCAAACCAGCACTGCCTGCGAATTCACGTTGCGCAAAAGTTGTTTCAGCCGGATGGGACGGTCCTCGAGCGCCAGCCTCCGCCGCAAATAGTCGATCATCTGGCCGACGGTAACTTGCTCCTCATCCACCTGAATCATGGGCCGCGATCGCGCCCGCTCCAGAATCTGCTGAAAGGTTTTCACCAGATCAATGACGTCGGCGGCAATTTCCGGGTCGGTGCCTTCCGCGTCCATGAATTCCCGAATGGCTGGATTCGAACGAACGGCATCTTCGAGTTGCTGCTTCTGCAAGAGCATCTGTGCCGCTGACTTGAATTTCTCGTGCTCCAGCAGGCGGTTTACCAGCTCCACGCGCGGGTCATCTTCGATCTCCGAGGCCGCTGCCGGATCGCGCGGCAGTAGCATCTTGGATTTAATGTGAATGAGCACGGCGGCCATGTAGATGAATTCGGCTGCCACGTTGACATCAAGCTCTTTGAGTTTTTCGACGTAGGCCAGATACTGCGCTGTGATGCGCCCGATGGGAATGTCGTAGATATCGATGTCCTGCTTGCGGACCAAGTCCAGCAGAAAATCGAGCGGCCCCTCATACACGGCGCCAACGCTGACCGCAAAGGGAAAATCACTCCCTTTGTTTTTTTCGTTGCCGCGGGCCGCAAGAGCCGGCCCGGCTATCGATTGCCCACTTTCCATCATGTGCCCGTCTTCCATCAATCGCGACTCACTTCCGCCCCTCGTATTCCAGTGACATGCCCATCGCAGCCCGCACCTCGGTCATGGTTGCGTCGGCTACCTTGCCGGCCCGCGCTGAGCCTGCTTCCAGAATATCCCAAGCCAGGCGCGGATTCTCCTCATATTTCTTTCGCCGCTCCTGCATGGGATTGAGAATCTTCACCAGCGCATTTGCCGCCCAGCTTTTGCACTCGATGCAGCCAATCGAAGCGGAGCGGCAGCCCTCGTAAACTTTTGCCATGGTTTCTTTGCTGCTGAAAATCTTATGCAGGTCGCCGACTGGACACACATCAGGATTGCCGGGATCACTGCGCCGCACTCGCGCCGGATCGGTGACCATGGTCTTCAGCTTCTGCCGCACCACAGGCTCGGGATCGGTGAGCATGATCGTGTTGCCGTACGATTTCGACATCTTGCGGCCGTCGGTTCCCGGCAACTTGGGGGACGGCGTGAGCAGCGCCTGGGGCTCGGGAAAAACGAGTCCTGATGGACCGCGATCACCCGCGGGTTTCGCGAAAGTGCTCTCGTGCCGACGAATCAATGACTCGTCGGCCAGCTCGATATTCATGTCGAAGACTGCGTTGGCCTCCTCCTCACGAGAAAGCTTCACCGCGGGCGCATAACCGCGCTTGGGATAGAAAAAATTAAACCGCCGCGCAATCTCCCGCGTCAGCTCCACATGCGCCACCTGGTCTTCGCCGACAGGAACAAAATCGCCTTTATAGATCAGAATGTCAGCGGCCTGAAGCACGGGATAGCCCAGAAACCCGTAAGTCCCCAAATCTTTTTCCGTGATGTTTTCCCGCTGCTCTTTGTAAGTAGGAACGCGCTCCAGCCAGCCCAGCGGAGTAATCATGGAAAACAAAAGATGCAACTCGGCGTGCTGCGGCACGTGCGACTGAATGAACATGGTGCAGCGCTCCGGATCGAGCCCTGCGGCCAGCCAATCGAGCAGCACTTCGAGCGAATTCTCCTTGATTCGCGAAGTGTCGGCATAATCTGTGGTCAGCGCGTGCCAGTCCGCCACGAAGAAAAAGCATTCATACTCATCCTGCATGCGCACCCAATTGGCGAGCGCGCCTACAAAATTACCCAGATGCAGCTTTCCAGTGGAGCGCATACCGCTGAGCACGCGTTTCTTTTGAGTTGTTTGAACCGTCATCAGACTCCCAGCAGAACCGAACGGTAAAGGTTCATAAAAGGGCGAATCAAGGCAAAGAGCAGATTCCCACCAAAAAACACCAGCGCCATCAGGGCAAAAATTCCGACCATGTCATACACGCGCCTCACGCTGTCGGAGAGAAAATGCCGCAAGACATGGCTCCCATCCAGAGGGGGTATCGGAATCAGGTTGAAGACCGCAAGCAGAACATTAATCTCGACGATCTCATAGAGAAGCAAACACACCGGCACCCAAACGGAGCTGCCCGCCGCAATTCCAGCGACCGTGTAGCGGACAATGGCGCGTCCATCGGGAACGACGAGCGCGATGGCGCACAGGACAATCGTGGCGCCGGTCGCCACAATAAAATTGCTGGTCGGTCCGGCCACCGACGTCAGAATGTCGTCCAGAACCTGATTTTTGAAGTTTCGCGGATCGACCGGAGTAGGCTTGGCCCAGCCAATCATGGGGAAGTTGCTCAACGCTGCGATTAGCGGAAGCAGCACGGTCCCGACGGGATCGATATGACGGATGGGATTTAATGAAATTCGTCCCAGCATCCGGGCCGTCGGATCGCCGCAGCGGTTTGCGGTCCAGGCGTGGGCGGACTCGTGTACGCTAATCGCGAGCAGGAAAGCGATTATTTGAAAGACAATGTCGACGTGCTGCAGCGTCATGCAGGCTGGCTTCGATACTACCACGTGGACCCGTTATTGCAGCTCACTGCGGGGTTGGAGCGGGTCTAAGCGAATAGGCCCACGCCTAGATTCAATCCCACCGAATAACCTGCGCCATCCGCCGTGTCCTCGCTGCCGAAACCGAGCGGCCCGCTCATCCCGATGGAGCCGCCACCATCCGCCGGGTCGCTGAGTCCAACCGGTCCGCTGAGGCCAACGCCACCATTCATTGTGGCGAGCAAATCGGGGAACTGGACTGGCCCGCTACTGCTCAAAATGCCGAACATGGCTTTTCTCCTTCGCCTACCGGCTGTTCTCACTCCTGGGATTTTGTACTCTGGCTGCATAAATCGGCGGCTAGGGCAGGCGGATTTAGAAACGCAACGGCCAGTTGGCGCACACCAAAAGGCGCGTCCTTTCGGATCAGGAAAGGTTTGTTGCTGCTCTCATTGTTTTATAATTCGCGCCACTTGAGATGCTGTGTCTTCTTTGAGTCTTGAAGAGCTTCACTTGCTCAATCTAGCCCGCAAACTTCGTGTGATGGATTACTTCACCCTGGCATGGGGAACCATGGTGGGCGTGGGCTGGCTGGTTGTCATGGATGACTGGCTGCTGCGTGGAGGCGCGCTGGGCGCAGTGCTGGGATTCGGAATCGGCGGCGCTTTACTTTTGCCCATCGGCTACGTTTACGGTCGGCTGGTCATGGCTATGCCCGATGCGGCGGGTGAAGTTGCATATACGGCCAAAGTTTTTTCCCGGCCAGTAAGTTACGCCACCGGCTGGATGATGCTGCTCGCCTATTTCATCGTATGCCCGTGGGAGGCCGTGGCTGTGGGCCGGATCGCGGGTTACATTTTGCCGTCGCTCGACTCGGTCGAAATCTACCACCTCGCACACCATCCGGTATATTTGCCACACCTGGCGATCGGAATTCTTTTGACGGCACTGCTTACTTTCCTCAATTATCGCGGCGTCCGGTTGAGCGCGGACTTTCAGAACTGGACGGCATTCGGGACGCTGGGGTTGTTTTTGGTGTTCGTGGCCGCCGGCGCTGCCAAGGGATCGCCGCGTAATCTGCCGCCTCTGTTCACACACTCTCCGCTTGTTTCGGTTCTGTTGGTGATGCAAATCGTTCCATACTTCATGACCGGATACGAGTCGGTGGCCAAAGCAGCGGAAGAAGCCAACCCGGAATTCCGTGAGCGCGGATTTTTGCAGGCAATCTGGGCGGCAATTCTCGTGGGCATACTTTTCTATACGGTCGTGATCGCCGCGGTGAGTTATGCGGCGCCGTGGAGAGAACTGACCGGAGAGAAATTCATGACCGCGGTGGCCTTTGAACATGCCGTAGGCTCGCGTTGGATCGTGAACGTCATTCTTGCGGCTGCGCTGCTCTCGCTTCTGAAGGTGTTCAACGGAAACCTGGTGGCCGCGAGCCGGCTGCTTTTTGCCATGGGACGTCGCGGCCTTGTGGGGCGAGGCATGGGAACGGTCCACGTTCGCTATCAGACTCCCTCGGTGGCCGTGGTGTGCATCGGACTGGCCACCGCGGTTTGCATATTTTTTGGCGACGCCATTCTCGTGCCGGTTACGGAGGTTGGCTCGGTGGCTTCAGCCGTCGGCTGGTTCGCCACCTGCGCTGCCTACTATCAGATGAAACCTTCATTCGGACAACGCGCCATCGCAGCCGCCGGAGCGGCCATAGGACTGCTCCTGATCTTCATCAAAATCGCCCCCGGGGTGCCCGGGCATTTCAGCGCCTACGAATGGCTGGCCCTGGCAGTTTGGATTGGCATTGGATTCGCGCTCCTGCGAAAGGAAGCCTGCGTGCCAGCCTGAAAAGCCCGAGAGAGAATTCAGTGATCAGCTGTGAGTTCCCAGTCTCAGAGATAGGAGAAAGATATGACGAAGCAAACCTGGCGATACCTGACGCAGTTGTTAGCTGTCTTCATTCTGCTGGTTGCGGCGCCCTTGTGGGCCGCCGCCTCGCCGCCATCCTTCGACATGGTCATCGTCAACGGTCACATCATCGATGGAACGGGATCACCGTGGTATTCGGGTGACGTTGGAATCCGGGCGGGGAAAATTGCGGCCATCGGGAATTTGAGCGCCGCGCCACGC
>Ga0335073_10006819_pt1 | contig 16041 bp, 14 predicted proteins | sample Lox_Sample_22_FD_207093 | JGI IMG/M metagenome (GOLD analysis project Ga0335073, IMG submission 207093) | Soil microbial communities from Loxahatchee National Wildlife Refuge, Florida, United States - Lox_Sample_2.2 | ecosystem: Environmental > Terrestrial > Soil > Wetlands | place: USA... | reverse complement strand
TTCATTCGTAATAATGTGTGTGATACCGATGTCTGTAACGCTGCTCGCAACAATTCCCGAGGCGAAACGTAAAGTTTGACCGGCGAGTCGAAGCGGTAGATCTCTGAGCATTTCGTCCGAAGGATTTGTGCTTCTACTATTGGCGCGATCAGAGGGATCTGTGTGATTCTCGTCAAGGTAAACTACACAGTTGTGGAACATGTATTCTGGCAAGTCTTCTAAGTCTATACCATGGTCCAACAACTGATCAACGAGAATAGATTTATCGGCATGCGACTTTGGCTCCGGGATGTCCTCAAAGATGCGTCGAAGGTCATCGGTGGTGACATCTCGGCAGTAACTGTCCCCAAACTCATCAATGTTGCCATCAGCCATTATTTTGTCCTCCGGTGTCGCATGGTACATGTGGCTTGGCTCCATCGGTAGCAAGAAGCTCGGTCGGCCATGGTCGATCTCACTTTGTCTTATGCAGTCAAATAGCCATGAAGGCCGTACAATACTCAACTTTCCTTCCTTCTTAATGGAGCGAACCTTGATCGGCTCCCGATCCGCGACACATATGACGTCTGGCTTTGCGCTTTGAGACTGTACGATGGTGCCCCCGTTTGCTTTGACCATAGCTTCGAGCTCTGATTTGGTCTTCTTCTCTGGGTTCAAGCTCTCGGTGATGATGAAAAAATTCAACCCTTCAAACACCTTCGTGTCTGGTCTAGCGAAGGGTTTCTTAAATTTGACTTCTTCATCCTCTCCGATCAGAACGAGCGGTCTCTTCTTTTTTCTTGCTGGTGCTCTGCGCTTCCTCCGTTCGTCATCGATCTCGAACTCCTTCTCTGCGTGCTCTTTCTCCGCATCCGCTTTCAACTTGATAAATTCCTGGATGCTCAAAGCGTCCCTCCAAGTCTTGTCGGTCCGCACCCGTTTGAATCGTGGAAAGCGCAACGTCAAGCCGACTCTGAATTGATCCGTGTAATGTACTGAGGATGCCTTCGCAGATACCACGACGGAGTCTTCGGGCTTAATCCAAACGTCCGGTCTCTCGAATTGTCTTTCACCACCACCTAGCTCAATCCAATCCGTTGGAGGCTTTTTCGGATCCCACTTGTTCCACTTGCCTTCTGTACGATGTGCAATCTCTTTGTAGTCGCTTGCACTGAAACCTCCACCAACCTTGAAGAAGGAAAACGTCTTTTGTTCCCGAGCTCCCTGGAGAATTTGGTTCTGATCAACCCTCAGCCCGCACATGTACGAAGAGATGCGCCCTCCTCTATCGCCGGATCCATAGTAACCACCGACCACAACACAATCCAATGCCTCACCAAACTCAGTCATGTACTCCGGTTTAACCTTAACCCAGTCCTCGGACCTCTCGTTAAGCTTGTACATGGACCGCGGGTTCTTAAGCAGCAAGCCTTCAGATGTCTCAGCGACGACCTGCCTCAACAAAGGCTCAATCTCTTCCGCCTTCGTAGCTTCCTTATAAGGGTGAATCTCCAGTCTGCGATTCACCGGGCATACACTAGCTTCCAGAGCTCTCCGTCTATCTCGCAGTGTGTACTTTGTAATTGGCATGTCGTTGAGGTAGAGGCAGTCAAATACTCGGTACAAAGGCCGCTGGCCTGTAGAATATGGATTCCGTTGCTCTGATAGTGCAGCTGTTTTGAGAGTGCCAAAGGCTACGATGGAATCTTGCTCCATGTCCCAAGTGATCATTTCGCCATCAAGGATGATATTGCGCACCGTGTCTTTGAATGCTTCCGTGAGATGCCGTGTGAGCGCGCTGTTTTCGTCGTAGAATCCATTCCCGTAGAGATAGGTGTAATCTTTGGCCTTCCTTGACCAAAAGGCAAATCTCTTTCCTCCTGGAACTGACTCATCAGAGACCATGTGCAATTGCATCCTCTCCCCATCCAGTTTCTCTTCGATCCAGAATACTGGATCTTCCTCAGTAGTTTTCATCTTTTCTACCATCTTTTGAAAACTGTTCATCTGAAAAGCCGCCAACTGAGGTTGGAAACACTGCATGAGCGTGATCTCATATTTGTCGCCTTCCAACCTGATATTCGGATCCCAAAGCTCCCAGCAGACTCTTTTCAGGCTTGAGGAAACGTTAAACAAATTCTCGGCGTCCGGGTGCCATAGCTCAAAGAATGTCTTCTCTGTCGCGCCGACCTTCATCTGCCGAAGGATGATGCGGATGAGCCACACCAGCTCCTCCGCGTTCATGCGTCGATAAAATCGCTCAAAGAGCGGGAACTGTTCTTCTTCCTTGCTAGCCATGCTCAATTTGTCCAGCATGACATTAACCTCCCCGATCCCCATATCCCCTACAATCGTCCTCACAGGCCTCTTCCCAATCACTTCGCCGCATCGCGCCGCGAAGTCTCCAGCAGAGGCAGATGCATACAATGGTGACTTCCAGTTCATGAGACTCTGCGCATCTTCTGAGTTTTTGTCAATTCCGATGACGCGGACGAGCAGTTTGCCAATAGTTTTCTCCTTGAGGCCATACATGGCACGATCTCGATCCTTTTCAGGAACGATAAGACGGAAGGCTGGATAGAAGTCGTTTCCCACCTCCTTTCTCCATCGTGAGATGAAGCGCTCAATAGTATGGCGGCGGGCCTCGTGCGGTGAGAGTGAAGTCGGGCCGTGAGGGCCTTGCTTCCTTTTCGCCAGGTTCGACGATCCAGTCGGTTTCTTACGGATCTCATTGAGAGGGTTGAAAAGCTGGGCGAAAAGAGTGTGGAAAGGCAGCGTGACTGAATGGTTATGTGGTCGATTAGGGTATTTCTCATCCAGCTCTTCTCCTGTCAAAGTACTTTGGCCATACATGGCTTTCTCTTCATCAGCGGCGTCCGGCGACTGCATCGTGGTTCCGAGCGCCATCGTGATGTGCTTAATCCTATCCTTTCAGCATTGAAGAATTGATCTTGGTAGCTACAAAGCTCGAAACAGGTGGCAGATCTATCTTTTTCTAATTTGTTAAATAAATTAGCAGGCAGGCGGTTGCCTTGGTGGGTGCCCATCACGGCTTCACATGACAGCGCGACGTGAGTCGTACAAAGATTTTGAGCACAAACTGAACTTCAAAGCTGCACCGCACAACTAACCTATAGATCGCAACGATGTTGCTACACAATTGCCCTTGTACGAGAAGGGCATTATACAAAGTCTTTTATGAACCCGTTTCCATCACCCATAAACCTCGTCATTCCATTGGCATTCGCTACATCACAACGCACCGGAACACAAAAGCTGAAAGCTGGTCCCCAAGCGCTAATGGAGCAGTGGACCACGTACACAAATTGTACGAACGTCGACTTCCCAGAGATAACGGCTATAGCAGTGTCGCCAGTCAGGCCTTTCCTAATCGCCGCCAACGAGTAGCTACAGCCCAAAACACTCGTATCCCAGTGCTCCCACCGAGAGAGAAGCGCACCTATGACCGTCCGTACGACGAAGAAATTACAGATCGATATATTGCACTCGTCACTCTAGATGGCGAGCATCAACCTCGGGTCGCTCTGGACACAGTACTGCGCCAGCTCGATCGCAATGCCGAACATCTAGTGCAGCTGTCGCCGGCAAACGCAAGTGCAGGGACTCTGGCAATCTGCAGAATATTCACCAAAGCTGGACTTCGCGAGATGCAATGTCTCAAGAACAAGGCTGTTAAAGAAGCGAAGAAGAAAGTTGTCACAAACAAGATCCTAGAAGTAAATTGGGCGATTGCAGATGGAGACCTAGGAAACAAAGCTACGCAGCTGGAGAATTTTCTAAGAGAAGGCAGGAGGGTGGAAGTTTTACTGGCAAGGAAGAAAAGAGCGAGAGTAGCCACTGGGGAGGAATGTCAGAAAGTACTCAAGAGGATTCGGGACGTGATAAAAGCTGTGCCAGGTGCAAAAGAAGAGAAGACGGAAGGAAAGATGGGTGAGAAAATGAGTTTGGTCTTCGAGAATAGAAAAATGAAAGAGCCTGAGCAAGGGAAGGAGTAGAGATAAATATAAAGCGCTTGGCTTTCACAGAATTTCAATGCACCAAGTAGTCATCGTAGTGGACTAGATTTACATTGTATAGCAGTGATACTGCGGAAACGCAGCCACATACTGTGCTTGTACGATTCCTCGGACATTTGGAGGCTCTTGAACTGCTCATCGATAGAGAGATCGATTTTAGACTGAGACATACCAGTTAATCTACAGGCCGACCACAACTTTCTCTCATCGTCTAGCATCCACATCCCTCGCCTCACCGTCGACCCATTCATTCTCGTCCAGAGCTTCTTCGTCTGCCTGCTCATCTTCCTCTGCCAAAGCGTCTTCGACTTCCTCCATGCTCGCAGTTCCATCCAAGATAGCCTGCTGCCTTACACTGATGTCTTCGCTAAGTAATGACGGAGGTCTTCCTATTCCCCTTGCCACTCCGCCCGATTTAACTAGATCACTCTGGTGCTTGAACAAGAGATAGTCCAGTGCCTCTTTTTCTACGACTAGCCGGCCCATCTCAAGCAAATTCTTCACATCGACGTCGTCAACTGTCCTTAACCTTCCAATGCCGATCCACTCTCGTAGCGCCAGTTCGACATTGTCACTTGGATTCAGGGTAACCACAAATGAACCTTTGTATCCCTTTCCCCATCTTAGAGTCTCGAATATATGTCGCACATAATGGTTAATCTTCGTTCTCGAGACATGGTTGTCAACTTTCATCCCTCCCGGCATTGAAGCCTTCATCACATCCTCCTCGTGTACCGTCATTTTGTCGATCACAATCAACTCCCCTATCTTGTAGCGGTAAGAGAGTGCAGTCCGCCATGCAAGGTCGTATATCTTCTTGTTCAATCCTGTTGAGAAGTCCCGCGGCTTAGGTCCGAAAGCTACGCCACCGCCTCTCAACATAGGGCTCTTTTTATCCCCCAACCGTGCCTTACCACTCCCCTTTTGTGGACGTAGTTTGCGACCGCTGCCATGGACCTCAGAACGCCATTTTGTGGATGCTGTGCCAGACCGGTGCTTGTCTCCTTCGTAGACTATTGCGCGATGCAGAAGATCTCGACGCAGCGGCAGTTGTAAATGGGAGGATGGGTAATTGTGAAATTGCAGAGGCTCAAGTGTTGGGAAGGCGTACTCAGTAACAAGGACCGAAGGAGTTTTGATGTGCGCTGGGACCTGAGGTTTAACGAGCTTGCTCGTGAGATTAAAAGGTCTTGAGAAACCGGCTTTGACTGAGGCGGAGAGAGAATTGGAATCGAGAAATGGAGTTTCGATGGAATTTGATACGCTTGAACCTTCGACAACCGTTGCCATTGAGCGAGCGGTTCGTACGGGGAGGAGCTGGTTGAGCAATCAGTTGGTGCCATGATCTTGCGAGTGGATAACTGAGGCGGACCTTTGCGCAATGTTGGCATTGCAATTTGGGCCCCGATGGTCTTAATGATGTCCAAATTGTACCTTCTATTCGTTTAGAAGCCATTCTCAAGGCAACGCCGATGGTTGCGTTGACGGGACAGGTTGTTGGTTGTAGCTTGCAGTACGAGGAGGCGCGCGGAGAAAAGAAAGTTTCCAGCTTCGTGTCTTCGCGACCAGACCAACGTCAAGCTTTGCTCGCATCAACTACAGCCATGTCTAAGACGATATCAGCTGTTAACAGCGGCTGGAAGTGCTCAAGATGTCTTTACAAATCCCAGGTTTATTCTCAAATACTTCCAGCTCGCTCCCTCTCATCCGCGGTCCGTCGTGAAGAGCTTCAGACGCAAACCTCAACCACACCTCATGCATCTTCGCCTTTGACCCCGTGGAAAACGCCAGACACAGTTGTTGGCGCTCAGCAAGAGAAGCTATTGTTAAAGAAGACAGGAAAGATGCCTGTCGGTTCACGACGACGCCGATTGATAGTACGAGCATTCGCCCAAAGTGGAGAGACTGGCATCCCTTTCACTCAGCTTCCATACCAATGCTTTCAAGAGGCGCGTAAGTTTCTTGCGGAAGACCGCGAAGAGAAAATTGAAGCCATTGAATTGTTTCGAAAGCGGATTATCAACTTGATGGCCCAGGATCCCGCGTCAAGTGGTGGAGAGCAGAACAAGAAGCGGCGGTTGGATGGTATGAAGAAGACACTGGAGCATTATAAGATACTTGCGGACATAAATGATCCCTTGGTTAAGAAGAATTTCGAAGATGGCAAAGGTATGATTCTCAGAGTAGTTTATGTGATGGCCTTCACTAATTAGTTGGTACAGGAGACATGAACAAGCCCATATACCGATATCTGGCAGATGAAAAGTGGCGCGAGATGAACCGAAAACTCTTAATGCAGCGTGTCACACAGATGGGCGTCGTTCCTGATGTTCTACCGCACATTGATCCTGTGGCGTCGGTGGAGATCCGCTTTGGACGTCGAAAAATTCAGCCAGGTGTCTTTGTACCAACGCCAGTCAGCGAAACACCACCAACTTTGGCCATACAGGTCTTTGACAGAGGAGAACGGCTGGTTACAGTAGTCGCTATCGACTCAGATGTACCAAACACGGAGAAAGACGGGTTCGACTATAGATGTCATGGCATCTGGTCTAATATTCCAATTGACCCGACGAAACCCATTGTTTCGCTCAACTCCATAGCAAAGGAACAGATAGTCATACCGTGGATGCCTCCATGTGCGCAGAAGGGAAGTCCATATCATCGAATATCGTTCTTTGTTTTGCAGCAGATGCCGGTGGTGGAAGGTAAACAGACACTGGATACTCAACCGCTTTGTGAGAGATTTGAGCGCGACGGGTTCATCCTTAGGAGTTTTATGGCTAGGTGCGAGATTGACCAGAAGATCAAAATGAAGCCTGTCGGGATCAACATGTTCAGGACAGAGTGGGACGATGGTACGGAGGCATTGATGAAGAAACATGGTATCCCAGGCTGGGACGTCGAGTACAAGAGACAGAAGATTCAGAAACTACCTTACTTCAAGAAGAATGGCGAGAGATATCGCTAGTCTGGGACAGAAAGGCATGTAAGTTATTTCAATGTCTATGTGGAGACTGGGGACGAGAGCTGGACAGCATGTGAATTCGAACCGACGATAGAGCACTTCAGTATTTTGAAGAAGTGATAGACGGCATTGACATTAGTAAGAGCCGTTCAATGGTTGGTATGATTTTAGCGATTGCTAAGTTGGATTGGTGTTCTTTTGGAGGTTGCGCAGGTGCATTTTCAGTTATCAATCCACTGCAGTGTTTGCGATTCATCCTTCACGACTCGTAGCATTTTCACTTCAATTCATGAAGCTATCTTCTCTCAAGGAACATCACTTTCATTCGTGCCCCTTTGCATCATTTTATCTCGGCTAAATACTACTTCGGAAGATCAGCAAACCGCACACTCGTCACCTTTCTACTTCATTGAAGACAATGTCAGAGCCGCGCCTAGAAAACGGTAGATATGTTTCGACCTTCCAGATTGCCTTGTCACTCATTGTGTTAAAATCAAAGCCAGTGGAGCTTAGCGTTAGAGGTAAGCGTTGGAAAGCCCGATATTAGTGCTATTGGCTTTGCGTCTTATAAAATGCTTCAGAATATCTCTGCAGACTCCGTTCGCAGATACAAACGGGTGAGCGACAAAGGATTTACGGTTCCGTCCATGAATATCTCGATGCAGTAGCACTCTGGAAGGATCGCTTTTCGGACGCTCAAACTGAGATTCTACATCTTCACAAAAGGCTGGTTGTCCTGGAGCGGGAAAACACGGCGTTAAAGGGCAAACTTCAACCTGTGGACGTTTCTACCCGATCGAAGAGAAAGCGAGGCAGTTCACCTGAGTCAAGTGCTTCGACAAGAAAGCGTAAAGAAAGGCCAAGAGAGAAGGACAATGGGTACGAGGACTTTAACAAGGCACTGAATGAGGATTTCGAAGCCCTTTGGAACACTTCCAATGGTGAGACTTGTAGTATCACTTTGGCTCGTGCCCACGTTGACTATTCTCAAGGAACGACTACTGTTTATCATATCTGGCATGCCCATAAATCTTACATGAAGCTTCACTCAGATCCGGCAGTTCTTGCGTACCACCTAACCTGTATAAGCCACAACTTAACGCAACATCTGGCTGCCGTGGCGAAGAATTGTCGAGAGCAGCAACTTCAGGTGTTGAGGGAAGATAACAAAACTATCGCCGACATTGGACAGGCAAAAGTTGACGACGAACTCTCTAGAACTCAGCGAGCAGTTGGAAGGATATTCATCTCACTCTTGCACGGTCTCAACGCTCTCTGCAAGGAACCACAAGACTCCTTGACCTCCGTTCAGAGTTCAGTGATTTATTCGTACGCCCAAGCGTTTGATACAATTTTGACAATCATGTCTACCACGTTAACAATTTACGCAAATGGTATTGAAAACTATGAGAGCATTGGAAACAGGAAGTCGAATCCGAAGGGGAAATCTGGAAAAGGTCGGTCTGTCGAAGTCGTATCGTCAACATTGAACACTCTGCTCCTGGCAATCATCGCCTCCCTCGACCCTATGCAGAGATCTCATGGCACGTTGTTTGAAGCTATACTCTACATCATTCTGTCAAGAGTGGGCACTCGCCTCTTTTTCTTCACCTTCAACCATGAACGTAGCGAAACCGTGGATGGTGATATCGTCATCCCATTCCCGCAGGCCAGGGCCTCCGGTTCGACCGAGCTCAGAGCCAGCCAGAAAGTTGCCATCATAGAAGGGAAATATTTGATTCAACTTCTCGCCCGAGCGATGACCCTCGCGCCGTCATTCCTCGGCTCCATCCTATCTCCATCTTCCACTGCAAGGCTGTCCCGCTCATGTGGCGCCGTAAATCGGGCTTCAGCATCGAAACCATCCGCAGCCAAATCGGCTTTGACTCTCTTGGCGAAACAAAAGCTGCAGCGTACACTGATTGATGCCATGTTCGGCAATGACGATACACAGAACGAGTTCATCGAACGGTTGGCGAAGCAGAAGCCATTTCCACCGATCGCGGCACCGCCGAGAATTGATGACGAAGATGTTCCGACTTGGTTTTGCGAGCAAGTATGGAGGTTGGTTGGCTGGGAGCTGCTAGAACGAGAGGAAGACTTGTGAGAGCTGAACTGAGGGGGGTAAAGGGCTGGTTAGAAACGTTGTTCATTGAATGACAATTCAGTCAAGTCTAACAGGAAAGTTGCTCCTAAATGGCTTCAAGGACTGTCATCGCTATCACGCTTCCATATTAAACAAAGACATTGCAAGCCGCTTGCTCGTAATCAAAACACAAAGTTCAATAATGGGGAATCGTCGCGCCGTGGTATATCTGACAGTAGCTCAACAATTCAACCCAAGTACGCACAGAAAAAAGACATTTATGAAGGGGATCCATAGTCAATACATGGTCCATGTTTCAAATCATCACCGCTGCCCTCGTGGAAGTAAATGAGATCCATCGGAGAGTCCAATTCTTCGCAGCCAGTCAACGAGAATTCGCATCCAACCAGGCGGGTAGATCCTGAAGCCTTGGCGCAAATCTGGAGCGCAAAGGCTAGCTGGTCAAATAAAGGTCCTGGAAATGACTGTCGATCTATTGTGAAAGGCGATCGCCGGCCAAGGGACTATCATGTTGATATGGACGAGAAGACCGCCAGAGAAAATCCACCGTAATACAGAATGGGTGGTAGTGGTGACGGATCAAAACTCCCTTTGCACTGTTTCAAATGCCCGTATTCGGCTGCAATGACCGAACCTCATCCATGAGAGACTGCAACTCCAGAAGATATATCTCATCTGGAGTGGACGGGACATTGGCAGCTAAGTTGCGTAACTCCTCAAATTTGCGAGAGTAATGGTTGGCTACTGATGAGCTTGAAACGGCACGCCGTCTTCTTTGCTTGTGAATGCCAGGCAAGGGCGCGCTGGGCCGTCTGTCCGTGGGCGGGGTGGTGTTGGAGCCATTTGGGATGCTGTCGCGTCCATGGCCTTCGATAGGCCAGGCCCCAGAGAGACTCTGATACCCCATGAAAGACCCAGGACGGTGGTTGCTAACAGGCGTTGGTGGTTCAGGTCCATTTGACGGAGGAAGACTATGCAACCCGGTGCGATCGCTAGATCTACGAGGACCTTGCGATAATCCTGCCGAAGGGGACGAGGCAGTGGAGCCATCTAGGTTGGAGCCATCTAGGCTGGAGCCACCTAGGCTGGCGTAGGTGCTTAGCATCTGCGTGCTGCTAGCCCTACGGCCAGCAGACATAAGGGCAGTAGAACTGCTGCCGTTGTTCTTCGAACGGTTCTTGCTTCGTGTGTTACTATCTGGCACCATCCCGTGGACGCGTTTCTCATGATCGCTACGGTTGAAAGAGCGAGCAAAGCCATTCCCGGGGATCTTCCGGTCACAATCACCAACAAATCGGCAGCTGTGCTCCTTTGCATCGTGCATCTTATGCATCTCACGCTCATGGCGCAGTTGACAGGCCATGGAAGAAAATACCAGTGAGGCACAGGCGGGATTGCGGCATTTAAACGGCTTGAGGTGGGAATCAATATGCTTGCTAGAGAAATGTTAGACCACCGTTAATAGTATTTCGGTCATTGTCGGCCTTACTGATACTCGCACTTCAATGTCTTTGGAGGCGAGGCGCAATCTGAGAAGGGGCAATAAAACTTCCCGTCCGAGGCTGGGCCATAGTGGTAACGCTCATCAGTACGGCATTCTGTTGGTCCGTTGGACGACCCTGGAGATCCGGGTGATGGGGAACCATCCATTGAATCCTCGGTCGAGGTAAATTGGTCCTGAATAGGCTGAGCGTTCGGGAAGGAAGCAGATGCGGAACCAGACGAACTATCAATTGAAAGTCGAGTGTCGTTCATTATCGGCCTTGAGGTATCAAAATTCTGGTTCTCCAGTTTTGCACTAGAAACAAATGGTTAGCAGATTACAAGGGAGCCGGGCTCGACAACGTACGCGTACATATGGCTAAGATTATGAACCTTGCCAGAAAAGTTGAAGGAAGTGGAATGTAGGGAAGAGTCATCGAAGTTATTAGATTCGAGACCGCTTAGTGAACGTTCGAGTCCGGCTGACTCCTGGAACTCGCTTGGCATGTCGTACATGTTCCCATTGTAGCTTGACGGACTTGTTGATGTAATTGATTCGTCTGCTATACTCATAATGGGGGTACCATATCCTAACGCCATCGACGTCAAAGGACTAAAACTCGATTCGGTATCGGTTGGGAAGTGGTCCAAATCGGAACTTGTTGCATCCAATGGAAATTCGCTGGCTAAAGTAACAGGAAAATATGAATATTCTTCAATGGAGAATTGGGATCCAAGTCCATGTGGTATGTCCTGGGACAAGCTTTCACCGGCCATGGAGTCCAAAGGAAAACTGGAGAACGAACAAAGGTTAGTTTCGGCCCGATGGATAATGAAAGTGCAACAGTAAAAATCAAAGCGGCTAATATGGAAGACGACTTGACGATGATTGTCAATGAGGCGCGCGCAGGATTCAGCTGCGGATTTCGGAGTTCTGGTCCGGCGCAGTCGGGGAGACTCAGTTGTACTTCTGATGGTCTTCGCCCACGGCAGAACGGCCAGACGGCATTCCTGGAGATGATCAATGTGATCATGGAGAGTTCTACGGGACTGTGAATCCTTTCAATGGTGCTACAGGCCTGGTACGGAAGATCCTTTCGATTGCAGGTGTAGCTGCGTAATTCAATCAGTTTTCAGCTTGCTTATTTGACTGAAAATATGACTCTTAGACATACGATTTGAGGCGACGGTCGCCTACCGATGTCCAATTTCATGGACAGTAGCAAGAGTAAGTAACATTTTATGGCTCCTGTGAATGGTTTGTTTTCCATGACGATATGGTCCTTGGCAGAAATCCGGGCCTCTTAATCCTCTCCCGGGGTGTAATGGAAGAGAGAAGGAAACGACGGTGTCCTGACAGCGGCGGTAACCACGGACCCAAGGCTACTGATCCGGTTTCAGTCAGTGCAAATGTTTGCGTTACCTTTGAAATGTAGGGACCCTTGGGAGCATCCATCCATTCCAGTTCACAGGAAGGAAAGCAAGGCAAAGAGGAAAGAGGTGGCACGGATCTTCAGGCAAGAAACGGTAACGGCATGTTGCCATCCTTAGCCAGGTACTTCGGCTTCGCTTTAAGGATCCTACAAGTTCGTTGTTGTGTAGTCGATATCGAGGTCAAGAGCTACGCGGTTTCTTCGTCAGCAAAACGGACGGTAAGACCTGGGATCACGTGAAAGGGCCACGGCCTGGTAGTTGGTGTAGTGGGCTGGGATTGGGTTGGTGGCATGTCGGGCAAATGGGACCGCCTTGGGCAGCAATACTCGGCGTCCTCGGCTGCTGTGTCACAGATTCGGCCCATCCTAGAGGTGGTTTGAAATCATCCGGGCATTTCCTGACGCATTGGCATTTTTGGATTCCAGCTGGTTTCTCGGGTACGGGTGTCCCAAAGCCAATCTTCATCCAGCTTGTTTCCTCGGTCCTTACCTTTGCGCAAAGCCTTGAAATGAAAAATGAAAAAGAGATGACTACGTGCAAAAGAAAGTAAGGAGTTACGAGATGACGGTCGCGAAGGGATGGCGGAACCAAAATACCTCGTGTGATCTGTCGACTGGTGGTATGGCTCCATTTTCGTCCGTTTGGTGGGATCTTTGAGTGGAAGTGCGGTGATTGAGAGCAATAGAAGATGCTAACACCTTTACAGGCTTTTGAAATAGGTGTAGGTTGTGCTCCAGATAACAGTGAATACTGGAGAACGGCAGTAGGGGAGTTTGAAGAGAGAAGAACGAAAACGGCGGAAGGGGGAGTTGAAAAGGAAGCGCGGGAGCTGAACGTTGGCGGGTGTCGGGCGGGCGGGAGCATAGCCTCCAGCCAGCTGCAGTAATGGGCTAGTAGGGGAGCAGAAGCCACTGGCGACGCAGGCGCGGCGAATGCGAAGTGAAGATGGTGGAGTCCGTGGAGGCTTGGATCTTGCTATGAGAGGATGGTTGGTGGGGCGCTGGCAGGATACGGCTGACAGTACGGCATCACCCGGCCCGCTGCAGCACATCCATCACCACCTCCCACTGATTGGAGTGACGTGTCGGGCTCGCACGCACCCAAAAACGCCCATTGTTGACCGGAACAACACCTGGCCTGTTTTGTGAGCTGTTGGGCAATTCCTTGCCAGCCCATCGATACGCGCCAGGGAGCTCCCAGGAAGGACGCATTTTCGCTAAGATGGAGCACATTCGTTCAGGTCTTCTCGAGCAATGGGATCTTCCAAATCATGCCAAACTTCGTTCAGGTGGCTTTTCGGCCCACACGTCCACACCCTTCACCTGCGCCTATTGGAAGAATTCGCTTTCATGTCTCGGTGAAGTGTCCAATTCTAACTCACCGGATTCGAGGTTGGGTGCATAGACTCGGTCATGAAGGACCCACAATGCTCAAGAGAGAGCTTTGCATGACGGCCCGTAACGATAAGCCCAACGAAAGTGCAAACAAAAAGCGAAAGGCTGAACAAGGCACAGAGCAAGTGTTGTCAAATTCGGTAGAGCCGTTCCAGAAATTGTATTCTGAATACGCAAGTGCGAGGTCCGAAGAGTCTTATTGCTGGGAGTAACTCGGAGATCTTTGCAGGTGAGTATTCGAAAGACGTTTGCGTGTCTGCTTCTACCTAGGTCTTTGCGAATATCGAGACAAATCTTTGACCCATCTTCTCGATTGGCAGAGCATGAAGTCCATTTTGACGTAGTGATTTCAGGGGTCTTCTCAAACCCGTACCTGGGTTCTTCAGCGACGATCTACCAAGATCGTCGCGTCAATCTTTGTGAAAGAGCGCTTAGGACGCCTAGACTACCAAGATCCTCGGTTGGCTCTAAGTTTAGCATTTGTACCTTTGTGACCGTTCAGGTCTCAATCAGCTTCGGGTTATACTTCTCCAGAGCCTTCTCGAACTCGTCCCGCTTCTCACCCAATCCTCCCAGCAATGAATGCTTTGGGTTTATGCGTTTAAGTGCGTCGAGAGGCTCCTTCGTGTCCTTCCCGACAATAGTGTTCAGCACAACCGTATTTGCCAGAACATCTTCATTCTCAGGATCCAGTTGCATGGCCTGCTGCAACGCCGCTTCGGCTTCCGGCAGCCTTCCAAGGTGGAGCTCAGCCAATGCCTGCGAGACCAGATTGTGCGTGGACTGTGTTGATGGTGCCTGTGCTAGTTCTTCAAACACATAAAATGCCGCTTGATACTTCTCACCACCCTGTAAAGCCGATCAGTACTTCAGCCATCGCATAGTGTTTGCCAAGGAGTTCACGCACCTCCCTCATGCCCACCCAGCTCTCAGCAACGTTGACCAACAGGCTATCCTGTGCCCATTTCCTAGCTCCAGCCGCCTCTTTGGCCGCAAGATCCAGCCTATTCTGACTGAGATGGATCTGAACGATCAGTGCAACGGCATCGAGACTGCCTTGATGTTTGGCCAAGAGTGCCAGTGCCTCTTCGGCCAGCCCGGAGTCTGCGAGGAGCGTTCCAACGCAAAGCTCCACGCTCAGATTATCAGCCTCCTTCTCTGCCAGCTGTTTTGCCCTTTCAACCACACTCTCCACATTCCCGCTTTTTGACTTTGCTTTCTCGTACTCTGCTAACAGGGCTACAGCCGCTAGATCTGTCTCAGATGCGCCTTTGACGTCTTTCAGGACAGCATCGTACTGCCCAAGAGCTATTCGAGATCGTAGTTTAATGACACGGGCGGGAAGCTGATTGGAGGGGGAGAATGATGATGTGTCGAAGTCGGCAGCTTTGGCGTATTGCGCTTGATGGAAGGCGGAGTGAATATGGACGAGTTCTAGTAGAGGATTGTTAGTTGAATGGTAACGCATGAGCTCGGCAGCAGGGAAAATACCTCCTTCAGCGGAGTAGGGATCCATTGTAATGGGATATGATTGCTCCAGCTATAGGATTAAATGCCAGAGCTAATCGTGACGGGGTGGCTCTCGAATTAATGTATTCAACGCACCAAACGTGGCCTGCCAAAATAGATTGTGTACTCAGTACCTGCGTTGGGAGTTGGGGCCTAAGGTGTCGACTTTTGCCTTGGTACAAATTCGAGACTATCACCTTACTACTCTGAGCCTCGTCCTTTTAGATACACCAATATCTTCGATATCCTGAGATCCAGCTGTAATATCCGCTTCTTCCAGTTTAATATCCGCACTGACATCGACTTCGCCACCTTCAATCTTGACTTCTCTCTTCGCCTCTCGCACCACTCCCCTGTTCACCAAGCGTGCAGGACAGATTCTCTTCTCCGCTAACAAACAGCGCTCACATTTCCTGCCCACCGGCGTGCAAATCGCCTGGCCCAAGCCCACAAGCAAACCGTTGATCTCGTGCCACTTGTCCCTGGGCAGCCACGCCTGCAAACTCTTCCGCGTCTCCTCGGGCGTGTTCGTCTTCTTGCCGTGCCATCCCCACAGGTTCGTGATGCGATGGACGTGCACGTCGACGCCGATGCCCTCGTGCTTGCCCCACGCCGCGCTGAGGCACAGGTACGCCATCTTCGGGCCCACGCCGGGCAGGCTCGTGAGGCCTTCCGGCGAATCCGGGATGTCGCCGGCCCATTTGTCGCGCAATATGACCGCCGTCTGCTTGATGAACTTGGTTTTCGTGTTGTGGAAGCCGACCTTGCCGATTTTCTCGTCTAGATCCTTGGGGTCGACCTCGAGGATGCTTTGGAGGTTCAAACCGCCCGGCAGCTCGGTCTTGAGCCGGTGCATTGCAGCGGCCGTGACGGTGTCTTTAGTCTGGCTGGACAACATCAGGCTGATGAGCGTCTGAAAGCGCTGGTTCAGCGGTATGTCATGCTTATCGTGGAGGTGTGCACAGCCTTGAGTGTCCACAACCGCTGGGTATGCAGATCCACCAGGTTGGCGCATTTGTTTGACCAAGTTGTACGTTATCTCCCAATCCGTAGGCGGTTCCACCTTAACTGAACCATCTTCTTGTTTAATACGCTTGGCGGGTTGTCGACGAGCTTGAATTGGAGATGCTG
>Ga0335073_10006818_pt1 | contig 16041 bp, 14 predicted proteins | sample Lox_Sample_22_FD_207093 | JGI IMG/M metagenome (GOLD analysis project Ga0335073, IMG submission 207093) | Soil microbial communities from Loxahatchee National Wildlife Refuge, Florida, United States - Lox_Sample_2.2 | ecosystem: Environmental > Terrestrial > Soil > Wetlands | place: USA... | reverse complement strand
CACATGAGCTCGACCTGGTAAAACCCAATGCCTGACCGGGCAACGCCTTTGCCCGCTCTATTCAGCTTACGGCCCTTTCCGGGCACCGCGCCAATTCGTCATCCGTCAGCGGCGAAAGGGTCAACTTCTAGTGTGCGAGGAGTAAAAAAACTTAGATGTGACTATGATCACAATTTTCCGCCCCGCCTTCGCGTCTCCTTACCTTCGACTGGAATTCCATCTATCGCAAGTGAAAGATGCTCAGTGCGCTCGCGCATAAACGCCAAACTTGTTGCGCATGCCTCGCTGTGTACGGAATCCGTTTCCGCCGGAAGAGTTTGCGGAAAAATGTATGTTTTCAGGAGGTGGGGGCTTCGGCTCCTACGTAAATCGCACAGAATGAGAAGGGCTTTAGCCCCTGAAGTCTCCGCGTCCGGCTTTTTCTGCAAGCTGTGAAGGCGCATTCAAAACTGTTTGTCTTACCGCTGCATCGTGATTTGCGTCATATCGCTCGTCGTTCGTTCGTTTCATCTTGGACCCGGCGCTCCGACTGTAACTAAGGGCAGCGCAGCCTTCTCTCCAATTTTCCGTTCAATTCGGAGCGTTTCCTGGGGTAGTTCGCTCATGTTCGATAAACACGCAGTCCCACTCTGTCAGATGGCCATTCCTGTTAGCTTTTGGTGCTTGGAATTGGGCTCGGACCTTTTCGAGTATTCCACCAGGATGGTCAGCGCTTTTGACCAAGGCTTCGTGATTACCAGCCCTCGACGTCTTCGCAACGGCAGCGTTTTGTCGCTTCGCCTGCGCGTTCAATCCGACGAATACGACGGTAGCTATTTTGAGAGCCGCTGCATCGGATGTGTCATTGCGCAGGAAAAACTGTACGACGGAGCAATTGCCTATAAGGTCCGGCTCGACGATTCCTTGCCCAACTAAACTTGCTGCCGTCCTTCCGCCGGGTGCCCGACAGGCCGCAGTTGCATGTCGGGTTTAAAAAAAAGAACAACTCGTGATTCCGCCTGCCCTGAGCTTTCGCGAAGGGAACACGTTTGTGAGTAAGGAATCTCTCTCTTCGATCGCTCCCTCATCCCGCCGTCACCCAATCACCCGCGCCATCTCGTACTCCACCGCCGTCGGATCGTTCGGATACGGTTCAACCCGGCCCGTCCCCACAAACCCCAATCGCTCATAAAACCGTATCGCCCCTTCGTTTTGACTCGTCACCATCAACTCCATCACCTGCGCCTCGCGACCCTTCGCCCACTTCATTACCTCTTTTACCAACATCTGCCCCACACCTCGTCTTCTATGTGTCGGCGCCGTCCACATCGAAATCAGTTGCGCCCGCGTCAAATCTTCCGCAACCAGAAAAGACCCCGCAATCCCGCACGCCACTCCCTCCGCCATCGCCAGGAACCCAATCCCGCTCTCGCCTCGCCATCTCTCCGCTCGCCTCGCCCATTCCGCATCCTCAAATCCCGCCTCCCGCGCATACTTCGACCCAAACGCGTACGGCGCCTCCTTCAGCGCCCGCAAACGCACCTCCTTGAACACTGCCACATTTCCCGTCGTGATTTGTTCGATGCGTATCATCTGCACTTCCGCGAATCAAGCTTGTGTAGTGGCCGCCCTTTAGGCCCGCCAGCGATGCGCAGCAAGCGCTCTTCCTCTTCGCTCGTTTCCTCTGCGGATCTCTGCGGCCTCTGTGCTCAATCTTAGATTTACCACAACCTGGACCCCAGACAGGTTTCCCACTTGCACTTCAGGCCAATAGCATTTGCCCTGCCGGAATCCGTATTCTTACCCTTAAGAGGTATCCGCGAAAAATGAGTACTTCCCAGACCCAACCGAGCATCCTTCTGCAATGGTTTCGCGCCGACCAGGAACTCCTGGCCTCTCTCCGGCCGGGCTCTCCCTTCAGCGCACGCGCTTCTTTCCAGACTTTCGGTGAGTTGCAGTTCGGCGATCAATTCTCCGGCATAGCTTGCTGCTGCGAACTTCCCGGCGAGGAGACTCCCTCCTGGGAAGCTGCGCTGGAACTCCGCCCCGCCGTCTCCTGACCACGGCCCTACTCCGCTGTTTTGGCGTGCCGGGTGCCCTGCATCCCGCTGTTGCATCTGGGTCTTTAAAAAATTTAGGCGCAGTCTTCGCCGCGCGGAATCGTTCGACTCACGTTCTCGCCACGATTCCAACCAAAACAATAAGGCGGGGTCCGTCCCCGAATCGAACGGCCAACCCCGCCTCTTCTGTTTTTCTTTCTAGACACTCGTTACGGCGCCGCACCCACCGCTTTTTCCGCCAGTTTGGCCTCTACCACCCTCCTGATCAATCGCCGTGTCCTCTCCGCAAACGCCATCTTATCCGCCAGACACGTCTCCAGCAGCAGTCCTACTCCATGATGACCCGCCAGATCTGCCGCCGCGCTCAACGCCGCATACTCGCCCATCCTCCAATGCGCTAAATGATGCAGCTTGGCCAGGATGTACAAATGCCTCGCCACCGGCGACTGGATCTCACCCAGCTCCTTTTTAAAATCCTCCAGGAAAGTCTCCTGTAACGTACCCATCGTCTTCACCGGCTTTTCGCCGATGATCCGGAAGCACTCATCCAGTTTCGCCAGCACTTGGTTCGACGCGAACCCTCGCGCCTGCAACGCTTCTTTGATCTCCGGGTCCTGAGCATGCTGGCCTATCTCCTGATACAGCTTCGTCTCCTTCTCCGTGTTGTTTCTTACATCGCTAAGTAGCACCAAAAACACTTCTTTCGGGGTTTTCACTGGCATAGAATCCTCCAGTCCTAAAGATCGGGTGAATGACCTTCTCCACCCGCATACCCCATCTGCTCCCCTGTGCTACCCCCGCCAAGCTGTCAGAACTACCAGTTCCTGTGATTTTCTGTGCAAATTCTCACGCAACCCACTCACAATGTTTCGTACCCCCGTAGATCGCTTACCGAAAAATCTGCCATTGCCTCGCCCTTTGACACCCTGGCGCTCACGCCTTCCCCATTTGACACACCGCCTTCGCCTGTGTGTAGTAAATTCTTTCCCCGAGGTCACCATGGCTCACGCTCCCAAGCCGCGAATCACTCTCGTTTTCGCCGCCATCTTCCTGGCGGTCGCCTTCCCCGCATTCTCCCAAGACCCACCCACACCCTCCTCCCGCGCCGCCGCCGTCCTCGATTCCATGCCTCACACCAAACGCATCGGCGACCTCGCCCTCTCACCCGATGGCACCCGTGTCGCCTACTTGGCCAACGAAAAACTCCACATTCTCTCCCTCGCGGGCGGTCCCACCCAAGAAATCGCCCTCAAAAACAATCTTTCTCCCCGCGATCTCACCTGGTCTCCCGACTCCAAACTCCTCGCCTTCCTCGCCGATCTTCCCACCGATGTCCCCTCCGCCCAAATCTGCACCGTCTCTCCCGACGGCTCCGCCCTCACCCAGCACGCGGAATTTAAAGGTTACGTCCAGTCCCCGCGCTTCTCCCCAGACGGCTCCAAGCTCGCCTTCCTCTTCGTCGAAAACATGCCCCGCGTCGCCGGACCCCTCCAGCCCATGACTGCCCTCGCGGGCGTCGTCAACGACAAAATCTTCGAACAGCGCATTGCCACCCTCGATCTTTCCACCGATCGTGTCTCCCAACTCACTCCCGCCGATATGTACGTCTACGAATTTGACTGGACTCCCGATGGCAAATCCTGGGTGGCCACCGCCGCACACGGCGTAGGCGACGACAATTGGTACATCGCACGCCTCGATCGTTTCGATGCGCAATCCGGCGAGTGCCACGAACTCTACAAGCCCAAGCTGCAAATCGCGGAACCGCGCGTTTCTCCCGACGGCAAATCCGTCGCCTTCATCGAAGGTCTTATGAGCGACGAAGGCTCTACTGGCGGCGACATCTACGTTGTCCCCATCGAGGGCGGCACTCCCCGCGATCTCACTCCCAACATCAAATCCTCTCCCTCCGCTCTCGCTTGGACCTCGCCCAATCAAATCACTTTCACTGAAATCGTCGACGGCGATTCCGGCTTCGCCATGGTCTCCATCGATGGCGGCGCTCCCCAATCCCTTTGGACCGGCTCCGAAGTCGCTCGCCCTACCAGCGATTCTTGGGCAGTTCGCTCCTCTTCCGCCAAGCCTATCGTTGCCATCGTCCGTCAATCTCCCTCCATGCCTCCCGAAGCCTGGGCTGGTCCGGTAGGGAACTGGAAGCAACTCACCCAACTCAACGCCGGCATCCAACCCGCTTGGGGCCAATCCAAAAAAGTTCACTGGATGAACGGTTCCACTCGCATCCAAGGCTGGCTGTTATTTCCGAAAGACTATTCCCCGCAAAAAACTTATCCCCTCATCGTCGCCGTGCACGGTGGCCCGTCCGCTGCCTGTCTCCCTTACTGGGATGGCCGCTTCCAGGGCGCTTTTTCCGCCATGGGTTACTTCACTCTTTGCCCGAATCCCCGCGGAAGCTATGGCCAGGGCGAAGCCTTCACCAAAGGGAACGTCAAGGATTTCGGCGGCGGCGATTTTCGCGACATCATGGCGGGTGTCGATTCGCTTCTCAAGCTATTTCCCATCGACCCCAACCGCCTCGGCATTTGGGGACACAGCTATGGCGGCTACATGACCATGTGGGCCGAAACGCAAACCCATCGCTTCGCCGCTGCCGTCGCCGGCGCAGGTTTATCCGATTGGCTCAGCTATTACGGCGTGAACGATCTCGATCAGTGGATGATTCCGTTCTTCGGCGCTTCCATCTACGACAATCCTGCCATCTACGCCAAAAGCGATCCTATTCGCTTCGTCAAGTCCGTCAAAACTCCTACGCTCATCCTTGTCGGTGATCGCGATGGCGAAGTTCCTATGGAGCAGTCCGTCGAGTGGTGGCATGCCCTCGAAACTTTTCACGTTCCCACCAAGCTCGTCGTCTATCCCGACGAAGGCCACGTCTTCGTCAAGCCTGCAGACAGCCGCGACTATATCCTGCGCGCCCTGGCCTGGTTCGACGAGTGGTTCGCCAAAGCCCCAACCACCCACCACGCCACCTCCACAGCTCACACGCAACCAGCCACATCACCCACAGGCCAGCGCTAACCACGCAGCACAGGGCCGAGGCGCACGCTTCTTTCTCGAACCTCCGCCTCTCACCTCAAAAAGCAACGCCATTCCGAGCGGAGTCTTCGCAGCAAGGAATCTCTCTTCTTCACTGACCCTTACTTGCAAATTTGTTTGGAGATGGCGGCTTCGATCTCAACGTAGACTCACACACAACAAGTCGGGCTACGCCCCTGAAGACCCTTAAACCTCGCGGGCAAACGAAAACCCTAAAACCCTAAAACCCAAACATCGAATTCACGCCAGACTTCGGCCCCTGCGCTCCCGGCTGTCGCGTTTCCAACGGCGGCAATTCGCCATTCTCCACCGCTGCCTGCGCCGCCGCCGGAGCCGTCACCTGTACCGGCTGTACCACGGGCGCGGGTTGCGCCGCTTGTGGAGCCCGCGCTGGTTGCGCAGTCGATGCCGGCGCTGCCGCCACCGCCGTCACCGCCGCCGGCCCCGCGCTGGGAGCCAACGGTCTCGCCTCCATCTGCCGCAAATACGCCAAGTCCTGTGGCTCTTCCGTCCCCGGTTGTACCGCCGGGAACGACAAGTTCATTTGATGTTCCATCGCGCTCGCGATTCGGTGCAATTGCCAGATCAGCTTCTCCAACTCTTTCGAGCGCCCCAAACTCAAGCTGCGCTCCCACAAAAATCGAATCGCTAGCACAAACACAATCGGCAGCCCCACGGCCAATGTCGCCAGCACAATTGTCAGCAGCATACCGTCCGGCCCCGCGAAGGATTGGTTCATAACTCCTCCAATTCCGCCTTCTTCTCGCAGCATAACCCACCCCCGCCCACCCTTACAATTCGTTCTCACACCCCGTCCCTGCCAGGCCGTGTTTCTGGTGGCACACGCACTCCTGCCTGTGCTCTTGGGTGGTGCGCAAGACTTTACCGTGCGCTACCCATCCCGCCTCAACAAAGACCATTGTTATCCTGAGCGCAGCGAAGGAGCTCACCCACTGCGTCTTGGCGATCCGGCTCGCGAAGCCTCCCCTCTTCCACTCCTAAACTCTTACACTTTTACACCCTCAAACTCTCCCGTCCCCACGGAACTTCCCACCCCCATCCCCCGTATCTTCTACCGGAGAGGTATGCATGACTGACTTCCTCGGCAATCTACGTTACGCCCTTCGCCAATTTCGTCTCGCCCCCGTCTTCACCGCCACCGCCGTCCTCACCCTTGCCCTCGGCATCGGTGGCACCACCGCCATCTTTTCTCTCATCCACTCCGTCATGCTCAAATCCCTCCCGGTCACCGACCCCTCCCGCCTTTACCGCGTCGGCCAAGGCGACGATTGCTGCGTCGAGGGCGGTCCTCAAGACGAATGGGGCTTCTTTTCTTTTCCTCTCTCCGAGCGTCTCAAGAAAGACCTTCCCGAGTTCGAAGATGTAACCGTCTTCCAGGCCGGTCGCGGCCGCATGAGCGTGCGCCGTCAAGGTGCTGAGTCTTCCGCTCGTCCCCTTCGTTCCGAATATGTGGACGGCCATTTCTTTTCCACTCTCGGTGTGGGCGCCTTCTACGGCCGCGTCCTCTCTCCCGAAGAGGATCGTCCCGGTGCCGCTCCCGCTCTCGTTCTCAGCCATCGCGCCTGGCAAACCATTTACGGCTCGGACCCCTCCATGGTCGGTTCCACACTCGTCGTCGAAGGTCATCCTTTTACCGTTATCGGCATCGCTCCTCCCGGCTTTTTCGGGGAAACTCTCGAAAGCGATCCTCCCGACATTTGGCTTCCCGTCCAGCAAGAGCCCCTGATCACCGCCGACGGCAGCCTTCTTCGCCAACCCATCTCTGCCTGGCTCCGCATGATCGGCCGCTTGCGTCCCGGTGCCACCACCGCCGGCATGTCTCCTCGCCTCACTGGCATCCTCCGCCAGTGGCTCCAATACGATTCCGGCTATCCGTCCAACTGGATGCCCGAAGTCATTCACATGCTTCCAAAGCAGAACCTCAATGTCATCCCGGCTGGCGCCGGTGTCGCGGTCATGAAAGAAGAGTACGGCCAGAACCTGAAAATCCTATTCGCCGTTTGCGGCTTGGTTCTGCTGATCGCCTGTTCGAATGTCGCCAACCTGCTCCTCGCTCGCGGTGTCACTCGCCGTGCCGATACCGCTGTGCGCTTGGCCGTCGGCGCCACCGCCTCCCAAATCGTCTACCAAGCTCTCCTCGAAAGCGTTCTCCTCGCCGTCGGCGGTGCCATCGTTGGTCTCCTCATTGCCGTCGCTGCAGCCCGTCTCCTCTTAGCCCTCGCTTTCCACAGTTCCCATTTCTTGCCCATCAGCACGGCTCCCTCTTTCCCCGTTCTCGGTTTCGCTTTTCTCTTAGCCCTTCTCACTGGCATCCTGTTCGGCGCTGTTCCCGCCTGGCTCGCCACCCGTATCGATCCTGCCGAAGCACTTCACGGCACGGGTCGCGGCAATAGCGACCGCTCCTCCTTCGCTCGCAAAACTCTTCTCGTTGTCCAGGCCACTCTCTCTGTCGTTCTCGTCGCCGGTTCCACCATGCTTGGCCGCAGTCTCAACAAAATCGAGCATCAGGATTTTGGCTTCCAGGTTTCTGGCCGTGTCATCGTGAATATGAACTATCCCCCCGCCACCTACACCTTTCCGCAACTCAACGCCATGTATCGTCGTATCGAAGACGAACTCAACCGCATTCCCGGTGTCGCAGGTTCCGGTTTGGCCATGTACAACCCGCTCACCGACAACTGGGGCGAACTCGTCTACGTTGCCGGCCATCCTCCCGCCAAACTTAACGAACAAAGTGGCTCGTCTTGGGATCGCGTCAGCGCCGACTATCTCCAGAACTTCGGCGTCCAACTCGTACGTGGCCGTTATTTTTCCTCGGCCGACAACGAAACCACTGCTCCCGTCGCCATCGTCAATGAAGCTTTCGTCAAACGTTTCTTCAAGCCCGACGAAGATCCCATCGAGCAGCACTTCGGTCTCGACATGCCCGAAAACGCTTCCAATTTCCGCATCATCGGCATCGTCCGCGACGCCAAGTTCGCCGGCTTCGAGCTCGACAAGCCCGCCCGTGCCATGTTCTACGCGCCCCTCGCACAAACCATCAATTATCCCCAGGACGTTTTGCAGCGCGTCGAGCTTCGCTCCCATTTCATCAGCGGCATCATGCTCAAAACCAATCTTCCTCCCGGCCAGCTCGAACCCCTGCTCACCCAAAAGCTCGCCGAAATCGATCCCAATCTCACCTTTAATAGCATTCGCACCATGCAGCAGCAGGTCGATCTTTCCTTCGATCAGGAGCGCGCCGTCGCCAGTCTCGCCGGACTTTTTGGCATCGTCGCCCTGCTCCTCGCCGCCGTCGGTCTCTATGGCGTCACCGCCTATTCCGTCGCACAAAAAACCAATGAAATCGGCATTCGCATGGCTCTCGGTGCGGACCGCTCCAGCGTCATGCGTCTGATCCTCACCGGCGCGTTCGCCCGTGTTTTATTAGGTTTGCTTCTGGGCCTGCCGCTCGCCGTAGGCGCCGGAAAACTCATCTCCAACCAGCTTTATGGCGTCCGCTGGTGGGATCCTCCAGCACTTACCGTAGCCACTATGTCGCTCATCCTCTGCAGCCTGGTCGCGGCCTTAATCCCCGCCAACCGCGCCGCCTCCATCTCCCCCATGAACGCCCTCCGCTCCGAATAACTACCGGCCGCCCCAGTAGCACGGGCTTCAGCCTGTGTCCGACGCCCTGTAGCGCCGGGCCTTTAGACCCGCACCTTCGGCGTACCCCAACGTACGCCCACATCCCGCTATGACATGTCTAATAAGAAAGTATTCGCCAGAAAACTTGAACCAATCTTCAACCGCCCAACCTCAATGCGTCATCGCATAAATTAAATAATTGATCCCCACCCGTACTCCCGCCGACGAAAACTTCTCCGGATACTCCGGCCGGTCCGTCCATTCCCACGAATCTCCCACATCCGAATTAAAACAAATCGCCACCATGATTCGGCCCTTATCGTCGTAAATCCCCCGCCAGTGCGCCCCTTTTCCGTCCTCGGGCCCTTGCGCATAATCCGGCACCTTGTAGCCGCGCCGCAAATGCGCCGCGCCCGGGATCTGTGGCCTGTCGTCCAGATCGAACAGCGTATGAAAAATCGCATCATTATCCGGAATGTCCACAATCGGACGATCCGGAAACACCATCTTCATGCGCTTCTCAAACATTTCCCACTCGTACGCCCCATGAAAATCATCCGCCATAAAAAATCCCCCGCGCAGCAGGTAATCCCGCAGCACGTCCGCTTCGTGTTGCGTGATTCCCCATTCGCCCACCTGCACCGCATACAGCCACGGCCAGTTGTACACTTCATCCCCATCATCCAGACTCACGTCCTGCTCTACCGACCGCGCGTCAATCCGCGTTAACCGCCGCACCGCCGCCGCAAAATTCCGGTCCGCCGGAGGTCCATCCTGCGTCCACAGCGACATTCCCTCCCGCCAATCTCCATCGAATCTTCCTCGATACCCGTCATTCGGGCCCGGCGGATACATCAGCCGCGCAAACGCCCACTCCCCCTGCCTTTGCCAATCCGGCGGCAACGGCACCGATTCTCCATATTCAACACTGGGATATTCTCGAAAGGGACGCTGCGCGAACAGCAGCGCCGTTGATGCCAGCACACATCCAACCGGCAATACCAACTTCACCAGGCTCCGACAAGCGCGTGTCATTCCAGTTCCTCTCTCGCCACTCGTCGGCACTCCACACTTCCTCCGCCAATTCTACCCCACTCCCACTCACCCTGTAGCTCACCCCTTTCAGGGGTCAGGCCTTCTGTCGACCTTCCATCCCTCAAGCCCGGGCGCCCAGGGTCGCTATATCAACTTGAGTCTTGGGTTTCGCGGTTGTGGGCCGTTTCTCCCGGTGCAACCCAGTTAGCTCACGCCTTCAGGGTTGACGTCTTTCCTCCCGTTCAGTTCTGCCATCACCAACGCCACCGCCACCGGGGGTCGGAGCTTTAGCTCCGACATTAAGCCCTGCCTGGAAATGGGCTTTGAGCCCCTGAGGAATTGCTTCCGCAGGCGCCCAAGTTCGCTACCTGAACCTGGGTCTTGGGCCTCGCGCTTCTGGGGCGTTTCTCTCGATACCCCCACTCCTACACGAAACTCTTTCACTCTTAATCTCTTGTACCTTTACCCTCTCCCTAAAAACTCGTCCGCAACCTCACCCCAAAACTCCGCGACGGCCCAATCGCGTTCCCCGAAAACAATCCACCAAAATCGATCACATCCAATACATTATTTAAATTCGTCCCGTCCACCTGAAACTGCATGTTCACTCGCTCGCTTCGATAAACATCCACACCCAACGACGCATTCACCTGAAATGACGGATAAATCCGCCCTCGCGCAAAATTGATCCGACTCACTACCGCCGGTCCATAATCCTCCAACGCCTGCTCATACGTCCCCTCAAATTCAAACGGCAGCCCGCTGTCGTACTGAATTCCTCCCGCGAACCACACACGTGGCTTCCATTGATACATCAGCCGCCCACGCACCGTATTCCGCTGATCTTGCGAATCCGGAAAGTGCCCCGTCGTTGGCAACACCGCGTCGTCTCCCAAAAACAATCCGCCCGTCACCGGGTACCACGCGTTTCCCACCATGTAGGAGTAACTCACATATCCAGACAAGTTCTTCCATTCCGGCATCTCCAGCTTTCCTTCCGCTCCATAAATAATTGCTTTTTGGAACGCGATCGGAAAGCTGATCGTCGTGTTCTGGATCTGGTCGTCATCTGCATAGTTATTCACGTCTCGCCGGTAGTAGTTCACGTCCAGCCGTATATTCTTGAACAGCGCCTTGCTCGCTCCAACTTCGTAATAATTTCCCTCCGACGGTTCCACCGGCAGTTGCAACGACACCGCGTTCAGTTCCGCCGCCTCCGGCGAACTCGACAACAAAATATTTTCAAACGATGGCGTCTGAAACACCCGGTCGTACGAAAAATGCACAATCAAATCCGCCGAAGGGAAGTACCGCGAAACTGCCAGCCGCGGTTGCACCGCTTGCTTGTTCACCAGCAACTGGTAGTGATCCCACCGCAACCCGGCATTGATTGTCCAGTTTCCCAACCGGATCAAATCCTGCACATACATGGCCTGTTCCAGATCCGGACGGTTCTCCGCAAAATGAAATGTCCCCGGAGTGCTCGGGTCATATTGCGATGGATCCGTGATCACGTAGCTGAAATTCTCGTTCAGCCACAGGTTGTCCGACTCGAACCCTATCTTCCATTCCTGCTTTCCGTGATTGATGGTTACCGCCCCGCGCCCGTACGCTTCGCGGAACCAGTTGTGTTGCGACACGTAAATCGGCGTCGATTCCGCATTCGAAAAAAAGTTGTTCGCGTTGTCCCGCACCATCCCGCCCAAATCCCCCACCGCATTCGATGAAAACACGTGCTGGTAAGACACTATCCCTATCGTCTCGATATTGTTTTGGTTCTGCCGCTGCCCCGCCGCTTCCTGGACCAGCTCATTCGGGATGTCGTAGCGGTCCACTTCCTGTCTCACGATTAGATTCAACCGGTCTTTTTCCGTAAACTCCCTCTGGTACCGCAGCGAAAAATCTCCCGTCGTTCCCGTGTTCGTATAATTTTCCGCCACCACTGGATTCAAGTAATGGTCCGTCATGCTTCCGCTCGCGCTCGCTCCCAGCGTATTCTTCCCCCACGTGTACTGTGCGTCCGTGAATGCCCCGGCGGTTGCGAAGCTTCCTCCTGACAGCACCACTTGCCCGTGCAATCCTTCTTGCGCATCTTGCACCGTGTTTAGCTCCACTACTCCGCCCATCTTTCTCCCGTACTCCGCTGGTATTCCCGCCGTATAAATCGTCATAGACTGCACATCGTCTGCGCCAATCGCCGGCCCAAATCCCGGTGATCGGTTATCTGTTAGCGGTATTCCATCGATCACAAATTGCGTTTGATATTCTGACCCGCGCGGGTGCAGCACTGCGTTTCCTTCATACAACCAGCCCGGCTGCGTATTCACCAGGTCCTGCAATTGCCGTCCCGGCAGGGAACTCACCCGGTTCTCGATGAAATCCGTGCCAATCTCGTTCACTGCTCCCGCCTCGTCCGGGTCGATCAGCGTATCTCTTTCGTTCACCGACACCGACTGCGCCATCGTCGGCAATTGCAAGTGAATGGTGTCTTGCTTCGCCACCGATGATCGGATCTCCACCGTCTCCGAAACCTCCGCAAATCCCTCGCGCTGAACCTCCACACGGTAAATTCCATACGGCAGTCGCTGCACCACCAATTCTCCTTGCTCGTTTGTCACCAGCGTGTTTCGATACTGGTTCGCCTCACTCACCACTTCCACCGTCGTCTTCAGCCCCAGTCCCGCCGGATCCACCACCTTCAGACGCAACTCTCCGCTGTTGCTCTGCCCCAACACGGGCAGCGCCCACAACAGCCACATCGCCAAAAACGTTTCGCGTCGTCTTCCCAAATCCACCGTCACTCCGAGTGATGTCTTCGAAGGAGCTTCTGGCCTCCTATCTCAAATCCCCCACCCTGTAGCTCGCCCCTTTCAGGGGTGCGGCCCTTCTCTTTGCGCTTTTTGCCTGCTCCCGGCAGGCGGGCAAACGGCGCGAGCTTAGATTCCACTCGATTCCACTTTTTTATGTGGTTCCTTCTCCCCAATAAAATCGACTCGTCATTTCGAACGGCGTCTGCGGTGTGAGAAATCCCTCTTCGATCTCAGCCTAGGCACACCTCTTCATCCGCCGAGCCTCCCACCCATACTTACTACTCCTTCCAAATCCCCAGCAACCGCCGCAGCAATAGCATTTGCCCCAAATGATACGCATTGTGATCAATCAACAAAATCGTCTTCGACGCCAACGACTGCCCGTTCGCGTGCTCGATCGGCGCCAACAAATCCGCCTGCTCCAGCGCCGCCACCAGCTTCTTCCGGTCCGCACGAAACGATCCCAGCGATTTCTCCCACGCCTTCGCGTCCGGCGGTTCCGGTGATTTCGGCCAATAACCTTCCGGAAACTCCGGGGACTTGTGCTTTGCATTCAACGCGTATTCCACAATGTCCCATTGCGCGATCCGCAAATGTTCCACCAACTGATACGCCGAATGCGGTAATCCGTTCGGCCGTTCCCCGCGCAACGTGGCAGGGAAGTCCTTCACCGCCGCATCAAACCCCGCGTGCGCATGATCTTCCGTCAACAACGAAATCAGCTCCTTCCGAAACGCATCCGATTCTTTCGCCGCTGCTTTGGTCATCGCCCCTCCTCAAGAAAATTCCTTTCACCCCGCTACGATGACGCAACCCCGACAATCGGTACACTCCGGAGTGCGCGAGCCCTACTCCCGCCGGCACACCGCCGGGTGCCGCACCCTTCGGTTTTAAGGGTGCGGATTTGGGGTCCGCTCCCAACGCATGCCCCAGGTTGGTTGACCAAAAAGGCGCCCAGTGGCACAGGCTTCCGCCTGTGCGCCTTTCCCCTGCAGTCTTCGCAGTGAGAAATCCCTCTTCACTTCACCGCAAAACATTCCAAATCATTCGCAAACTCCACCGGCCCCGCATAACTCTTCCGTATCTCCGTCAACGTCTGCTCTTCTTTCCCCAACGTCCGCAGCATCCGGTGCGACAAGACCAACTCCTTCACTTCCGCCTTCGCCGCGATCTTCCCAATCACCGACGGCGGCATATGCAATCGCCTCTCGACTCCCGTCGCTCCTTCCGGCACCGCATTGTGCGCCACAAACAAATCCGCTTTGCTCGCCAGCCGCGGCAGTCTCGGCCCATCTCCATTCGTGTCTCCGCTGAACACGATCGCTTTCCCACCCACCTCCACGCGCCACGCCAGCGCCGGCACACCGCCATGTGTCACGTGCACCGCCGACGCGCTGATTCCATCCGCATGAAACACCGGAACCGGGTTCTCGTCCGCCTCCACATTGTGCGGCTTCATCTTGTAGCTGCCTTCTTCTTCCGGCACCAGCAACTCACTCAAATATCCATACGCTCCTTTATCTCCAAACAAATCCGTCACAAATTCCGTCGTCGATGGCATGAACGCATTCCCTCCAGGCCCATAAATCGGCAAATCCCGCTTCCGCTCCTCGAACCACGACGACTTGATCAACGCCACGAAATCCCCGCTGTGGTCCACATGAAAATGCGAAAATAAAATCACATCCAGTTGCGACATTTGCGCCCCGCTCTCGCCAAATCGCAGCGCGCTTCCTCCTCCCGCATCCACCAAAACTCGCGGTACGCCCTCCACCCACACCAGGTAACTGCTCGACGCCCTCTTGTCCTGCAACTCCGGCCCGCCCGACCCCAGCACCTGCACCGCCACCCCCGTCCCCCCGCACTCTTGCGCCCCTACATTCCTCATCACCACACCGCTCAGCAGCGCACAAATCACCATCCCCAATCCCGCCCATCTCCCAACTCCATTCCAATTCATCATCTCTCTCCTACCCTCGTCCTTTTGTGTCAGTTGCACGGGCTTCCGCCTGTGCGCCTTTCCACTGCGTCTTGTCTAGCTTCCAAACCGCTTTTCGCGATGAACTCCAAATACGCACACTGTCCTCCCGAACCTGCTTGCCGCAAGCAGGCATAGGGAGCTGGGTTTTCGATCTCGTTTTCGTAAACTCAAAAAAATACATCGTCATTCCGAACGCAGTCACGAATCTCTCTTCGATCCATGCGTCCTTTCAGGCCGGGTGCCCCAGTTTAGCTTTTTGAATTTGGTCTTGGTTTTCTTTTTGCGTGCCCCACAGGCCGCCTTTGCATGTGGGAATCTTCGCCCAATTTCCTAAATTGCGGGTGCCGCACCCTTTCGCCTCTAAAAGGCTGCGGATTCAAATCCCACGTCAAGCACCCTCGCTTGCCACCGTTTCCCCAGCCACTCCCCGTCCTTAATCCAACCAGCGCCATCGGCGCGACAAAATTTAGCGCAGCACGCAAGCCCTGGGCAGCCTGGAGCAATCGCAAGCGCCGTAGGCGCGCCACTCCGCCGAACTTCTCCAAAAAACAACAATGCTCCGGGCGGCTGGTAAGCCCGGAGCATTTACCTGGTCGCGGCCAACCGCGTACCAATTACGCTTCTTGCGCGGCGTTGTACTTCTTTTGCATGGCGCGCATTTCTCGCGCGAAGCGCTTCGCGGGACCAGAAAAGTACACGCCGATCGCTCCGATCCAGATCAAGAACGTCCCGATCCAAACTTCCCGCCGCGAGGTTTTCTCATCGTCGTTCGTCGTGTTCGCCGCGCGCAGCGCCGCCAACTCCGTCGCATTCTCCATTTTCCCATCGCTCACGGCCACAGACTTTGCCTGCATCCCTGTCGCCTGCTGTTGCGCCATCGTCGCCACGTTTGGTCCGTCATCGAATTTCGTGTTCACAATTTCTTGCGCCTTTGTCGCGCCGGCGCACAACAGCGCCATCCCCAATCCCGCCACAACCACTTGCATCTTCATCATTTTTCTCATGGCCTTCCCCCGCTTTAGCGTTCCCATTGACGCCTTCCATAAATGCAACAGAATGGCCAACCGCCACGCCGTTCTCGGCCATCCCCAGGAGCCACCGCAAACTCCTGCCAAATATGGGCTTGCACGCACAACTCAATTTCACCTCGCTCAATCATCCAAGTATCAACGGAAGGGAACTATCCGGCCGGATAGCTTAACCGGAACAGCTGGCAGCGCCTTAGCTCGCGCCGTATCTCATAACCTCAACAAACTTCGCGTCTTTGCGTTAACTATCCCTTCAGCTAGCCACCTATCCTCTTGGAGTGCCGCGGGTCCCCCAGCCTTTCGCCTTTAAGAGGGTGCGGATTTAGATCTCACGTGGCTCTGTTGACATCCTCGGGAAAGGGTGACGATGCCTCAAGCGGTACAGATTGAAACTCAGGCCGAGCAGCAGGGCTTGGCGAACTTGCATGGGCAGGCTACGGCCTGGG
>Ga0335073_10006816_pt1 | contig 16043 bp, 14 predicted proteins | sample Lox_Sample_22_FD_207093 | JGI IMG/M metagenome (GOLD analysis project Ga0335073, IMG submission 207093) | Soil microbial communities from Loxahatchee National Wildlife Refuge, Florida, United States - Lox_Sample_2.2 | ecosystem: Environmental > Terrestrial > Soil > Wetlands | place: USA... | reverse complement strand
GCCATCGGATAGCCCATCAGTCCCAACCCCAGAAATCCTAGTTTGGCCATAGAGTAAGGATTGTACCGCTATGCGAAGAAAGCCCGCCACGTTGCCACTGCCAAGGCGTGTGTGACGGTCCCGGCCCGTATGCCGTTCGACTGATTGCGGGCCCGACCGCACGCCCACCCAAGGAGAGCGACCAGGATCACCCACTTCCACCCTCGCAAACGGTAATGGATCAGGCCGAAGATGGCAGCGGTCAGCAGTAAAGCCGCGGTTTCGCGGCCCGTCCAGGCTTCGACCCACTTCTGCAAGAGCCCGCGGAAGAAAAACTCTTCCGAGAGCGCCTGGAACCACAGTGAACCGAGGAACACGGCGACCACTTGCCAAACCGGCCGTGGATCGACCAGGTGTGTAGCTTTCAGCGCCACGTTGATCGGGAAGGCCAGGATGATGAAATAGAGGAAATGCAGGGCTCCCACGCGCCATTCCATCGAGGAAGGCAGGAAACCGAACCCGGTTTCGGGCATCCGCCGATCCAGCATCGACACGAGCAGGGCGATCTCCACTACCGAGATGTGCCCCAGGATTTCCAGGTGCTGCTTATGGAAGGGCGGGTAAATGAAGCCCAGCACCCCGCTGACAATGATGGCGCCGGCGAAGGTCAAGTAGCCAAGATCGCTGAGCGGATGGGCTGGAAGCACGCGGTACCATACGCTCAGCGCCAGCGCCATCGCAAACAAGGCGCCGAGTCCGGCCCAGCGGAACGGAATCCCGCCGCAGCAACATACCAGGTAGGGAAGAACCGCCGACGCGAGCAGGTGCAGGGGAAGCCTCGGGCCGGCCAGACGCTCGCGGATATCGGGAAAGCCGGCAACCAGATAAAATGGGCTTTCGATGAGAAAGGCGGCGATTACCGGCGCCGCCGCGGAGATCGCGATGCCACGACTGCGCGCAAACATTACGCCCGCCGCCCCCAGCGCGACCCAGGCGATCAGCAGTGCCGCCAGGAACGCACCGCGCCGTTTGGCCATCGGCCTCATTCTAGCATTCGCGCTTTCCGGCCCTTCCGCGACACCCGGCGCTGCGTCGCCGCCGCAGGACGATCCGCCTCCCAATCTCGCCAGGCTCGTCGCTCACCGCGAAAGCGAGACCGAAGCCGAGCGAAATGAGTACATGTACCGCCAAACTTTCACCATCGAGGAACTGGACGGGAACGGCGCCGCGCGCGGTGTCTACAAGGAAGTCCGCGATATCATCTTTTCGCCCAAGCACGAGCGCACCGAGGAACTGGTCGGCCCGGTGCAGAACGGGCTGAAACAGCTCATTATGACCGAAGAGGACTTTCGCGACGTCCGCGAGATTCAGCCATTGGTTCTCACCGAGGACCGGCTGTGGAATTACGAAGTGAAATTCAAGGGTGACGAAACCATGGACGACGTCGATTGTTGGGTACTGCAGGTTCGTCCCAGGCAGATCCTGACCGAGCAGCGGTTCTTCGACGGGATGTTGTGGGTGGATAAGAAAGGCTACAACATCGTCCGCATGCAGGGACAGGCCGTGCCGGAGATTCGAACCATGAAGAGCGAGAACCTGTTCCCGCGCTTCACCACGATCCGCAAACCGATCGACGGCTCTCACTGGTTTCCAATGTACACGTACGCTGACGATACGCTGCAGTTCCGCCAGGGGCCCCAGCGCGAGCGCTTGCGCATCTCCTATGCGAATTACAAGCGGTTCAGCGCCGAATCCACGATCATCGTGAAGTAGCACGGTCGGACGGACGGCCGATTTTTGTGGTCTGCCCTGTATCGTGCTGCGATCGCCAAGACGGGCGGCACACGGCGAACGCCATTCCGGCCTTAGCCCAGATAGTTGAACAGGCTCTGGGTCGGCATCTTGCCTTCCGCCTCGAGCGCGGCCTGCAACTGCGTGTTTCCTCGGGTGATCTGCAGCGCGCCTTGGGCGATGTCGGCGTCCTGGATATTGCTGATCTCGGTCTGCAGTTGTGTGTCGTAAGAACTGGCGAACGTGTTGGCGTTGTCGATCTGGTTCTCCACGTTGCCATAGAAAGCATCGGCATTGTTCAGTTGCGTGGTCGCGGCCTGCAGCGCCGAAATCGAATTCTGGATGGCGTTCTGATTGTTGTTCGTCAAGGCGACGCGCAGGCTGTTCAATGCCGCAAAGACACTGGCGCCGGGCGCATCAAAGATCTGCGAGGCCGTTTCCGATGCCTTGAACGTCCCGCCCTGCGGGTTTTGAATCTCGCGGGTGGATGCGGCACTGGATAACTGGTCGACTCCGTTGATGGCAGCACTGCCGCTGGCGGCGCTCAGGTCAAGCTGGTAGGTGGGGCTGCCGGGGTCGTCGCCGCTGAAGATGTAGCGGCCCTGCACCTGCGTTTGACTGAGACTGACCATTTGCTGCTGCAGGGCCGCGATCTGTTGCGCGATCGTATTCCGGCCCGCCGCGTCGGTGGTGGAGTTGGCGCCCTGAGTGGCGAGGCTGACGGCCTGATCCATGAGTTGCGACGCGGAATTGAGGGCGCTGTCGGCGGCCTGGGCGTCCGTTTTGGCCAGCCCCAAATCGGACACCATCTGAGTGTTCCGCGCCTGGTCGGTGCGGAGTTGGAGCAGCGACTCTAACTGATCGGGAGCGTCCGAAGCGACATTGACTTTTTTCCCCGAGGAGACCTGGTTGGTGGCTTCAGTAAGGTTCTGCTCGATCGTGTTCAGGTTCGCAAGGAACAGCGCGGAACTCGGGGTCAGGTTGGTGATCATGGTGCTCCCTATGAGGTGGCCGACAGAATGTTGATCGTGTCCGCTGTAATCTGATCCAGGACGGTAATCAACTTTGAATTGGCTTCGTACGCGCGTTGAAACTCGATCAGCGTCATCGCTTCGGCATCCAGGCTGACACCGGCTTGCTGCTGGCGGAGGTTCTGGGCCTGAGCCAGCGACGATTGCCGCACCGACTGATCGTTGGTGGCGTTCTGAAGAGCGGTCCCGACATTGGCGGCCATGTTCGCGTAGTATTGCGTGAAGCTCATGCCGTTGATTTCGTCGGCGGCGGATTGCGGGGTTGCCAGGCCCGCCAGCGCCAAGGGAATTCCATTAGCGACTTCCGGAGGTCCGGGGGCAATGGCGGCGAGCTGGCTGGGAGTGATATCCGGGTTCACCGCGAGGGACTGCGCTACGTTCGTGGCGTTTGGCGATCCATCGTCGTTGGTGCCGTAAACGAACAGCGGCACGCCGGTGACAGCCGGAGATCCGCCGTTCCCGTTGGCATCGGGCGGGACGGCATCGGAGATATTCCCCGATTCCAGGATGCCGTTCACTGTGTCGGCGAACTGCTGCGCCATCCCGTTGAGGCTGCCCTGTTGAGATGCGCTGCCCAGGTAACCAGGGAGAATGCTGTTTCGCAGGTTGACCAGTGCGCCCAACTGCCCCGACGTGATCGTCGTGGTGATATCGGCGCCGCTCGATGAGAGGATCTGCACTACCGGCGGCCCGTTCGGATAGGTCGGGGCCGGGGTCTGCGGCTGCGTGAATTGAGCGCTGATCTGGTATTGGTGGCTGCCGATCAGCAGGGGAGCCTGGCCGTCGAGCAAGACATTGACGGAGCCATCCGGCTGTTGGGTTGCCGTGATATTGACGTATTGCGATAACTGCTCCAACGTGGAATAGACCTGCGCTTCCAAACCCGCGTCGTTGCGATCGCCTCCCTGAATCTGCGTGTTGTAGTCTTGCAGGTTGCTGACGAGTTGGTTGACCTGGCCAACGGTCTGTTGCAATTCGGTGTCGGTGGTATTGGTGACTTGAGCCAGCCCGCTGGCCGCGGACTGGAACGCGAGGGCGACTTCGCCGGCCTGATCCAATACGTTCTGCCGGGCGGTGGGATCGGCAGGAGTTTGCCCCCAGGCCGTCACGCTCGAGTAGAAATCATTCAAAGCCTTGGATATTCCGGTACTCCCGGTGACGTCGAAGTTCGTCTGCAAGTTGGTCAGGGTGTTAACTTGCTGTTGGGCCTGCCCGAGCAGTGAATTCTGAAGCCACACGGCCTGTTCGTCAAACTGGTTGCGGGCGCTGACCACCTGGCCAGCCGTGACGCCACCGGTCATCCCGCCGCTAGGATCGAAGGGCAGGGCTTCGAATGTCTGAGTTTGTTCGGCATAACCCGGTGTCGACGCGTTGGCGACGTTGTTTTCGGTGACAACCATGGCCTGATTGAATGCCGCCAGAGTGCTCGACGCTACATGCAGTGCCGACAAGATACTGGACATCGCCTATCCTTCCTCTTTTCAACCGCTTACCCGTGTACCGCGACCCGTCCCGCGGGAACCATGGGGGCCGCTTCGCCCTGCGAGGTATAACCGCCGGCCAAGGACCGAAGGACCAGTTCCCACCCGTGGTAGTGGCGGGCGGCTGTCTCCAACAACTGCCGGGTCTTTCGGATTTTCCATTGCAGTTCGCGTAAATCCGCGAGAGTGAGGGCATTTCCCGGCTGGGTCTGGAGGTGTGCGCGTTCCTTTGAAACCGCTGCAATGGCTTGCGACAGCAGCGTCGAACATTCGTCCAGTTCAAGGGGAAATGGTGTGAGCAGCAGTTGGCAAGTCTGCTCGATGGCCGCGCGCGCCGCCGCCAGCCGTTCCTGAAGTTCAGCCATTCTTTAACGAACGCCGGCTGCCAGTGCTTCGGAGATTAGCCCTTTACTTGTCCCAGTAGGGTTGGGTTGATAATTCCCTTCCTGATACTGGACTGCAAGCTCTTGAATACGGTCTTGCCGATCGGATCCAGATGCCGACATGGCGCGGGCAAGGCTCCCCAAAGTGCTGGAAAGCTCTACTTGATCGCCGCCATTTACCGAACCGGGGGAAGACTGGGTGCCATCCTGCCGGCTGGCGCGCTGCGTTTGCTGCGTTCGTCCGGACTCTGTGGCCGGTACGCCCGTCAAATTTCGATCGTCGACTCTCATAACCAAACACCAACCTTCGGCTAAGTGACATATCGGCGGGCGCACTTCCACTCTTTAGTCCATTTTGAGGGGAATCGCAAAATTCGGGCGATTAAAGTCCTGTACCGTACATGCCGATAAATATCCGGGCGACACATGCACCCTGCCAGATTGCTTTGGATCTACGGTACTTCCCGGCCTTTCCCGCCTCCCGCCGAAGACTCCTGGAGTCTCGACGTCCGCACACCCACCGGCGCTCTGGGCCGCCTGCACCAAACGGTCTATCGGGCGATTGTCATCGACGGGGTCTCCGCGATCTTCAATCCGGAGAGCTACCTCCAGCAAATTCAGGACCTTACCGGTGGATGTACGATCTTCATCCGGGGCGTGGAGCCGGGTCTCGCCGCGCGCTTGACCGCCAGGGGCGCGGTCGTGGTTTCCCCGGAAGACAGCTCGCTGATCCGGGAAATCCGCACGGCGCTCGACGAGACGCCAAGCAAGGGGCCCGCCAGCAGGGCGGAAGAAGTCCAGGCCCCCGATTGGGAAGCCCTCCTGATCGGTCAAAGCCCGCCGTTGCGCCAGGTTCGCCACATCATCCGGCTGGTGGGTGGCCGGCGAGCCAATGTGCTGATCCATGGGCGGACCGGGACCGGGAAAGAAGTCGCCGCTCACTGTCTGCATCTGGCCGGGCCGCGTCACCGATGTCCTTTTGTTCCAGTCAATTGCGGCGCTCTGCCGGAGAACCTGATGGAAGCCGAGCTGTTCGGGCACGTGCGCGGCGCCTTCACCGGCGCGACTCAGAATCGGGCAGGTCACTTCGAAAAGGCTGCGGGCGGGACCCTGTTCCTCGATGAAATCGGCGAACTGCCGCTCGAGTTACAAGCCAAGTTGCTGCGAGTCATCCAGGAACGTGAGTTTCAGCGGCTGGGCAGCTCGGAAACGGTTAAGGCGGACGTGCGGCTGGTGGCCGCCACCAACCGTGATCTTCGACAGCGTGTGGAACAGGGACTCTTTCGCGAAGATCTGTACTACCGGCTGAATGTGGTCCCTCTCTACATGCCGCCTCTGTGTGATTGCCACGGGGACATTCCCCTGCTGGCCCGGCATTTTGTAGAGAAGATCTGCAACCTGGAGTCGATTCCGAAAAAGGAGCTAAGCTCCAATGCCATCGAGAGGCTGTCGGGCTTTAGCTGGCCTGGCAACGTGCGACAACTCGAGAACGTCATCGAAATGGCCATCGCGCTGAGCGGTGCGCGCATGGTTCTCACCGCCGCCGATTTTCCTTTGCCGCCCGAGGACACCAGCACGACAGAGAGGCCTGTGCCGGTTCCCTCCCCCATCATCGCTGTTCCCGATCAGGGATTGGACTTCGAGCAAACCGTGGCCTTCATCGAGCGCAGCATCCTGGAACAGGCGCTGCGGAAGACCCGCGGCAACAAGAAGGCAGCCGCGGAGATGCTTCGGCTGAAGCGTACAACGTTGTCGGCCAAAGTCCGCAACCTGGAGCCCGAAGCGGCCTGCGGTTGACGCGTCAGCGCAGGTAGTCTTTGGCCGTGGTCCGCTTATCGTACCCATCCAGAACGTGAACAACTCGGATCCGTTTCAGCGATACCGGAGAAAGTTGTCCGATCGGAATATAGATGACAGTCCGGCCGGAGCGGGATGCAATCGTCTTGAAAATCGACCGCGGCGGCCGCGCGGCTACGTAAACGACAAAGCGTTGCAGCGAGTAATCGAGCGCGGCCAGAAGCAGTCGCTCTGATTTGGATTCGGCGAATTCGTAATCGACGTCCTGCCAGACGTCATACATGCGCCGCGGCGGAAGACTCATCAAAAAACCGCCGTACTCGGCGCGTCCAATTCCGGGTCCGACGAGGTTGTCAAAGGGAAAGGTGGAGTAGAACGCCATATCGGACTCGTTCTGGTTTTCTCCCAACCAGGTCGTCATGTAGGGATAACGGTTGTCGCGATCCTCATCGAAGATCACCACTACGGCGCCGACTTCGCCGTGGATCTTCTGAAACTGTCGCACGTAGATTCGGCCTTCGTACCAGTGGCGAATGGTTTCCCGCATGTCGATTCCATCGAGAATGGACGTGGTGAAAGGTTCGACGTTCACACGGTCCTCGGTAATCAGGCTTTTGCCCTTCTTCTTCAGAAAGCGGCCGTAGTCCTCGATGATCAGATCTTCAGGCGGATAGGAGCAGATTCCAGAGCCGTTCAATTGACTGGCCCATTCGCCCGGGAACTTCTCCTTTTTCCGCGGCTTCAACCCGGTCGGGCGCAGGCGCCGCTTGATGCTGGGCAGGCGGCGGCGGAGGCGGATGCGCCTCGTGTCGCGCCACATTTCCTCGCCCGAAATGCGCACCGTCAACAAGTCCGATTCCAACTTCTGCGGCGGATAGTATCCCGCCGCCTCCCACACGTCCCAGGCATAGTTGTCGTCGGCAATGCTGCGCGCGGCCACCGCGAGGTCGAAGATCCCGGCCGAAAGTGTATCACCCGCCAGTGCCAGATTCCTTGAGTAGCGGGCCAACAGGCGGCGCTGCCAGTGGGCGATCTGTTCGCCGGTGGCCGCTTCATAGTTCTCTTCGGCTTTGCGGAACACGGCAAGTTGGGAGTGACGCCGGTCGACCAGGCTTTCATCGGCCATCGCCTGCCGATACGATTCATACCGCCAGGCGAGCAGCGGGTATTCGGTGGTGATTTCGGCCAGCGATTCCGGGTGCGGGTTGAGTAGCTCGACTGCATCACGGTCAATGCTTGAGGCGGGCGGCCCCTGCGGCTCCTCCATGGCGTCGAGCACCGGATCCAGCAGGTTCAACGAAACCACAACCAGTACCTGGGCCAGAGGATTGGCGCCTTGCAGCTTCCACGCGATGCCCGCGGCGTGGCGCGCGAGTTCCTCCGAACGCGCCTGGGGATAGACACGATACGCTTCGACGTACCGTTCCAGGCCGATGTGGCGGACCGCAAAAGAATCGGGATAATTGTCGCGCAGGTGCGGCTGTTGTCCGGCATCGGGATCGGCGAAGACAATCTCGGCGCCGATTTCGAGTGCGGTGCGAATCGCCTCGGTGAACGGATCGCCGGGCTCCACGGGAATATAGATCGCCTGGTCGTCTCCCACACTCTCGTCGGGGTAGAAGATCAGGGACATCTCCGGGAGGCGATGGACTGCCTTGATCCAGGCCTCCTGAAGGGTCACGGGCAATTCCAGAGCGACCACTTGCGGACGGTCCCGCAGCAGCGTCTTCCGCACCTCGATTGCGAATTCGACACGGCCGGGGACGACGGGGAAATATGTGAACCGGCCGCGCGTGAGGCTTCCGGCGTCAGGAATCGGAGGCGCGGCTTCGCCGGACATAGCGTAAGGCCTCCTCTCCGAGGACCTGCACGATGGAAATCTCCAGCGCTTCGGTTTCGTGGGTTCTTTGCGTGGCCAGGCTCTTCAGCTTGATGGCGTAGCGGGCGACGTTGATGCCGTCGCGGACCGTGTAGCGCTCGTCGGCGGCGTGAGCCATCTGCAGGAAATCCGTGACATAGGTCAGGATGCGTTCCTCGGCGAAGGGCAGATTCTCTTTGAGGATGTGCAGCTCTTCGTCACGCTCCGGAAAATCGATGAAAATCTGCGGCTGCAGACGGGAGTGAATGTACTCCGGCAATTCGAAAGTAGAGGCGTCGTCGTTCATGGTCGCCACCAGCCGGAAGTGGGGATGAGCTTTGATTTTGATGCCGGCGACGATGGACTCCACGTAGCGGCGGTTATCGAGAAGCGGCGCCAGGCTGGCCCAGCTTTTTTCGCTCATCCGGTTGCCTTCGTCCAGTATGGCGATCCCGCCGCGCAGCATGGCTGTAACCAGGGGAGATGCGACGTAGCGCAAGTTGCCCTCTCCTTCGAGCACCGGCGTGATGAGAAGATCTTCCGGGCGTGTATCCAGGGTGGCCTGCAGGATGTACACTTCGCGTCCCATCCGGCGCGCCGCGGCGTAAGCCAGAGTCGTCTTGCCGACACCGGGTTTGCCCAGCAGGCGGGGGCTCATCGGCAGATCCTGATCGTTGACCACCATCCACGCCGCCAGAAGTTGGCGCATGAGTTCGTCCTGGCCCACCCATTGAACCGACAGCTCATCCGGATGCGCGAGATGGAGCGTGACACCCTCGATTTCGACGGTCATATGCTGCCTTTATTATCTGTCAGCAGGAAGAAGCCAGGCAGCCGGGATTCAGGTGGAAAACCAGAACGGGTTCCGGGGACCATCCATTCGCCGTGTCGAGAGGCCCAAACGGCCGCCGATTCACATGTTACGGATGACGATGGTATGGACTTTCAACAGCAGATCGACTTCCTGGCGCGGCAGATCCAGCGCCGAGGCGATCTGTTCCGGCCGCTCCCCTCGACGATGCAGGCGGAGCGCATGTGCGCGTTTCACGACATTCATGCCCGGTTTCGGAACACCAGGCGTCAGCGTGACCGCGGGTTGCCGTTCCAGCTCGTGTACCTGACCGGCCAGATTCTGAAGGCGCGCGTCCAGGGCAAGTGCCCGTTCTTCCGACTCTTCGCGCGCGGCATCCAAGCGCGTCTGTACCGACCCTGCGAGGGCGCGCGTTTGCCAGAGGGCCAGACCGGCGGCCGCGATTCCGGAGAGCGCGAAGACCGCCAGCACCAGGGTCAATAATGTGATGGCCGTCATGTCAGGCTTCGCAGCCGATCCTGGCGGCTGGCTATCTGCTGGATTCGAACCCCATAATTGCCGTCCACAACGACTACTTCACCGCGCGCGATCAGACATCGGTTCACCAGCACCTCGACCGGATCATTGACGCCGCGATTCAGTTCGACAATCGACCCGGTGGTCAATTTCAGTACGTCCTTCATGGGAAGCTGCGTTCGTCCGAACGAAATACTCACGGGAAGGTCCACTTCCAGCAGGAGGTCGATGGTCCGCGAAGCGGCGATGGCGCCGGACGGGGGGGCCGCTTCCGCGGCGGTTCGCGGGGAGGATGGCCTTTCTGCCGGGCCCGCGGGCGGCGGGGACAAGATCAGTTGTTGCAACTGGGTGCTGAACGCGACCAGCAGCGGGGGTAGAGCAGTTTCCTTGAACGACAAGGTGACCACGGCCCATTCGGATACCTGAGTATCAGGCGGGTGCTCCCGGCCGGAGTCGCAAGTGATCTCCCGTCCCAGCAACACTCCGACGGAACGGGCGAGCGCGGACAGCGATTGGCCCAGAATCTCCAACCAGGTATTGCGTGCCTCGCCGGCTTCAACCGACTCCAGACCGGCGGCGGTCAGCGTCAGGGTTCCGGCGTACTCCCAGGTGGCTTTTGCCGCGGATACCCAGACGATGGCATTCGGAGAGATCTGCAGGGGCTGTTCCCACCACAGTGCCTCAACTTCCGACCCAGGCTCGGCCTCGGTTACTTGGGAGAGTTTTCCACTGGCGGCTTTCCACTGCACGGCAGGGCGCTGGTCGGTCATGGATTCCAGGACCTGGGCGAGCGTATCGGTCCACTGCTCGACCACCTGCCGTAGGGCGGTAGCGCCATCCAAACGGCTTGCTTGCGGCTCGCTCACGCCGTGACTCCCTTCGGCGCAGGCCATTGGCCCGCAAAGTGGCTGCGAAGACGGAGAATTGCCTGTGATTTCAACTGTGAGATGCGCGATTCATGGAGGTTGACGATCTGCGCAATCTCCCGCAGAGTGAGTTCCTCATGATAGTAAAGGCTGAGTACGGTCTGTTCAATAGGAGGAATCTCGGCGAGGTGGCTCTCCAGCAGCCGTTCCAGCTCCGACTGTTCGAGAAGCGTGGACGGGAGATTGTCGGCCGGGTCGGGAATATAGTGGAGAAGGTCTTTGCCCTGATCATGACCGGCGGCTTCCAGGCTGGCGATGTTCAGACCTCGGATCTCGACCAGCCATTCGTGATACTCCTCCAGCGGGATTTCCAACTGTTGGGCGATCTCCTCCTCCGTTGGACAGCGCTTCAAACGCTGTTCCGCGGCGGCGATGGCCGCCTCGATCTGCTTGGACCGGCGGCGCTTCTGGCGAGGCGCCCAGTCCAAGCCGCGCAGGCTGTCGAGAATGGCGCCCCGAATCTTATATTCCGCATAGGTCTTGAGCTTGACGTTGTGGCCGGGATCAAAATTGTCGATCGCGGAAATCAGGCCGATGACGCCGGTCGAGACGAGATCCTCGATGCTGATGTTATCCGGCAATCGTTCCTGAATTCGCCGGGCAATCAGCCGCACCTGCGGAAGGTGCTCCAGAATCAGACGTTCCCGATCGTCTTCCGTGATCGGTTCGGTTGCTGCATACGAGTACATCGCTTTCGCCATTTTGCTTACCCCAACCTGGTCAGTCCTTCTCCCCGCCCGATCGGTGGCGACGCATTCAGAATCATTCCGATGAGTTTCTCGCGCGTCGCGGCTTCCAGGTCTTCCGGAACGCGCTGGCCGTTGGAAAAAAAGGAAAGCGGCTTAGCCGTCCGCACGGCCTCGTTAAAAATCGAGCCGAACGTAGCGGTCTCGTCTAACCGGGTAAACAGAAGCCGCTGTGGCCGAAACGCTTCGAAGGACTGCGTTACGCGGCACAAATCCGCCGGCTTCATGGAGGCCGGCAGGACCAGTTGCGTGTCGATGTCAATCCGTGTGGAGAGAAAATGCGCCAGGTCCGAAGAAGCGTCGAAATCTTCCGCTGCCAGCCCCGGGGTGTCAATAAAGATCAGCTCCTTGCCCCGGTTTTCTTCAATCGACTGCGCCAGCGCATTGACAGTCTCCAGGATCTGTACGCCGACACCGAGAATGGCGGCGAACGCCCGCAGTTGTTCCGCTGCCGCGATGCGATACGTGTCCATGGAAAGCAGCAGGACCGGGCGGCGGCTGGCGAGTCCATAGTTGACCGCCAGCTTGATTAAGGTGGTGGTCTTGCCGCTGCCGGGCGGGCCGACCAAGGCGACCACACGCGGCCGGGCTTCCCCTCTTCCCAGCAGCGCCTCTACCTGGAAACGCTTTTCAAGTTCCTCCGCCAGAAACTGCTCCATGGGTGGCTTGGATTCCGGGGAGCCTTCTCCGGGCCGGGAGAAAGACGTGACGCGTTGCGGGTTATGCGGGAGCGAAGCAAGGCGCGTTTCGGCTGCCTCTGCGACCTCGCGAGCCAGATCCGGATCCACATCGGCGGCGGTGAGCGCGGTGTACGCATCCAGCAGGTTTGCCGAAGCGCCTTGCCAGTTTGCCGGCGCATAGGCGGACCGCGTCAGGGTGCGGCGCATCCCTTCGAGTTCCTTTTTGAGTTGCGCGACCTCGCCAGATAACCGGTCGGGGAAGGAAGTAGCCGCGACGGGGGTCTCCTCCCGCGGAGCATCGCAGGCAAAAACCACCTCATACTCGCCGAGGTGGCGCGATTCCGGCGCAGCCTTCCGGCTGTCGATCAAAACCGCCTCCGGCCCCATCTCCTGCCGGGCGAGCGCCATCGCGGTCTCAGGCGACCGGGAAAAGTAGGATTTGATCTTCACTGCCGATTCACCATGGCCCTTCTACGCCACTGGAGGTCTTGCCGCACAAAGGACTATCGGCCGAACGTTCCCGGAACTGTAGCTCTCACTGGATCTGCCCCAGAGACTGCACGCGCATTCCCGGCGGCACCTCGTTGTGAGCGACAAAAAACAAGTTGGGCAGGGATGGCTCTACAATTTGCCGCAGAAAATACCGCGCCGAGGACGAGGTGATGGCGGCAACGGCGGTCTCCGGCTGGACGACTCGCGCTGAAATCCGGTTCAAAATATCGCGAATGCTCTGCGGCGGCAGCGCCAGGTGACTGGCCTGATCCCCATGTTCCGCCGCATTTTCCACTACCTGCTCGAGAACCGGGTCAAGAAACCAGGCCATCAGATCGCCGGAGCGATTCACGTAGGGTTTCACGACAGTTCGTCGAATCGCCTGCCGGACATATTCCGTGAGCAGGATCGGATTATGCGTGGTGCCGGCAGCCTCTCCGAGAGATTCCAGAATGGTTACCGAATCGCGGATCGACACCCGTTCGCGGAGCAGGTTCTGCAGGACTTTTTGCACCACGACCAGCGGCAGCACCTTGGGAACCAGGTCCTCAACCACTTTGGGGTTCTCAACGGCCACCCGGTCGAGCAGACGTTTGGCATCCTGACGGGAGAACAACTCGTGGGCATGACGCCGGCACAGCTCCGCGAGGTGGGTGCCGAGCACACTGATCGCGTCCACGACGGTATACCCCGAATTGCGCGCGCGATCCGCCCGGTCCGAGGAAATCCACACGGCGCTCATTCCAAAAGCCGGCTCGCGTGTCGGCTGGCCGTCCAGTTTCAGGCTGTTCTCGCCGGTCGGAATGGCCAGTTCGCAGCCCTGGGGTAGTTCGTAACGGGAGATTTCGACGCCTTTCAGGGACACAACGTACTCGCGGCTGCGAAGCGACAGGTTGTCGGTTACCCGCACCGGAGGCAGCAGGTACCCCAATTCGGTGGCCAGTTGTTTCCGGATGGCGGCGATGCGACGCAGCAGCGGCGATTCGGCGGCGCCTTCCACCAGATTCACCAGACCGAGCCCGACTTCGATGGCCAGCGGCTCGACTCGCATCAACGCCTCGAGGCTCTCCTTCGCGGGAACGGGCTTGGATTCGGCGGGTGCCGCAGCCTGGCTGGTCTCCCGCTTCCGCATCTTCCATCCAATGGTTCCGGCGCCGCCGCCCAGCAGCAGGAACGGCAGCTTGGGAATTCCGGGGAGCAGAGCCAACGCCACCAGTACGCCGCCCGCCAGCAGCAGAGGCTGCGAATTGCCGAAAATCTGGTTGCGGAACTCCACGCCCAGGCGGGCGTCCGAGCTGGCGCGAGTCACGATCAGACCGCCCGAAATGGAAATCATCAGCGCCGGGATTACGGTCACGAGGCCGTCTCCGATAGTCAGCACCGTATAGGTTTCGAGCGCCCGGCGGAAATCCATGCCGTGCTGCAGGACGCCGATGAGAAACCCCGCGACGATGTTGATGCCGGTAATGAGAATGCTCGCGATGGCGTCGCGCTGGGTGAATCGCGAGGCGCCATCCATGGCTCCGTAGAATTCGGCCTCGGTGGCCAGCGCTTTCCGGCGCCGTTTGGCTTCGGCCTCGTCAATCAGCCCGGCGTTGAGGTCGGAATCGATCGACATCTGTTTTCCGGGCAGGGCGTCCAGCGTGAAGCGGGCTGTGACTTCCGAAATACGGACGGCGCCATGGTTGATGACCACGTATTGAATCGCGATCAGCACCAGGAAAATCACCGCGCCGATGATGTAGTTGCCGCCGACCACAAAACTGCCGAAGGCGCCGATGACTTCCCCTGCCGCCGTGGTGCCGGTGTTGCCGTTGAGCAGGATCAGGCGCGACGAGGAAATATTGAGCGCCAGACGAAACAGGGTGAGCAGCAGCAGGGTCGTCGGGAAAGAGGTGAATTCCACCGGGCGGATCAGGTAAAGCGATACCATCAGCACCGTGGTCGAAGCCAGAATATCGGAAACGATCAGGAGGTCCAGCAGGAAGCTCGGCAGCGGCGTGATCAGGGCCATGACGATGCCGAGCACCGCCAGCGGCACGGCCATTTCCCGCAGGAGATCGATCGGCAGGGCACGCAGCCAGGATGGCGTGTCCTGGATTCCTTCGAGGGAGAGCGGTCCACCAGGGATTCGTGCACCCGGTGCTGGAATGGCTTTCGATGGTGTCATATTTCCCTGTCCGGCGTCATTTGGCGGCGCGGGCTCATCCGGGCAGCCGTCCGTTCATCAGCTTGAAAATGTAGGCGAGGATTTCGGCGACGGCGCGATACAAATGGGCGGGAATCTCCTGGCCCACGTCGACGGATTTGTACAACGCCTGCGCGAGCGGAGGATTCTCGATGATGGGCACCTGATTTTCGATGGCAATCTGCCGGATGCGATGCGCCAGGTAGTTCTTTCCCTTGGCCACCACTTTGGGCGCCGCCATTTCGTCCAGGTTGTAGCGGATGGCAACCGCGAAGTGCGTCGGATTGACCACTACGGCGGTCGCCTTGGGGACTTCCCGCATCATCACCCGCCGCGCGTGGTCGCGCTGGATGCGGCGAATGCGGCCCTTGATCTGCGGGTTTCCCTCGGTGTCCTTCATCTCCTCGCGAATTTCCTGCTTGCTCATGCGCAGATCGTTGCGGTAGCGGCGCATCTGGCGAAACAGATCGACGGAACCAAACACCAGGAACACGGCGCCGGCCTTCCAGAACAAATCCATCAGGGAGGAGGCGATCAATCCGCATCCGCTCTCCACGCTCTGCAGGGGGAGGGTCAGAAAGCTCTCCATCCGGTCGCGCGCGACGACGTAGACGGCCCACAGAAAAAGCGGCAGCAGGATCAGCGCCTGCGCCAGATTGGGCAGGTTCTGGCGGGGCAACTCCCGGAGCCGGGCGACCGGGCTGAGGCGGGCCGGATCCGGCGCCAGTTTCTTGAGACTCAGGCCGAAGCGGGTGGTCAGCAGCCTGAACGAAACGGTGGCAAGGGCCAATGCCATGCCGCCGACCGCCAGCGGTAGAAAATGGCGCAGACCAAGCTGCCAGGCCAAGTGCGTCAGGTCCGCGGGTGTCCAGCTCGGGTTGAACGCGGAAGTGAACAGAGTGTGCGCCGTCAGACGGAAATCGGCGAACCACCGAGCTCCGCCAATCGACAGGACCGCGAGAAAGAGTAAGAACTGCAGCGCGGAGACGAACTCCTTCGCGGAAGGGAACTGCCCTTCCTCGCGCGCCTTTTCCAGGCGCCGCTGTGTCGGTTGTTCGGTCTTCCCTTGATCGGCCATGGTGAGTCATCAGTTGTGTCGTCACATTCCGAGCACTCGCCGCGCGGCAGCCCATGCATGGCCGCTCAGCTCCCACAAAACCCGGGGGATCAGCGGCGCGACCCAGGCCAGCACCAGCAGGGCGACCAGCATCTTGGCGGGGAAGGACAGCGAGAGGAGTTGCAACTGGGCGTTGAGGCGTCCCAGGAGCGCCATGGCGACGTCCACCATAATCAGCAGCGCGACCACGGGCAGCGCCAGGCGCACGCCGACAGAGAAGAGATTCCCGAATAACTGGATCACCGGC
>Ga0335073_10006814_pt1 | contig 16045 bp, 13 predicted proteins | sample Lox_Sample_22_FD_207093 | JGI IMG/M metagenome (GOLD analysis project Ga0335073, IMG submission 207093) | Soil microbial communities from Loxahatchee National Wildlife Refuge, Florida, United States - Lox_Sample_2.2 | ecosystem: Environmental > Terrestrial > Soil > Wetlands | place: USA... | reverse complement strand
CCGAGGATGACGAAGAACGGAAGTTCCGCTGCATGAAACTGATAATTCGTCTGCAGCGGAAACACCGGCTGTCCGCCGCGAAACGCCATGGCCACCATTGTGCCCGTCGCGGAGGCGAAGGCAATCGGAATGAAGGAACGCGCCCGGAATTCAAACACCAGCAGTTCGATCGCCATCATCACGCCGGCAAACGGAGTCTTGAAGACTCCCGCCAGCCCGGCGGCTGCCCCGCACGCCAACAGAATTCTGCGCTCCGATGGAGACGAAGGGATCAGTTGACCGATGATCGAGCCCAATGCGGCGCCAGTTTGAATGATCGGTCCCTCGGCGCCGAACGGACCTCCCGTGCCGACAGTGATTGCCGCGCTGAGCGGTTTGAAAAAACCGACCCGCGGCTTAACGATGCTGCCTTTGGTCAGCACGACGGCCATGGCTTCAGGGATGCCGTCGCCTTTCACTTCGGGAGAAAAATACTGCACTAGCAGGCCGACTCCAAGACCACCCGCCGCCGGTAGAAACAGGAACCACCAGTGGTGATAAGGGGTGTTGGGCGGCAGGTAGGCTGTGCTCCATTGCCCGAAGAAAAACAGATCGGTCAGAAAATTGATGGCGCGCAGCAGCGCTTCCGCGACGAAACCACCCAGCGCTCCGACAACGATGCCGAGCAGCGAGATCGCCAGTAGACGCTCGCGCGGGCGGGAAAGTTTGCGGGCTTCCGATGCGACTTGCGAGATTCCAAAGGTCATCGAAATTGAAACGAAGAGACTCCGGCACCGCATTAGACGGCGCCATTCTCAGATTGTGCTTCGCCCTTTCCCCTTCCCACAACCCCATCAGCCGCCGGAAAGCCGCTCCTGGCAGAGAAGCTCGTGCCTACACGACGGCCTTCACGCGAGCTTTGGATCTCGATTTCCGCGGATACGATTGAGCTTCGCGTCCGTCTTTTCCACTGCGCATAACTTTTCTCAATGCCGAAACCAGCGTGGGTGCAGCATCCTGCAATTCTTCATGATGATGCAAAGCAAGTTCCGCCAGAACGCGCTCGCCCCTGGGCGTGAGTGCCAGCAAGACCTCGCGGCGGTCATCTTGCGCTCGCTCGCGCCGCACGTATCCTCCACGCTCCAGCCGGTTGACCAATTCCACCGCGCTGTGATGCTGAATCTGCATCCGGTTGGCCAGTTCGCGAATGCGCGGGCGTACTCCCTCCGGTATGCCTTTGATCGCGAGCATCAATTGGTATTGCCCCCGTTCCAGACCGGCTGCCTGCACCGCTCCTTCGCTGAAATGCAGGAACCTGCGAATCTGAAACCGGAATTCCGCTAAAGCTTGGTAGTCCGCCAGGGTCAGCCTCTTCATGCGGAGAATTGTATCGTGCCGCGATAGTACTTAGATATTATATCGTGAAACGATATATACAGAAAGATACTCCTTGCTTAATATCGAAACCTTAACCGAAAGCAGCAGTAGCCTACTATCCCTCGCCGGGCAGAATGGGTCTTCTGCGATCTTTGTGGCGAAGACTGGGCCTGCATGCCCTGAACTGCCGTCCCGGTTGCCTTCGCAACTGGCCTGTTTCCCTCCATCCATTTAGAATCCTCTGTCCGCATTCTTATCCACAGGAGCCCTGATCGTGATCCCCCGCTACACCCGGACCGAAATGGCCCGCATCTGGAGCGATGAAAACCGATTTCGGACTTGGCTCGCCGTTGAAGTGGCCGCGACCGAAACTCTGGCCGAAGCCGGATTGGTCCCGAAAGATGCAGCCAGAGCTATCCGCGAGCGCGCCGATTTCCGCGTCGAGCGGATTCACGAAATCGAAGCCGAAGTTCGCCATGACGTGATCGCTTTTACCACGGCTGTAGCGGAAATCGTCGGCCCGCACGCGCGCTGGTTTCATTACGGCCTCACGTCGAATGATGTGGTCGACACCGCGCAGGCGCTGCTGATCCGCGAAGCGTCGTCCGTCATTGCCCAGGATCTGCAGCGCTTCGCCGACGTGCTGGAACGCCGCGCCTGGGAATTCAAAAACACGCCCATGGTCGGCCGCACGCACGGCATCCATGCCGAGCCAATCACCTTCGGGTTCAAGATCGCAAATTGGTATTCCGAAACGCAGCGCAACATCGCGCGGTTTCTCGCCGCAGCGGAAGACATGCGCGTCGGCAAATTTTCCGGGGCGGTCGGCATCTTCGCGCATCTCACGCCGGAACTCGAAGAAAAAATCTGCGCGCGCCTGGGACTGAAAGCCGCAGCCGTATCCTCGCAAGTCATCCAGCGCGATCGCCACGCGCAATATCTGGCGACTCTGGCGGTCATCGCCTCCACGCTCGACAAGATCGCCACCGAGGTCCGCCATCTGCAACGAACGGAAGTGCGCGAAGCGGAAGAATTCTTCAGCGAAAAACAGAAGGGATCCTCGGCCATGCCGCACAAGCGCAATCCGGTCACGGCTGAGCAGATCAGCGGACTGGCGCGGGTGGTCCGCAGCAATGCGCAGGCAGGATTTGAAAATGTAGCTCTATGGCATGAACGCGATATTTCTCATTCGTCGGTCGAGCGCGTGATCCTGCCGGATTCCACGACGCTGATCGACTACCTGCTCTCGAAAACTGCCAATCTCGTTGACACGATGTTCGTGTACCCCGAACGTATGCGCGCAAATCTGGAATCGACGCGCGGATTGATCTTCAGCGGACAGTTGCTGCTCGACCTGGTCGAGCATGGCGTCACGCGCGAGGACGCCTACCGCCTGGTGCAGGGCAATGCCATGCGCGCATGGAAGGAGGGCCTGGACTTCCGCCAGTTGGTGCTGGCTGATAAGGAGATCACCAATCGCGTGCCGCGCAAGCAGATCGAGTATGCCTTCGATCTGGCGCGGCAATTAAAGAATATCGATAAGATTTTCGCGCGAGTGTTCGAGAAGAAGAAAGCAAGAGCCCGATCGAAGTCCAAGAGTAAAAAAAAATAGACGCCAATCGAATATAAACGCGTGCTTGCCCAAGCTTTATCGCGCTTTTTGCGATAGGGTGGAAATCGCTACTGCAGATCTGCCTCAATACTGTCGCCGCGCTGTGTGGACGGAATGCCGCCGCTGTGGGTGGAGCGCGCGGCGAAAGAGGAATCTGGAACGTGACCGGCCTGTTGCAGAAGATCCCAGTCGCGCGTCACTTCATCTTCGGATATTTCCCGCGCTGCTTTCGGACGCAATTCCGACTGCAGACGGGCTTCGAGCAATTCGCGAATCAGATAAGAAGGCGCGCTGCCATTGAGCACATTTTCCGTGGACAGGCCGATGCGGACAGTATCTCCATTCTCCTGCACTTCCAGCACAGGGCGGCCTTCATTATCGATGCGGGCGGCAGCTCGCGCCTGCAGCTTCGCCCAACTCTTTTCGACGTTCTGGCCGCCGCTCTCGGGATATTCCGATGCGAGAAGATTTTTCAGCTGCAGCTGGAATGCCCGCAAATCCTCGTGTCCAATCGGCTGCTCAAGCGTGCCATCGGAATCAAGAACCAAAGCGCCGCGACCGGGTTGAAACCGTCCCGCACCGACTCCTTCATAGACGGCGAACACGCAGCCGGCAAAAATTGGGCTAGCCACCGCGCTGGGCACGATGTACTTCTTTGATTTGAAAAACGACTCGACCACTCCGTGCACCGCGAAACTGCGCGGCGTGCTTCCCGGCACCTGCGCGATGATGAAATGCGTGTACTCGACGTTAGGATGCCGATGGTTGAACTTAACCAGCATCTTTGCCATCTGCTTCGGAGTGGTGATGCCAACGTCGGCAACGATGCTGCGATGCAACGCTTTTGGGTAATAGAAGTTGATGATGTCTTTGGCAAAATCAGCACAGTTGTTCGAAACCGTACGAAAATGCGACCGGTTTGGCTCAGCATTGAGCTTCTGGATCAGCGCCGCATCCTGCTCGGGAGTGGTTTCGATCTGGAATCCGTAAATCGTGCGATCATACGACGAACCTACGAGCTCATACCAGTTGCCGCCGGGCGTTTCGCCATTCTCTCCATCCGGCGCTACCGCTTCCAAGTTCTTCCGCCGGTAACGGTCGCGCAGAAACGCTACCATCTTTGCATCGGCAAATAGGGGCACATCTTCCGGTCGATCGACCGCATAGAGATACGGAACCAGAGGAATTGCGACCCAATCGTAGTGCCCCACCCCATCGTAGCGGCTGATCACCACTCCTTTTTCGCCCGGCCTGCAGGGGCGCAGCACCACCGGAGTTTCAGCGCAAACGTCCGAGAGATAGACGGCGGCGTGGCCCGTAGCGGTGAAGAATCCTAATTTGCCGTAAGGTTCTTCCAGAAACAGAGTCGCCGAGGCGCTGGCCAACGAGACACACGCCAGCACCATGCACACCAACCTGGCACATACGTTCCCCGCGGATTGGAGCCTCGGCATCATCGTTAGGCCCAAAACTAGCTTAAACCCTGTAATTAGAACCCTTTAACTGAAGTTTAGTTGCTGTGAATCGCAAAAACCAGTTACTGAGGTCCAGCCAGACCCATACACACTCGCGGGTTCAAAAAAGCACGAAGTCTAGCTTTATAAAAATCAATTGTTTGCCGGGATTGCAGGTTTGGATTCAAAGTATAAAATTCATCGTCTGTTAATAAACAGGTGGTCGCGCCAGCTCATCGACTCAATCGGTCCCTTGCCCAGCGGGCGCATTCGGCGACCGCTTCGTTTTCATCATCCGCAAGATTGTCGAGAATCGGCAGGAAGCCGCGGTTGCCGCTGTTGCCCATGGCGATCGCCGCATTACGCCGTAATCCGGAGCGTTTCGTCCGTTGAATCGGTGAACCACGAAATCGGTCCCGAAATTCTTCCAGGCTCATTTCCGCCAGCCATGCCAGCGCAGGATTTACCAGGCCCGGCCGTGGCTGGAACTCGGAGGCAGTGGTTGCGGGAGCCTTCCGATTCCACGGACATACGTCCTGGCAGATGTCGCACCCGAAAACCTGGTGTCCGATGCCGGCGCGTAGTTCTTCCGGAATTGATCCGCGCTTCTCAATCGTTAGATAAGCGATGCACCGGTTCGAGTCGAGTTGGTACGGTGCAAGGATCGCATCCGTAGGGCAGGCCTCGATGCAGCGGGTACAGCTTCCGCAGCGATCGGGCGCGGGAAGGTCAGGCTCCAGCTCGAGCGAAGTAAGAATGACTCCCAGAAAAAGCCACGATCCCTTTTGCTGATTGATGATGCAGGTGTTTTTTCCAATCCATCCCACGCCCGCGTATTTGGCGTACACGCGCTCGACGATCGGTCCCGTGTCGACATAGCAGCGCGTGGTCAGATCTGGCGGGGGGATCTCGTCCTGGGCATAAAACCGGGGTGCCCCAGTTCTCTTCGATTTTGCGAGAAGCGGGGTGTTTGAGCGAGCTTGTGATGGGGCATGCGCGCTAGACACAGCTTCCCGCAGCGCTGTCTCAACCTGCTGTAATCGCCGGAGGACTGCGTCGTGATAATCTTCGCGGCTCCAGGCGTAGCGCGAAATCCATCCACTGTCGGGATCGTTTGCTTGCGTCGAATACGGCTGCGCCGTGTTGTAATTGATCGCGCAAACAATGACGCTTCGGGCCCATGGTGCAACACGCGCGAGTGAAGCGCGTTTGAGTTCACCCTGCTCGTCGCGCGCCTCCATGTATTTCATTTCGCCAGCGTGGCCGTTTGCGATCCATTCCGAAAAATTCGCGAGTTCGCGGAAATCGCCGCCGCCGGCGACGCCGCAAAGATCAAAGCCCGCCTGAGCGGCAACGCACTTCACGACTTCTTCGATTTGCCGCATGAGGAACTCGCAGGTTTTTCTAGCGCCACTTTAGAACCATTTTAGGGCTCGATGGGGAAGCTGGGGGCGGTCGAGGACAACGGTCCCGCAAGATGTGTGGGCAATCTGGGGCATCCTATTTTTGGGGTCTAAAAGACAAAATCCCCGCCCTGTCCTCACAACAAGCACGAGCATAAGGGCGGGGCACACTCAAGCATCTTTCTTTTCGGCTACGCCCTCACGATCTTTTTCTGTCCCTCGTCCCACACCGCAACGCACTTATTGAAATACGCGAAGTTCGACAAATGACATCCGATCGCAGCGTGGTTGGCGAAGATCTCGTTTTCCGTGACCGGATTGCGGGTGCGCACGGCATGAAAGAAGTTGGCCTCGTGATCCGCCGTATCGATATACCCAGGAGGATTGGCATACGATTCCACTTCGTCGTCGACCTCAAAATCCAGCGGCTCCGGATTCGGATGCTTCTCCGCCCACTCTTTCAGATACTCTTCGCGCATCGCTTTCGGCCAGCCGAATGTCGAATAGTCCTCCGGCTGCGGACGCGTATCCTGTGGCTTGTAACTCAGAGTCGCATCCTTGATGATCATCGTTCCCTTGTTTCCGTAGAAGCCGATGAACTCTCCGCCATCATTATTCAGATTGCAGCGCAGAGTTACCCGGAAGTTCGGATAGTCGTAGAGAGTCTCGATCAGATCGGGGAAATCACGCCCATCTTTGAAGTGATATAAGCCGCCCGAAGACTGCGCCCGCTGCGCGGTCGTGTTGGTTCCGGTTACGTAGTGAATGCCGGAGATCAGATGTACGAAGAGATCGCCGGCGAGTCCTTCGCCGTAATCAGTGAAGCACCGCCAGCGGAAGAAACGAACCGGATCGAACGGCCGCTTCGGCGCATTCCATAGAAACGTATTCCAGTCGATCGTGGTTTCACTCGCATTTGGTGGAATGGGATAGACCCACGCTCCACTAGGCGAATTGCGATCCCAGTACGCATTGATCGAGTACACGTCGCCAAGTTTTCCGGAATCGTAAATCTCCTTTGCCTTCGCGTAGAGCACGGAGCTGACACGCTGGCTTCCGACCTGCACGATGCGGTTGTACTTGTGCGCGGTCTCGACCATGGCAAATCCGTCTTCCACGGTGTGCGACATCGGCTTCTCGCAGTACACATCTTTTCCCGCGGCGCACGCGTCTTCAAAGATGTGCCGGTGCTGATGGTCCATGGTCGCGATGATGACCGCATCGATATCCTTACGGTCGAGAATCCGGCGATATTCTCGGGTCGCGTCCACGCTGGAATCGCCGACCGCCTCCCGCGCGGCGGTGTGGCGGCTGTCGTAAAGGTCGCAGACGGCCACGCACTTTATGCCGGGAACGTGAGTGGATGCTTCGAGCAATTCGCATCCGCGAACGCCCGTGCCGATCGAAGCAAAGCGAACGGTGTCGCTGGGAGCCACAGGACGAGGCGCGGCCGAGAGCACTCGGGGCTGCAAAACATTCTTTGCAACCGTGGTCGCGGCAATCGCGCCCGTTCCAAGATGAATGAACCTACGGCGAGTCAGGGAATTGTAGGACATAGAATTTGCGCCTCAATGAGAGTGTTCGCGGCAGCAACCGTGCCGCCACGGATTTTTTGGTCGGCACGAATTATGTCACAAGCGGGCCTGTTCAGATAAAACGATTTTGCAGAGGGACCCGGCGCCGGCGCGTCCGCGAGAGCCTGCCCTGAGGCAGCCGAATGGGACGCAAGCCGTGGGTACTTGGCCGGAAACGAGCAACCCCGAATGGGCCAATGAGGAAGAGAAGCTGCGACGCAGGCGCTCGAAGGAACACCGAGTTTCTTAACACCTTCAGTGCTGGGGATTTTGTGGCGGCGAGATTGGATCCTGGACGACGCTGTTGTCGCGCCGTAGTAGAACCGCCGGGGAGCGCTGGCGGCGTCGGATTTCTTGCTCGGCAGTCAGTTGAATTGTAACCGCGCTGTTATTGTTATCCGCGACCTGAAATAGGGCTCGCCCCTGCGCGGACTGGCGCGTCGCCAATCCGACCACGGCATTCGCATTTCCTGCTCGCGCCGCTTCGTCATAGTAGAACTGTGCGGTTTCACGATCCCCCTGCAATTCGGAAACATATCCAATATTGTTCAGCACAAACGCATTCGTAGGATCGAGTTTGTAAGCCTGGCGAAAGTCGCCAATCGCGGCCTGAACGTCGTTGCGGTTCAGGGCAGACACTCCACGCAGATTCAAAATCGCGACCTGCGCCGCCAGCGTATTCTCCGTCGCCATGCGGGCGCGCAGCAGTTTGGCATTTTGCGCGGCCATTTCCGTGACGCGCTTGCCTCGCCATCGTTTGTTGAGAGTCACAATCGCAGTGGCATCCGAATGAGAGGCGGCAGCTTGTTCATAAAGCCGCAACGCGTCCTGCGTCTCGCCCTCCGATTCTTTCGCCACTCCCAGATTGTTCAGCGTGAACACATTGTTCGGGTCGCGTCTCAAAGCCTGCTCCAGCATCAGGTCGGCCTCCGACGCGCGGCCGAGCGACAGTAAGCGGACCGCCTCCACATTGTCGTGATTCATCTGCATCGGCAGTTCAGGCACGGCCAGGGCCGCTTGCATCGGCTTGCCCCTCAGGCTCTCAGGTGTCGAACGGTCGATCACAGCTTGGCTCGCACGCTGACTGGCGAGCGTATAAAAATCGTGCGCCCGCTCGACGTCCCCTTTCAATTCGGAGATGTAGCCGAGATTGTTCAGCGTGAAGGGATCGTCGGGATCGTAGAGATAAGCTTTGTAGAAGATCTTCTCAGCTTTTTCGTACTCATGCTTGCGCAGCGCTTCGACGCCATCGCGATTGAGACGCTGCACCGGCGTGAGATGACTGCGCTTGGGAATCTCTATCTTCAGGTCGCGCGCGAAGGTGGACGGCGACGTTACTACAATCACCAGCAATAGCGAAGCCAGTCGCTCCCATCGCCAGCTGAGCTCAGTTGCTCCACGCATGCGATCTTCGATGCAGAATCGCGATCTCGGTTTGCCGCTTTTGTGCGCCCCTGCCCGCGCAATCCCGACCACTCTGCCGGAGTCAGACGCATCCAAAGCCTGCGAAGGGAGTGGGCCCAATACTGCATGAATATGCTCAGGCGTAAATCCTTGATCCGCGGAATGGCAAGCAGCACGTTACTGGCAGGCGCCCTAGGTTGTGCCGCGATTGGCTATGGCCAAGCGCCCCCGGCCACCAAAGCGGTTTCATCAACGGCTTCGGCGACCGACGCGCCCGCGGACTCGCCGGACCCGGTTATGCCGACCAAGAATGCCAATACCACACTCGACATTACCCTTGATCCAGCGAGTCTTGTGCCCGATCTCCCACCGATCCCGAAGGCAAACGCGACCCTAATCGGCGGCACGATTGACCATATCGATCTCGTGCAGGATGAAATTACGATTCGGGTATTCGGCGGCGGGAAAATGAAAGCGCTTTTCGATCCGCGCACCAATGTCGAGCGCGACGGCAAAAAAGCAACGATCGAAGAGTTGAAGACCGGGCAGAGAATCTATGCGGACACGATTCTTCTGAACGGCACCGTTTTTGCGCGCAGCATTCGCCTGAGCGGCTCGAGTCCCCTGGGCCAGGTCCAAGGAGTAGTCGTCGCGTACCAAGGTCGCAAGAGCGCTCTTGAACTCCGCGATCCGCTCTCACCCGCGCCGATGAATTTGCGCCTCACCCCCGGCACGCGCATCACGCGTGGAGATCGAAATGCCTCCGCCAGCGATTTAGTGCCAGGCACGCTGGTCGCCGTCAATTTTCTTCCCGAGCCCGGTAAGCGCCCGGTGGCGCAGCAAGTCACGATCCTGATCACGCCGGGAACTGAGTTCACCTTTATCGGCCGCGTTTCGGCGCTCGATTTGCATCTTGGCCTTCTGGTCGTGACCTCGACCGCCGACCACAGAATGTACGAGATTCACTTCGATCCGGCGACCTTACCGATTTCGCCGGACTTGCGCGAGGGCGTCGCTATCATCGTGCGAGCGCGTTATGAAGGCAATCAGTACGTCGCGCGCGGGGTAACGGTGGAGAAGAATCTGGCAAATTGACGTACCTCGATGAGCCTGTTCGTCTGTTTCAAGGCTCGTTAACACAAGCGGCGCCAGTTCAACGCTTACGTTGACCGCCTCGACCGTTGCCCGGGCGCAGCTCCGAGACAGAAGGCAGCGGCTGGCTTATGGCTTGTGGTTGTTTCCGTTGGGACTGGTCGGCATCGTTTTCAGCGGACGACGCAAGCATTTCAGCCGCCCGGTTTTCTTGCGAATCCTGATGATCGTTTGCGCCCGGGGAATGACCATGTCCGTTGTTGCCTGTAGCGGACTCTCGCAGGCTGCCAGCACTGCCAAGGCCATCAGCTACTCCGTCACCGTCAACGGGAGTTCCGGCACCGCACAGATTTCTACGGTCATTACCGTGTCCGTTCGGTAGCGCAGTGGCCCGTGGCGACGGAAGAAAAATCACGGAGCGATCGACCCAGTCTTTTGAATTGCGAGCGATGGCCCGGAGAAAAAGCGAGCGCGAAGGCAACCAGTTGGGCAGCTTGCTTACGACCGACAGATGACGCCGCGTGTTGATGTGGCGCTGCAGCTCGAAATGGCGAAGATATTTCTGCACCACAATCGGCATCGTCATGCGTAATGCAGCGGAAAAATTCTGCAAAGCCATGGCCCGCAGCTCGTCTGGATTTTGCAGCAGACCAACCAGGCAATCCGCCAAGTCCCTTGCGTCGCCCGGACGATAAAACTGAATTGCGAGATCTTCTTCATCCGCCATTTGCCGGAAATCTTCGAGATTGGCGCAGACCACTGGCACACCGTAGGCACACGCGAGATGTGCTACCCCGCTGCAACCGGTCGAGGAGGAATACGGCATCACCAGCGCCGATGCACTTTGAAACAGGTCCTTGACCTCATCTTCCTGCACATATCCCAGGAAGTCGATACCAGGCTCCGCAGAATACTTGCGAGCGACCGACTCCACATACCCGGGCGTTTGCGGATGATCGCTGCCGGCAATCACGAGTTTCACACAGGGTAGCCGGGCGGAAATATGGCGGAATGCCTCAATCATTAATTCCAGCTTCTTATACGTCCCCCATTTGCCGAAAGCCAGAATGCGATGTTCCGGGTTGTCGCGCCGCGAAAAATCAGGATATTGAGGGCTGTGCGCGAGAATGCCGTGAGCCCGAACGTGGACGTTCTCGCCGCCATATCGTTCCGACAGTATTTTGCGGTAGCGCGGCATAAGAACCGACACGGAGTTTGACAGCAACAGCATGCGCGTGGCGACCGCGCCAGCCAACCGGTACGCGCCCGGAAAACGAATGCCGAGATCCTTCAGGTCCATTGTGTCCATCAGATGGTGAAGGGTGACGTGCGTGTATCGGCCGGTGAGGCGCGTAAACAGAGGAGTGGCGAGGCCTGCGAAGGCATTCAGCGGATTGCTGCCGAATGTGCTGAACAGCAAATTGAACCAGACGACATCCGGATTCAGCGCGCGCAGTTTGGCCAGAAGGCGAATCATGCTGGCCGGGCGATCCCGAGACCAGCAGCGCACCACCGAGTAGCCCTCGAGTTCCCGCGCGTCCGCGTTCAGTTCGTCGGCGAGAACTGTCAACCGTACAAAAGCATTGCGCTGAAGTTCCTGGGCTATGTGATATCCGTACTCGCTAAGACCTCCGTGACTCGGCGGAAAACTTGTTACCAGACAGATTCTCATTCGGTATCCCGGCGCTTGGTTTTGGATGAGAGTGGGAAAGCGAATGTTGGCCTTTTTCAGAGCCGGTTCAGAAGCGTTCCTGCGGCAAACCTTTTCGCTCAGTCCAGCATCGCAACCGAGGCGCGGGGACTCGGGCCGCTTGAGCGCAGCAGGATTGGCATGATCGCCGCGCGGATCTTCCTGGCAGTTTCCTCGATCGACCCGTCCTCAAGCACAACCAGCTGATTGGCCAAATCGCGCAAGCCGAGATATGCCTGCCGGTTGCGATGCAGGAATTCCAGCGGGTATTCCGGTTTTCGCGCTCGCGCGACTTCCGGATCGACGTCGAGGATGCAGGCGAGGTCAGGCCTTGGAACCACCTTGAAGATCAGGCGAGCCACCGCGCGCGGTAACCACTGCTGCAGGCGCAAGTTCGCCAGTTCATCGTAAATATAGCGGTCGAAGATGATGACATCATGCACCGCTGCGTGCCGCAGTCGCCGTATGCGCAGCAAGAGGTTCAGCGCGTCCACCTGATAAAAGTACAGGCGGATCAAATCCAGGGGCCGGGAACTAACATTCTTGTCGCGGCGCTCGAGCGGCTTTTCGGGGCTGCCCACCCCCCGGTCTCCGCCGAACGTGCGGTGGCTGGCAAATTCCCTCCATCGCGCGCCGACGACCACGTCGTCCCACATGCTCAGAATGGAAACTCGCAAACCCGACTCTGCGAGCCAGGTTTGGAGCGCTTCAATCTGGGTGCTTTTGCCGGCGCCGTCTATGCCGGAGAAACTGATGATGGCCAATGGTCGTTTGCGCACGTTTGTTTAGTAGCTCTTCAGTGAGCACCGGGTGGTTTGGGAGGCGTTGCCGCCGTCAACCCTACGATCGCACCGATAGCAACTCCGGCTCCAATAATCGCGCCGGTCTTCAAGATGATCGTCCGAACTCTGTGCTGTTTGGCCGGAGCAATCGCAACTCCCGCCGGCTGGGATGCCGTAATGGCGTTCACGTTCGGTGCTTCCGCAGCGGCCGTGCCCACCGGTCTCTGCAGCGGCGCGCTCTGGGAAACTGGGGCGCTTTCGCTTTGGCCTTGTTCCAATAATGCGATGGAATCCTCTGCAGGGTTTTGGTCGGCCGAACGGGAGCGAACCGCACCCGGACTGTCCGGAAGCGCTCCACTGTTATTCACTGCGGACCGGCTGGTAATGGTTTTCGACGGAGAGGCCGGCGCAACCTGCTGGGCCGCGGCCGGCAAGGTTCCGGCGAGCATTCCGAGCAAGGCCAGACTGCAGGCGAGAGGAGAGATCGTTCCTTTCGCGTCCATGATGACCTCCGCGACAACTCGATTGGTTAGCTGGCGGTTTTAAGCTCGCCGAAGTTTTCCATCCAAGGCTGCGATTGCGGGATCTCTTGCACCGGAAAACCGTGGAAACTGCGAACCGCTTCTTCGGCACTGTCGAAAACTTCGAACAGGCGATCGACTTTCATCAATTCGAGAATCACTGCGGAACCAGGCGCAACTGCGGCCAGCTTCACGTCTCCGTCGCGTTTCATGGCTTCATCCATGCAGTCGAGCAGCATCTCCACATCGGAACTGTCAATGTGCTTGATCCCCGAGCAATCCAGAACAATGCGTGGACGTTCGGAGCGAAGCATAGTTTTCAGTTCCTGACGAAAGTCACTGGCCTCGGACTGATAGAAACGCTCTGGCACTTGCATAACAATTACAGGTCTGCTGGCACACATGTTTGCTCCCCCTAGGATTCGAACTCAGTCGTTGTATTTACCGAGCGGATGCGGTACGTAGTGGCTTTCGGCAGAGGACTTGCATATGCGGGCTTTGGGACGGAAGCCGGTATTGGCTTCGATCGCCGCGCGGGCACGTTGGAGCGCAGCAAGCGCGAATCGCTGATCTCGACCAGCACTTCCCGCTCCAGGTTCAGCAGCTGATTGCCCGCGACAATCGAATGGCGGACATCGAGCCAAATCCCCACGTACGTATTCGGCAGAACGGAACTGTTCTCAATCACCGTGCCATAATCGATGTAGCAATCGCGTTCAATGTTGCTAAATCGGGTAATCACCGCGCGCTCTCCTACAGTGCATCGTGCTCCCACATAAGCCGGTCCGACGATGCGCGCGCCACGCCGGATCTCTACGCCTTGATCGGTCCAGATTCCCGGACGCCGCTGTTCCCCTACCGGGTGCAAACTGCAGCGCTCCAAAAAAGCGTCGGTCACCAGCTGGCGGAAATCTTCTGGACGAGAGATTCGGCGCACGTACTCCTTCACGAAATAGGAAGCGGGAAAGAAATCCGGTTGAAGCAGCGCCGCAGTTAGTGAACCGCCCGCGATTTCTTCGCGCGGATCGCAGTTCATGATCCAGATGTCCAGCGACCCTTCGCGGTCTGAGGCACGAGTTACCCCACGCCCGCCCTGGCGGTGAAAGTCCAGCAGATCAGCAAGATCAGCCTCGATGTACGCTGTCGGCTTCACCACCGCGGCACAGTCGCAGCCATTGTTCCAGTAGGTTTCCAGAATCTCAGCAACCGCAGGCCAGGGATCATCGGCAACGCGCATCGTGAGATTTCCCATGGGGCGCCGGAACACCGGGATCGATGCCGCCAGATCCGGATGCACGATCAGTGAAGTGAATTTGACGTGCGCTGTCAGGAGCCGATCGATCGCATGCTCCAACACAGAGCGGCCGAGCAGGTCGATGAAAGCAGGTGTTCCCCCGGCAAAAGATGTGGCGGAGCTGAACTCCGTCACGCTCGATTGGGAGGGGCTTTCATCCGTCCGGCCTTGCGCTTCAACGATAACTATGGCCCCGACATCCACGTAAACATCTGCCCTCTAGTTTGAGATCGTATTAATCAATCATGCTGCCCGCTCTTCTTTGACGGGAAGAACGTTCGATGCGGCGAGAGCAGAATCGGAAGCGCCACAGTTCAGCAGATGCAAAGAGCCGGACCTCCGCGGATTTCGACGCCGCGGAATGCGCCGCTTGGGAAACAGCAGATCGCGCATCTTCAGCTTCGCCTTGTGAAGCTGCGATTTGGAATTCCCGATCGAACATCGCAGCAGGCGCGCAATCTCGTGATGCTGATAGCCTTCGATTTCGTGCAGGGCGAAAACCGTCCGGCATCCTTCCGGCAACGATTCGATGGCTCGGAGCAGAGCGATACGATCAATGGCCCCGGTGAGGCGGGGATCCTTCCTGCCGATGTCGTGTGACAGAGAAGGAGATTCCGCGGAAACCGGTTCGTTCAGCGAAAGCACCGCGCGCGATTTCTGGCGGCGAAGCTTCATCAGGACGGTATTCACGGCAATCCGGTAGAGCCAGGTGGAGAAAGCGGCTTCGCCACGGAAGGTGCCGATGGTGCGGAACACCTGCAGAAAAGCCTCTTGAGTCAGATCCTCGGCTTCAGCCACGTCTTTCGTCATCAGCAGGCAAACCGAATAGACGCGCTTTTTGTGCAGTTCAAACAAACTGGCAAACGCTTGCTCGTCCCCATTCTGCGCACGCTGAACCAGGTTGTGCTCCACACTGTGATTCTTTGCGGCGTCTTTCTGAGCCGGAATCAAGTTCGCAGCGGTTGAGGATATTACGCAAGTCGCCATGGTGTCTCCTTCGAATCCGGTTTTACGTCTAGGCTTCGACTCTCAAGAAAGGTCCGAGATCATCCAGCCTGCGTAGAGACTAAGAAATTTGTGGCAACTCCTCTATCGGGCTGTGGCTGTAATTGACCTTGCGTGTTGCTGTACCGTAAAGCAGAGAAAAGCCTAGAGTTGCGGGCAATCTTTTGCACAGAGAGAAGAGAGAATCACAGCGAAACGCGCAAGACACAGGGTGAACGGTCGCGTGGTGCAGCCAGGCGGAACCTCGCGTTCGAGCGGAAAAAGTTCCAGAACTCTTGAGTATTCTCGGGTTTTCAGTAGAGGCGGAAGCCGACTTCCACACTCACCTGCACATTCACCGGCTGGCCATCTTTACGCGCAGGCTCAAACGTCCACTGCTGCACAGTCTGAAGAGCCTTCGCATCCAGACCATAGCCCAGTCCGCGAACCACGCGAATGTCGCGGGGATGTCCTTCTGCATCCACGATCAGCCAAAGAATGCAGGTGCCTTGAATCTTCGCTCGCCGCGCTTCTTCCGTGTACTCGGGATCGGGCGTATCAATCGGCTTCGGCGCGGAGATGCCGCCGCCAACTTTGTAGACGCCCCCGCCGATTCCGCCGCCGCTGCCCGGACCCACGCCGGCTCCGTGCCCCGCGCCCACTCCGCCACCTGATCCCGCGCCAATTCCGCCCCCGATTCCCGTTCCATTCGACGGCGGCGCGGCCGGCATCGGAACCGCTTCTGGATTGCCCAGACTGGGCATGTGATTTTCAGCCAGGTGCACCTGCGGCGGAACGACTACCGACGGTTCCACCGTCAGCTTTGGCTTTTCGTTATGCAAAACGATCTGTGGCGGCGTGAATTGCTGGACATCCAGT
>Ga0335073_10006813_pt1 | contig 16046 bp, 12 predicted proteins | sample Lox_Sample_22_FD_207093 | JGI IMG/M metagenome (GOLD analysis project Ga0335073, IMG submission 207093) | Soil microbial communities from Loxahatchee National Wildlife Refuge, Florida, United States - Lox_Sample_2.2 | ecosystem: Environmental > Terrestrial > Soil > Wetlands | place: USA... | reverse complement strand
GTGACGCGCGCGCTGAACGAAGAGCGCCGGCTGCTGGAGCCGATTCGCAAGGTCGCCGATGTGGTGATCGACACGACGAAGTTCAACGTGCACGAGCTGCGTTCCTACATTCAGAACAAATTTGTTCGCGAGACGGACGGGAAGAACCTGCTGATTTCGTCGATCAGTTTCGGTTACAAAAAGGGCGTGCCGCTGGACGCTGATCTGGTGTTCGATGTGCGGTTCCTGCCCAATCCGCACTTTGTGCCGGAGTTTCGCAACCTGACGGGGAAAGATCCGAAGGTCGAGAACTACATCATCGGCTTTCCGCAGACGCGGGAATTTCTGGATCGGGTGACGGAGATGCTGCTGTTCCTGCTGCCGCACTACATCAACGAAGGCAAGAGCTATCTGACGCTGGCATTCGGATGCACGGGCGGCCAGCATCGGTCGGTGATGATCGCGGAGGAAGTTGCGCGGCGCCTGGCGCGGCACGGCTACGGCGTGAAGACGGCGCACCGGGATATACCGCGGTGAGGCAGGCTGTAGGCGGTGGGCTGAGCCCGAGCCAGAAGCCTGAGCCCGAGCCAGAAGCCTGAGCCCGAGCCAGAAGCCCGAGCCCGAGCTGGTAGCCCGAGCCAGTAGCCTGAGCCGATTGGTCAGGACGAGTGCTGAGAGATCGACAGTACGTTGCCGTCGGGATCTTTGAACCAGGCGACTTTGTCGCCGTTGGGGAAGGTGCAGACGCCGTCGGCATCCTGACCCATGTTGGGGTAGTGCTCGAAGGCAATGCCGCGCTGGACCAATTGCTTCAGGGTCGCGCCGATGTCGCGCGCTTCCCAGCCGAGAACGGTGCCTTGCGCAGGCGTGAAGCTCTTTGCTTTTGCGATGCGCAGCATGACGCCGTGCATGTCGAAGACCAGCGCGAAGCCGTCATCGCGCAGGAATTTGAGGCCGAGCTTGTCGCGATAGAAGGCCAGCGCCGCGTCGGAGTCTTTTGTCGTGAGGAAGGTCACTACGCTGTCCATTGGGAATCTCCCGGTGCGAAACATCGTACCTGAGCGGGAAGCCGGTAGCTCGTAGCGGGTAGCGAACGCGGTGCGATGGCGAGAGGGAGATGCGGGAGGATTTTGTCCCTCCTTTTCCTCATAGCGGCGGCGCGATCCTCGGCTGCTCGCACTTGCACGACCACCTAAAATAGAAGCAGGACATGTCGGAATTCACACACCTGCATCTGCATACGGACTACTCGCTGCTGGACGGCGCGTGCGATGTTGAAAAACTCGTCGAGCGCGTGGCGAGCATTGGGCAAAAGTCGGTCGCGATCACCGATCACGGAAATATTTATGGTGCCGTGCATTTCTTCGACGCGGCGAAAAAGCACGGCGTGCACCCGATCCTGGGATGCGAACTGTACGTGTGCAAGAAGGAGGATCATCGCGAGGATCCGCAGGGCGACGATTACAACCATTTGCTGGTGCTGGCGGAGAACGAGGAGGGGTATCGCAATCTCGTTCGCATTACGTCGGAGGCGTCGCTGCATGGGTTCTATCGCAAGCCTCGCGTCAGCAAGAAGTACCTGGCGGAGCATGCCAGGGGACTGATTGGATTCTCCGGCTGCCTGGCGGGCGAGTTGTGCGAGAACCTGATGGCTGAAAAATATGACGCGGCGAAGGCGACCGCGGCGCAGTACGAGGACATCTTCGGCAAGGGAAATTTTTTCCTCGAGATTCAGGATCAGGGACTGGAACTGGAGAAGAAGATTCACGCGGACTTGTTCCGGCTGGAGAAGGAGCTGGGGATTCCGCTGGTGGCGACCAACGACAGTCACTATCTGTGCGAAGACGACGCGCATGCGCACGAGGTGCTGCTGTGCGTGCAGACGCTGGCTTCGATCAACGACCCGAAGCGGTTCAAGTTCGACTCCGATCAGTTTTATGTGAAGTCGGCCGCGGAGATGGAGCGGCTGTTCAGGCATGCGCCGGAAGTGGTGAAGCGGACGATGGAGTTCGCGGAGCGGTGCCACCTGAAACTGCACCAGGTGGACGATCCATTTCCGGAGTTTGCGGTTCCGCAAGGCCATACGATCGACAGCTACTTTGAAGAGATTTGCCGGCAGGGATTGAAGAAGAGGCTGGAGACGGCGGTGCGCGATTTGTCGGTGCGCGGGGTTCTGCGTACTCCGGTCGCGGAGTACGAGAGCCGGCTGAATTTCGAGATCGGCATCATCAAGCAGATGAAGTACTCGGGATATTTCCTGATCGTGTGGGACTTCATCAAGTACGCGCGCGATCACGGAATTCCGGTGGGGCCGGGACGCGGATCGGCGACCGGTTCGCTGGTTGCTTATGCGATGGAGATCACGAACATCGATCCGATGCAGAACGTGCTGCTGTTCGAGCGCTTTCTGAATCCGGAGCGCGTGACCATGCCGGATATCGACGTGGACTTCTGCCAGAACCGGCGCGGCGAAGTGATCGAGTATGTCACGCGGAAGTACGGGCGCGAACAGGTGGCGCAGATCATTACGTTCAACACGATGGCGGCGAAGGCGGCGATCAAGGATGTGGGACGGGCGCTGGATATGCCGTATGGCGACGTGGACAGGATCGCGAAGCTGGTGCCGGCGACGATTGGGGTGACGATCGATCAGGCGCTGAAGGATTCGCCGCAGCTGCAGGAGGCGTACGACGGAACGCCACAGATTAAAGAGCTGATCGACACGGCAAAGAAGCTCGAGGGGCTGGTGAGGGGCGCGGGTGTGCATGCGTCGGCGGTGGTGATTGCGCCGCGGCCGCTGACCGAACTGGTTCCGCTGAACAGGACCAAGAACGAAGAAATCGTGACCGCCTATGACATGAAGGCGGTGGAGAAGATGGGCCTGCTCAAGATGGACTTTCTGGGGCTGGCCACGCTGACGGTGCTGACGGACTGCGTGAAGCTGATCGAGCAGACCAGGGGAGAGAAGCTGGATTTCGAGACGCTGCCGCTGGACGATCCGGAGACGATGAAGCGCGTATTTCATACGGCGCTGACGTCGGGGATCTTCCAGTTTGAATCGCCGGGGATGCGGGACATTCTGCGGCGCTACAAGCCGGACACGGTCGAGGATCTGACGGCGCTGAACGCGCTGTATCGGCCTGGGCCGATGGACATGATCGACGACTTCATCGAGCGCAAGTGGGGACGGCGCAAGGTGGAGTTCCTGGTGCCGGATCTGGAAGCGATTCTGAAAGACTCGTACGGCGTGATCGTGTATCAGGAACAGGTGATGCGGATCGCGAATGTGCTGGCCAGTTATTCGCTGGGCGAGGCCGATCTGTTGCGGCGCGCGATGGGAAAGAAGGATCCCGAGGCGATGGCGAAACAGCGCGACCGCTTCCTGAGCGGCGCGGCGGCGATGGGGCATCCGAAGTCGGCGGTGAACGAAATTTTCGATCGGATGGAGAAGTTCTCCGGGTATGGCTTCAACAAGTCGCACTCGGCGGCGTATGCGCTGGTGGCGTATCAGACGGCGTATCTGAAGACGCATTATCCGGTGGAGTTTATGTCGGCACTGCTGACGTCGGAAATTTCGAAGCCGGACAACGTGGTGAAGTACATCAAGGAATGCCGGGAGATGGAGATCTCGGTGGAGCCGCCGGATGTGCGGTATTCCGATGCGGACTTTACGCCGCACGGGGACAAGATCCGATTTGGGCTGACGGCGATCAAGAATGTCGGGCGGAATGCGATCGACTCGATCCTGACCGTGCGGAACGATCTGGCGAAGGAAGGGAAGAGCTTTGCGGGGTTCCAGGAGTTCTGCGAGAAGATCGATCTGCGATTGCTGAACAAGCGGGTGATTGAGTCGCTGATTAAGGCGGGGGCTCTGGATTCGTTTGGGCGGCGCGCGCAGTTGCTTGCTGCTGTGGACAAGACGATGGAGCGCGCGCAGAAAACGCAGCGCGATCTGGAGGCGGGGCAGGCGGGGTTGTTCGGCATCTTCAGCGCACAGGCGGATGGCGCGAAGCACGACGACTTGCCCAACGTGCCGGACATGGAAGAGAGCCAGCGGCTGGCGGCGGAGAAGGAAGTGCTGGGGTTCTTCGTGTCGGGCCATCCGCTGGACAAGTACGCGGAGAAGCTGCGGAATTTGCCGGGCGTGGTGGACATTGCAACGGCGATGGAGATGAAGCCGCCGCCGTCGAATGGGCGGCGCGGGCAGGCTCCGGAGAACGAGATTGCGATTGCGGGCGTGATGCTGGGGCTGAAGGTGGCGAAGTCGAAGCGGTCGGGCGAGCTGTACGCGCAGGCGGCGCTCGAGGACGCGACGGGCAAGATCGACCTGATTTGTTTTCCGAAGGATTACGAGCGGCTGGCGGAGTCGCTGCGGATTGAAGCGCCGGTGCTGGTGCGGGGGCAGCTGCGAGCCGAGGAGGAAGCTGCGCCGAAGCTGTGTGTTTCGGGAATTCAGGCGCTTGAAGATGTGAAGATCCGGCTTCCGCTCAATGTGAGGATTCGCATTCAGCTGGACAAGGTGAGCGAGACGGCGCTGGAGGAGTTGCGCGAACTGGTGGCGTCGGCACCGGGGCCGGGGCGGCTGATGCTCAACGTGGAAGAGAAGGGGCAGTACTGCGTAGTGATGGAGCCGGAGGAGCTGCGGGTAGCGGCGGATCGGGCGTTCATTGATAAGGCGGAGCTGCTGCTGGGGCGGGGCATGGTGCAGGCGGTGGATTAGCTCCGGCCGAAGGCCGGAGCAGGTCACAGGTCTCAGGTCAGGTGCTTACTGCTTTGCGGAATAGGCGCAGAGCGACGAGACAGCACATTCTGAACAGCGCGGCCGATGGTTGAGGCAGACCTCCTGGCCATGCTGGCGCAGCAGCATATGGGATTCGGTCCGCTTTGCCGCGCCTTTGGGCAGTTCCGGAGCGATCGCCTCCTGAACAGATTTGTACATGCGCGCGTAGTTGCGGTGATCCTCGCGTCCATAGCCGACACGGGTAAGGACGCGAAGACCGTTCGACTCCAGAGGCAGGCCCGGGGCCACTCCGCAGAACATGAGTATCTTCTCGGCGCCGGGGTCGCCGATGTTGGGGAACTGCTTCAGAGCCTTCTTCGCCTGATCCCAGGGAAGGGTGAGGACGCCGTCAAGATTGCACGCGAAATGGTCGCGGCAGATGCGCGCAATTTCCAGCCAGCGGAAGACGCGCGTTTCGGGGCGCATGCCGCCGCGCGTTGCCCAACGGAGGAGCAGATCGCGATCAGCGGCAAGGATGGCCTGGGGAGAGAGGCCGACTTCATCGCGCAACCCCATGAACACTTCACGTCTGCGCGCATCGGGCAAGAGGTAGCAGGCGTTCTCCCACAGAACGAGTTCGAAGGGTCCGCTGGCGGGGGGCGGTTGCGGAGCGCCATGCTGCCGGCGCAGGAGCGCGAAGATTTCTGAAAGCCGGGATTTCATCGGCAGATCAGCGGAATCAGAGGACGATGATACGCCGGCAGAAGTGAGACTGCCCACCCTTCTACAATGCGAAAGACCTCATGAGTGAGAGCGCCCTCACGCCGGCAACGCATGCGCCGCATCGGCGTTGGCGTATTGCTGTGCTGCTTGGCATTGGCGTGCTGGTGAACTTTTTCGATCGGGTGAATGTCTCGGTCGCATTTGCGTCGCTGCATGCCGAGTGGGGGATCACGGCGGTCACGTTCGGATATCTGGCCAGCGCTTACAACTGGACGTATGCGGTGCTGCAGATTCCGGTGGGGATGGGCCTCGACCGATGGGGTGTGAAGCGGATCGGGCGCGTCGCTACCTTGCTGTGGAGCCTGGCGTCGTTCGCGTCGGGGCTGGCGACGGGCGTTTACAGCTTTTTCGCGGCGCGGCTGCTGCTGGGCGTCGGAGAAGCGCCGACGTTTCCCGCCAATGCGAAGGCGGTCGGCTACTGGTTCCCGGAGCAGGAGCGGAGTTTCGCGACGTCGATCAATGACGGAGCGGCGAAGTTCTCTTCCGCGATCGGGGTGCCGATCCTGGGTGCGCTGGTGATCTGGCTGGGATGGCGGTGGAGTTTCATTTTCACCGGGTTCGTGAGCTTTCTTTACTTCCTGCTGTTTTGGGGCGTGTACCGGAATCCGAGCGAAGACGCGCGGCTGAGCCCGGCGGAGCGGCAGTTGCTGGCCGAGGGCGGGGCGCAGCCGGAGGCGACTCCGGGGCACGCGGTGCGGCATGTTCATGGGGCGCCGCTGCTTTATTTGTTGCGGCAGAGGCAGGTGATTGGCGCGACGATCGGGTTTGCTGCGTATAACTACGTCTTCTATCTGGTGCTGACGTGGCTGCCGAGTTATCTGTCGATGAGTTTGCACGTTGATGTGCTGCACTCGGCGCTGGACACGAGCATTCCGTGGCTGGTGGCGACGTTGACCGATCTGGCGATTGGCGGGTGGATGGTGGACACGCTGGTGCGGCGCGGCGCCAGGGGCTGGCTGGTGAGGCAGGCGGTGCTGGTGGGCGGGCTGGCCTTCGGGATGGGAATTTATGGAGCGCGGTTTGCGCACACGCCGGCGGCGGCGGTGGCGTGGATCAGCGTGTGCATGGCGGGGCTGGGGGCGATGGCGCCGGTGGGGTGGTCGATTCCGACGTTTATTGCGCCGCGCGCGAGCGTGGGACGGGTGGGCGGGATCATGAACTTCGCGACGCAGATTGCGGCAATCTCGGCGCCGGTGATCACGGGGTACTTTGCGCGCGCGCATAACTTTGGGGGATCGTTTGCGCTGGCGGCGGTGGTGCTGGCGGTGGGGATTGGTGGGTATGCGGTGGGGCTGGGGAGGATGGAGAAGGTTCCAGAGCCCGTGTAACGGGCTCAGGTCACAGAGCACAGGTCACAGGTCGCAGGTCACAGAGCACAGGTCACGGGTCGCAGGTCACAGGGCTCAGGTCGCTGGTCGCAGGGCACAGGGCGAAGAGCTCAGATCGCGGACAACGGAAATCTGGCGCGCACTTCGTAGCGGGAGCCTTCGGGGGTGGGGAAGGATTCGTAGAGGAGGAATTCCTCGGCGGTGAATTCTGCGCTGAGGGTGAGTTTGCTCTTTGCAATGGTCTTCTTCAGAGGGTCGAGGGCGCGGGATGCGGCACGGCCTTTGACGCGAGCGAGGGTGATGTGGGGGCTGTAAGGGCGGTCTTCGGGGATGAAGCCGCATTTGCGCATGGCTGTGGTGACGAGATGCTGCAGGGCGAGCAATCCAGGAGTCAGGGTGACGCCCACCCAGAAGACTCCCGCGCGGTCGAAGAAGCCGAGACCGTCGATGCGGATGGGGACGGGAGGGGCGTGGATGGTTCTTAGCCGATCGAGGACGCAGGCGGCGTCCGTGACTTGTCCGAGGAACTGGAGGGTGACGTGCCAGCCTTCGGCGGCGGACCAGCGCAGGCCGGGCCCGGCGTGGGGCGCGAATTGCTCCCGGATTCGGGCCAGTGCGGCGGAGGTCTCCGGAGGAAGCGCGATGGCGATGAAGAGCCGCATGGGGCTTCAGGATATGCCCTGCAAAGTGCTGTGGGACTTTGAAGGGCCTTGCGAAATTTCATGTTCCGGTGACATTGACCGGGACTAAACGTGAACAGATTTTTTGGGTGCTGGAATCCTGGAAATCCAGGGTTCGACCCCGGCCGCCCACCCTCGTCCCCTGCCATCTCCTCGCGTGCGAGGAGATGCCACCGAAGTGCGATAGCGGGGCCGCGGTTGGGGGCCTGCCACCCCCTTCGAAACGATGTTTCGCCCGGGATTCTGGGCTGGGAATGGGCGCGCCTTCGACGCGTGAGGCCCACCCTTCTCGCGTGCAACGGCGGCGCGCGACCAGGGTGGGGCACCCGGCGTTCCGCAGCGCGAGAGCCCGGGTATTTCACATTGGCTAATCGACGACCTCATCGCCGTCGTTAACGCGGACCAGAAATTCGCGGAGAACCTTTGCGTTTTGCTCCTTGTTGTCGGCATGCTCCTGGAAGCGGGCGGCCATCGCCTGACGGCTGGGCTGGGCACGCTCCGCCATGCGGTGATAGAGGCTGGCGCTTTCCTCCAGAGCGCGCAGAGCGGACCAGAGGGCAGTTTCGACGGCGTGGCGCTGCTCGGCGCGGAGATGGCGGGCCGTGAAGGCATGTCCGACGCGGCAGCGAAAGCGGAGGAAGCCATTGTCCTCCAGCTCCCACAGGACTCCGCCACAATCGGGGCACGCGAATGCCGAGGGCGTGCCGGGGCGTTCTTCGTTAGGCAGCTGGGGCATTTCCTGCTCCAGAAATTTGGTTTCTTTGGCCTCGAGCGAATTGCCGTTTCCTTTAGGCGTTCCTTTTGTTGGCGGCCGACCGGGAATTTCCTCTGCGACCAGGCGAACCAGTTCGGCGGGAATCTGCCTGAGGGGCAGGACGGTGGCGTCCGGGACCTGGTCGAGGGCGTTGCGCGGCATCGCGGAAAACATCGCGGAGCCTGGGTCCTCGACGATGGCGGCGCCGCCGTGCGCACGGACGACCATGAGGCCGGAGGTTCCGTCGTCGAGCATGCCGGTGAGGACGACGCCGATCATACGGCGTCCGCGGCTCAGAGCTGCGGAGCGGAAAAGCGGATCGATGGCGGGTCGGTGCAGGTTTTCTCGCGGACCCTGGAGCACACGGAGATGGTCGTCCTCGACGAGCATATGGAAGTCGGGCGGAGCGATGTAGATGTGACCAGTTTCTATGCGATCGCCGTCGGCGGGGTGGGAGACGGGCAGGCCGGTGGCTCGGGCGAGAATCTGAGGAAGAAGACTGTCGCTGTGTCCGGCAGTGTGAATCACGATGAGCACAGCGGCTTTAAGGTCAGCGGGAAGGGCGGCCAGCAGTTGCTGGAGGGCCTCAATGCCCCCGGCGGAAGTTCCGATGACGATCCGATCGCGGTGGGCCACGGATGCCTCTTGACCCTGTGATGTGATCGAGCTCAGCAGGGTAGCCAGGAAGCTGGGGCCAAAAAACTGACGGGGAAGCCTCGCAAAAAGCAAAGGCTTTCAGGCATCCCCGGGGGGGGGTTGCGATTCCTATGGACCGAAATCCGAAATGGATTGCCAAAGCGCCGTCGGAAGGGTATGTAATATGAACCCAGGAGCTACCGTCGTGACTCCCGATCTGATGACTCGAAGCGCTGCTCTGCCTGAACCGGCGCAACCGAATGGAAGCGGGTATGCGATCGGCTTCGGGCACCGGTACGGCCACCACAATAACGGCCACCACAATAATGATGGGCACGATCATGCGGCTGTGCTGACTTCGTGGAAGGACATTGCCCGTTATATGGGCAAGGGCGTGCGCACGGTGCAGCGGTGGGAGCAGGATTTTGGACTGCCAGTGCGGCGTCCTTATGGGTCGAACAAGAAGGCCATTCTGGCGCGGCCGCGGGATCTGGATGCGTGGGTAGCGATGCGGTGCGGGAGCCGGACCACCTTCGAGATTCCTGACAGGGACCCTGACAGCCTTCGGACGAGCCACCTGGCGAGGCTTTGCGCGCTGAACGCAGAGGTGCAAACGGCCCGCATGTTACGGGAGAGCAATCAGGAGCTGATGCGCGAGGTGAGTGCCGCACTGATGGAGCTGCGGGCTTCGATCGCGGCAATGGATCTGACAAGCCGCGCCTAGACCTCGCCTGGTTTGCCGAGTCCGCCGCCCGGCGGGCTATGTGGAGTTTCTGCTGTTCCCGGAAGTGGTGACGGTGATCAGGCAGTCGCCACAGTGCGGACTATAATTCCCTCGATACTGCTGCTCGTTCTCGGCCGCCCTGGGCTCCCGCAGCCACCCTTCCCTGAAAGCAGATTTATGACATCTCGCAAGAAAGATCGCTCAGAGTCCGCCGACAGGCCCGTGGAGCAGACGGAAGTGATCAGCGGAGCCGCTGCACCAGCGACCACGTTTCCCATTGTCGGCATTGGGGCCTCAGCCGGCGGGCTGGAGGCATTCACGGCATTGTTCAAGACGCTGCTCCCGGATCTGGGGATGGCGTACGTGCTGGTTCCGCATCTGGACCCACAGCGGGAGAGCGCGATCACCCAGATTCTGGCCCGGACGACGGCCATGCCGGTGGTGGAGATCGAAGACGGAATGGCGGTGCAGGCGGATCACGTCTACGTGATCCCACCGAATTGCGATCTGACGATTCACGCGTCGCGGCTGACCATTGCGGATCGCGAGGCACCGCGGGCGGTGAATGCGACGATCGACATTTTTCTGCGGTCGCTGGCGGCCGATCAGGGGCCGAATGCGATCGGCGTGGTGCTGTCGGGCACGGCATCCGACGGGACGCTGGGCCTGACGGCGGTGAAAGGCGAGGGCGGGATCACCTTCGCGCAGGACACCCGCTCGGCAAAGTACGACGGCATGCCGGCCAGCGCGATTGCAGCCGGATGCGTGGACTTCATTTTGCCGCCGGAGGAGATTGCGCGGGAGCTGGCGCAGATCCGCCAGCACCCGTATGTAGGCGGCCCGTCGCCTAGCGTAATCGAAGCAGAGGACAAATCCAGCGAGGCATACATGTCGCAGATTTTTCGCCTGCTGCGCCGGTCAACCCGCGTGGACTTCTCCGAATACAAGCCACCGACCATCGGGCGGCGCATCCAGCGGCGGATGGTTCTGCACAAGATCGAGAAACTACCCGAATATGTTGCGCTGCTGCACCGGGATCGCAATGAGGTCAATGCGCTCTATCAGGATTTGCTGATTAATGTGACGTCGTTTTTTCGTAATCCGGAGGCCTTTGAGGCGCTGAAGCAGATCGTCTATCCGGCGATCCTGAAAAACCGAACCAGCGCGAGCGTGCCCGTTCGTATCTGGGTGCCGGGTTGCTCAACGGGTGAGGAGGCCTACTCGCACGCGATATCGCTGGTGGAATTCCTGGGCGACGAGCGCACGGAAGTGCCGGTGCAAATATTCGGAACTGATCTGAGCGAGATTGCGATTCAGCGTGCGCGGACGGCTGTCTATAAGGAGAGCATCGAGACCGATTTGGGCCCGATGCGGCTGCGCCGGTTCTTTCACAAGGCCGACGGGGGATATCAGATCAGCAAGACGATCCGCGATCTTTGTATCTTTTCGACGCAAAACATCTTCAACGATCCGCCGTTTTCGCGCATGGACCTGGTGAGTTGCCGGAACGTGATGATCTATCTGAGTCAGCCGCTGCAGAAGAGAGTGATTCCCGTCTTCCACTACGCCCTGAATCCCACTGGCTTTCTGATGATCGGCAACACAGAAGGCCTGCTGGGAGCGGGTTCGGAACTGTTTGAAATGGCCGACAAAAAGCAGAAAATCTATCGCAAGAAGATGGTTCCGACGCCGGTGACGTTCGGATTCTCGGTCGGACCTCCGGAACACGATGGCGGTGCGCGCGAAGCGCCGGCGCCGCCGGCAAAGGCTGCCGAGCCGCTGAAGGCGCCGATGGAACTGCAGCGGGAAGCCGACCGGCTGATGCTTGCCCGCTATGCTCCGCCGGCGGTGGTGGTGAACGAACAACTGGAGATCCTGCAGAGCCGGGGACGAACGGGCAACTTTCTGGAGCTGGCGCCGGGCAAGGCGAGCCTGAACCTGCTGAAGATGGCGCGGCCAGGAATGCTGTTTGAGCTGCAGAGCGCTATCGAAGAGGCCAAAAAGACGGGGCTCGAGGTAGAGCGGCCCAACGTGAATGTGGAAGGCGATGGGCAGGTGCACCAAACCAGCGTGCGGGTGCTGCCTTTCCGGACCCCGGTGCAGGAGCACAACAGCTATTTGATTATTTTCGAGCCGATGGTGTCGGGGGATGGCGTACCGTCGGCCAGGGACGCCGAGCCGCTCACCGAATCGGAGCGGACGGAAAAGGAGAAGCAGATTGCGCAGCTGAAGCAGGAGCTTTCCGCGACCAAGGAGTATCTGCAGTCGATCATCGAAATGCAGGAAGCGACCAACGAGGAGCTGCAGTCGGCCAACGAAGAGATTCAGTCAGGCAATGAAGAACTGCAGAGCACCAACGAGGAACTGCAAACCTCAAAAGAAGAGCTGGAGTCGGCCAACGAAGAGCTGCATACGGTCAACGAAGAGATGCAGCATCGCAACGACCTGCTGACGCAGCTGAACAACGACCTGACGAATCTGCTGAACAGCGTGAACCTGCCCATGGTGATGGTGGGTTCGGATCTGAGCGTGCGGCGATTTACTCCGCAGGCGACGGCTGTGATGGGGCTGATGCCGAGCGATGTGGGACGGCCGATTCCGCGGCTGCGGCTGAAGATTGACACGAGGAGTCTGGAAGAGGCGATGCTGGACGTGATCGAGCGCGTGCAGCCGCGTCACGATCGGCTGCAGGACGATACCGGGAAATGGATCACGCTGCGCATCACCCCCTACCGCACGCTGGATAACCGGATCGATGGGGTGGTGCTGACCGTGGTGGATGGCAGTCACGAGGAGCACGGGGACGGGAGACGGGACGGCGCCGCGGCGGGCAAGCGTGCGGCAAAGAAGAAGGCGCGGGTGTCTCGCAGATGAAGAATCGTTCAGGCGGCATGATTTGACCGCCTGATGCGTTGAGCCTCGGCAGTGGCGCATCGTATGATCGGACTTCGCTGACGCTGCTGAGGAGTCGAAACGGAGTGAAGGGAATCGCCGCAGGACGACGGGTTGCTGTGTGTTTATCCGTTGTTCTGTTGCCCGTCTTGACGCTGGCGGAAGCGGCTGACCCCGCAGCAGCGTCGAATCCGCAAAAGTCGAGTTCGTCCGGGGTTTCGGCAGCTGTGCTGAATCTGCCGGATGCTCCTTTGCCGAGCGGGATGCAGAGCCAGAACCCGAGCCCGACTCAGCCGAGTCAGAACCCGAACAACAATCCGAATCAGCAGCCGGGCAACGCGCCGACACTCGGCGATCTGGGATTCACACCGCAACAGACGCTGGCTAATGCCGAGATGCAGAAGCGGCTCAACGAGCGGACGCACGATCTGAAGATGCATCAGACGTTTGGGCTGATCACCGCGGTGCCGATGTGCGCGACGGTGATTGTGGCCGGTGGCGCGAAGTCGAAGAGGAACAGGACGAGTCCAAACGGGACGGTGACGGGGCCGAGCGACTCCGGCGTCGATCTGCACGTTGCTCTGGGCTCGACGACGGCGCTGCTGTACGGGGTGACTGCCTATTACGCGATTGCCGCGCCGAAGATTCCAGGCGTGAAGCCGAAGGGGGCGATTCGATGGCATCGGGATCTGGTGTGGATCCACGCGCCGGGCATGGTGCTGACGCCGATTCTGGGTGCAATGGCGCTGAGCCAGGAGAATAACGGCGAGCACGTGCACGGCATTGCGTCGGCGCACTCGTATGTGGCGTGGACGACAGTGGCGACGTATGGCGTGTCGATTATCGCGGTCTCGTGGCCGATTCATCTTAAGTTCTGGGAGAAGTGATGCGGTTTGCGGTTGCGCTTCTGCTGGCGTTTGTTCCGGCCGGAATCCATGCACAGAATCAGTGGGTGCTGACGCAGTCGACGCTGACGTGGCATGTGGTGCACCCGATGCACGAGGTGGCGGGAACCAGCCATGCGGCGAAGGGCAGAGGCAACTGCAGCGCGGGGCAATGCGATTTTCTGATTGCGGTGCCGGTGAACACGTTTGACTCCGGCGACAGCAATCGCGATCTTCACATGGTGGAGACGGTGCGGGGTGCGCAGAATCCGATCGTGATGGTGCGAACGCATCTGGCGCAGGCAGCACTGAGCCAGGCGACCATCGACGCGGATCTGGATGTCCAGTTTGCCGGGCAAACGGCGCACTACGCGCACGTGCAACTGCATCGCGTCAGCCACGGCGACCAGGTGGAGATCACCGGGACGGTTGCTGCGACGTGTTCGGATTTCAAGATCGATCGGCCGTCATTTCTGACGGTGCCGATTCGCAATGAAATCCCGGTGACGGTGGACACGACCTGGAAGGCGCAGTAGAACAGCGGTGGCCCGGGCCCGAGCCTTGAGCCCGGGCCGCTCGGGGGCACTGCGTTATTGACCGTGATGATCGAGGTGATGCCTGGCAGCGTGCTCGGCGTGCTCGGTGGCATGCACGTGGTGGGCATGCGCGAGGTGAGCGTGGTGGGCGGCCTGCTGATGGTCGCCGGCATCGTGATGCTTCGCCGCTTCAGCATGATGATGGGCGGCCATGCCGTGATGATGGGCCGCGGTGCGGTGTTCGTGCGCTGCCTGCTCTGACATCGGGTTATTCTCCTTCGGCCCGCTGCTGCGTCGGTTGCTTCGCGCACGAGCCCCTCTCGATGATCGACGCGACGAGGCGCGCGATGGGTTACGAGGCGTTGAACGGCAAATCAAAATGCGACGAACTTGTCCGCCCGGCGTCAATATCAGGTGACTTTAGTTGGGAGGTTGGCATGCTTCTTCGGCGTCTGTTTCGTGTGGCTCTGAGTTTTGGAGTGCTTGTTGCTGTGACTGCCTGCAATGCGCGGGCTGCCGGCCGTGCGCCGATTCCGCCGGCCAATGCCGATGTCGCGCTGGCATCGCAGCCGGGCAAGGCGAAGGCGGTTTTTGCGGGCGGATGCTTCTGGGGGACGCAATCGGTGTTCGAGCGCGTGAAGGGCGTGACCGCCACGACGGTCGGGTACGCAGGCGGGTCGGCGTCGACTGCAACCTACGATCAGGTGACAACCGAGACGACGGGGCACGCCGAGTCAGTCGAGATCGTTTACGATCCGTCGAAGATCACATACGGGCAACTGCTGCGAATTTTCTTTTCCGTGGCGCACGATCCGACGCAGCTGAACCGGCAGGGGCCGGACGTGGGCACTTCGTACCGCTCGGGCGATTTTCTATGAGAACGACGAGCAGAAGCGGATTGCGCAGGCGTACATTGCGCAGCTGGACGCAGCGAAGGTTTTCCCCAAACCGATTGTGACTGAGGTGACGCCGCTGAAGGGTTTTTATCGCGCAGAAGACTATCACCAGGACTACGCGCTGCACAATCCCGACAACCCCTACATATTGGTGTGCGATCGTCCAAAAATCGAGGCGCTGAAGCAGCAGTTCCCGGAGCTTTTTATGAGCTACAAGGGACACTGAAGCAGCTTGATCACAGCAACGAGAAAAAGGCGATTCCCCGGGGTAGCGCCTGCCTGAAGGGTGGCGTATGGTGGAAGCATTGTTCATCGGTGTCCGGTCATTGCAAGCAGCTGAAAACTAGTGGGATAAGGTACGGGCACCCATACATAACACCCATACGTACCGCGGTACGAAGAACGGATACATACAACGATGGCCCTCTTTCGTTCCTCCAACCTGGGTTGGGGCTTTGTGAAGCCCGCCGGCCCCTCGGCCCTTTAGGGCGTCTGCCTTCGACGGAAAGTATCGTCCTCGATCTGCGACACGATCGATGGCGCTGACGCACGATCACGAGAGGAGTTTCTAATGGGTTTTTCAGCGGTGCCGCTGGGGCACAAGTTCACAGCAGTGCTGGTGGCCGCGGCCGCAGCGTATGGAGCACATACCTGGCTCGAACGGAGAGCGACAGAAACAGCTGCAACGGCGGAGTTGTCGTTTAGCCTGCACGCGGCGCGGCGGCTGGATGCCGGATTCGTGCATGCGAACGAGCCGGCGGTAGTGTTTGCAGAGTCGGTGCTGAGCGATCAGAAGATCGCGGCGTTGTCGAAGCCGGCGTATCTGTCGACGGCGGGGATGATGAGCCGGGTGGGGGAATTTCGCTCGCGACTGGAGCTGACCCAGCCATCGGCCGAGGTGCTGGGGATTCGATTCAGGGATGCGGATTCAGGGAAGGCGGTGCAGACAGCGAATGCGATTGCCGATGCCCTGGTGGCGTGGAGTCCCTCGCCGGATGCGCCAGGGGCTGTGACGGAGCCTGCACCGGCGGCAACTGCTCAGCCTGCGGCACAGCAAGCTGCGAAGACGGCGGCTTCACGGCCGGCGCCGGCTTTGGTTCCGGCTCCTGCGCCGGTGAAGAGGGCGGCGAAGAAAGAAGCTTCGGGGGGAGGCTCCGGGGAGGGTTCAGCGAACTCGGGACCGCTGGAGACGGCGCTGGGGGAGTTGCAGGCCAGGCTGGAGTCGACGAGCCGG
>Ga0335073_10006812_pt1 | contig 16047 bp, 8 predicted proteins | sample Lox_Sample_22_FD_207093 | JGI IMG/M metagenome (GOLD analysis project Ga0335073, IMG submission 207093) | Soil microbial communities from Loxahatchee National Wildlife Refuge, Florida, United States - Lox_Sample_2.2 | ecosystem: Environmental > Terrestrial > Soil > Wetlands | place: USA: Florida... | reverse complement strand
AGCGTCTCAAAGCCATCTTTGGTAAAGGTTAGCTTGTAATGGTCTTCTGGAATCGCGCCCGTGTCGTAGAGGCCCGCGTTGTCGGTGGTGTAAGTGCGTGTTACACCCTTGTCCATATCGATTACGTTCACAGTCACGCCGGGAATGATTGCCCCGGAAGGATCAGTTGCTGTGCCGCGCAGGTCTCCTGAGTTTGTGTTTTGTGCAAAACATGCTCCGCTTCCGCCTGCCACGACCGCACAGATCAGAAAGAAGGGCCGAATCCATTGTGTCCTGCTTCTCATGAAATGCCTCCTGAGCCACTAACGATCGCCGCGGTTCTTAGTTCCGCGGCTTGAATCAGGTCCAGCGTCAGCCAGACGCGCATAATCTGGCGTGAACCCTTCGAACCCTATAAGACAAACGGTTGTATTCACGTTAATTCCCTCAAGTTTGATGCGCGGCTGGAATTAAACCACTCCTTTTGAATGACTGTCAAGTCATTTTTTAGTTTGTAGACAAACGATTGTATGAATGCTACTATCCGTCCGTGCGGCGGCCATGCGCATGTGTTTTCTTTATTTCGGCCTATACGCAACAGCGCTTTTGCGGTGATTCGAGGGGCAAAGCAAACGCTTGCCCGACCAACCTGCCAACAGAGCCCATACGAAAGAGTGGAATTATTCGATGAATTACATATCCCGGCGAGCGTTCCTACGACAGGCCGCAACCGCTGCCACGACAATGGTTTGTGCAGGCGCTTTGCCAGTCTGGGGACGAGCTTCCTTCGCGGCTCCCCTCCGCGCCTGGATGACTTCTGATGAGGATCGATGCAGGGAGATTCCCGTTCCGGCATGGCAGAGTTCCTCAGCTGGAAACTTACCTGCAGTGGAGATCGATTCGTCGCGAAGCTTCCAGAGCATTCTCGGCTTCGGCGGCGCGTTCACAGACGCTTCCTGCTATCTGTTCAGCAAGATGGATGCGGGCCAGCGGGCTAAGTTACTACAGGAATTTTTCGGACCCGGCGGGCTGGGGCTCTCTGTTGGCCGTACCTGCATCGGCTCGAGCGACTATTCCTGCTCCGCGTACAGCTTTGATGACTCGCCCTCGCCCGATCCCGAACTCAAGAACTTCAGCATCGAGCACGACCGCGCCTATATTTTGCCCACCCTGCGCGAAGCCCTGCGCGTAAACCCGGACCTGTATCTCTTCTCGACGCCCTGGAGCCCGCCCGGCTGGATGAAGACTGGCGGATCTCTTCTCGGCGGCTCCATGCGCAAGCCCTATTTCCCCTCGTATGCTCAATACTTCGTGCGTTTTCTGGAAGATTACCGTGCTGAGGGCGTCAATATTCGTGCTGTGACGACGCAGAATGAAGTGGACACGGACCAGGGCGGCAGAATGCCGGCCGCGCTCTGGGGACAGGAATACGAAACCGGCTTCATCAAAGAGTTCCTCGGGCCTGCTCTGCGTAACGCGAAGCTCGACACCCGGATCTGGCTCCTCGACCACAATTATGATCTATGGGGCCGCGCGATGGATGAGTTAAGCGACCCGGAGGTCTTTCAGTTTGTGGACGGAGTCGCCTGGCACGGCTACGCGGGCCAGCCCGATGCGATGACCCGCTTTCCCACGAAGAACGCTTACTGGACCGAGGGCGGTCCGGACATCACGGCGCCGGACTACGCCTCCGATTGGACCAAGTGGTCCGCCACCTATGCACAAATTCTGAAAAACTGGGCGCGCTGCATCGTGGCGTGGAACCTGGTTCTTGATGAAAAAGGCGGCCCCAACATCGGCCCGTTCCAATGCGGCGGCGTGGTCACGGTCGATTCAAAGACGCAGAAGCTCGCCCGCAGCGGTCAGTACTGGGCCTTCGCTCACTATGCCAAGGCAGTGCGCCGCGGTGCGCGCGTCATTGCAACGCAGGCGCCGAAATCCTGCGCGGAACACGTGGCATTTGCCAACCCTGACGGCAGCTATGTTCTTGTTCTGACCAACTCCGCCGACGAGCGCGAGGTGGAGTGCCGGTTCCAGGGCAAGTCGCTACCGCTGAAGCTTCCGCGGAACTCCGTCGTGACGTTGCAGTGGAGCTAGGCTAGGGAACCGCGCGGGCCAGGATGTCGGACGGTGCCGTAGCCGTTTTTCCCGCCTCATGGAAACTCAGCAACCTTCGGCGTCACCCGCGGCCGCACGCTCGTGGGTCCGCCTTGCTCGTCGATCACGTTTGAAATCTCGCCCTTGTCGCCCAGCGCGACGGTGATCATGTGGTGGAATCGTACATTCGGATTGCGCGGAACCTCGATGGCGCGGCTCAGCGTAACGCCAGGTTGACGAAAGACGCTGTAAATGCCGAGTCCCCACGCCTCATGGCTAGTGACGCGATCGGCCACTTTGTAGGAAGCCCATCCGTTCACGTCTTTGCCACTTGTGTAGCTCGCCTGATTCGGCGGATCGTAGGGAATCTCCGACTGGTAGAAATACGTCCGTCCATGGTTGCCGTTCCATAGCACCTGGAACTGCTGATGATGCTCGACAAAGAGCCCGTACGCGGTCACATTGTCGCCGTTGACCTCCAGCCCGGTCGCGCTCGTATTGCTGTTCCATCCCACGCCGGCGCCATGGTCTGCGCGCCAGATCCAGGTATGGTCAATGATCGTATCGGCGCTGTTGATGCGCAGATTGACCCCCGCGCGCCCAACGCCGGCGCCGCCCACCCGAAAGAACACATCGTGCAGGCAAATCGGATTCACTGCGTGACGCCCCGTACTGCCGGCAGGTCCGATCTCGAGCAGCACAGCCGACGGCTCAGGCCCGGCGTCGATGAGCAACCCTGCAATCTCGATCCCGTCTTGATCGGCCGTCGCGATAGCCGCCGTGCCATGCGTCGGCTTGAGTGTGGCGAAGCCCAGTCCGATCACAACCGTGTTGGGCCGGCTGATATGCAGCGCTTGATCCAACTCATAAATGCCGGGTGTGAAGAGCAGATTCCTGCCTTTCGCCAACTGCACGTTCAGTCTCTCGGCCGTGTCGCGATCCGGGTGGGCGATGTAAAAATTTTTCAAGGGAATCGATTGCCCAGGCGTCGCTCCGCCGCGCCACGTAATGCCCTGGCTTTCTGTTCGCAGAGCTGGAATCACGACGTTCCAGATTCCCTGCGCGTTCACCGTGAGAAACGGCTTTTCGCGGACTACGGGCGTGCGCTCGATCTTCGTATAGGGAGGTGCAGGCCACTCGCCCTGCGGCGGGTTGGGTACGCCGACGAAGACCATGTTCCAGTTCGAGCCGGTCCAGCTGCCCCACTCGCTGTTCCTCGAGATCCACTGCTGCTGCGAACCGGAATCCACGTTGCCATCGACCAGCGTATCCGACATCCATCCACCACTGGCCCAGCCGCGGTTTTGGTGCAGCACTATGCTGCCGCGCACGTGCATGCGGCGGAAGGGCGCGGCTTGCGAAACCGCCCACTGCATGGTGCCGTCGGTTGGCACTACGGAGAACCCCTCCGCAGTCCGCCAGAACGTGCAGGTCGCGTTGTTGCGCGGCAGGCTGGCGTCGGCATGCACATTGCCGTCGATTTCGACGTCATCCGGCGAAGCACCCAGCCCTGCCACCTGCGTATAAAAGCCGATGGGCACATCAACGTGGTACTTGCCGGGCAAGAACAGCAACGCATACCGCTCGGAGCCGAACTCGGCTTTTTGTTCCACCGCGTACACCTTGTCGATCTGCGCCTGGATCTCCGCCACAGGCATCGCCGGGTTGAAGATCAGCACGTGCGGCCCGAGGTCAGGTTTTGTTGCCGCCCCTGCAGTGGTCGCGAGAAACGAAATGCTTGCACAGAACGCGAGTGCGCGTCCTGCCCGCGCAACGCGGGCCAGCTGGTCCCTTACGCCCGCCTTACCACCCAGAGACAGTATTCCCTTTCCGCGCCTACCAGACATACGTGCCCACCGACTCTGACGGCATCATCGTTTTCAGGAACGTTCCGTGATAAGCAATCGCGAAGCTCTTCGGGAAGTTGCCCGTATTGGCGACCACCAGCACGATCTTGTCTTCCGGTGTTTGAAAGGCTACGGTGGAAAGCTGCTCCAGCTCATTCGATCCGATCCGCACCGAGCCCGGCGGCACAAACTTTGAAAAATGTCCGAGGGCATAGTACGCGAGATTGAGCGTCGCGTTGTCGCCATCGAGCGTGATGGCGCCAAAGCAGCCGGTGCATCCGCCATTGTTGGTGTGCGGACCGGCATGCGGATCTGCCGCCAGGTTCCAGAGCAGCACGTTGCGGCTCCAGTTGCGCGTCGCGCCAATCAGCACCCGGCTGACCGATTCCGCGATGGCGATCCCGTTCGAATGAGGCCGTTCCGTGATCGATTGCTCCGTCAGGTAGAGACCCTTGTTCGGATATTGATTGTGCACATCGGTCAACACGTCGCTGCTACCGCCGTAGAGATGGAAGCCCGTGCCTGCCACGAACCTGCCAGCCACCGGGTCGCCAAGAATCGACAGCGGATAGGACGGAACATCGGGGTTGTGATCGTACACCTGGATCTCGGTCTTCAGTCCCGCCTTTTCCATGGCCGGACCCAGATACTTTCCGATCAGTTCATCCTCCTCCTGCGCGAAAACCACCATGCTCGGCGTGTTCTTCGGATTCAGCGGCTCGTTCTCGACTGTGATGGCGGTGAGGGGAATGCCCTCGGCCTTCATGCCTTCGATGTACTTTACAAGATACTGGGCGTATGCGCCGTAATACTCCGGCTTCAGTTCGCCGCCTCTTACGTCATCGTTGGTCTTCATCCAGGCAGGCGCAGACCAGGGCGAACCAAGGATTTTGATTGTCGGCTCGATCGCCAGAATCTCCTTCATCACTGGAATAACGTCGGCACGATCGGCCGCGAGGCTGAAGTGCGTCAGCTGCGGATCGGTCTGGCCCGCCGGCATGTCGTCATAGGAGTACACATGGTCGTTCATGTCGGAAGAGCCGATGCTCACGCGTACATAGCTGGCGCCGATGCCATCACCTTCCCTCGAGAAAATCTGTTTTAACAGAGCAGTTCTGCGCTCCGGCGTCATGCGCATCAACAGCTGCGCGCTTCCGCCCGTCACCGCGAAGCCGAAGCCGTCGATGGCCTGGAACTGCTGCATATCGTTGACAGTCACCGTCGGCAGTGATTCGCCGGATTCGGTAAAGTGCAGCGGAACCGTCTGAACCGCCAGCAGCGAGGACCGATCCACGGTGGTAAGCCAAAGCTGCGCATCCGGCGTCTCTTGAGCCCCTGATGCGATCGAAAGGCAGAGCAAGGCCGTCGAGCAGACAGCCGCAATCGTTCTCGAAGTCATAACACCCCTATGTGCGGTCCAAAACCGCCGCGCGCAGGATCGCACCATGCGCTTCCCTCTGTTCAAAGACAAACGATTGTTACAAAGAGAAATGCACGATCCATTCCGAACCGCACAAGATCACACCAGAGGCTGCCCTTGCTTGTCAAGGCGTGTTGACCGATCGGGACTGCGCCGGCAGTGCCTGAGGTAATTGCCGCCGGGCTCTAGGACAGGCGCAAGCGGGCACCGCGATGTCGAAGATCTGGTAAAACCACTGGCCCTCCCGATGATGGGCAGGCGATGGGCGCCTGTGCTGGTTGTTCTTCCCGATCCATTCAGGCTGATGGGCGCGGTTTCGGCAGCCTCAACAGCCTGGATTGTCTCGCAAATGTCATTTGGTCGCAGACCGCCATCAGGCTCATCTCGCTCCCGGAAGAATGGGAGTAAGATGGCTACGGTCGACCGAAGCCTTCACAACGGGCCCCCACTTCCAAAAGCAAATGGCGCAGGGCGACCGGTCTCCGGCTTGAAGCACGCTCCCGGTCTGAGCCGGGAAATTAAGCTGTATAGCCCGAAAAGCACTTGCCGAGGATTTGAGGATTTGCGACAATGGCCCACCGGTTTCACGCCTGTTCTGATGCGTCCCTGAACCCCCGGCAGGAAGGCAACTTACCCGACGCAACCGGCAACGAACAGCATTAGCTTGTAGCTCGTACTATCAGTCTGCTGATAAAGGGAAGGCAGCACGGATGCACGCCGTTCCGTCAGGGCGCTACCTGAGCTCGGTGCTGCAGCCGCGATTCCAATCGGATCCACAACAGAATCTGAAGGGGCATTCTCGATGAAACCTCCTCTTCGTTTCCTCGTCGCGTTGGTAACCGGCCTTTTGTGCCTTGGATATTCCGCTCCCGCTTCTGCCGCGCAATCCTCGCAGGTCCACATCTCCTCGGTTCAGCGGGCCGATTCCCAGTTATCTTCGGAGACGACGCTCATTCCGGGCCCACTCCGTTCCTTTCTCCGCATGTCCGGCATCAGCCAGCAGGTTGCTCCCCAGGACGTGCTGCCGATGCTGGCCCGCAACGTCACGCTCTGGGGCCACGAAAACGGAAGAGAGACGGAGTTCCTGGTGCTGTTGTCACGGTATGTGCAGCTCGCCAGGGAACTGCAGGGGCTGGCTGGGGCCGATGGTGTGATCCGCGTCGCTGATTGCGGGGATGCGGTCCGCCTGATCCAGATCCTCGGTTACCAGTTCCAGCGAAGCTGCGGGCTCAAAGATGCCTCTCTGACCACGGAAAACGCGGAACGCGCGTTCCTGACAGTCGATTCCGGCTTTCCTCTGACTGCGCTGGAGGAGGCACTGCAGACGCACACTCCTTTCACCTACGATTTTCCCGGTACCCGCGTGCCGGTTCTGTTTACCGAAAAGGAGTGGTCGGCGATTAGCCTCGGGAAGAAGAGGGGAGGGGACAATCTCCTCGATATATTGCTGCACGATCCTGAAGTCGACCGCCTGTACGCCGCAATGGCAAGAACCGATCCGGAGACCCGGGTCGCTCTGGCTCGATCGCCGGGATTGAAGAGGCTCCTTCCAGTCGCGTCTGTGATGGACTTCTATGGAAGTCAGATTTGCATCCGCTCCGGCAAAGTGGATGTGCCCGGCGGCGCGAGCGCCGAGCGGGGCTGGCAGGAGCTGGCGGGTGCGAGTGTTAACTCGCCCGGAGAGTTCGTCAGCCGTCTGCTCGAAAAGGACCATGGCTGGCTGGCGGCTTACTTCGATGTGCTATCGCGCGTCGGTCCTGGCCAGCAGGCCCATCTCACCGAAACTCCGCGACTGAAACAGCTCTATGAGTCCTACCGGTCGGCAGTTTTGAACCAAAACGCCTCCGCCGGCGTGTTCCCGAAAAATGCAGAGCTTCTGCTCCTGTTCACTCGCCTTCAGTGGGACAACAGCGGTGAGCTGCAGGTCCCAGGCGACACGGCCCTCTGGAAGGACATTTTTGCCCGCCAAGGCAAAGCGGTGGGATCGCGCGACTGGGAGAAGCACGTGCGCAGCCTGGATACTCCCGATCATCTGCTCGAAGGGTTGGCAGTTGCCTCGAATGTCGAAACCGACGTAGGCCCGGTGCAGGTTTATCTCACGCTCAGCGCCATCAACAGCGGAAGGCCGCTTGGCAAGCAGCTTTCCAACGACACGGCGCGGCTCCTTGCTAACAGCTTTATCCGGTTCAACAACTGGTATGCCATCTTTGTCGAGTTTCCCGCGCTGGACGACACCTCGATCTCCAGTTTCGTAGAGACCGCGGACCGGATCGACAAGATTTCCAACCAGACGTTGCGCGCCAACGCTCTGGGCTCATTTCAGGCCGATGTCGGCCTGTGGCAGATCTTTGCCCGCCAGGGGCAGATCCCGGCCGACAAGCTGAATGCCTCCTGGCAGGGTGCTGTTCATCCGTTCGCGGCTATCGCGTCATCGGAACAGCTCTTTGACGCCACGCGTGGCTCGCTGCAGGCGACCTTGCAGGGAGTCGCCGGAACCTCCACTCTATCGCAGGACCAGATCGTCGACCTGCTCGCCGGGCCCACGCAGAATACGACCGAGGGCCGGCGTGTGCACCAGGAAATGGCGCACAGAATCAGCTCCGTGCTCGAGGACCAGCGGCTGGTCTCTCTCGATACTCTCTTCGGCCTCTACGATGGTCTGCAGCAGCTGGGCCACGGAGCGCCGGTAGGCGACAGCCTGTTGCAGCTGGCGGGAAACCTGCGCGAGTTTGAGCTGCCGCGGCCCATCTTCACCCAGGGCGAAAAAACATCGTGGTCGCCGGTCATTTACACCAATCGCCATGCCGAGCTGCAGGTGCGCACCGATCTGACGAGCGTGATTCGCGCACCCTCTGCCGCGCAGCTTGAGGCTGCGCGCGGCAAGCTTACCCCGTTTCTGCGCGACACGCTGGTCGGATTGAACTACGCCTACTATGAGCCGCCCGGTGCGCAGGTGCTGCACAACAATCCACTGTTTGTCCGCTCGCACGACTTCTCCACCGTCTCTGTGCAGGGCGTGCAACAGATCTGGGGCGCGCCGGAGCTAATCGGCATCGGCGTCACGGCCGGTGGCGGCGCTTATCTGATGGGCTCGCTCGCCGACCTGCCCTACGCTCTCGCGTCGGTGGAGCAGGACTTCATTGCGCCGAACAACATCCAGGCTCTCATCTGGAAGGAAACCGTACCCCAGCTCCTGGTCGACGCGATCGTTCCCCGTTGGTGGTCCGTCACCCCGGATGAGATGCGTGCCGCGGATCTCTACCAGCGCGCAGGAGAAGAGCTCCTGGCTTCGGCCGGCTCGAATCCGGAACTTCGCCAGCGCGTCACGGCGATTTTGGCCGACCGCTTGTTGCCCGACCGCCTGGAGCAGGCTGAAGCAGCCCTGCAGCAGCCCGACAGCGCGGCCGCGCTCGCTTCGGAGATGCTGCCTTCCGTCACCTTCTACCTTTCGGCGGAATATCGCAGAAGATTTCCTGACCAGGCCGCTCTTGCGGGCCCGGTCAGCAAGGATCTTGACACGCTCGTGCGCCGCGATCCCTCCGAGACCAGCCCGCAGCATCTGACGCGCGATTTCGGAGTGCCTCATCCCTCGATGGCGCAGAGCGACGCCTGCACGCTTCTCAACACGGGTTTGTTCCCGGTTTCCGGCGGATACACCAGCCGGCTCTTCGGCGAATCCTGGGAGTCCACCAATCTCTATTGGGCGCGGCTCGCAGACGAAATGGGTTATTCTCCCGTGATGCTCAACCTGTTGGTGCCCGAGTTGACCCGCCAGATGATCGTGAATATCTTTGCCACCAATATTGATGACTGGCCGGCGCTGTTGCGCGCCATGAAAGAGACGGGCGACGAATTCCGGCAGGGCAGGATTGCCGTACAAGCTGCGGACCGGGTCCGCGGGCAATAGAAAAAACGTGCTGGGAAGCGCAGATCGGAATGATTATGAAGCACAGATCGTTGGTTTATATCGGGGTCTGTTCGGGGCTGCTCTTACTCATGTGTGGCGAGCCGCAACCCAAGGCGCAGGACGAGTCTTCGAACTTCCGGGTGAACGTTGTGCTCGTTCAGCTCAACGTGGCCGTAACAGATCACAAGGGGAACTACATCGCCGGTCTCCGTCCTGAGGACTTCACCATCACGGAAGACAAGATTCCGCAAAAGATCAATACCTTCGAAGAAGGCAATGGAACCATGACTGAGGTGGGAAACTCCGGCGGCGGTGCTTCGCCTTCGGTCAGCACCGCAGTCACGGAGGCAAACGAAGCTCCCAACCTTGATGCGCACGGAGTGCAGATCTCGCGCGTGGCCGGAGCCAACGTCTTCATCCTCTTCGACACCAGCAACTATATGTACCGCGGCTTCGTCTTTGCGCAGGATGCGATTGCGCAGTTTGTGCGCTCCATGGACGACGCCAGCAAGATTGCCTTTTACTCCTATAGCCGGAATCTCTCCCGGGCCGCGACACTCACTTCCGACCGCTTCCGCGTGGTGAAGGGCGTGCGCAGCACCGTCGCCGGCGATGACGCAGCGCTCTATAACTGCCTGTTGCTCACGGTGGAAGATGCCGCGCAGCTCAAAGGCCGCAAGGCGATCGTCGTCTTCTCGAACGGCCCCGACAATGCCAGCTCCGTTCCGCCCGAGGATGTTGCTGAGCTGGCCCAGTCGACAGGAACCATCATCTATATCATCAGCACCCGCCAGGCGCAGAACGAGCCGGTTTCTGCCGCGGCCTTCGAGCGCATGAGCAAAGCCACCGGCGGCAAGGCCTACTTCGCGGGCAACTGGCGCGAAGAGCACCAGGCCTTCACCTCGATCCGCGAAGACCTGGGCCATCTGTACACGCTCAGTTATTACCCGCAACCGAACCCGAATCGCGGCTGGCGCACCATTCGCGTTCAACTCAACGGCAAAGACATGCAGAAATATCACATCCGCACCCGCGACGGGTACCGGCTGCTGCAGCATGTCGCTGTCAATGAAGCAAGCTTATCTTCCGCTACGAATCCCGAGTCGGACCCGAAGTAACGCCATCGCCAGTCCCGGGTCTCTCATCTGAGTGACCCGGGAACCCCCGCCGTGGTTCCTCTACCGGCGTTCGATCCATCCGAGACCAAAGCTCGCTCACCAGCAGCCCGCCGAGCCATCTGCGGCGTGCGTTGAGCGTGAAGCCCGCCTCACACAACGCACTGAAATAATCCGGCAGGTTGCGGACCTTGAGCCCCGTCAGCACGCCGAATGCGCGATAGAGCAGAGCGATGATCGGTCGGGCGATCCATCGCCCAAACCGGCTTTGCGGCACCGCGAACTCCGAGATAAGCCAAAGCGCGTCAGGCGCAACCGAGCAGCGCAATCTTTCGGCGAGGCTACGAACCTCCGCCGTGGTGAGGCAGTCCAGAAAAAAATGCGTTACGACCAGGTCGTAGGGCCCGGAGGCAGGTCGCCAAAGCCGGGCGTCCGTGCAATGGACCGCAACCCGGCTTGCGTGTGGCCCGGCGCGGCGCCGGAGCGAGCGCAGCATGGATGCGCTGCCATCCACCGCGTCCACCCGCACCATGGCATTGTTGGCGAGCAGTCGAGCCGTGAACCGTCCGTCGCCGTCGCCCAGAACCAGTGCGCGGCGGCTTTGTCTCAGCTCCGCCAGAAATGTGCACCGGCACCACCATAACCAGGGACCGAAGGTTGCGTACTCCATCCACCGGTAAAGAGCCGCGAGGCCGTTAAAGTTGGGAACGTCTCGGTGAGGGGGATGAACGGAAGTGGCAGCCATGCTCACCGCATGATCGACCTGAGCGGGATGAACAGTGCCGGCGTCAGCAGTACCAGGTCTGCGCACGCGCGCAAGGCTACAGGGCTCAGTCGGCTTCGCTGATGGTCCAGCCACGCCAGCATAGCCGCGCTCGCCCCGCCGGCAAGCAGCAGGATGCCCGCGTGCGAATTGGCGGCGAAGCATTCCATTGCAAGCACACCGCCTCCGCCGGCAAGCAGGCAGCCTGCGGAAAAGGGTGTACTCAGGTTCGATCTCGAGCTTCGCGGCGCAGAGGACTCCCATGCATCAATTGCCGAGCAATTCAGCCAGGCAAGCGAAGCAAAGAAGACCATCGCGCCCAAAACCGGCAACGAAGAGACGGACCACAAAGCCGGTATGCGCCGCAACGTGGGCTCTGCGCATCCCAGCGTAAACAGCACGCCGACCAGCAATTCCTTCGTCAGCAGCGGCGCCAGGAACGGGTGAGTTCTGCGGCCTGCGTGCACGCAGGCGAAGTAGGCAAGTGCGGCTGCCGCCAGCACAAAATCCTGCTCACGCGCCGCAACCGGCATGAAAAACAGGATGATCAAAGCAGCGCAGCAGGTCGCGGCTACGGCGAGTGCCAGCAGGGTCTGACGATGGCGCCAGTGAAAATAATGCCGCTCCTGCAAGTCGGTGCTGCCTGCATCGCGCAGCCCCACCCGCGCATCCAGCAGTCGATCGCCGACATACACCGGCCACACCGTCAATGCAAGCAGCACAGGAACCCACAGCGGCAAATGCACGTCCGCCATCCAGCCAAAGCTGACAGACCAGACGATTGCAACCGTCGGAGCGTCAAAGCTTGCCAAGTGCCAGAAAGCCACCGGCCGCGGTGCGTCAAGGCGTCCCGCGGAAGGCCACTGCCTTGCAGCGTCAACGGGCCTGACTACTTCATTTCGCACCGGCGGATTGGGGACAGACAGCGGCAACGAATCAATTTTACGGGAAATGACGCGCTCGGGCCGGACAGGGATTCGACCGGGGATTCATGGAACGAAATCAGGAATCTGGGCGGCCGCCTCGCCGAGGCGGAAAACGGCCCTCGAGACGGTCAACCCCTGCAATCTATTCCTGATCCGGTTCAGTCGGCGGCAGTGGCCTTCTTGTGCGCCACCTTAGCGTGTAGCTTGGTCTTCTCCAGCGCCGGAATGGCTTCCAGATCGACCTTCCCTTCGGCCAGTTGCATCAGAAACTCCTGGCTTGAAAACGCGGAGGCCTCTTTGAAGACTTTGCTCGCCCGCAGATAACTTCCATCCGGCTGCTGCAGCCGCGCCTTCGTGGTGTCCGCCAGGTAAGCGGGGAGAATCTCCTCCCGAATGCGCGCAATGGCCGCCGGATCGCGCACCGGAAACACGACTTCGCACCGCTCGAAGAGGTTGCGCGGCATCCAGTCGGCCGACCCCAGGTAAATCTCGTCCTCCCCACCGTTGCCGAAGTGGAAGATCCGGGAGTGCTCCAGGAACCGCCCAACGATCGACCGGACGCGAATCCGTTCCGACAGCCCCTTCACCCCCGGCCGCAGAATGGAAAGTCCGCGAATGATGAGATCAATCTCCACACCCGCCTGCGAAGCCTGGTATAGCGCCTCGATGACCGAAGGCTCGAGGAGCGCGTTCATTTTTGCCACGATGTACGCCGGGCGCCCGGCGCGTGCGTGCTCTGCTTCGCGGCGGATGAGGCGCAGAAAACTCTCCGCCATGGTCAGCGGCGCCACCAGTAGCGGGTTGTAGTCATCAATCTCCGCGTGCGCGGTCAGGTAATTGAAAACCATGTGCACGCGCTCGGTGATCTGCGGATCGCAGGTCAGCAGGCTCAGGTCCGTGTAGAAGCGCGCGGTCACCGGGTTGTAGTTGCCGGTGCCCAAGTGGCAATAGCGGCGCGTCTGCCCATCCTCGTCGCGGCGCACTAGCATGGAGAGCTTGCAGTGTGTCTTCAGCCCCACCACGCCGTGGAAGACCTGCACGCCCGCATCTTCCATGCTTCGCGCCCAGCGAATATTCGATGCCTCATCGAAGCGCGCCATCAGCTCCACCACCACCGTCGCCTCCTTGTTCCCGCCGGCTTCAATCAGCGCCTGGAACATCGGAGAATCGTGGCTGGTACGGTAGAGGGTCTGTTTCATCGTCACGACTGCGGGGTCCTGCGCGCCTTGCTGCACGAACTCGACCACCGAATCGTAGGAGTCGTACGGGTGATGCAGCAGAATGTCACGGTGGCGCAGCTCGTCGAAGATGCCTGACGACTTGCGGCTTAATACCAGCGGCTTCGGCGTGAACGGCTGAAACTTCAGGTCGGGCCGCTTCACATCGTCATACAGAAACATCACGCGCGACAGGTTGACCGGCCCCTCGCCGCGAAACACCTGGTTCTCTTCGAGCTCGAAATTTACGCGCAGCCGCTCGACGATCTCAGGATCGGCGCCGGTCTCGATCTCCAGCCGCACGGCATCGCCCTTGCGGCGGTTGTGCAACTCCACGCGGATGGTCTCCAGCAGCGAGCGCGCTTCTTCCTCTTCAAAGTACAAATTCGAGTTGCGCGTCACGCGGAACGAGGCATGGGCGAGCACCTCATAGCCCCGGTACATGCCCGACAGGTGCTGGGCGATCAGGTCCTGCAGCAGCAGGTAATCGTTGCTGCCGTCGGTGGAGGGTAGCCGCACGAAACGGGGCAGCGCACGCGGTACCGTCACCACGCCGAGAACCTGCGGTCCTGAACTCCTCCGCTTGGCGCGCAACAGCAACGCCAGACAGAGCGCTTTATTGAGCACGCGCGGAAAGGGGTGTGCCGGATCGATCGCGATGGGGGTTAGCAGCGGGTCCACTTCGCGCTGAAAGTAGTTGCGCGCAAAGGTGCGGGCCTCTTCGTTCAACTCCTCCCATTCGAGAAGCCGCACGCCGTGCTTGCGCAGCTCGGGCAGAAGTTGCTTGTTCCAGCACTCATATTGTGCGGCCACAAATTCGTGAATGTCGGCCGTAAGCCCGGCAAGCGATTCGGCGGGGCGCAGTCCATCGAACCCTTGTTCTCGGTAGCCGTCTTCAATCCGTTGCAGCAGACCGGCCTGGCGAATCTCGACGTATTCGTCGAGGTTCGAGCCGGTAATTGCCAGGAACTTGACGCGTTCGAGCAAGGGATTGGCCGAGTCTTCGGCCTCTTCCAGTACGCGCCGGTTGAATTGCATCCAGGAGTGGTCCCGGCCGTTGAATAGGTTTGGTTTTTGGGCAGCTCTGGGCATGGTCTTCAATTCCGTGCGCCGTGTTGGCAGTCTACAGCCTCCCGCTGGGGTACGGCACGCCTGGACTCGAGCGAGAGGGGAATTCTTGCGCTCGTCCATCGTGACAGGCCGCCTCAGGCGCGCATGTTAAGGAACGAAGAAAAGGGCGGCCACGCCGCCCACCGGTAGATATTCTGCATTCGCGGCCTTGCTTCGCGCATTGCTGAGCCGTGAGGCGCATCGCTGGCGCGCATGTACAATCCCTCTTGGACGCTTTCCCGAAGCGGACCCAGCGCCTTTACGACATCTTCACAAAAATATGTTGTGGTGCATCTTGAGGTTTGGCATGAACGTAAAGTTGGTGGTCTTGGCGTGCGCGGCGATTGTCGTGTGGCCGGTGGCGTCTTCGGCGCAAATCGTGAACTTGCCCACAAGCAAACAGCTGATCGGCGAAATTCCCGGCAATCCGCAGCGGATCAACGGCCTGCCGATGTCGATGGCAGTGTCGCCGGATGGTCGGTATGTGGTGACGGTGAATGCCGGGTACGGGACCTACGAGTCGCATTATGACCAGTCGCTGGCGGTGCTGGATACGCGGACAGATACGGTGGCGGATTTTCCCGATGCGCGCACCGGGATTCGCGCCAAGCAGACGCTCTATTCCGGCCTGGCGTTCAGCCGCGACGGCAGCCGCCTCTACGCGAGCATGGCTTCCTTGACTAAGCCCGAAGGAGAGGGCCCTGACGCCGTGGGCAGCGGCATTGCGGTCTACAACTTTGCGGACGGCAAGATTACGCCCGATCGACTGATTCACGTGCCCATGGAATCACTCGCGCCCGGACGCACCACCCAGTTGCCGGATGGCAAACCGAGCCACATGGGTGTCTCGTATCCTGCTGCTATTGCAGTGCTGACGATGTTCGGGAGAGAAAAGCTGCTGGTTGCAGACAATCTTTCCGATTTTGTCGTGATGCTCGACGTGACCACGGGTGCGGTCGAGAAGCGCATTGACGTTTCGGAAAGCGACACCGTTCCCTCCACTTACCCGATCGCTTTGGCGGTGACCAAGGACGGCAAGCGTGCGTTTGTCGCGCTTTGGAACGCATCGGAGATCGACGAACTCGACCTTGCCGGCGCAACCGTGCTGCACAAATTGCCTTTGCTGAAGCCAACCAATGATGTTGCTCCTGGCACGCATCCCTGCGCGTTTGCGTTTTCGCCAGACGAGAAAACGCTCTACGTCGCGCTGGCCAACCGGGATGCCGTGGCTGCCGTAAACCTGGCAGGCGGGCAGTTTGCCGTCAAAGGATACTTCGACACGCGGCTGCCGCATCAGACCTATTTTGGGGCAGAACCGGTGGCGCTGGCGGTAAACACCAATGGCGCGCGGCTCTATGTCGCCAACATGGCCAGCGATGCGGTTGCGGTGATCGATACCCGGAAGCTGACGGACAAAGTGGCGAAAACGGGGATGGTTGAGCCGGACGGATTCATTCCTACCGACTGGCTGCCGATGTCGATGGCCTTTGACGTATTGCCGCAGGGCGGCAAGCTGTTTGTGGCGACCGCGAAGGGCAAAGGCACAGGCCCCAACAACTTTCCGCAGCGCCCGGTTGAGACGGTCAGCAAGAACTTCATGTATCAACGGGGCAATGCCTATATCGGCACGCTGCTCTACGGGTCGATTGCCGGTCTCGACGAGGGC
>Ga0335073_10006811_pt1 | contig 16048 bp, 15 predicted proteins | sample Lox_Sample_22_FD_207093 | JGI IMG/M metagenome (GOLD analysis project Ga0335073, IMG submission 207093) | Soil microbial communities from Loxahatchee National Wildlife Refuge, Florida, United States - Lox_Sample_2.2 | ecosystem: Environmental > Terrestrial > Soil > Wetlands | place: USA... | reverse complement strand
GGAGGGAAGCTGTTGCACAAACGAGCGCCATTGTGGGCAGCACACAGTTGCTCGAACGGTCGAGGCCGAACTTTGGCGATTCAACTGACATATGTGCAGGGTGAGCGCCAAAGTTGGCCAGGCCCGCGGCCTCGGCCCGGAGGCAGTTGTTACCGGCTCACAATTAATTTCCGGTGTGCGGGCTCTGCGCGACAACCTCGAGGCAGTGCGAAACAATGGAGGACGGACCCAACGGACGAGGAGAGAGCAATGTCAACAACCGCAGCCCTACCGGTCGTGGCGGAGGTTGAGCGGTGGCTGTCGCGTTTCGATGAGGCCCTGTCGCGGGGAGACAGCGCCGGCGCTGCCGAGCTATTTGGCCAGGACAGCTACTGGCGGGATCTCGTCGCGTTCACGTGGAACATCACGACCGTCGAAGGGCAGGCGGGTGTTCGGCACATGCTCGAGCACACGCTTTCGCGCGTGCAGCCGCACCGCTGGCGGGTGGTGGAGGAGCCGATTGCGGTCAACGGTGTGAGCGAGACGTGGATCGCGTTTGAGACAGCGGTCGGGCGCGGCCGCGGCTATCTGCGGCTGAGGGACGGCAAGGCGTGGACGCTGCTGACGACGCTCGAGGAATTGAGGGGTCACGAGGAGAGCGCCGGTGCGCACCGGCCCAAGGGCGTGGAACACGGCGCGATCGCGGAGCGGCACACATGGTTTGAGGAGCGGGCCCGGGAGCGCCAGGAGCTCGGCGACACGACGCAGCCGTATGTCGTGATCATCGGTGGAGGGCAGGGCGGGATCGCACTCGGGGCGCGCCTGCGCGCACTTCAGGTCCCGACGATCATCATCGAGCGGAACGCGCGACCGGGCGATTCGTGGCGCAACCGATACAAGTCGCTCTGCCTCCACGACCCGGTCTGGTACGACCACCTGCCGTACATCAAGTTCCCTCCAAACTGGCCGGTGTTCTCGCCGAAGGACAAGATCGCCGACTGGCTCGAGATGTACACGCGCGTGATGGAGCTGAACTACTGGAGCTCCACTGAAGCCAAGCATGCTCGCTATGACGAGGAGCGCGAGGAATGGAGCCTGACCGTGCACCGCGAAGGATCCGCGGTCACGCTGCACCCTGGACACCTGGTCGTGGCCACGGGCATGTCCGGCCGGCCCCATGTGCCGCACTTCCCGGGGATGGAGGACTTCCGGGGCGATCAGCACCACTCATCTCAGCACCCGGGGCCGGACGGCTATCGCGGCAAGCGGGCAATCGTGATCGGGTCAAACAACTCCGCCCACGACATCTGCGCGGCGCTGTGGGAGCATGCCGCCGACGTCACGATGGTGCAGCGATCCTCGACGCACGTGGTGAAGTCAGAAACCCTCATGGATGTCGCGCTCGGCGCTCTCTACTCCGAGGAGGCTGTCGCTGCCGGGATGACGACGGAGAAGGCCGACCTCACGTTTGCGTCGATTCCTTACCGGATGATGGCCGAGCTCCAGATCCCCGTCTACGAGCAGATTCGCGCGCGGGACGCCGATTTCTATGAGCGCCTTGAACGCGCGGGCTTCCAACACGACTGGGGCGAGGACGGCTCCGGCCTCTTCATGAAGTACCTGCGGCGCGCCTCCGGCTACTACATCGACGTCGGCGCCTCAGAGCTCATCGCGAACGGAGATATCAAGCTCCAGTCCGGCCAAGTCGACCACCTCACCGAGGACGCGGTCGTGATGCAGGACGGCACCGAGCTACCCGCTGATCTCATCGTCTACGCGACCGGCTACGAGTCGATGAACGGCTTCGTGGCCGACCTCGTCTCCCAAGAGGTGGCCGACAAGGTGGGCAAGGTCTGGGGCCTTGGCTCCGGGACGGCCAAGGACCCCGGTCCCTGGGAGGGCGAGCAGCGCAACATGTGGAAACCCACCCAACAACCGGGGCTGTGGTTCCATGGCGGCAACCTCCACCAAAGCCGTCACTACTCGCTCTACCTCGCGCTTCAGCTAAAGGCCCGGGCGGAGGGCATCGACACCTCGGTGTACGGGCTCCCGAAGGTCCACCACGCGCACTGACCAGGGGCCGGCAGCACGCGGCTTCTGATCAACACCCGGCTGAACGCCGCTAAGCGCGCGATCATCAGCAGCCACCGCACAAGCTGCACGGATCAAAACGCCACAGGCGCTCCGACCCCACCGCGGTCCCGGCCGGCGTGACTCATGGTGAGAGCCGGCAAGCCGCGCGGTCGCCCGGCGGCGGTCGAGGCAATACCAGGATGACCTATAGGCATTACACCCGTCTCGCAGCCCCGGCGCGCGTCATTGCCTTGCGCGTCGTTGCCTTGTCGCCAAGGCGATCGTCCGTGTAGTGGGTGTCTCAACAGAAAATCGATCACCGGGCGATGCCCGGAATCCGGGCGGACACGAGAGCGCTCTATCAGGTGAACCGAGTCGCTCCCCCCTGTTCACCTCCGACAAACGTTGTGAGAAAGAGCCGGAAGTAGACTGGCGCCGAAGGTCGGGCGGCACGCCCGACGAAAGTAGTGCCAGCGTTCGTAGTTGTTGCCACCAAGCGCCGCCCGCGTGTCGCAGTACACGCTCTCCCGGGAGGGAACAGATGGTGCGCAGGGCGCACACACCGATACGCCGGTTCCGCTGGGCGATCGTCTGGATGTAGTCGAGGCGTCCGCTGGAGCTCTCCACCAGCCGGAAGTGCGGCTGCGCACAGCGCGCCGCCTGCTCTCGGCCTGAGGGTAGCCAGAAGCCGGCGAACTGGCAGCCGAGGAGGAACGGAACGAAGGCGTCCGAGTCACCCGGCGCGTGGTTCAGAGATCTCCTCGATCGGCATCATGTTGCGTCCGAACACCATTGTCTGCAGGTAGAAGGGCCCCCTCCGACCGGCAACGACGCATCCTCGCGCTTGGCGCCGTTTGGAGCTGGTCAGCGCGGCGTTGTGCTCCATTCCCGGGAGGGCGCGCGGCAGCTGCGAGGGTCTCTTGTATTCAAGAAGAATCTGAGTAGTCCCGGTCCGATCTGGCCCGGCGTCGCCGCGGGACTTCGCCGATTCCTTGGTTCACGACCGTGGCCGGCTCGTCGCGGGCCTTCTGGTTGTGTCACGGTTTGTTAAGAAGGCTACGGGATAGCGTGTTTACGTATATGTCTGCTGACACATCGGCTTGACAACGGCGGCTTACGCTGGTAACCCGCATGGCGCGGTCACACAGATGACTTGACTTTGGAGGGAGGGAACCATGACGCTCTTCGGACGGAGGAGTGTAACTGTTCTGCTCGCAGCCTTGGCTGTGGCGGTCGTGGTCGTATTGGTGGGGTTGTACTTTGCTGCCCAGCCCCGGGCTCAGACGTCGTCGTCACCGCCGGCGTGCTCGCCCGCAACGCTCGTGCAGACGAATAGTGGCCCGGTGTGCGGCGTGACCGCGAATGGGCAGACGGAGTACCTGGACATTCCGTACGCGGCGCCGCCTGTCGGTAGCCTGCGCTGGAGCCCGCCCCACCCAGTGCAGCCCTGGACAACTGCCTACCAAGCCACCCAAGAGCCCACGGGGTGCCTGTCACCAGGGCTCGCCTCAGGATCGGTGGCAGCGGGCACAAGCGAAGACTGCCTCTACCTGGAGGTTCAGGAACCCGCGAACACGCTCCCGGGGGAGAAACTGCCCGTGATGTTTGAAATCCACGGCGGCGGGTTCCTTGGTGAATACCGAGACGACGACGGTACGAATCTGATGAACGCGGGCCCGGTCATCTACGTGTATCCCGAGTATCGGCTTGGGATCATGGGATTCCTAGCGGACGCGGCGCTTGGCGCTCACTCGGGTGACTATGGTCTGCAGGATCAGCAGGCCGCGCTGCGCTGGGTGAAGAGCAACATCGCCAGGTTCGGCGGCGACCCGCAGAACGTGACGATCTTCGGCGAGTCCGCCGGAGGCGCCAGCGTCTGCGACCAGGTCGCTTCGCCGACGGCGAACGGTCTGTTCGAGCAAGGCATCAGTATCAGCGGCTTCTATAACTTCGACGTCAACACGATTTGGTGGCCGGCGGACTGCAAGTCAAACCTGCAGACGGAAGCGCAAGCCCAGGCGGAGGGGGCGCAGTTCGCGGCCAAGGTCGGCTGCGGAAACGTCCCTCACGTCGCGGCCTGCCTGCGCGCGGTGCCGGCAGACACGTTGGTCGAGGATGCGGGGCAGTTCGAGAACCCCTTCGCCAGCGGTCCGATCGGGCCGATCGTGAACGGCACGACGTTGCCAACCTCCCCGGGGTTGGCGTTCAAAACTGGCCAGGTCAACAAGGTGAAACTCATGATCGGCGTTGGCCGAGACGAGTTCAACGGCGGGATATACACCAACAGTCCGGGCCATACCGTGGTCGCAGACACAGCCGCGCAGTATCGACAGCTTGTGCGTCAGCAGTTTGGGTCGCTGGCGCCGACTGTGATGCGGCTCTATCCGCTGCAGCGATTCCCATCTCCGGCGCCGTTCATCGCGTACCGAGCCATAATGGCTGACGCCTTCAGCGTCTGCCCGTCCCTCGCCACGGATGCTGAGGTCGGCAAATACATTCCGACGTACGCCTACCTGGACGACGACTCGGATTCGCCGCCCTCGCCGGTCACGACGCCGGAGACCCAACCGCTGGGCGCCTACCACAGCGCGATCAACCGGCTCATCCACGATGCTCCATCTTCGCTTGACGCGAACCAGGCGTCGCTCCAGAGCCAGGTTCTGGCCGAGTGGGTTGGGCTTGCTCGCAGCGGCCGGCCGACCGTGCCCAACACGCCATTGTGGACGGCCGACAATGGGGCCGCTCAGCAGGTGATGTCGCTGGAGCCAGGCGGGGACAGCATCCTCACCCCAACCAGAACGCTCATGACGGAGCACAACTGCGCATTCTGGGATGCGGTGAATACAACAGCACCGTGGTCTGTTGGTTGAGCAACTGAGGGGCGCACGTCACCGCACAGGTGGCGCCACGCTCTGAGTGCGGACCGGCGGTCCCCCGATCGGGGGCCGCCGGTCGCGCCTCAGGGCTTCGTCGGCCCGGGCGTCCGATCATCTGATGCTGCGGGTTGACGGTCGTGTTGCGCGTCGGGGCGGGCGGCGAGAAGGAAGGGGTTTGCGCACCGCATCCGCTCGCACTCGGAGGTGGGCGGCCGTGGACGTGGGTGTAATACCCGCCGTCTCTACTCATCCAATGTGCGGTGAGGCGGTGGGGAATGGCCGCTGGCCCGTCCCGCGCTCGCCTGGTGGTCCGACAAATCCTGGCGACACAACCCGACGGGACGGCCGAAGACCCGTCGCATACCCAGATCCACATGAGCGCGTCCGCGAACTGCGCGCCATGGATCGCCTGTTATCCGAGGGGGAAGTCGCCGAGCGGTCAGGCATGAAGATTGATCGGGTCTGGGCACGGGCCCGGGCCGGCCGGATCCCGCACGTGCGCCCCGGCCGGTACCGCCGGTTCCGCGAGTCAGCGGTCGCAGCCTGGGTCCAAGAGCTCGAGACCGGCGGCGGCGCGCGGCCCACCACGCGATCCAACGCCGTCCCGCTCCGCCGGCGCCGCGCATCTCCATAACCTCAGGCAGTTGCCCGCCTTCGGTCCAATTTCGTTCGGCGGCAATGCTAGATTGGGCGGCCCGCGGTGGGCGTAGCTCAGTTGGTAGAGCTCCTGGTTGTGGTCCAGGCGGTCGTGGGTTCGAGTCCCATCGCTCACCTTGTCTTGAAGGTCCGGATTAGCTGGGCTTTTTGCCGAGGACGGCTCATCGGTGTCTCATCATGAGCGGCCCGTTGTACCACTTCGTTGTACCACTCGGGCTCCCAGAGACTGATCAGGGCATCCCTGAGATGCTGCGACTGTCGGCGAGCTGCCACAGAACGTCCGGTTGGCCAGCGAGCTCCAGCTTCCAGTGCAGCTCGATCGCGTGCCGGATCGTTGATGTGCCAGCGATGATCACGTCCTTTGCGTCGGTGACAAACCGAATCGCGGTGATCGAGACGCTCAAAGTCATGCAGGGCGGCGCCTGGTCAGGGTCGACCGCGATCGGTTCCCAACCCGCCAGCTCCACGTCTCGGATGGCAAACCGCTCGCTGGGATCATCACCGGCCGGATGGAGTAATTGCCGGCGCGCTGTCGCGGCCGTGCGCGGAGCGAGCCGCGGGGCGTGGTCGAGCGTTTCCTGCTCCCAAGCGTCGAGTAGATGGCGGATCGTGGCATCTATCAGCGCCGGGGAGAAACGACTGTCGATGACGGCCAGATCAAGCAGCCGATCGCGTGCGCCCTTGCTGTTGGTGAGTCCCGCTGGATTGGGGGCGGTCGTGTCGTTCGCCAGTTCGGCCAGAGCCTGCTCACGCAGACGACCCTCATCCGCCCAGGCCGAAGGAATCAACGGCCTAATCAGTGCCGGTCGAGCGAACCGATCGCCGCGCCCATCCAACAGCTCCCACCGCTGACCGCGACGGCCGAGCGTCCAGCGATCATCGATGTGGATCGTGTGCGGATCGACCCAATGCTGACGGACGTCAAGCTCGAGCCGGACGCGTACGCGTACGTCGACACGGTCATCCGAGTCACCGTCACGGTTGACGAGCCCTAACAGATCAACGCGCGGCTCCCCATCGAGATGGATCGCGCCAGCGAGCCTGTGAGCCCGGACCCACCCGGCTATCGCCCGCCCGTCAGAGCGCCCCGGCTCGACGCTGCTGTGCCGCCAGTGGCCTCCGCCGCTCGCAGAATCTCGCTGACCGCGCCGCGGATGACGTCCGGGTCGAAAGCTTCCTCCTCCAAGGTCGCCTCGACCGCCGCGCGCTCCGCCCGCCGCGAGCGCCTCGTGGCCCGCAGCTCGTTGAGACTCCGACGCACCCCGTCACGAGCGAGCATCGCCCAACCAGTTCCGACGACCGTCACGAGCGCGGAGCCTGCTGCAATCTGCTCCCACAACGGAGTCGCCATTGATGGTGATTGTCCAGGGGCCGCGCCGCTGACGCTCTGCCAACCGGGAGGGTAGGCTGCGGCACGTGGCTGATCTCGGCGATCTCCTGGAGTTGTTGCACCGTGCGAGCGGCTCCTTCCGGACCTTTCAAGGCGAGTTCCGCACGGTGGACCACCCCGATGTAACCAACCAGGCATTGAGGGCCATGCGCGACGAAACCCAGCGCACGCCCTCTCGCGAGCGACGGAGCGGCGGTTCGGGCAGCTTCAGTGGGTCGTTCTTCTTCGGCATAGATGAGGACGAGGACGACGAAAGCGCGGAGCCTGTCGAGAGTGTCCTGCGCCTATGGCTCGACCGAGATGGTCATCGCTACCGGGAGGAGCAGGGCGACGGCGAAGACATTCAGTTGATCGTCCGCGATGGCCGGCGTTGGTGGAGCTTTAACGCCCTCGTGGGTGCCACGAGCAACGAAGGTGAGGATGACTCGTCGAGATCGACGGTCACCGGCAGTGGTGAGGTCCTACTGACGCCGTCGAAGCTGCTTGGCGCACTGCAGTTCGAGCCGACCGGTGAGGGCGTTCGCGCCGGCCGGGCCGTTGTCCGCGCACGCGCCAAACCCGATCCCGATCTGAACCGGGCTGATCTTCGGGGGTTGTCCGACTTCGGCTGGGGCGCCGACGCGTACGAACTGGAGGTGGATGTGGAGCGCGGCGTGCTCCTGCGGGTTGCCTCGCATTTCAAGGGCGCCGAGCTGAGTCTGGTCGAGGCCGTCCGAGTCACCTTCGATGAGCCTCTCGGCGACGACACGTTCGTGTTTCGTTCTCCCGATGGCTCGATGCCTGTCGCGGAGTCACAGCCGGCGCTTGAGCCGCTTCCGATCCATGAAGTGGCGCGGCGAGCCCCGTTCGAGGTATTCGCTCTGGCAGGCATGCCCGAAGGGTGGACGCCGTTTGCGACGTTTTCACCAGCCCAGAAGCGACCGCCGCGCGCTGCGCAGGTATCTCTTACGTACCTCGCGGCCAGTGGCGCCGGCACAGTGTTCATCCAGCAGCAGCGCCAGGACGACGATGTTGGCGCCCCGGGGCCAAAGCGGTCTGTGGAGCGAGAGGTTGTTCGCGACGGCGTCACTGTTGAGGTCGTCGAACCTATTGGTACGTATCACACAGTGCGGCTCATTCTTGAGGGAACGCATCTCGCGATCACGAGCTCCGATCTTGACGTCGAGCAGTTGATCGAACTCGCAACGCGATTTCGGCCGGCCCCGTCAGAGCCCGAGCCGATCTGACCGACGGACTCGAGGACGTGGCCGGTTTTGGATCGGCCGGGGATAGATGGTGGTGAGCCCTAGCCCCCTACTTGCGGGCTTAGCTCGCCTCACCTTCAGCCTCGCGGTCTGCGCCAGGCAGGGCGACGCCGAGCGAACAATCGTTGTCACCGGCGCCATCGGCGGCGGCGGACGGGTTCGGGGATCCCGAAGATCTCGCGGTAGCGACGCTCCCGCTCCGCGGCCTCCTCGGGCGTCTCGAGGTTCGGCTTCGGCGGCTCCGGAGGTCGCACTGCCGGAACCCGCACGGGAGAGGCCGGTGTTCGAACGTGTTCGCTCTCGACCTCGGGGGAGGACGGCGTGTCGGTGTCGGTATTGCTCGCCGGCGGCTCGTCGGTATCGTCGGCGGCGGGTGTGAGGGTGCGGATCTTCTCCGCGCGTGGTTGGATGATCAGACCGAACTCCGAGCGGGTGAGATGGACCCTCGCGGCCAGCCGATCGATGCGGCGCGCGACTGAATCATTCGCGCAGTCGTAAAGCACCGCGGAGTACTGGCCGGCGTAGACCGCGTTTCGCCAGCCCTCGAGGATCTTCTTCTGGCGATCCTCGCGCCGCCCGCCGCTCTCGGAGATCAGCGCGATCGGTAGGCCGGAGCGCTTCAGCCACACCGCGAGGTCGGGCAACTGCTTGGTGTAGCCGCGCTCGGACCACATCGTGACCTCCCACCGATCCGGCTCGAGCGCCAGCTCGCGGGCTGACTTCCACACCCGGCCGCGCTTTTCGGCACGTGCGGCGGACCACCCGACGAGGACGCCGTGCGCGATCGTGGTCGGCGCCGGCGGTGCCTTGACCGCTCGCAAGCCGCCAAGCCCCGAGGCCTCGACGCCGAGGCTCGTCAACCACGCGACCGACCCCTCGCCCCACACCCACGGCGCCCGCCCCAGCCAGCCCGCCGCCTCGAGCCTCGCGACATGCCGCCGCACGACCCGCTGATCAAGATCAAGCCCAGCCTCCACCGCCGGCAACGACACAACTCCAAGCCTTCCGATGAACCGCCCCACCCGCCGTGTCCCAGGACCTAAACCGGCCTCACTGCCCATCACAGCCCCGCCACCTGAGCTTTTTCGCTACCGCTCTCCGTCCGCCCCGCCCGCACGAAGATGAACATCCCGGCCTCGACTGGCAGCTGACTACCCGAACGAATACGTGGAGGGCGGGTAGTCAGCTCCCACAAAGAGCGCCGGGGGACCGCGGAAAGCCCGGGCGGGCGGGGCGGACGGCGATCACACGTGGTCCGCGACCCTGTCCGCGCAGGTCTATGAATTGCGGACCGCTTCGCGGACCTGGTCCGGGGGATCATTCGTGGCGCTCGCGCGTCTTGGGTGTCTCGCCGAGGAGCACATCAGCGATCTTGTGCATGACCGCAGCGAGGTCGCGGTATTGGAACGCGACCGTGTACATCAGATTTCCCTCCATCGCGATTCCCAGCCGCTGGACGGCGCGATCGAACTCGGCCCACAGCCCCGGAGGTCCCGGCCGGTTGCCACCAGGCCGGAGCTCATGCGAGAGCGCCATGTACCGGCGGTCCGGGAGGGGAGTCCAGGCGAAGCCCTCTGTCTGGCCGGCCCTGGCAAGCGCTGCTGCTTGTCGCTCGCACGCCGTGGCGAGCGCGCGCACTCGGTGAGGAAAGCCGGGATCGGGCGGCGTGTTCTCGCTTGCCTCCTGCGAGCGTTGCCAAAGCTCCTCGGCCCGCTGTAGCTCCTCGATGATCTCCTGCGTCTCGGCGTCCGAGGGTTGACGGCCGTGGATGTCCGCCGTCGAGAGCTGACTGAGTGACTGCGGTGGGCCCATCCGGCCTTGCGGGTCCCGCGGTCGTGGCTGGTATCCGCGAGCAGGAGGCTCACCCTTGGCGACCTCGAGCATCCGATCGAGGTCCGAGCGGCGGATCAGCAGCTTTCGCTGTCCGGCGCGCTTTGCCGGCAGCCTGCCTTTGGAGATCCACAGCCTGACCGTCGCGGGGTTGACGCGGAGCTCGTCGGCGATCTCGGCGACCGTGAGCCATGGATCGCTGTCGACGTGGTCAGGATCGAGATCGGACACTGGGCTAGTTTGGGCGGCTCGACCTATCGCAATTAGCACAATTGCGCTATCGTAGCTAATCTCAAACCGAGTCGAGTTAGCTATCGCCGCCATCACGATCATGCACGAGTCGGACGTCCCCAGGCCACCGGACCGCTTTCGCACGGGTGAACGGTTGCTGACCGCTGTGCAAGTCGCGGAGCTGCTGGCCGTGCCGAAGACGCGGGTTTGGTCGATGAGTCGTCGCGGCGAGATCCCGACGGTGCGGATCGGTCGGCGCGAAGTCCGCTACCGGCCGGAGGACATCGATGCGTGGATCGCGCGTCGAACCACCTCTCGGCCTAGCGGAACGCAGTCCTGATGAGGACGGGCGAACGCCGCGTCCGCTGACATGCTCAGCTCGTGGCGCGAACGCAGGCCGTCTACTACCGGGATGAGAAAGCCGTCGAGCCGGTCTTCGACTTCCTCGATACCCTGCCCGCCAAGCGCCGGGCGAAGATTTCCGAATTCATCGACGAGTACCTGAACGATCGGGCGCCGGACGCACCACCAGCCGAGTTCCCGATCACGTCCCAGGTCGACGGCGAGCTGCGTGAGCTCCGCGTTCGGTTTGCCGGCACGCGCTACCGACTGCTGTATCAGCGATCTGACAACCTCGCGGTGCTCCTGCATGGGATCGAGAAGCACACCGGTGCGATCCCGAGGGGCGACATCGACTTGGCCCGGCGGCGGATGGAGGATTTCACGCGCCGGATGAACGCCTCGCCGCGGGTCCCGCCGCGCGCCGCCGGTCGAGACGCGCCCGCGCCGCGCCGTCGAAGGCCTTGAACGATTTATCAAAATGGATAAACTGACAATTATGGCCCGCACAGCTGAGAGCGCCCATCCCGTAAGCCCCGTCGGCTCGACCGCCGCCGAGGCGAGCGATCAGTGGGCTGCGCGTAGCGAGGAGTACCGAGCTGCGCGCGACGAGTACCGCGCAATCCGCGAGCTCCGGAAGAAGAACTGGATCGCGGCTCACGTCCGAGAGCGGCGCTACGAGCTGGAGCTGACCCAGCAGGAGGTCGCCGAGCGGGCCGGGACGTCGCATTCGTACGTCTCCAAGCTTGAGCGCGGCGATCACATGCCGACGATCCCTGTCCTCCAGCGCATTCTGCGCGTGCTCGACGAGGAGTTACTGATCGGGATCGAGCGCCAGCTGCCGGACGAGGAGCCCGAGCGCGAGGTCGCGCCGGCGCCTGAGCTCGCGGTCAGCTGAGCGCCGCGCCCGCGCGGCCGGCCCGGGCCGTCGGAGGGATGGCGTCGGATGCCGGCGGGCGGAACGCCTCCTCGACCCACTCGGCCTCGCGCTCGCTCGGGGCGTAGTCGGCGTAGATCAGCGTCGTCTTGAAGTCGCGGTGGCCCATCATCTCCTGGAGCACGCGCATCGGAACGCCCCGCGCGGCCATCCGCGTACCGAAGGTGTGCCGCAGGTCGTGGAAGCGAACGGCGCGAACATGCGCACGGCGCAGCGCGGCCTTGAAGCGCTTGAGGAGCTTGGAGCGGTCGATCGGCTTGCCGGTCTCCGGATGGGCGAACACCAGGTCATCGTCGTGCCTCCACCGCGAGTCCTGGAACAGCAGCTCGAGCTCGGTCGCAACGCGGCTCGCCAGCGGAACGCTGCGCGCCGAGCGCTTGGACTTGGGGGTCCCGAACTCGCCGCGGACGTAGTTGCGCCGCACGCGGATCCGACGCGCCGACCAGTCGACGTCGCGCCAGCGCAGCGCGAACAGCTCGCCTTGGCGCATCCCGGTCATGGCCGCCGTCAGGTACATCACGCGCTCAACCCGGCCGAGCGGATCGTCGGGCACAGCGCGCAACAGCGCCTCGACCTCCTCGCTCTCGAGGAAGCGGATGTCGGGGTCGGTGGTGGCGAGCGCGGGCTTCTCAACCCGTTTGACGGGGTTCTCGCCACTCGTCCATCCCTCGTCGATCGCGAACTCGATCAGCGAGTGCAGCGTCCCCAGCGCGTTGGCTCGCGACTTGGGAGCGAGCCCCTTGCGCTGGAGGGCCGCCGAGAAGCCGCGGACGTCCTCGCGCGTGATCTCGTAGACGGGGATGGGCCCGAAGTAGTCGATGATGTGGATCCGCAGCCAGTACGAGTAGGCCTCGATCGTCGACGGCTTGCGCCCGGCGCCGCGCTTGGCGGCCATCAGCGCCTCGCCGACCTGAGCGAGCGTGCGCCGCTGCTCCTCGGCCGCCCGCTTCGCCTCCGCCGCCCGCTCCGCCGCCCGGTCGACTGCCACCTGTTCGCGGAGCTTCCCGAGCGCCGCCTCGGCCTCGGCGCGGGTTAGGCCGTCAGGGTGCCTTCTGGAGTGGACGAAGCCGAGCCCACGCTGCACCTGGCGGCCGCCGTCGCGCCACTTGGCGATCCAGGTGTCGCCGTTGGGGCCGGCGCGCTTGACCAGCGTCCCGCTGCCGTACCGAGCGCCCCGTTGGGTTCGGGCGACTGCGGTTCGTTTCGGGTCTGAAGGTGCCATCCCGTTGTACCACTCGTTGTACCAGTTCGGCCGGAAGTCGCTTCAACTACGAGCAACTCAGGGCAACTCAGAAATCTCGTATTTGCAGCGCAAACGCTGGCAAATCGCAACCTTATCGAGAACGCCGGGCGCCTATTTGTGGTCCAGGCGGTCGTGGGTTCGAGTCCCATCGCTCACCCCTCACGAATACGCTGCTAAGCGCTATTTCTCCGGATTTGAGGGCATAGCGGATCCGGCGAGCGTCCATCGGTTGTTCATCAATTTTTTGGCGCGCGTGCGGTTGCACTCGCGGCTGCGGTCGATTCACGGCTCGGCGAGGACGCGATCAACAGCAGCTTCCAGCCGCGGCGGGCTTCACAGAACCTTTAGCCCGGCGAGAGCAGCCTGCACGTTTCCTTCACGGCGCGCGGACAACAATCGAAGAGGTAACCGGTCGGTAGGCAGGCGGCGCCCCTCGGGGCGCCAGGTCTGAACACCGGCATCGGCACTGCGTTCCGCGCCCGACGCGCACCTACCCCGCGCGGCGACGGGCGCAGTCAGCTAGGAGTGAATATGCCCACGATTGCAGGTCCCCGCAGGATTGAAACGCTCGAGTCCCGTCGCGACGACCTCTCAGCTCGCGACTCCTCGATCAAGCTGCGGATCCGGGTCGCCGTCCAGCGTGCCGAGCTCACCGAGCGGCTCGCCGAAGGTGCCGACCCGACATCGAGCCAGGAGCTCGCGCTGCGCGCAAGTCAGCTCACCAGCGAGTCCCGCCGCCGGCAGATGGCCCGCTCCCTGCGGCGCACGATCACCGAGGCGCGTGACCCCGCGGTCACTCGAGCGCTCGTCTCGATCATCAACCGCTACGCCGTGCTCGAGGCGGGCGACGCCATTCAGGCGACGATCGCCCGGCTGGCCGGTCCCGAACCCGTTACCGCCAAGGGAATGGCGATGTTGGAGCGGATGGCCACCGACGGCATCTCGAGCCCCCTGTACAACCGGTCCGAGCCCGGGACGCTCAGGCGTCAGCTGCTCTTGGCCAAGTCGGAACTGGATCCGACCCTCGTCGATTTACCGATCGCCGCATAGGGCGCGCACGACCCTCCGCGCCCGTTGACGCGGGATGGCCGGGACTACACGGCTGTATGTCCCGGCCATCAGTTTTCAGGCGGGCCGTATGTCGGCGTGGGTGGTTCGGATATCGCTCGTAGTGCTGCGGCGAGCGCGTCGGGACTGCTGCTCACGTAGCACGGTCCGCGGCGGTCGCCAACGAGGATCTTCAGCCGAGCCACCGCGCAGGGATCCATCGCTTCTCTGGAGCGCAAACGGGCGGCAGTTGACGCGATCAGCGGCGCCGCCGCGGCGATCTGCTCGCGGCATGGAGGGATGGTCGCCTTCCGAGCCGCCGACGGCGGTTTCTCCGCCCGGGCGAGAAGCCTTTCGAGTGACCGCGCCACCGCGTGCCGGACGTCATCTCCCGCCAGCTGCTCCGCCCGCGCCGCGTGTGCCTCGGAGAGGGACGCCTGCATGCCGGCGGCGAGTTCGCGGTCCAGCCACGGTGCGAGCATGCGCGCGATCAGCCGGTCCTCCAGTCCCGCCTTTCGCGGTCGGCGCGATCCGGCTAACGATCCCGGACTCGGCTCCAGTCCTGCTGCCACGACCACATCATTGGCGTGGCGACGTGCAGACGCCGTGCAGGAACGGCTTACAGACGTACAGGTTTTGTGAAGGTCGCGGCCTCGGCCACCGCGAGCACTTTCTCGTGCTCGCGCCGCACCTTTGCCCGGTCCGCCGGCTCGGGGATCGACTCCTCGCTCGCCTGCAGGATCATCGCCGCCTGCTCGAGCAGCAGGTACCGCTGGTCATCGGTCCGCGCGTGGTCGAGGATCCGGGTGATGGCCTCGAGTTGGCGGATCAGGACCGCGGGCATGCCCCGCCCTGCCTGGCGGATCTTCTCGAACGCGCGCTCGATCAGCCGCGTGTAGCTGACGTGGGCGGTGATCACGCGGACGTAGCCGTGGCTGTCACGGTGAACGCGGACCGGCCGCCACCGGTCCGTCACCCGGCACAGGCTCGCTCCCAGCCAGTCGATGCAGGTCATCGCCGTGAACGTGTCGTTCACCGCGGGGGACAGCGCCCTGATCGCGATCTCGACGAGCTGATCGACCGCGAACGGCAGGTCCTGCGCCAGCGTCCGGTTCGGACCGGTGATGTGGGCCCGCCGGAGTGAGGTACTCACCGAGGCGACAGTGGGCGAAGGCCACACCGTCGCGATCGGGTGGCCCTCGACGATGAAGTGGCCGGGACGGTGCAGGAGGCGGATGACGGCCCCCTTCTCGACCGCGAGTGAGACGAGCGTCTCGTGGCGGACGAACTGGAGATAGCCGCTCGCGGGCGCCAGCACCGTCCCACCCGACTCCTCCATCCGCCTGCGCAGCTCATCGACCGATGGACCGGCCTCGAGCCCGCTGTCGGCCTCGGTCGACTCGGCGTCGACCGCGCGCGAGAGCTCCCCGGCGATGCTCGCGATCACTTGCGGAAGCTGGATCGTCGTGGCGATGTGGTGGATGAAGTAGATGAGGACGCCCATCGAGAGCGTGACCAGTGCGACCGACACCGTGATCGACAGGTGCGGCACGAAATCCCCTCCGTGGCTACCGGGGCCGATCGAGATCAGCACGAGCGTGGCGTAGACGAACGTCGCCACGAACGTGCCGAGCGTCAGCTGGGTGCCACGGTCGCGGATGAAGTTGCGCAGCATGCGCGGCCCGAACTGGGTCGATGCCAGCGTCAGGGCGACGATCGTGATCGAGAACACCACCCCCACCACCGTGATCACGGCGGCGGCGAGCGCGGTCAGGATCTCGCGAGCGGCATCGGCCGAGCCGAAGACCATCCACGCCGGCAGGGTCAGCTTGCCTTCGTAGGCCGCGTGGTCGACCACGTGCGTCAGGGCATACAGCACGACCGCGCCGACCACCTCGACGCTGGGGACGAGCCACAGGTTCGTCCGCAACGCCTCGCGACGCCACTCCCAGCGCAACGGAAGCGGGAAGATCATCGGAGCTGAGTGGAGGTGAGCATCGGACGAGGCACGTAGCAACCAAGCGCCGACCAGACTTCCCGGCTCACCAGAAGACGAATTATCTTGCATCGACGGCCTGCACCGTGAAATTGACGCTCCGACAGCTGGGCCGAGCGGACCTGCCGCTGTTGTCTCGCTGGCTCGCCGCACCGCACGTGCACCGCTGGTGGCGCGAGCCGGCCGACGCCGAGTCCGTCGACGCG
>Ga0335073_10006807_pt1 | contig 16051 bp, 14 predicted proteins | sample Lox_Sample_22_FD_207093 | JGI IMG/M metagenome (GOLD analysis project Ga0335073, IMG submission 207093) | Soil microbial communities from Loxahatchee National Wildlife Refuge, Florida, United States - Lox_Sample_2.2 | ecosystem: Environmental > Terrestrial > Soil > Wetlands | place: USA... | reverse complement strand
GCCGCGGGACGCGTGGTAAGCGCGGATGGCGAGCAGGCCGGCGAGTTCGCCCTGCGATCCGGCGTTGGGCTGGACGGAGCAGGCGTCGTAGCCGGTCACCGCGCACAGCCAGTGCTCGAGGGAGGCGATGAGCTCGCCGTAGCCCGCGGCGTCCGCGTCGGGCGCGAACGGGTGCAGCCCGGCGAACTCGGGCCAGGAGATCGCTTCCATTTCGGCCGTCGCGTTCAGCTTCATCGTGCAGGAGCCGAGCGGGATCATCGACCGGTCGAGCGCCACGTCCAGGTCGGACAGCCGGCGCAAGTACCGCAGCATCGAGGTCTCGCTGCGGTGCTCGCTGAAGACCGGGTGGGTGAGGAACTTGGACGTGCGCAGCAGTGACGCCGGCGCCGCGTCGTCGCCGGGCACGAGCTCGATGTCGGCCGCGTCCAGGCCGGTGCCGACCATTGACGCGCCGGCGATGGCGGCGACCACCTCGCGCAGCTGCCCTGGCGTGGTGGTCTCGTCGCAGGCGACACCGATCACGCCGTCGCCCGCGTCGCGCAGGTTGTAGCCGGCGTCCCTGGCCCGGTGCAGCGCCGCCAGCGCCTCGGTCGGGCCGGGAAGCAGGATCTGGATGGTGTCGAAGAAGGGGCCAGCGGCCGTTCGGAGTCCATAGTGGCGCAGGGTGGCGGCGAGGGTGGCGGCGCTGCGGTGCACGGCCCGTGCGATGGCGGCCAGGCCGTCCGGGCCGTGGTAGCAGGCGTACATGCTGGCCGCGACGGCGAGCAGGACCTGCGCGGTGCAGATGTTGCTGGTGGCTCGCTCGCGGCGGATGTGCTGCTCGCGGGCCTGCAGCGCGAGGCGGTAGGCGGGGTTCCCGTCCGCGTCAACGGACACCCCGACGAGGCGGCCGGGCAGCTGCCGCTTGAGGTCCTCTCGGACGGCCATGTACGCGGCGTGCGGCCCGCCGTAGAACATCGGCACGCCGAACCGCTGCGTCGTCCCGATCGCCACGTCCGCGCCCATCTCGCCGGGCGGCTTGAGCAGCGTCAGCGCCAGAATGTCGGCGGCCACCGTTACCGTGGCCTTAGCGGCGTGGGCGGCCTCGATGACCGGTGCGAGGTCGCGGACTTCTCCGGACGCGCCGGGATACTGCAGGAGGACGCCGAAGGCGTCAGCGAAGTCGGTCTCCGTGGTGATGGGGGTGATGCGAAGGTCGATCCCGAGCGGTTCAGCGCGGGTCGCCAGCACGTGGAGCGTCTGCGGCAGGCAGTCGGCGTCGGCGAGGAAGACGTTGCCAGCGCCGCTCGCGGCGGCGCGGCGCGCCAGCGTCATCGCCTCGGCGGCGGCGGAGGCCTCATCGAGCAGGGACGCGTTGGCGACCGGCAGCGCGGTCAGGTCGGAGACCATCGTCTGGAAGTTCAGCAGCGCCTCGAGGCGGCCCTGCGAGATCTCCGGCTGATACGGCGTGTACGCGGTGTACCAGGCAGGGTTCTCCAGCACGTCGCGCCGGATCACCGCCGGGGTGATCGTGTCGTAGAAGCCAAGACCGATCATCGACACCCGCACGGTGTTGCGGCCGGCGATGCGGCGGAGTTCGGCGAGCGTCTCCTGCTCCGTGCGGGCGGCGGGCAGTTCGGCCAGCGACGCCGGGGGTCGCGTGCCAGCCGGCAGCGCGGCGGTGAGGAGGTCGTCCAGGGACGCGTAGCCGAGCGTGGCGAGCATCGCCTTCTGGTCCTCGGCGGACGGGCCAATGTGGCGGGCCGCGAAAGCGGGCAAATCGGCGGTCACTGGAGCCTCCCCGGTTAGGGCTCCCCGTCTGTCGCCGAAGCCGGCTTCAGAGTGCCTGTCCCGTGCGGTCCTTGATGCCTGAGAGGTTCCGGGGAAATGTTGCCCCTTCGGCGTCCCGCCGCAAAAAGCACGACGAGAACTCTCCCGGACGGGATATCTGGCTGTAGCTGCCTAGTCTAGCCGATCATGGGCGAACGCGCGCGGGCTCAGCCCGTCTTGCGGGCGCGGCGTGTCGCCAGCTCGTCGGTCCCGACGGCGATCAGGCCGTCCTCGGTGCGGACCGCGGGCAGCTCGGCGAGCTCGCCCGCAAGATCTTGCCAGACGCGGCCGAGGGCGATGCCGAACACGCCCTGCCCGCCCGCGAGCAGGTCGACCACTTCGTCGGCCGACGTGCACTCGTAGACGCTTACCCCATCGCTCATCAGCGTGACCTGGGCCAGGTCGTCGGTGCCACGGTCCCGCAGATGCTGCACGGCCGCCCTGATCTGCTGCAGCGATATCCCGGTGTCGAGCAGCCGCTTGACCACCTTGAGCACGAGGATGTCGCGGAAGCCGTAGAGCCGCTGCGAACCCGATCCGTGCGCGGCGCGCACGCTCGGCTCGACCAGCCCTGTGCGTGCCCAGTAGTCGAGCTGGCGGTATGTGATCCCGGCGGCTGAGCAGGCCGTCGGGCCCCGGTAGCCGATCTCGGCGTCGCCGTCGAGGAGCGCGGCCTGAAGATCACCGGACCCGTCTGAAGTTACCGACACGGCCACCTCCTGTGAACACCCTCCGCACTGGCACCGTAAGCCGCCCTGGCCTGGCGCGTCAACGATCGCGCACGGCGAGTCGCGACATTCACGGACAAGGCCACTCAGGTCGCCTGCGTCACTTGGCTTCTGTCACTCGTGTCACTCGGCTGCTCGTCCGCCCCGCTCAGGCGCCGCGCCCGAAGTCCTCCGGCGTGATCGTGTCGAGGAACTCGCGGAACTTCTCGACCTCGTCCTCTTGCTCGTCGGGGATCGCCACCCCCGCCTCGTCGAGGATCTCGTCGGTGGCGAATATCGTAGCGCCGGTCCGCAGGGCCAGCGCGATCGAGTCCGACGGGCGGGCGCTCACCTCCGCCCCGTTGGAGAAAACCAGGTCGGCGTAGAAGATCCCGTCGCGCAGCGCGGTGATGTTCACCGTGCGAAGCTGAACGTTCAGCACCTCGAGCACATCGCGGAACAGGTCGTGCGTCAGCGGCCGCAGCGACACCATGCCCTGCTGGGCGAACGCTATCGCTGTGGCCTCGACCGCCCCGATCCAGATCGGCAGGTAACGGTCACCCTGCGCCTCTTTCAGCAAGACGATCGGGCTGTTGGACGGCATCTCGACTCGGACGCCGACGACCTCCATCCGCCGCACTAGAGCTCCGTCCTCGCACGCGCCAAGCGTTGCCTTGCCAAGCGCACCGAATCACTCTTCTTGCCAAACTACACCCGCTATCGCCCTGAAGCCGAGCGCAGCCCCAGTGCTTCGGACGCAGATGGAGGTGTACCCGCGGCGGGCGCTCCCGATGCCAGCCCGGCTTCGTTAAGTCCGTCTTCGACCAAGGTTGCGTGCAGGCGGGCGATGTGCGCGGCGACGTCGCGGGCGGCGCGCAGGGCGGGCTCCCTGCTGCCTTTCTGCCGTGCGAGCGGGGCCGCGACCTGCTCGACGAGGGACACCTCCCGCTCGACGGCCGCCTTCACCGCGCGCAGGTGCCGCGGCTCGATGCCGTACTCGCGCAGTGCCACCGCCGACCGGACCACCAGGAGCGCCTCGGTGCCGTAGTGCCGGGCACGGCGCACCAGCCCGTAGTCTTCGAGTTCGGCGAGGAACTCCTCGTCCGCATCAGTCGCCTCGAGCAGTTCGCTGCGGGTCATCGCGTCCGGCTGGAGCGAGGACACCCCGTCCATGCCGTCGAGCCGCTGCTTGATCACGCGCAGCGGCAGGTACTCGTCGCGCTGAGCGGTCAGGATGAAGCGCAGCCGTTCGATATCGGCCACCGCGAAACGCCGGTACCCGGACTCCGCGCGGGCCGGGGCGATCAGCCCCTCGGCCTCGAGGAAACGGATCTTCGACAGGCTGATGTCCGGAAATTCCGGGCGCAGCTCGGCCAGTACTTGCCCGATGCCGACACTAGCCCGAGCCGGACCGTGTCCGCGTCCGAGCCCCGAGCGGTGGCCGCCCGTCATGCGTAATCCTGCGCTCCATGTCCGCGGCGCCTGCCGACCTCCGGGCTGCGAGTCAGGAATAGCAGCCGGAACTTCCCGATCTGCACCTCGTCACCGCCGAACAACTCGGCCTCCTCGATGCGCTCCCGGTTCACGTAGGTGCCGTTCAGGCTACCAACGTCACGAACGGTAAAACGGTCACCGGACCGGTAGAACTCGGCGTGTCGCCGGGACACCGTCACGTCGTCGAGGAAGATGTCGCTGTCCGGGTGACGGCCCGTACTCGTGAAGTCGTCATCGAGGAGAAAACGGCTGCCAGCGTTCGGGCCGCGCAAGACGATAAGGAGCGCGGTGCCTGGCGGCAGCGAATCGGCGACCGAATAGTCGTACGAGGGCTCGTCGACGTAGTCGGGTTCGGCGCCGACGATCGGCGAGATAACCGAGGTGGTCTCGCCCGCGCCCCAGCCCCTGTCCTGCGGCGATCCCCAGCCGCGGTCGGGGGTGGCACGACTCAGCGGTGCGCCGCAGTGGGAGCAGTACCGGGCACCATCCTGATTCGGCCGGCTGCAACGGGAACAGTACACACCTGGCATGGCTCCCCCCGGCCTCCCCTCTTCCGGCACGGCGCCTTCGCGCATCGTCGCGTAAGGCGACGTGCCCAAAGGTACCTGTGCGGAGGGCTGCCGGTCCATGCGCCACGCGAACAACCTGCGCCTGCCGCCTTGTTCGCGACGTTTCCGCCACACAGCCGCTTCACCTCCGGGTCACGCCAACCGCCAGCGCACGGTACGCGTAACCGATTTTCTTGCATCGCGAATTCGTACGTCTGCGTAATTAACACAGATTACCTGAGGACGAGGCCATTATTCGCCCGTTGTTACAGGGATTGCCTGCCGACTTGCGGCAGCCGGGGCGACCGGGCCCGCTGGAGCAGCCGGGGCGGCCTGGGTCGCCGAGTCCACTGGTGCCGCCGGGGCCGACGGGTCCGTGGAGGTTGACGGGTCCGGCGGGACCGGGGCCGGGACCGGCCGCGCGGCCGGAACCGCCCGGGCGGCCGGGACCGCGGGGACCGCCGGAGCAGCCGGCGTCGCGGCGGGGGCCGAACGCGTTAATTGCTCGGCTTGCTCCACGATGGCGGCCCAGTGGTCGAGCAGCGACTGCGCCGAGTCGGCGTCGGTGCCCTCCGCCCACAGGTGCGTCACCGCGTCCGCGGGGTCTGGCAGCACGAGCACCCAGCCGTGGTCGGGGTCAACGATCCGCACCCCGTCCGTGGTGTCGACCGGGCTGTTGCCCGCCGCCTCCACCACGGTCCGCATCACGCTGCCCTTGGCCGCCCACGGAGTTGGCACCGACCGGCGCAGCAGGTGCGCATGCGGGATGCGCGCGTCGATCTGGCTGAGCGTCAGGCGCGTCCGCGCCACCAGCCCGAGCAGCCGCACGAAGGTGGCGATCCCGTCGACCGTGCGCCCGAACTCAGGGACCACGAATCCCCCGCGCCCGTCCGCCGCGAAGATCACGTCCTCCGCCGCCGCCGCGGCGGTCAGCGCGTCCATCGACGTGGCCGTCCAGTCCACCTGCACCCCGTGGAACCGGCAGACCTGCTCGGCCACGCGGGTCGTGGTCACCGGCAGCGCGACCCGGCCCTGCCGCCGTTCGGCGGCCACCAGGTCGAGCACGACGAGCAGCGCCCGCTCGTCGCTGACCAGGGCGCCTTTCTCGTCGACGAGGTGGATCCGCTCGCCGACCGGATCGAAGCGGACGCCGAAGGCGGCCTTGGACGAGGAGACGACTTCGGCGAGCCGCTGCAGCCCGGCGCGCTGCTGCGCCACCGTCTGGGTGGGCGTGACCTCGTCGAGCCGGTTGTTCAGCGTGTGCACCTCGACGCCGATCCGCCCGAGCAGCGTCGGCAGCACCAGCGACACGGTCCCGCCCGCGCAGTCGGCCACCACCTTCAGGCCCGCGCCGCGCACTCCGGTCAGGTCGACGCAGCGCAGCAGTTCGTGGGTGTACCACTCGACGACGCGCGGCGGGTAGGACAGCTCGGCGATCTCGCCTGGGAACGCGCGCCGGAACTCCTGCCGGGAGAAGACCCGCTCGAGCCGGCGCTGCGCCGCCGGGGACAGTTCGGCACCCTCCTCGTCGAGGAAGATGATGTCGATCGACTGGGTGTCGCCCGGCGTGGTGCGCAGCGCGATCCCGCCGCTGTAGTCGCCGCGGGCCGTCTCGAACCGCGCGACGGGAAGCGGCAGCGCCTCCAGGTCCATGACGTTGATCGCGGAGGCGTTCAAGGCCCCCTGCACCGCCCGCTTCAAGGTGCGGGCGGCGCGGGACACGTCCCGCGACGTGGTGACGACCGACCCCTTCTTGAGCATGGTCGCGTAGGCGGACGCAAGCCGCACGCACAGCTCCGGCGTCACTTCCACGTTGATCAGGCCCGACACGCCGCGCTGGCCGAACAGCGTCCGCTGCCCCCGCGACTCCCAGACCACGCTCGTGTTCACGACCGCGCCGGCCTCGATGGTCTTGAACGGGTAGACCTTCACCCCGGCCGATATATAGGCCTCCGGCTCGACCACGCACTCGTCGCCGATGACCGCGCTCTCCTCGATCCGCGCCAGCCGCATGACGTCGGTGTTCTTGCCGACGACGCAGCCGCGCAGCGTCGTGCCCTGCCCGACGAACACGTTGTTGTGCACCACCGCGCGGTGGATGAACGCCCCTTCCTTGACCACCACGTTGGCGCCGATCACGCTGTACTCGCGGATGTGCGCGCCCGCCTCGATCTTGGCGTAGTCGCCGATGCAGATCGGCCCCTTCAGCACCGCGTCGGGGTCCACGTCCGCCCCCTCGGCGATCCACACGCCCGGCGAGACCTCGAATCCGGCGATGTCCACCTCGACCCGGCGCGCCAGCACGTCGGCCTGGGCCTTGAGGTAGCTCTCCAGCGTGCCGACGTCTTCCCAGTACCGGTCGGACACGTAGCCGAACAGCGGCGCGCCGCGCGCGAGCAGCTTCGGGAACACGTCGTGCGACCAGTCCACGGACTCCTTCGCCGAGACCTCGGCCAGCACCTCGGGCTCCATGATGTACACGCCGGTGTTGACGGTGTCCGAGAACACCTGGCCCCACGTCGGCTTTTCGAGAAAGCGCTGTATTCTCCCGTCCTCGTCCGCGATCACGATGCCGAACTCCAGCGGGTCGGGCACCCGGGTCAGCCCGACGGTGACGAGCGCGCCGTTCTCCTTGTGGAACCGGACCATCTCCGACAGGTCCATGTCCGTGAGCGCGTCACCGGAAATGACGAGAAAGGAGTCGTCGCGCAGCGCGTCTTCCGCGTTCTTCACGCTGCCCGCCGTTCCGAGCGGCATTTCCTCGGTGGCGTACTGCAGCGACATGCCCACGTCTTCGCCGTCGCCGAAGTAATTGCGCACCAGCGCGGCCAGGAACTGCACGGTGACGACGGTTTCCTCGAACCCGTGCTTCTTGAGCAGGCGGAGGACATGCTCCATGATCGGCCGGTTGGCGACCGGCAGCAGCGGCTTGGGCTGGTTGGCGGTCATCGGGCGGAGCCGGGTGCCCTCGCCGCCTGCCATCACGACGGCCTTCACGTCGCGGCCGCTCCTTTCACCAGGTCCCGTACTTGCGTGAGATACAGCATCGCCGCCCACCAGTACAAGGCCGTACCCCAGATGGCGAACGCCCACCCGATCACCCGGACGGCCTCGGCGGCGGCCCCGCTGTGGTCGCCAAGGAAAAGTAGCGGGAACGCGTACATAAGGCACAGGGTCGCCGCCTTGCCGACGAAGCTGACCTGCAGCGTTCCGTAGGGGGTCCGGCGCCGCAGGACGAGCAGCGCCACGCCGACGAACAGCTCGCGAGCGGCGATCGCGCCGAACAGCCACCACGGGATGATCCCCCGCACCGCCAGGGCGATGACGGTCGCCGCGATGTAGAGCCGGTCGGCGGCCGGGTCGAGCACCTGCCCAAGCCTGCTGGTCTGGTTGAGCATTCTCGCCAGCTTCCCGTCAAGCCAGTCGGACAAACCGGCGAGGCCGAGAATGCCCACCGCGATCAGGTCAGCCTCAGTGGTCCGCGGGCCGAGAACGAGCCACAAGAACACGGGAACACCGGCCAGCCGTGCCGCGCTGAGCGCGTTCGGCCAGGTAACAATCCGGTCACCCACGATCGTGATACTAGTGGAGCGGTTAAGGGCCGCCCCGGGGGGTGGTGAACTTAACCGCTCAATCGGGTGCAAACGTCCCGGCCGCTCAGGAATTTCAAATCAATTATCCCGAACGGCCGGTTGCGTCTCTCCAGCCCCGCCTGTCACCTCTCCTGCCCGTGCGGCCGTCAGGCGGTTAGTTCCACCGGAAGAAGCGCACGGCGGCCGCCGTGCAGACGATCGCACAGGCGGCGAGCACGGCCAGCGTCACCGGGTCGGGCCAGGCGCCCGCCATGCTGGCGCGCAGCCCCTGGACAGCGGCCCCGAGCGGCGTGAACTCCCCGATGTGCCGCAGCTCCGGGGACATCTGCGGTGTCCAGAGCCCGGCGAAGAACATCAGCGGGAAGAACAGCAGCGTCCCGGCCGCTCCCGCGGTCCTGGCGGTCGGCGCCACGGCCCCGATCAGCAACCCGAGCCCGAGCATCGCGGCCGTCCCGAGCACCGCCACGAGGGCGAAGGCTACGGTCCCGGCGAACTGGCGCGGCAGGGGCACGGCGAAGCCGATCCGCCCGACGACGATGACGGCGGCCGCCGCCGTGAGGATCACGGTCATGGCGACGATCAGCTGCGCGCCGACTACCCGCACCGGCCCGGCCGGCGTGGTCGCGAGCCTGCGCAGTATCCGCCGCTCCCGGTAGGCCGCAACCTGCACGGGCAGCCCCTGGACCCCGAACGCCACAGCGCTGAAGGCGATGACGATCGGCTCATAGACGGTCACGAGCGGCACGCCGCCGACTTTGCCGGCGGACAAGCCCATGACCGCCAGCAGCGCGACGGGGAACGCCAGTCCCCAGAAGAACGCCAGCGGCTCGCGCAGCAGCAGCTTCGCCTCGGTCAGCGTCAGCATTTTCATGAGACCCTCCGGCTGGTCAGCGCGACGAACGTGTCTTCCAGGCTGGGCCGGCCGAGCTCGGCCGGGGTCCCGATGGCGGCGACGCGACCGGCGTCGAGGATGGCCACCCGGTCGCAGAGCCGTTCGGCTTCCTCCATGAAGTGCGTGACGAGCATGATCGTGACTCCCTGGTTCCTGATGTCGTTAACGAGCGCCCACGTGTCGCGCCGGGCGACGGGATCGAGCCCGGTCGTGAGCCCGTCGAGGATGGCGATCCGGGGCCTGCCGACGAGGGCGAGCGCGATCGACAGGCGCTGCTTCTGCCCGCCGGACAGCCGGCGGTAGCGGGTGTTGCGCTTCTCCGTGAGGTCCAGCGCGTCCAGCAGGCCCGCGGTGTCCGCGGCGCGTGCATAGAAAGAGGCGTACAGGCGCATGGCCTCGGCGACGGTCAGCTTGTCGGGCAGGTCCGCCTCCTGCAGCTGGACCCCGAGCAGCTGCCTGACCTCACCGCGGTCGCGCCGCGGGTCCAGTCCCGCGACGCGGATCCGCCCGCTGTCAGCGCGGCGCAAACCGGCGATGCAGTCCACCGTGGTGGACTTGCCAGCACCGTTGCGGCCAAGCAGGCCGAAGATCTCCCCCTCCGCCACCGCGAAGCTGATGTCGTCGACGGCGACCTTCGCGCCGTACCGCTTGCGCAAGTGCTCGACCTCGATCGCGGTCACTGCGCGCTCCTCGTCGCCACGATCTCGATCCGGCACGACAGGCGCCTGGCGGCCAGGCCCTTCATGCCGGTGACTCCGAAGGCGTAGCGGTCGATGCCGGTGCTGGCGGTGCCGGTCAGCACATGACCCGCTGTCTGCGCCCGCTCGATCGCCAGGTCGACAGGAAGGGTGATCCCGCCAACGGTCAGCAGGGTCCACCGCCCGTCGGCCTCCGTCAGCGCGCAGTGCCGTGACGTTCCTTCCTCGGTCTCGGTCAGCGAGCCACCGTCAGACAGCTCCCCGCGTGCCCCGTTCAGCGAGCCACCGTCAGACAGCTCCCCGCCTGCCTCGGTCAGCGAGCCGTGGCGGGCCCGCCTCTGCCTCCTCCCCTCCACCGCCCCAAGTCCGAACAGGTGCCGCGTGGCGAAGGTGATCAACGAACGGCTCGGGTCGATGCGGTAGGTGCCTGGTTGTGGCGTGTTGTTCATGCTGCTCAGCCTCGCCGCGCCGGTGGCTGCGCGGCATCGGCCGCGCGCCGGCTCTCGCTACGACCAGCGCCGGCCTGGCGTCGACTTTGGTCGGTATCGCGCCATGCCCGGCCGGTCCTAGCCTGGAGCGGTGAGTCAATGGCCCAGGCCCCCCGAGATCGCGGGTGTCGTCGTCCCGATGGGCGCGCTGACCGCCGTGACGATCTGGGGTCAGGCGAGCTCGAACGGGGCGACCAGCCTGCTGTTCTTGGATATCGCGGCGGGGATCGTGGCCTGCGCCCTGCTGCCGGTAATGCTGCGCTGGCCGGTTCCTGGCGCGCTCGCCCTGGCCGTCCTTGCGGGGGTCTCCCCCGCGGCCACCCCCGCGGCCACGTTCGGCACGCTGCACGTCGCGCAGCGGCGCACATTCACGGTGGCCGCCCTGGTCGGCGGCGCCGGGATCGTGACCCATTTGATCCGCGGGGTGTGGCGGCCCATCGGGTCGCTGCCGTTCGCCTGGTGGGTCGTGCTCGTGGTCGTCGCCGAGTCCGCGCTTGTCGGGTGGGGGCAGTGGTCACGGGCGCGGGCCGCGCTGCTCGAATCGCTGCGCGAGCGGGCCCGCCGCGCCGAAGCCGAGCAGGCCAGGCGTGTCGCCGAGGCCCGCGCCGCCGAGCGCGCGCGGATAGCACGCGAGATGCACGACGTGCTCGCCCACCGGCTGTCGCTGCTCGCCACCTACGCCGGGGCCCTTGAGTACCGGCCCGACGCCCCGCCGGAGCAGCTCGCCCGGGCCGCCGGAGTGATCCGCACCGGCGTGCACCAGGCGCTCGATGAGCTTCGGGACGTGATCGGCGTCTTGCGTGAGGACGAACTCGCCGACGCGCAGCGCCCGCAGCCAGGGCTCGCCGACCTCGAGGCGCTGGTCGGCGAATCCAGGGACGCGGGGACGCCCGTCGACGTCGTGGAACGGCTAACGCGGGCAGAGGACCTGCCCGGCGCGGTTGGCCGCACGATGTACCGGGTGGTGCAGGAAGGGCTGACCAACGCCCGCAAGCACGCCCCCGGCCAGCCGGTGCGGGTGCTGCTCGACGGGTCGCCGGGGGACAGGCTGCTGGTCGAGCTCACCAACCCGCTCGCCCCGCTCGCCCCGGTCGGCCCCGGTACCCCGGACGCGGCCGCGGCTGATCCGGCGGTCAACGGGAGCGGGACCGGGCTCATCGGGCTGACCGAGCGCGTGCGGCTGGCCGGCGGCGAACTCGACCAGGCGGTCAGCGCGGACGGCGAGTTCCGGCTCCGGGCGCGGTTGCCCTGGCCGGCTTCGGATCCGGCGCCGGAAGCGGCATGACCGCCGCGATCCGCGTGCTGCTCGTGGACGACGACGCGCTCGTCAGGGCCGGGCTCACGATGATGCTCGACGGTGCCAGCGGCATCGAGGTCGTCGGCGAGGCCGCCGACGGCGATCAGGTGCCGGCCGCGGTCGACGCCCACGCGCCCGACGTCGTGCTCATGGACCTGCGGATGCCGCGCACCGACGGGATCACCGCCACCCGCCGGCTCCGAGCCAGGGCGCGCGCCCCCGAGGTGATCGTGCTCACCACCTTCGACGCCGACGAGAACGTGCTGGGCGGCCTGCGGGCGGGGGCCAGCGGGTTCCTCCTCAAGGATTCGCCGCCGGCCCAGATCGTCGAGGCGATCCGCCGGGTCGCGGCCGGCGACCCGATCCTGTCCGCGGCGATCACCCGCCGGCTGATGGACCGCGCGGTAGCGGAGTCCGGCACGCGTGACCGCGCCGGCGCCGCACTAGCGGACCTGACACCCCGCGAGCACGAGGTCGTCCTCGGGATCGCCCGCGGCGAGACCAACGCCGAGATCGCGGCGCGCCTGTTCATGAGCGTGGCCACGGTCAAGGCGCACATCACCCACATCCTGACCAAGCTCGGCCTGACCAACCGCACCCAGATCGCCCTGCTGGCCCACGACGCCGGCCTTGTCTAGCTGAGCTGTCCCTGGCCCTTCCACAGGTACAGGTCGCGCAGCAGCGCGATCTCCGCGCCGTGATGCATGGCCTCGCGGTTGATGTGCAGCACGAGCGCCGCCATCGGCTCTTCGCTGAACGGCCCCTCGGCCGGCCCGCATGGCCGGAGCAGTCCTTCCTCGCCGAGCCCGCGCACTCCCGTTATCCAGGCCTCGTAAATGGTGTCGAGCCGGTCAAGTGCCGTCGCCGCGTCGCCGGGATAGTCGTAGCTGTCATAGTCGACGGGCTTCCCGCCGAAGTGGGACGCGACCCGGTGGCCGAACACGCCGACGAGCATGTGGCTGATTCTCCAGGCGATCGTCGTCACAGGCGCCGGATCGGGCTCGGGCCACGCGTAGTCCGCGGTGAAGTCGCCGGTGCCCGCGGACATCGGCGCGGTCGAGGTCCCGCGCGGCCGGATGCTCCACATGCCCGGCACCGGTTCCCACCAGTACTCGTCGTCTGTCAGGCCGGCGAAGCGCGGCCGAAGGTGATTACGCCAGTGCCAGTCGAGTTGCTCGGCCAGTTGGCCGTTCCAGTTGACGTCCATGTCCGCGAAGCTAGCGGCAAATGCGGACAGATTCTGTCCGCATTCAGGGGAAGATGTAGCTCATGACCGCCGAACGACTGCTGCGCCTGCTGTCACTGTTCACCGTTCGCCGGAGTTGGAGCGGTGAGGAACTCGCGCAGCGGCTCGGCGTCACCTCGCGGACGATCCGCAGGGACGTGGACCGGCTGCGTGACCTCGGCTACCAGGTGGAAGCCATACCAGGCCCCGCCGGCGGCTATGAGCTCGGCGCAGGATCGGGGCTGCCGCCGTTGCTGCTCGACGATGACGCGGCGGTGGCGGTGGCGCTGGGCCTGCGAGCCGTCGCCGCCGGGGCGGTCGCGGGCATGGAGGAGGCCGCCGTGCGGGCCGCGGCCGTCATGGAGCGCGTGCTGCCGAGCCGGCTCCGGCTGCGGGTCGACGCGCTGCGTTCGGCGGTGGTGCCGCTGCCGGGGCAGCGGGCAGGCACGCCGACGGTGCGGCCGGAGACGCTCGCGCTGCTCGCGCTGGCCTGCCGTGATGGCGAACGGCTCCGGTTCGGCTACGTAGACAGCCACGGCGCGCCGAGCAGGAGGCACGCCGAGCCATATCGGCTCGTCTCCACGGCACGGCACTGGTATCTCGTCGCGCGGGACATCGACAAGGGCGAGTGGCGGAGCTTCCGCATCGACCGGCTCTCAGAGGCGCTGCGGACCGGGCAGCGCTCTCAGCCCGCCACGGACGCCCCGCCTGACGCGGCGCGCTTCGTGGCCGAGGGGATCGCCTCCGGCGTCTACCGTTTCCAGGCCAGGGTCCTGGTGGGCGCGCCGGCCAGCGTCGTCGCCGACCAGGTGCCCGGCCTGGTGGCGGTGGTCGAGGCGGTCGACGACGAGCGGTGCCTGCTCATCACCGGTTCGGACCATATCGACGCGATCGCCATGCACTTGGCGCTCCTCGACCTGCCGTTCACCCCGCTCGAGCCGCCGGAACTGCGCGAGCGCTGCGCCGAGCTATCACGGCGCCTGGCCGAGGCGGCCGGCACTGCGGAGCGATAGACCGGATGCCAGCGCTGCCTAGATCAGGTACTTGGTGGGGTACGTGGTGTGGGTTCGTCCTGACGGATTGCGCCACTTCATAACGCCGGGTTCAGGCTGGTCGAGCCGCCAGCCGGGTGCCTGCTTATTCCGGTGGTGATAACGGCACGGCGCACCCAGGTTGCACTCACAGGACGGCCCGTCGGGCCACGGCACGGTGTGATCGGCATCAGATTCGGCCGCGGGCCGGTTGCAGCCGGGCGCGGTGCACTTCACCGCCCGGGCGTGCAGCAGGTGCTTGACGGTGCGGCTGATCACGTACCGGTCCGAGTAATGCCGGTGATCGCAGGTGCCTTTGGCGATCGGGGAAAGCCGGACCCGCAGCCGACGCAGCAGATCCCGCACCTGCGCTGCCTGTTCGGCCGGATCAGGGGGTGGCGCCGGTCCGCCGCGGTCACCGCTTGCCGCCTGGTGCGCGGGCGGTCCGAGGCCGTCGGGGTTACGCCCGCCGCCGGGATCGCTGATGTCGCCGGGGTGAGCGTGGCCCGGGGTCCAGGGGTGACTGCCGGGCGCGCAGCCGTGCGCTGCTGCCGTCCCGTCCGGCCCGATCACGGTGACACACCAGCGTGTCTCGGGGTGCGCGGAGGCAGCCTCAGTGAGGTCGCGGGTGGTCTGCGGGTCCAGCAGGCCAAAGCCGGGGATCTCACCGGGCGCGGTCGACCAGCCGAACAAGGCGCCGGCCGGCACGAGCAGGTTGATCACCGCCTTGACCGGCGGCCGGCTAAAGGGGCTGGCGCCCGGCCCAGCGCTGCACGGCCCATCATGGTCTGTGTCCTCGAAGTCTGGCTCGTCCCAGGCCGACTCGCCGTCATCGTCGTGACCGTCGCCGGCGCCGGTGGTGGACGTGGCTTGCTCGCCCCCGGCGCGATGACCACTGTCACTGTCGGGGTTGTGCGCTGATGACTGGTCGTCGTCGCTACCGCTATCGCCTGACTCGTCGTGATTCTCGGTCTCCATCGGCTGAGCGGTAAGCCGGGCGAGCGGGTCAAGGCCCTGGGTGAGGTCCAGGAATGCCCTGACGCGCAGCTGCTGCAGCGTGCCTTCCATCCCGGCGGCCCGCAACTGTCGGGCACACGCGTCGATGTGCGCCGAGGCCGCCAGCACCTCATCGGGCGGCAGTTCCCGGCCGGATAGCGCGGCGTTACCCGAGTACTCCTGGAACCGCTCGATCCGCGCGCCCTTGGCGGCGGTTTCCTTGCGCTTCTGCGCGGCCTGCGGGTCGATCAGCAGCACCGTCTTGGCGCACATCGCGCGCAGCATGCCCGAGGTCATCCCGGGCGCCGCGGCGGCCAGCAGAATGTCCGCTTCGGCGGCGCCGGCATCGGACAGGCACTGGACAGACTCGGTGATGATCTTCAGCTGGTACTCGCCGATCCGCCCGTCCCGCAGCAGCGCGCGGCAGGCAGGCAGCCGCCGCACCACATCACGCGCCTGCGACATCGCCAGCTCCGCCGTCGTCGTCGTGACAACAAGCTCCGGGACTAGCTCATCAGCCGCGAACGGCGTGAATCCCAGCGGGCTGGCCTTCTTCCGATCCGGCTCAAGCCGCCTGGCAGCGAACTCGGCCACCGCGGCCTGCTGGACCCACGCCCCACGGCTGGCCAGCCGCCGCCCCGCTGCCGCCAGACCCAGCACCTGATCATCGGACAGCGACGCCAGGACCGCCGGATCGCACCCCTCGGCGGCCATCGCGGCAAGCACCGCGTCTGGCGGCATCGTGTTCAACGGCCCGCCCTGAGCCAGCCCGGCCAGGTCAATCTCGGCCGGGTCAGCGACCCCGGCCACGCTGAACCACACTCCTGGCACGGCGTCTTCCGCCGGGATCTGGATCAGCCCGGCGTCTGCCTCAGCGATGAGCCGCGCCAGGTCAGCATCGGCATCGACATCCCAGTCCGCGTCCGGGTTTTCAGGCAGTCCCGCGCCCGGCGCGCTCTCCCCGGGCAAGGGCATGGACGGCTCCTCGCCATCCTCCCCGCCACCGGGAAAAGCGTCTGCGGACATCGGCTGCGCCTTCCGTTCGAGTCACCACGCCAGGTGCTCAGATATACGAACAGAGTATCATATCCAACAGTCAGATGTCGAATCTATAGCTACTTTATTTGAAGATCATTTCCGAACGAAGCGGACTCGGAAGTCGTGTGCCCAGGTCGTGCCGGCATCGGCTGACTTCAGCCACCGGCCGTCGATCTCGGCTAGGCCTTTCATCCCGCGCGAGTGATTGAGATCGCTCGCGTCCGCGGTGGAATGG
>Ga0335073_10006806_pt1 | contig 16052 bp, 7 predicted proteins | sample Lox_Sample_22_FD_207093 | JGI IMG/M metagenome (GOLD analysis project Ga0335073, IMG submission 207093) | Soil microbial communities from Loxahatchee National Wildlife Refuge, Florida, United States - Lox_Sample_2.2 | ecosystem: Environmental > Terrestrial > Soil > Wetlands | place: USA: Florida... | reverse complement strand
GTTGGCAATTTCGGCAGCGCGCGCCGGATTATGGTCTTCGAACGAAAGCCGGATCAGGCCATCTTTCTTCGATCCGTCGATCGTGGTATGCCACTCGAGCCTCTTGCGAGCGTCATAGAAGTATTTTTTGTGATATTCCTGCATTAACCCATACTTCTGAATCACGGAGTCTTCAACCGATTCGCTTTTGAGCATCGAGACGTACATATCCTGAAGGTTCTTTCCGCCGAGAGCGCTGCTGGCGAGGCCGGCCAGCGAACTTAGACCGCCGAAGTCGCCAAGTATCGAGCTGAGCGACGAACTTTGTTGCGGGGGAAGAATCACAATTGTGGCTGTGTACTCGGGCGGGATGATGAACGAGACAATGCATGCCAGGGCGGCGAAGCCAACGGTCATCCAAAGAATCATCTTCTTTCGCCGCGCGAGAACGACAAGCACGCCGAGAAAAGTCGATCCCGAATCCGACCTTCGGACCTGCGCCGATAGCAGCAGGCGGGAGGCTTGCGATGCTTGAGATGCTTCAGTTGGTGTGGAGCCGATCATGCAGCGGTTCTCATTTCAGGATTTCGATTGCTGCTGCGCCAAGAGCAAATTGCGAAAAGACCTGAGACCAGTCGGTGAGGCCGCGCAGGAATGTGGCTTTGTTGATCGAGGTCGGCACGACGATCGTGTCGCCGGGATAGATCGGCAGGTGACTAAACTCATTGCCCTCCCAGAGCGTGTGATCAAGATACTGACGGCTGACCACAGAGCCGTCCGCCCGAATGATAAAGATCTGCCGTTTATCCGCATTGCGGTTCGGGCCGCCTGAGGTCTTCAGATAGCTGCCTGCATCTTGATGCGCAAGATAGACGAATGAATTTGGGTCGTATACCGATCCGACCACACCCACGGTGAACGGGATCGGAGGCACAACGAACCGGTCGCCGTCTTCGAGCGGCATATCAGGGAGCGAATCGATGGTTGGATGCAAGGGGTTGATGTGAAGCACAACGCGGCCCGTGGCGCGAAGTTGGTGCAAGCGATTCACCAGCTCACGCTGGCTGGCAGCAGAGGCGCCGGCGGTCGCGGCCTGCGTGGGGCTCACTACCGAGGCTGCCAGGTTGGATCCTGAGATCTGCATCTGGTACGAAAGCGCCGCAACATACTCGTCAAGGCGCTGCTGCTGCTCGAGCCGCGTGCTTTCGCGGGTGAATTGCGATCCGTAGAGATAAGCCTGGTCGGTCAGGCCGCCCGCACGAATGACGAGTTGGCGCAGTGTCTCGCCAGGAAGCACGCTATAAACACCGGCATGCACAAACTCGCCTTCAAGTCGAACGTACTTTGTCTGCTGCGCGCGCGGAACGCGTATATCGGCATCGGAGAAAACGGTAACGGTGTCGCCTGGCTCCAGATCGAAATCGGCGCTTTCGTCGTGATCGATGACAACGGCGCCGAGATTGAAGGGGATGAGTCGCGTGGTGAAGGTTTGAGGATCGACCCGCTCGACAACGGCATAACTCCAGTCGATATTCGGTGAGGTGCGGACAACCTGAGTAGTAATCGGAAAGTGCGGTGTGGTGACCAGATGCGGACCGACTCCGAGAGTTTCAGGAATGTTTGCCGATGCAGAAGCCTGCGCGACCCGAGCGGGGTTTGACTGCTGGGCGCCGTCCCCCGAGGCGGCGAGTGGTCCGAACTGTGGGTGGCTGCCCGACGCAGATTCCGTCTCGGCAGGAACTCCTTCGGTGAGCTGCGGAAAGAGGCCGCTTGAGAGAGCTTGGGCATCCTGCGGCGTTACGGTGGATCGAGGGCTTTGCCGGCCGAATTGCTGTTGCCCTGAAGGCGCTTTTGGCGCGAGGGGCGGCAACAACGGCTGAAAGTCTGCAACGGGCAGCCCGAGCTGTTCGCGCCGCAACCAGTAGTCGTGCGTAAGCAGCGATTCCTGGTCGGGAATCAAATCGCGTATGCGCATGCCCGGATGCCAGGCAAAACGGCCCGGACTGGCGACGTTGCCTCGCAGCGTCACTGTTTTGGCAAATTTCGGCGCTCGCGCGCGGACGCGAATCAAATCAGCGTCAACAAGGGGCAGCGCCAACCCCTCGCTGTCAATGGCAACATTCAACGCGACGCGCGCACTACCTCCGCTCGGCTGATTTTCAGTGCGTTCGATTTCAAGTGACGAGTTATTGGCGACGGCGGAAACGCCGCCTGCCAGCGCCAGTGCCTGGGCAAGGGTCTCGTTCCCGCGAAGTTCGTAAATCGCAGGAAGCCGCACGCTGCCTACCACCGCAACGCGCGGTCCGGCCGGAGGAAAGTAGATGACGTCGCCGGTTTGGAGCGGAACATCTTTTGACTTATCGCCGCGCAACAGCAGATCGTAAAGATCAAAATCGGTGACGAGAGTCGACCCGCGCCGTACCTGTATGTGGCGCATCGAGCCCGCAATCGCCGGCCCGCCGCATGCGAATACGGCGTTGACAAGCGTGCTGAGGGAACTGATGGTGTAACTGCCCGGCCTGCGCGCCTCACCGGTGAGAAACACCTGGATCGATCGCAATTGGCCAAGATTTACGTTCAGGTCGAAATTGCGAAAAACATAGGCGTAATGAGCCTTCAAAAAATCCTGCAGTTGGCTGAAGGGCAGTCCAGCGACGCGAACGCTGCCCACTTGAGGAATATAGATCGCCCCCGACCGGTCCACGGTGAGTTGCAGGTTCTGGTTGATTTGTCCCCAGGTGCGGATGAGGATTTCGTCGCCCGGTCCGATCGTGTAATCAGGATTTACAGGAATCCGTTGAACCGGCGCGAAGGTGTCGGGAACCCCGGAGAAAAGATCTGCGCCATAGATGGGCACAATGTGACCAATCGATCCGGCCACAAGGATTTGAAATTCAGTCAGCGGTTGCGGCTTGAGCGAGATCAGCTGTTTTTGCTGATTTGCGCCATGGTTTTCCTGTTCCCCGGCGGTGTCGCGATAGACAAAGTTGGAGTTGCGGCTGGCCGAACCAAGACCGCCGAGGCCAGGGTAAGCGGATTCCGAACCAAGACCGCCCAGGTTGCCCAGTGAGTCCCCGGAGGAGCCCGGCGGCGCACAACCAGGCGACTCTCCGCCTGACGCGAGAGAACAGTCAGCGCTGCTTGATCCCGGTGTCTGGCTATTTTGCGTAAGCGACGACGAATCTTCCTGCGCGAACACTTGCCCGGCGGCAAACACAGAGACAACTGTGAAAAACAAGAAGAATCTTGCGTTCATTTTTGTTGTTATTGAGGCTTCCAGCGTCTTCTCGCAACCGATTCCGTTGAATGATGATGACGAGTTAAGGGCTCTTGCGCCGGTCAGTTCGTTCAATAGGCGCCGCGCATCGTGATCACAGCAGGAATCGTGCGCAACAGGATCGAAAAATCGAGCAGGCAACTCCAGCGGCTTGCATATTCCCTGTCGTACAAGACTCGCCGGTCGTAATCCACGTCACTGCGCCCAGAAACCTGCCACAGGCCTGTGATTCCAGGACAAAAGAGATCGTAGTAAGGCAGGAAGCGGCCGTAGAGTCGCCGTTCCGCATGCACAATTGGCCTTGGCCCTACAAGGGACATGTCGCCCAATAGCACATTCCAAAGCTGGGGCAATTCATCAAGGCTCATGCGTCGCAGAATTCGTCCGAGGGGTGTAATGCGCGGGTCCTGAGTTCGCTTTCGCACGCGATTTGCGAAGGATCCATTTGCCTGCGCCTTACTGATATCGAAGACGTTTGTCCCAGGTCTCGATACATACATCGACCGGAACTTGAATATCCGGAAGGGAACGCGAAACCGGCCGACTCTCTCTTCGGTGAAAAAGATCGGACCCGGCGAGGTGACTGCCACCAGGAGGGCAATGATGAACCCAAAGGGAAGGAGAGCGATGAGGAGGGTAAGAGAAAGGATAATATCCAAAGCACGTTTCAGAATCGCGTAGCGAAAAGAAAACGCGCTTTCAATTGCGGAGCTGAGATAATTCGGGGCCAGCTGCCAGGAATATAGAATCGCGCTGCGTTTTACAGGAGCGCCGGTCTCGGCAATAAATGGTGCGGCATCTGCAGCGTCAGAGACACTGACAGCGGTTCTTCTCGGCATAGAATAGTCCTCATTCCTAAAGCGTGTAATGAGTCAAAAACTCGAATCGGAATCGATTGAAGGCGGGATGCGCTAGGATTCGCAAAGCGCGAATTTCTTGCGCCGATTTTCGCTTGCTGCAGCCGGGCTCCAGGGTTTGCGAGGAGCCGTATCGATTCGTTCAAGGTTGTCAGCGTCGACCTCCACCGCAATGCTCTGCATGATGAGCTCGAGCGTGATCACCACGCGAAAGCCGTTCTTTTGCCGAACCACGACCCCCTGAATTCCTGCCAGCGCCCCGGAGCGAATTCGCACCCGCTGCCCGGTAGTCAATGTAGGAAACGGTTCAACATGGAACGGATCGAGCGCCGCGCGCAGAGTTTCAATTTCAAATTCAGGCAACGGAGTGGGATCAGAACCGGATCGTCCAACCACCCGGAGCACACCTGGCACCTCAAGAACAGGGACACGCTCGGCCCGATTGATATGGACAAAGACATAACCTGGAAACAGAGGCAGGCTCAAAGTTACCTTCGAACCGTCCTTCCACTTGCGCGCTGAGCAATATAAGGGCAGATAGTGGTCGATTGCCCTGCGTTCGAAGTGGTCGGCGACGCGCTTTTCGTGGCGGCTGGTGGTATACACCGCAAACCATTTCTTCGTGGTTTGATGCTCAGGAATCTGAGCCAGCGGAGAGAACAATTGAGTGATTTTGGCCATGGCTTCGCCATCCTCACTTGGGTCAGGGGTCATCTGCCGGCGAACCGACACGGCGGTCCTTCGCCGAGAGTGCGGAGAGTCACAAGTGCATGCGTGCGCACCTTGTTCCCGCCGGGCCCAGGTGAGTTTTAAAGTTTGGCAACAAGGCGTGCAATGACTTGAAAACACGAGTTGTGAGGTCGATCTTTTCTAGCTTGCCTTAAGTCAAGTGTTTTCTTCGCTCACGGCTTCTGCAACCGTTGAACTGACGGGCGCATGAATCACCCGCGTCCAGCGACCTGGCGATCGCAGTAGCCATAGCAGAAAAGACGCAGAAACGCCGGAGAAAGTTATCTGGCAATCTTCAAAGTCGGGGCGATACTTTGGGCGCAGTAGAGGTTGACAGGGCAGCATGACGCGCGGGACAGTCCTGCTTAAGGAAACCGAAATCAAGTGATTGCGCTGCCCTGTCGCAGGATTGCAGCAGCGCCAGCGCTACACCTCAATTGGCAGGTGCGAAACTTGAGCGAACACCTGCTCTTGATTCGCTGTTTCGCCGCTTGGAGCGCCTTCGCGATGAAGGATCCCCGGGCCGGGAAGAAACACACGGAAGCAAGTGACGCAACCGCGGACTCCGCGAACGCTCCGGCATGAAATGCGCCCGTTGTACTTCTGGACGATGCCGTTGCTGATCCACAAGCCCAAACCTGTACCCTTGGTCGATTTTGTCGTGAAAAACGGTTGAAACAGTTGCTCGGATACGGTTGGGTGAATCCCCTGTCCCGTGTCGACAATGGAGACCATGATCCCCCGCAGGTTTCGTGTCCAATCCGTGGCTTCCCGCGCAGCGACACCCAGAATCCCTCCTTCAGGCATCGCTTGGATCGCGTTGCAAATCAGGTTCAGAAACACTTGCCGCAACTCCACCGGAAAACCGGTAACTGCCGCTGCTGAAACGTAGTTTCGACGAACCGTGATTCGACTTGTGCTGATGGCCCGCTGCTGAAGCTCGAGAACATCCTCGAGCAAGCCGGGCAGCTGGACCTGTATCGGCTGCTTCGATTCGCGATAAAAGCTCAGTGTCTGATGTGTAATATGGCTTACGCGCTGCAGTTCCTGCTCCGCCATATCGGCATATGCCTGCGCTTCGGCGCTCAGTGAGGGATGGTTTTTCAGCAAATAGAAGATGTTGGTGATGGCCTCAAGGGGATTGTTGATTTCGTGCGCAATGATGCCGGCCACCCGGCCCATGGCGGCCAATTTCTCTGATTCGCGCAGCACTTCCTCGGCCCGCAGTTCGGCAGTGATGTCACGACCGACCTGCAGAATCGCGTTACCCTCGTGATTGACGGTTTTCCGGCAGGCGACAACGATTTCAGATCCGCTCTTGGTCTTCTGAATCATGTTGCCTCGCCATGATTTGTGCTGTCGGAGCGCCTCTTTGATCACATCGCGTGGTACGGGAAAGACCGTCTTGAGCAGCTTGTGCATGTCCAGGCCCATCACCTCTTCACGCCGCCAGCCATACAGGTTCTCAGCGCCGGTGTTCCAGAACTCAATAGCGTCGTTCATGTCGTGGACGAGGATGGCTTCCGTGGCGATATCGAGCAATTCGGCGCGCATCTTGAACTGCGCTTCGCGCCTTCGCAGCTCATCGGTACGATCTTCGACAAGCCGTTCCAGATTCCTGTTCAATGATTCCAGCATCCGGGTCTTGCGATACAGTTCCACAAAGATGCTGATTTTGGCGCGCAATATTTCGGGGACGACGGGAACGGAGATATAGTCAACTGCTCCCCGACCGTATCCACGGATCATGTCGGAGCCGGTGAGGTGAACGCCCGAGATGAAGATGATTGCAGTCCGTTGGAAACGGGGATGCTGCCGAATTACGTCGGCCAACTCGAAACCATCTATATCGGGCATGCTGACGTCCATCAGAACGACGGCAACGTCGTTCTTTAATAGGACGCTCAAGGCCTCGCTTGCCGATGAAGCTTTGATGAGATTCTCGCCGAGATCGGCAAGAATGACCTCGTAGCTCAAAAGCTTGGCTGGCTGGTCGTCGACCATCAGAATATTGGCCTTGCCGTCACCAGTCATCGTTAGGCCTCTCCCTGCCGGCGATAGATTTGTTTTTCGTGCGGGGTCTATCGGTGCAACCACATGCGCAGAACTGAAAGCAGCTGCTCCGTGTTCACAGGCTTTGCCAGATACTCTGAGGCGCCTGCTTCAAGACATCTCTCGCGGTCGCCCTTCATCGCCTTTGCCGTGAGCGCAATAATCGGAAGCCGCCGCAACGACGGATTCTGGCGAATCATTTGCATGGTTTCGTATCCGTCCATCTCGGGCATCATGATGTCCATCAGCACAATGGCCAAATCGGGTATGGATTCAATCTTCTCAATCGCTTCGCGTCCTGTGCCCGCAGAAAGCACCGTCATGCCGCGCCTCTCAAGGACGCTGCTGACCGCGAAAATGTTGCGGACATCGTCGTCGACCACGAGCACTTTGCGGCCCATGAGCGCGTCGTCAGAACGGTGCAGCCGATCGAGCATGTTCTGCTTTTCCGCCGGCAGGTCGGCAATCACGCGATGCAGGAACAGCGCAGTTTCGTCGAGCAGCCGCTCCGGCGATTCGACATCCTTGATCACTACGCTGCGAGCGAGCGTATGCAGCCGAGCGTCTTCCTCCGACGTCAGTTCACGTCCGGTGAACACAACTACCGGTAGATCTTTGAGCTTGGGACTGTCGCGCAGTTGCGACAGAACTTCGAATCCACTCATGTCGGGCAGCCTGAGATCGAGAACAACGCAATCGTAATTGCCTTCAAAAAGAGCACGAAGTGCGGCGCCGCCTGACTCCGCTACGTCGATGTCGATATCTTCATAGCCGAGAAGCTCCCGGGTGCTGAGCTGCTCGGCAGGATTGTCCTCAACCACGAGGAGCCGCTTACGGCGAGGCTGTGAATACTCCCGGATGCGGGCGAGCGCGGCATCGAGGTCTTCCGTGGTCGAGGGCTTGGTGACGTAAGCGAACGCTCCGCGGGAAAGCCCCAGATGCCGATCTTCATCGAGCGTGAGCATCTGCACGGGAATGTGCCGTGTCGCGGAATCCTGTTTTAGATGATTCAGCACCGTCCAGCCGAGCATGTCGGGAAGAAAGACGTCGAGCGAGATTGCCGTCGGACTGAATTCCCGCGCCAGCGATAACGCTTCGGCGCCGGAAATGGCAATAAGAACCTTGAACCCCTTGTCGCGCGAAAGATCGCAAAGGACCCGCGCGTAGTGCGGATCGTCTTCAACGATGAGCAAAACCGCGTCGCCGGTCTGGAGACTGGCTCGGTCGTCTTTAATTCGTGTTTCCTGCTCAGTGGCTGCTGCCGCAGTGAGAAAAACAGGAGCGTTGGACGGTGCGCCGTTTTCTGTCGTTTTTGCCACTGGCGGTGCCACCGGCCCCACATAGGTCTGCGGCAAGTAGAGCGTGAAGGTGCTTCCCTGGCCGAGCGCACTCTTCAGCTGAATCTCGCCGCCCAGCAGGTTTGCCAGCTCGCGACTGATGGCCAATCCCAGCCCTGTCCCTCCGAATTTTCTGCTGGTGCCCGCGTCGGCCTGCTGGAAGGCCTCAAAGATGATGCGCTGTTTTTCCGGCGCAATCCCAATGCCTGTGTCGCTTACTTCGAACGCAATCACCGAGCCGGCGCCCTCCAGGATCGGGTGGCCGGGGTTCCACCCGCTTTGCGCAAGCGAAACGGAGAGCCGCACGCTGCCTTGCTCAGTGAACTTGAATGCGTTGGAAAGCAGGTTCTTCAAAACCTGCTGCAAGCGCCTCGAGTCCGTGACCAGGCTGCGACCCATGTTTGGATCGGCATTTACCTCGAACAATAGCTTGCGGTTCTCTGCCTCATGGCGGAAAGGCCGCGCAACCGCGTCGAACAGCGCGCCGAAGAACACTTCTTCCGCTTCGACCGAGACCGTGCCGGATTCGATCTTCGACAAATCGAGAATGTCGCTGATGAGGTTAAGCAAGTCGGTTCCCGCGCCGTGAATGGTGCGGGCAAACTCCACCTGCTTGGCGGAGAGGCTGCCATCGGCATTCTCTGCCAACTGCTGGCCCAGCACCAGAATGCTGTTCAACGGGGTCCGCAGCTCGTGCGACATGTTGGCCAGGAACTCCGACTTGTACTTCGAGGTCAGCGCCAGTTCTCTTGCTTTTTCTTCCAGCGCACGTCGCGCCTGTTCGATTTCCTGGTTCTTTCGCTCCACCTCGTAGTTCTGTTCGGCAAGCTCTTGTGCCTTTTGAGCCAGTTGCTCGTTCGTCTGCTGCAGTTCCTTCTGTTGCGTCTGCAGTTCGGCGGCGAGCTGTTGCGATTGCTTGAGCAGGCCTTCGGTCTGCATGGTGGCTTCAATGGAGTTGAGCACGATGCCGATGCTCGATGTAAGCTGCTCGAGGAAGGACAGGTGTGACGCAGTGAAGGCGCTCAGGCTGGCCAGCTCGATAACCGCCTTGACGCGGCTCTCAAAAAGCACCGGAAGCACGATGACATTCTTGGGCTTTGCTTTGAAGAGCCCCGAGCGTATGGGAGCCGTTCCCCTGGGCAAATCGGTAATCAACATGCGGCGTTTTTCTGAGGCGCACTGACCGACGAGACCCTCGCCGATTCTGACCTCGCGCACATAACCCTCGGGCGAGTCGGCAAACGTCGAGAGCAGCACAAGAGCCCCCGAGCTATTGCCAGGCGCAGGTTCGTTGCTGCCCATCTGGTAGATCACGCCCTGTTGCGCATTGACCAGCGGCGCCAATTCTGAAAGCAGCAGCCTGCCAACCGTGCCCAGGTCGCGCTGGCCCTGCAACATGCCTGTGAACCGCGCCAGGTTCGTCTTCAGCCAGTCCTGCTCTGTATTCCGGTCGGTGGTCAGACGCAGGTTGTCGATCATGGTGTTGATGTTGTCTTTCAGCTCGGCAACCTCGCCGCGCGCTTCCACCTGAATCGACCGCGTGAGATCGCCCTTGGTCACGGCCGTCGCCACTTCGGCAATCGCGCGGACCTGGTTGGTCAGGTTATCGGCCAGGAGATTGACGTTGCCGGTCAGGTCTTTCCATGTACCGGCTGCGCCTGGCACGTTGGCTTGTCCGCCGAGACGCCCTTCCACGCCCACTTCGCGCGCCACTGTGGTCACCTGGTCGGCAAACGTGGCCAGCGTGTCGGTCATGTTGTTGATGGTTTCGGCCAGCGCGGCTACTTCGCCCTTTGCATTCACCGTGAGCTTTTGCGTGAGCACGCCATTGGCGACGGCTGTCACGACCTTGACAATGCCGCGCACCTGCTCCGTCAGGTTGGCAGCCATCACGTTCACATTGTCTGTCAGGTCTTTCCATGTACCGGCCACGCCGGATACCTGCGCCTGGCCTCCCAGCTTGCCTTCTGTTCCCACTTCGCGGGCCACGCGCGTGACCTCAGCGGCGAAGGCGTTGAGCTGATCGACCATGGTGTTGATGGTGTCTTTCAGCTCGAGAATCTCGCCCTTCACGTCGACGGTGATCTTGCGCGACAGGTCGCCGCGTGCAACGGCGGTGGTCACTTCGGCGATGTTTCTCACTTGCGCCGTCAAGTTGCCGGCCATGGCGTTCACTGAGTCGGTGAGGTCCTTCCAGGTGCCGGCCACGCCCGGTACGTTGGCCTGCCCGCCGAGCCGGCCCTCCGAGCCGACTTCGCGAGCCACGCGCGTCACTTCGGCAGCAAACGAGCGAAGCTGCTCAACCATCGTATTCAGCGTTTCCTTAAGCTGCAGAATCTCGCCGCGCACATCGACCGTGATCTTGCGCGAGAGGTCGCCGTTCGCAATGGCTGTCGCCACTTCCGCGATGTTGCGCACCTGCGCGGTCAGGTTGCCGGCCATGAAGTTCACCGAGTCGGTCAGGTCCTTCCACGTTCCCGCGACACCTGGAACCACAGCTTGTCCGCCGAGCTTGCCTTCAGTGCCCACTTCGCGAGCCACGCGGGTCACCTCGCCGGCAAATGCATTGAGCTGATCCACCATCGTGTTGATCGTGTTCTTCAACTCCAGGATCTCGCCCTTCACATCGACGGCGATTTTGCGTGACAGGTCGCCGCGGGCAACGGCCGTCGTCACCTCGGCGATGTTTCTCACCTGCCCCGTGAGGTTCGACGCCATCGAGTTCACTGAGTCGGTAAGATCTTTCCAGGTACCAGCAACGCCGGGCACATTGGCCTGGCCGCCCAACCTGCCTTCTGTGCCCACTTCGCGCGCCACGCGCGTCACTTCGCCGGCGAAGCGATTGAGCTGATCGACCATGGTGTTGATGGTTTCTTTCAACAGGAGAATCTCGCCGCTCACGTTCACCGTGATCTTTTTCGAGAGGTCACCGTTGGCGATGGCGGTTGAAACCTCGGCAATGTTTCTTACCTGACCTGTCAGGTTCGAGGCCATCGAGTTGACGTTGTCAGTCAGGTCCTTCCAGGTTCCGGCTACACCGGGCACCTGAGCCTGCCCGCCAAGACGGCCGTCCGAACCGACTTCGCGCGCCACACGCGTCACTTCTCCCGCGAAGGCGTTGAGCTGGTCGACCATGGTATTGATCGTGTCCTTGAGCTCGAGAATTTCGCCTTTCACGTCGACAGTGATTTTTCGCGAGAGGTCGCCGCGGGCAACAGCAGTTGCGACCTCGGCAATGTTTCTCACTTGCCCTGTCAGGTTCGAGGCCATGAAGTTCACATTGTCGGTTAGGTCCTTCCAGGTTCCGGCAACGCCTGGAACCTGCGCCTGCCCGCCAAGCTTGCCGTCGGTTCCCACTTCGCGCGCCACGCGCGTCACTTCGCCGGCGAATGCGTTGAGCTGATCCACCATCGTGTTGATCGTGTTCTTCAGCTCGAGAATCTCGCCTTTCACATCCACGGTGATCTTGCGCGAAAGATCGCCACGCGCAACTGCCGTCGTCACCTCGGCGATATTTCTTACCTGGGCAGTTAGGTTGCCGGCCATCGAATTCACTGAGTCAGTGAGGTCCTTCCAGGTTCCGGCAACTCCTGGTACGTTAGCTTGACCGCCCAATCGGCCTTCGGTTCCCACCTCGCGGGCAACACGCGTCACTTCGCCGGCGAAACGATTGAGCTGATCGACCATCGTGTTGAGGGTCTCCTTCAGCTGCAGGATTTCCCCGCGCACATCGACCGTGATCTTGCGCGAAAGGTCGCCCTTTGCGATGGCGGTTGCCACTTCAGCGATGTTTCGCACCTGGCCGGTAAGGTTGCCGGCCATGAAGTTGACGTTGTCGGTAAGGTCCTTCCATGTGCCGGCCACGCCGGGCACGTTAGCCTGGCCGCCCAACTTGCCTTCGGTTCCCACTTCGCGCGCCACGCGCGTCACTTCACCGGCGAATGCATTCAACTGGTCGACCATGGTGTTGATGGTGTCTTTGAGTTCGAGGATCTCGCCCTTCACATCGACCGTGATCTTGCGCGACAAATCGCCGCGGGCGACCGCGGTAGTGACTTCAGCGATGTTTCGCACCTGCGCGGTCAGGTTGCCGGCCATCGCATTGACAGAATCGGTAAGGTCCTTCCAGGTGCCTGCGACACCCGGCACCACGGCCTGGCCGCCGAGCTTGCCGTCGGTGCCCACTTCGCGCGCCACGCGAGTCACCTCTGATGCGAAGGACCGCAGCTGGTCGACCATGGTGTTGATGGCCTCTTTCAATTGCAGAATCTCGCCGCGAACATCGACGGTGATCTTGCGGGAAAGATCTCCGCTGGCGACTGCCGTCGCGACCTCCGCAATGTTGCGCACCTGGCCGGTCAGATTGGACGCCATGGAGTTGACTGAATCGGTCAGATCTTTCCAGGTGCCGGCGACGCCCGGCACAACCGCCTGGCCGCCGAGCTTGCCATCGGTACCCACTTCGCGCGCTACGCGCGTCACTTCGGCGGTAAAAACACCGAGTTGCTGAATCATCGTGTTCACGATGTTCGCAGAACGAAGGAACTCGCCTTCCAGAGGGCGGCCATCAACGTCAAGCCGGACGGTTCGAGTGAGGTTTCCCTGGGCAACCGCGGCGATGGTCTGCGTGAACTCGCTGTTGGGGCGGAGCAGGTCCTCAACCAGCGTATTCAACGACACTTCCATCTCGTTCCAGGCTCCGCGCCGCTGCTCGACGCGCATCCGCTCGCGGGTTTTTCCTTCTTTGCCGACAGCCTGGCCAACACGCTTCAACTCGAGCGCCATTTGCTGGTTGGCCGTGACGATTTCATTGAAGCTGTCGGCGATCTTGCCGGGCAATCCGGTCCACGTGACGGGGAGGCGGACACTGAAATCGCCGTTTCTCACTGTTTGAAGATTTTCGAGAATCAAGGCCAGATAGTCAGAAGATGCAGGCTCGAGAGCGCCATTGTTTCTGGAATGGCTTTCCTCCCCGCTTTGCCCCACGACGGCTTGCGGCATCACTGCTTCCATAATTGGCTCCTGCTGGAAGGATGGGAATGCGAGGCACGATCACCTTGAAAGGATTGTCGCTTGGCACACTTCAGCCCTGCCCCGAAGTCGTGATAAGGAGAGATGCGCGGGACCGGAGGGGGGTTGTCTGAGGAAAATGCCCGTGCCACAGGAAGGCCGGCGGTTTTATGGAACCTTTAAATCGGACACGATACATTGAGCTTGGCCGATCAATTCGATGTCGACGGGTTCACGGGCTTGAACGTGATAGATGGTATGTCGATGAGCTCTAATGAATTCGCATCACCATAATCCGCTGTATCGCCTGCGTCGCGGCGTTAGATAGCCTCATTTCACGCTGAACGAGAGATTTAGTCTCAACCAGATTTGTGGTTCAGACGCCCAAATAAGAGGACCGGCAGGCATCGTTTCGCTTCATCACATCAACAGGTACTTTCGGCAGATAATGCCGAACTCAGCATGCAAGCGCCTGCGTTGAACTTGTGAAGTTCGACTTTCTTCGCACTGTATTTTGCCCATCGCTTTGCCGCTGAAAAAGTCCTGGTTCCGCAAAGATTGCGACCCACCCAAAAATCAATTTGACCGTGTCATTTTGCGAACTTTGGTGTTATTGTTCGCCCAATTCCCCTTTAGTAATTTCGAGGGCAATCGACTCACCCGCAGAGTTTGTTTGCTCCACAAAGCCTTCCCGCTTTCGAGCTGCGTTTTCTCTGCGCGGATTTAAGTGGGTGTTGAGTGTCCTTCTATATAGATTTGCCCGCATTGGGGACATCCTTTTCTCGTCCAGGAAATCTCAAACGATATCGCGATCGATGCGACTACAACCGATCGCGTGCTGCTCGCCCGCTCCTGTTCATCTCAGTTCTGTCTGCCGGATTCATCGGCCTTTCCGGTTGCTCGGCTCGTTTCATATCGATGTCGGGAGCCGGTCCGGCATCGCCTTCCACTCCCTCGAGTCCATCGTCGCCCAGTGCACCTCCTTCCGAGCCGCCCGCGCCGAATCCGCCGGCGCCAAATCCCCCCGCGCCCAATCCGCCTGCTCCGAACCCACCGGCACCTGGTCCGCCGACGCCGACTCCTCCGCCGACCAATCCGCCGGTGTCCAATCCGCCCGCTCCGAACCCACCGGCACCTAACCCGCCTGCGCCGGAGCCACCGGCTCCCAATCCTCCGCCTTCCGATCCCCCCGCGCCGAATCCGCCTCCCTCTGACCCTCCCGGCTCCAATCCCCTGCCGATTATCACGTTGCCGGCAGAGCAGGCGTCGACGGCTGATTCGTTCATCTCGACCGTTGGTGTAGTCACGCATCTGAGCTACACCGACACCGCTTACTACACACGGTTCCCGCAGATCTTCAGCGCACTTCAATCGCTGGGCGTTCGCCACATTCGCGACGGCTACTATCCCTGGGCCGAATCTGACCCCATCGTGCAGGCGCACAAACAAGTCGCCGCGGCGGGTATCAAGTGTGATTACGTGGTTCCTTACGATCTCACAACCACTCCTCAGGCAATCGAAGAGTTCGCGCCCATGGTCGGTGACATGGAGTCGCTCGAAGCTCCTAATGAGTGCGATATCTCCGGTCAGTGCGGTGGCTTTGCTCTCGCTGCGGTCGACAATCTACTTGCATTCCTGCCCATCGTCGATACCGCGGCAACAGCCCTGGGCGTTCCCATGGTTGGACCCGCGTTTGTCAATCAGAGCTCGTACAACGAGGCTGGCAATCTCTCTTCCGATATGACGATCAACAATCTGCACGTCTATTTTGGAGGCCGCAATCCCGGCAGCTCCGGCTGGGGCGCATCGGATCCTGAAGGCAACAGCTATGGCAGCTTCGCCTGGTGGCTCGACCAGGCCGACATCGACGGCCCTGGACTTGCCTCGGAGATCACCGAGACCGGTTACATTGCTTCGGAAACCACGACGACACCCTACACGCTGCCTGACAGTGTCGAGGCGTCGTACACGCCGCGCACCTTGCTCCTCGCCTACAAGAATGGATTCAAAGAAACCTTCCTCTACGAACTGCTCGATGAGGTTTCCTCGCCTGGATACGGATTGCTCAACGCTGACCTCACTCCCAAGCCCGCGTTCACCGCAGTCAGCAATCTCCTCTCCACACTCTCCGATAGCGGTGCCTCGTTCACGCCGGGCTCGTTGCCCTACGTGCTCACCGGGGGTGACTCGAACCTCAATCATCTCCTGCTCGAGAAAAGCGACGGCTCCTATTGGCTCGTGCTTTGGCTCGAAGAACCGAGCTGGGATCCGGTCAATGCCGCGCCCATCACCGTCTCGCCAGAAGACATCACGCTCGAGCTGAACGGCGCCTACGCAGCCTCAACCACGTATCAATTTGACACAACCGGCAACGTCAGTCCATCCACTCTGAGAACGAATGGCTACAACACGAGCCTCACGGTGACCGACCAGGTCACAATCGTCCAGATTTCGCCGGTGCAATCTTCGGCGGGACAGTGATGAGTGATGTAGAGAATTGAAGCGTGGCAGGAACCCCAAGCCTCGCGCCGGCTCGAAAACCATACGGTTGCATGAAGGCAACAAGGTTGACGCGGCATCTCCGCAGTTTTCTGTCCAGACCCGGTGGTGGATTTGCGATATCCTAATAAGGCGCGCCCGTAGCTCAGCTGGATAGAGCGAATGCCTCCGGAGCATTAGGTCGGGAGTTCGAATCTCTCCGGGCGCACCATCCTTCCCAGGTCTGACCCGGAGACATGGGTGACAGAACGTACCGGTCACACAGGTGACAGTTTTGGGCCGAACGGATTATCGAGCGGTTCGAGCACTTTG
>Ga0335073_10006805_pt1 | contig 16052 bp, 17 predicted proteins | sample Lox_Sample_22_FD_207093 | JGI IMG/M metagenome (GOLD analysis project Ga0335073, IMG submission 207093) | Soil microbial communities from Loxahatchee National Wildlife Refuge, Florida, United States - Lox_Sample_2.2 | ecosystem: Environmental > Terrestrial > Soil > Wetlands | place: USA... | reverse complement strand
AAGAGTCTGATGGATTTTTATGCATTTATTGCCAATAGGTTGAATTGAATAGTCAAACCCGAATTTATTTGACTAGATATACTAGTACCAGAAAACTTGGATTGTGGCTACTAGTAGCAATCACTTGCGCTATTAATATCAGTAGAGTTTTTACAAACAGTGTATACTAGTATCCCAAATTTGCTATCAACCGGTACGGTTCACAATCGAACAATTTTGGCTCGGGTTTTCGAGAGGTTTGTACTTCTAGGGATCCGTTAGCACTTCTAGCCGATCACTGCTCGCGTTGCCCGCGCTGCCCGCGCCGCCACCTGGCATCGTGAAGTTAGGATAAACAAACGGTAGCGCGCCACCGTAGATGTGGTTGAATGAGACTTTGTGATTGGTCGCTGGTTTTTCAAGATCACAAATTGCATCTGCAGAATTACGTACCGACGATCGTGTGGCGCTCCCACAAAAGTCATGAAATCTTCGATAAAGAAAAAACCTGAATTGCCTGAAACCTTGTCAAACAGGATAACAGGACTGCCGAGCTCTATCATCCCAAAGAGTCGGGGCTAGGCGAGCAACGGTGGGTGTTGTGAGATCAATTGTATCGCTGCACATGATGCGATCAACGATATCATTGTCCGTATTACTATTTTTAGCGTTGATTTCGTGTGCGCCTGCTGAGTTCTGTGCGAGCACAAATACCGGGTCGTCATTTGATTCAGGTATGGTCACTTTTGGTCGAAATTGATTAAATCACAGTGTACTCTCTCTATCAGAGCGTGGGTCTTTGTTCAGGAACATGTAGCGGTTATGCATTCGCCATATTACAGGGCCATGTAAATCGCCGAATGAGATTGCGCGCTAATGTCCTAGTTCTGCTGGTGTTCTAACTATTCACCCGATGTTGCCGTAGCCTCAATCCTGTGCAATGACTCATGCCCGGGATATCCATCGGGTAACACCTCCTCTGCCTGTAGACTTGCGGCTCATGTTTGTAGATAGCTGTGGAAGTGTTTCATCCAATTTGTTCAGCTACATTCAGATTGGTCAAGGCTCTGGGGTGATATCGCAATCAGCCGCAACACAAACTTCTTCAGCTGGGGCCGAGATCATTCTGCCCACTTCGAGTCAGGCACACTCAATTGCAACTGTGACGGTGAATCGGGGTACCACTGTCATTATAACTAGTTTCGTGCCTAGCGATCCGACAATAACCCTCTCCTCGGCGATGTCGAGTGCTATACCTACCTTTACCAGTACCACGGGGTCGGGTATGACTCCAGTCAATCAACCAGACAGCTCGCAACCGACACCGCCGGGGCAATCATCGTTTTGGGATTCTACTGCTAAGGTCGCTGGCGTATTTGTGGCTGTCGGAGTGATCGTTATCGTGTTGGCAATTGCTCTAACATGGGCGTGCCGAAAGAGGAAGCATCGCAACGATGAAGAAAAACCTGATGTTGGCGCAGTCCCTCAGCCTATGGTGCGACAAATCTCTGGGAGTCAACCAGTGAGCCGCTCGGCGTCCCTGCTGCAGCTTTTAGGCAAAACCCGTGATCGAAGTCGTCAGGAAGAGATTATTTCGCCCACTTCTATCGGAAGTCGGCGCTTATCCAGAAGTCCAACGGAACTCGTTATTCCGGTGGTCGACCAGCGACTCGATCCCCAGTCTATGATGATCCGATTCGACGATAATGATTCACGTACAAGTTTCCGCGACGAGGAAGACTACTCTCGCAGAGTGTGGCGTGTGACGAATGCGAGCGATTCGGATAGCGTAAGATCCTCGTGAGCTTCGGGGAGGACGGGTCGCCCGTAGGCGCTTGTGTTAATTCGAGATGATGGAAGCATGTCGATGGGTTTGTAATATGAATGTGTATATAAAACGGGCATACAACAGTCATCTAGGGAAAGGTAGCAACTTTCACTGCAATTTTTACAAGGATCTATCAAATCGGTTTGTGAACGAAAAATATTGTACATCTTGTTCAAGATAATGGTGCCTTAATCCTATACGCTTTACCGCTGAAAACTCTGCACTATTCTTCCGTGATATCAGTCGAATTATTTAATAAGATATTTAATCGACGTGTCTTGTCGATACTCACAGGGAGTTCTCCCGCTAAAATCCTTTTGGTCGCCATACTCGCCACTGCTGGCTATTGCATGACTTTCTGGTCTCATATGATATACCAGGGCCAGGAGTAACGGAACCTCGATTAACTGTCCGACTGAAGAGAATGATGATTGCAAGGAGAAGGCCGATTAATGACAGGGGAGCGATCCATTTGATGAACCTTCGTTGATAACTCTGAGGCCCGAAGTCGCACCAAGATAATCGTGTGACAATTGCACCCTCAAAGGTATACTTAGATCATTTGTAAAGTTGAATTGAATCCGAACCAGGATGGCCCAACAATCGCCGTCCCCACCGGCGAGGTCATTTCACTAGACCAATACCTATGATGTTTAGAGGTGTGACCAAGAATCTACTCACCATAGCAATATCTTGCCAATCCAACAACGATTGGCCTTGACGGTAGTCTTCTTTGCCAGGCAGGAAAGCCCATACTTGTCCGACCTGTGCAATCGTATCAGTGAACCTTTACGTCTGAACTTTAATCATCACCAGAGATGAAATTATCCGATTACCAAAGCACATCTGAATGTTAGCTGTATCCAAAGTGTCCTTGTCTGAAAATTGAAGTGTAAAGGCTCATACTGCAATTTGCACGGGATGGGATACATCGTAACAATAAGTCCAGCAACTAAAATGTTTAAATGTCCCATCACGGAGAAAGGGTTTGAGCAATCGGGTCTGAGACGCTAATGAACGTTGCAGCTTCCAAGCATTGTGAGTGTCGGGAACAAAGCAGGCTATTTAACAGGATGCCCAGGATCATGGCCAGCAGGATCCAGAGCGCGAGAAATTGATCCACACGATGTCGCTTGCCGCAGGTTGCGTCATAGCGGGGGCGTCCTCGGTATCTTGGGTCCTATCGAAGCTCGGACACATCGAGAATTGTGAATTTAGTTGAAGTTAAGAAGATCGGCTTGAGGTTTGCCGAGGTTGTGCGATTTGAGGAAAACCTGGTTGCAAAACAGAATGTCACATATATTTTCTGATTCGCAGGCAAGATTGCGGCTCACTTCTACTCGACTTCCGATTGGCGAGCTTAAATACTTTTCTATCAAGGCTCCAAGCAGGTGACGCTCTCCATATTAGCAGTGGGCCGAGAAAATTGGTGAGATTGAGTGAAAATCGCATTGAAGACTGTTCCACGCTCAATGACGCTGAAGAGCGCTTTTTACAGATCTCACGTCATCTGGCACCACACGAACACCGACAGTAGACGGCTGGCAAAGTCAGCAATTTGACCGTTAAAATTTCTTTGAAAAGCGAATTTCAAATTCGCAAACGGACTGCCATTAAGTATTTAAATAAATCAACGTGCCACTTTTGGCAGCTGAGTGGCAGCTGGTTTAACGATGTCTTCCGCTCAACAGGAGAGGATCACGGAGGATGAACAGCGGAAGTATTGGGAAATATTTAGTGCGTTAAACCCGGTGAATGGATACTTGACGGGGTTTCAAGCGAAAACTGTCCTCGAGAACTCGCAATTGGATAATGCCCAGTTGGAAGCAATTTGGGATCTCGCGGATGTGGACAATGGTTCGCAAACCGCTTCCATACCTCACTGACATTTAGATGGAAATCTTGACTTTGAAGAGTTTTGCGTCGCTATGCGATTAATATTCGATGTCATTAATGGCGTATCTCCACAAAACTCATGTTCTCTAAATTTTACAAGGTTTATCCATCGGTACCCAAAACGCTTCCGGACTTTCTAGTCCCCTCATCAAAAGCTCATCTCGTTGCTGCCAATCAGGCAATCTCAACTGGGCTTAACCTTGAACGACCTTCGTACGACGATGATGATACCCCTGTACGTTCTCCTCCTGGGCAACTCATTGACAACCGATCAGGGCCTTTCGAACGATTTCGACTGGTATATTTCTCCCACCGACCAACGCAATTATGAAAGGATATATACCGCAAATCACAATCGTCATGGACAAATATCATTGGCATCCCTTTCAGACTTCTATTCTACGATAGATGTTCCCGACACCGATGTGCGGCGGGCATGGACCCTCGTCAATCCTAAAAGGTCTGAATTCATAAATAAGGATGCGACAATGTACTTTTTACATATCTTAAACCATCGGCATCGCGGTGTTCGCGTCCCCAGAGGCATCCCAGCCAGTTTAAGAGCAACGTTAAACCAGGGAGATATAGATTACGATGTATCCAAGGCACAGTTAGGCCGAGGCAAGGAAGACGACGTCCCGTTGAGAAGCGCACGGAATCGCGAAGACTGGAATTCGACAACGTCTTCGCGCAAAGACGATTTTGCGGCTGGATATCTCTCAAGGCTTGGTGTGGGTGAAGGCAGCTCCAAATACAATTCCGCAGGTTGATCCAAGATATGCCTGAGGCTGAATCGAAGGAACCGACTTTTCGTCTGTAAGGGATACAGATTGGGAAAAGGTCCGACTGCAGAGAGAACTAACGGCACTCAACGAGAAAATCGAGTCTACCGAGGCTGAAGCACGATCACGCCGGCTCGCCCGTCAAAAGAACCCGTCAAGCAAGTCTAGCTTGGTTAAACGTGAACTAGAGCAGATGTTGGATTTCAAACGTCGGGAACTAAGGAGAATGAAAGATGGAGAAGATATCGAGAGAGGAGGGAATCTGGACCGAGTGCGCAATGAAATCCAGACGTTCAAACAGCAAATTGATGCTTTGGCCGAGCATCTATCACAACGCCAGGATGAATTGCAGAAACTACAGAGAAGCATCGAGACAGTTTAGCGCTTAAGACTAATGCCCTCAGTCTCGTCATAGGCAGTTGGAAGAGCGAAAGCGATATCATCATTAAACTACTAGTATCCCCTTCGACTCCACAATACGAACAATCCCTGCCTTCTTAACCCTCGAAGTTCTTCTTTTCCGTGTCAGGTCCTCTGGGGCCCTTCTTCTGCTTCTTCTTCTTTTGCGACGATGCAAGAAGCTGCTCGAAAGCATAATCTCCATTGTCCGCTTGACCTGGATCGCGCTGAGCAGCACGAAACGCCCTTCCAATCATTAATAGAGCCTCGGCGCGCAGAAATCGCTGCTTCTCTGGTACGCTTTTATCCAGCACATTATCGCAAACATCTCTAAATTTTTCAGACTATTGTAATCGATAAGCACCCTACCGTATCACTTGGATGACCTCGAGCTTCGTAGCCTTCCACCCAACCATAAGCATTTTACCTGCACAGTGAATTTGACAGACAATCCCGAGGGACTCACCAGAAAACTCCAACATCGTCTCGGCGAGCTGCTCTTCAGTCCACTTGGCCGCGCCTTCTTCTTCCATTTTACTCATTTTTTCGGCTTTAGCTTCAGGCCCTTGTTCAAGCAGGGTATACCAGCAACGCTGGCGTCCACAGCGCTCGTCATTGTCCCCCAGGCGTTCTTCACAAGGGTCCCTCGCTCTTTGGTCCGAAACCACACGCCTCCTAATCCAAGGAACTTACTTGACTTGAGGCACGTTGTCGCCTTCTGAGTATATATTAAACCAACCGCGTGGAGCAAATCGACGCCGAAAGATTCCAGTTTCAGAACCTCTGCTTCGTACTGAACCATTAATCGAATAGCAAAGTCAAGGCAAACCTGCATTTTCTTCTTGAACGCTTCGGTAACGGTGGCTGAATGGTCTGTTTCGACCCAGACGCTGATTTTGTCCAAGAGCTTCTTTGAAAGAATCGCGACTCTTTCTTTCCGGATACTTTCTTGTTCTTGTTGGATCTGCTGTAATTTCTCTTTTTGTTCAGGTGTCAACCCCTTGCGTTTCTTTGATCCTTTGTCGGGCGAGGCGACAGTATGTGACGAATGCGACCCCGTAGTGATTGCGGGGTAAGCGCTCTTGCGAAGAGGGTTGGCAGAAGTCGCATCATAATCTAAGCTTCCCTGGGAGGTTTCCTGTTCGGTTGTTCCTGATGTGGCACTATTGATCTTCTCTTCTTCCATCTCGGCCTGGGGATCAACCCCAAGAACCTCCATTGTCTCCATCATATTCTTCAGCAAAGATAACTCTCCAATCCTGAACAATACGTTAGTGGTTGTTTGAAAGTCAGGATAGCACCAGTCCATGAAAGCATCGCCACCGAAAATCATAGTAAACATTTCCGACGGGTCATCTTTCAAAAGACGTATTAGTTTCTTTTCAAAGGCATATAACGGGTGGGCTGGCTCACCAAAACCACTTGACGGTTTCGCAGCGTCTATGCCAAACTTATCATACTTAGACCGGAGTGCAGGATCGCTGAGGACCTGGTAGGCTTCACCTATCTGTATCGCAAATGAGACTTGCGGAAGAAGCGGACAAATAACCTCTTGGAATTTCCTCGTGACAGCTTCCGCTTCTGGGGAGCCAGTAGGGTGGGGGTTCTTGTCAGGATGGTGCTATTGAGCAGTAAGCAAGGAAAATGGAACAATACTGGGTCCATACCAGTATCGCTTGGCGTCGATAGGCCTAAAAGCGAACATGTTAGCATCGTCCAGAAGACGGCAAGAGGCTTAAGGAAAACCTTCTTGATGGTCAGTTCATCCGCGTCTGACTGAACTTGCAAGATTTCATAGTATCGGGTGTCAACCACCATCTTGGACTCGACCAGACAAGAAGGAAAAGCTTGATCAGTTCCGCAATAGTTTGAGCACTCAGAGTAGTTCGTCGGAGTGGATTTCTGGTTAGGTTCAGATTGAGGCAGGGGACCAATCCCCGTCCGCGACAAAAACTTGTGAGATCCCCCTTGATATTACTATCTGTCTAAGCGACTATAGCATGTATCCAGGATTTACAGGTCCGTTTGTGCCAAAGAAGTCGCGGATATCTTGGACCAAGACCTCCGGCCGCTCCACTGCGGCAAAATGTCTATCACGGATGAGCCAATGCAAAACGTCGAGCGTTCTTACCCACCACTTTTGTGCGCTCGATAGAATTTTAGATTTCCAGAAGCTCGCGCCCAATCTGTAGGTTAGCGAAAGCAACCAAGGGAGGTAGCCTTTTGGTGCTGCAAAGATCTCTTTGGGGAAGACACTTACGCCAAAGGGAACGTGTACATAGCCAGTAACAACCTTTGATACGTTGCCGGTTTTGTAAATGCGCAATCCTCCCGTCACTTGGCTAATCCAATAGATCATGACCCAGGTAATTACTTCATTTTCGTTCCACGGATAAGCGTCACTCCATGCATCCAATTTCTCTCTAATCCAAGCCATGAGTGCAATGGGGGAATCCCAAAGGCCATAGCTGAGGCTTTGGGGTTTCGTCCCTTGAATCGCCTGTGGCCAAGGTCAGATCTAATAATGTGATTGCAGTCAAAAATACTGACCTGATATCCTGTCTCGCCACGGGAAAACCAGGCAGTCCTAGCTAGATTGTCCATCTCTAATTTGCTGTAAAAGAGCTGAGGGGCTGTATTCCACTTTATCCAGGCGAGTGGACTCTTGGCGAACTGTGGTGGAGGAGCCACCAACATGTTCACAAGAACCGCGCGACAACGGTCCGGATATGTCTGCCCAAGCTGACATGACAGGAAACTACCGACGTCCCCCCCTTGAGCCACATAGCTGTCATAACCAAGGGCAAGCATAAGGTTATTGAATGATTCCGCAATCTGAGGGTATTCGAAACCCCGCCTTTCTGGATTGTATGAGAACCCAAATCCAGGAATGGAAGGCACGCTTTCATAATTAGCGGTACGAACACAATATAGGCAACGCACATGACGTGAAACGCAGGGGTCTTGGGGTCTTGGGGTCCTGTCAGAAGGGGAACTAATTTTCGCGCCTCCAAGAAGTGACCTGGCCCTGGAAAATGCTTTAGCAACTTGCTTTTCATTTTGGCATATTTACAGCCGTGTATGAACAGTAACGGTATCGCGTCTGACCGCTCAGAGCGTATATGAGCGAAATGCAGCTCAATATCCCCCCAGCCGACGACAGGAACTTCCATCTTAAACTGTGGCATCTCAGAATTGATCTTCTCTTCTTCGGTCTTCCAGTCATACGAACTCAGCCAGAAATCGCGGAGCTTCCGAATTTCAGATGTGGGCGTGCCTTCATTCCATCCACTGTTCTGTAGCCCATCCGGGAATCTCGCATTCTCGAGCTTCGTGCGGGTTTGTCCAAGCAATTCATCCGCCACGTGGAGTTGGAAAGGTTTTGGTTGCCGGGATGTCATTGACAAATGGTGGGCGGGGCCGGATGATCGATCGGCACGCAGATCTCGTCGAAAATCATGTAATAGTTCAAATTTAAGTAGGTCGAAGCCCGGTCTCAAGTGTGCTAAATACTGAAATACTTTGATCGTCCGAAGTCGCCGCGAACAAGTAAATTTGCAGATTGCATGGCAGCTCTCAATGGCCGATTTTGCGTACGGCTTAGAGCATGTTCATGCCGAAACGGGTCATCAAATGTCTGGAGAGCGTATAACAAGCGATGCACCCATTGGAGCCGTCCGGTATTCAGACCTAAAGAGGATTCGAGCCGGTCACCTCCTGGTCAAAAGGAACCCTCAGTAATAGCCGAATTGCGGTCCCGAGGTCTCATCAGTAATTCCACAAAGTTCGGATTAACCTGAAAATTGTTTTCTGACCTTTTTAATAGTGAAACTGGGCTAGAACAAGCGTTAGAATCGGGTAGATTGACGGCCTATTGCGGCGTTGATCCCACCGCTGATTCGTTGCATGTCGGAAATCTGTTGACTTTGATGCCGCTGGTCCATTTATTGACTCGAGGACACAAAATCATTCCTCTGGTAAGAAAAAATTCCATGTCAGTGCTCCAATTAATCATAGATTGGCGGATTTACGTGTCAAATCGGTGACCCATCGGGTCGAGCATCTGACAGAGATAATTTGGCCATGGAAGTCGCCAGATCGAATTCGGCCAAGATTACTAGCCAGGTGGAAAAGTTATTCAAGACGCTAAAGTCTTATGCCTTGCTGCGTGGATATACAGAAGCGGACATGGGAAACGTTGAAATAATGAATAACGAGCAATGGTGGAAATCCATGACTCTTCAAGAATTTTTCAATGAGATTGCCAGGCATATGCGACTAGCGCCTATGCTAGCCCGGGAAAGGTACACCCAACAATTCGAAAACTCGTTGAGTCCGAGCGTCAAGTTGCGCCTACAGTCCCCAGAGGGAATTGATGTTGCGAGTTTCCTCTATCAATCCTTGCAAGCATACGATTTCCTTAGACTTAATCAGCTCAAGAAATGCCGCTTGCAGGTAATGCTTGACATCAATATCCTGTTAACAGTTAAAGGTGGGTGGTTCAGACCAGTGGGGCAACATTGTTGCAGGGATAGACCTCTGTCAAAAATTTATATCGACGAAGCCCGCCGTTTTTGGACTGACTGTCCCTCTTCTCCTCGCGCCTTCGGGGGAGAAATTTGGAAAATCGGCTGGAAATGCACTGTTCCTGGACCCCAATGCTACCCATCCCTTTGATCTGTATCAGGTATCTCGAACTCGGCCCCCGTTAGCATATTTGGCTTATGCCTTCTGTAGTATTTTCTCCGTGTCGAGGATGAACATGCCGGGCAATACCTACGGCTACTAACTTTACTGCCTATTCAACGGATAGAACAGATCGTTCAGGAACACGCTAAAACTCCGGAGCGAAGACTCGCTCAAAGAACTTTAGCCGATGAAATTGTTACAATGATTCACGGCCATGACGTTGCGCAAAGATGTATTTTTCAGACCGCGGCGCTGTATCCAGCTCCGCACATCACAAGCAAATCGGGCGATAAGCAGACTGGTTTTGGATCGGAGCCGATCTTGCACGCCTTTCGAGGAGATGAAATGATGCTAAAGCGGTTTTCAATCAGTTCTCTCAGTGAACTATCCCTCCCTCGGCTTTTAAAGGCAGTAGGCATAGTGAAGTCTATTAGTACGATTCCTACTCGAGTTCGGAGGTGCTGTCTAATCTTTCTAGGCGACGCATTCCGTGCTCTACAAAATGGTGGTATTCACATAAATGGGAAACCGGAGCAAAGGATTGACAAGGTTTCTTACAACGAGCTCCTTCTGGATGGCAAAGTGATGGTAATCCGGCACGGTAGATCTAGTTTCAGGGTGGTCGAAGTGGTGAGCGATGAGCAAGCGGCGTATAAAATGGAAGAATAAGATATTTGATTTGCTATGTTGAATCTGACATTTCTCTATTCATTTACTTCAGAATTGCTCGATGGAGTGGGATAGTCGGATTTTTCAGCAGAGTTGCCATTCGCAATCCGTCGATATTGAAGCGATGAACCTCCGTCAAAGTCTCTCGTCAGCTCAGCGTACTCACTGTCTGAATTGTCAGTGTCGGACAAAGTTTGATAGTGATTCAATGCAGATGATCGAGAAGACTGCCAGCTTCGTGACGCAGCTGCAGGAGTTGTGGGGGCACTTTGAGTAAATTCAGCAGATGCATTAACACCGTGCCAGCTGCGATTCAATTTTCGGTATTCCGGCGAAGCACTTAGGCGGCGGTGCATCCTAAGCCCTTCGCGCTGCAGCAACACCGCAGAAGTATTTCGATCGATAATTGGAGAGGTAGCAGGAGTCTCGGACGGATATCCTATACGTCCAACGGATGGGATCTCAAGTGTGACTCCGCGCGTTGTAAGGATAAACAAGAGAGTCACCAATAACATGATAGAATGCGCGATGCTCATTCGCTTTTGGAAGATCAGCTAGTCATGTCAGAAGCATTTTTGGAAGTAGGAACACCTCATCCGTAAGAAGGCTCAGTCTAGAACTTATAGCGATAATCTCTTCGCGCGATGCTTGCTTCTGGCCCTCAAGTTCGACTATGGTTGACTGCCACAGCTGTTGATATTGTTCACGCTGCAAGTGTCAGCATAGCGTAATAGGGAGAGTCATACGAAGTAGTGTATTTGTGTGACCCAAGTTGCATTCAGGTCGGATAAAACTGAGTCGATTTTAGTGGATTGACGCCGCTCCATCTTATTAAATACGTCTCGAAGTAGGTGAGATTGCTCCTCGATGTATCGAAGGGAAAGGGAAGCATTTGCTTCGAGGAGGCTTAAACGTTTCGTTATCGTCTTATAGACGCTTTCTTGGGTCGTTGGACTAATAGATACACTCGCAGTTTCTGATTTCGCCATGGAAGTTACGGAGATGTTAGAGATGGCTTCTTGTGAAAGTTCAACTGTTGTACAATCCGAAATGTTCGGCGCTTGTGTGGCAGAGGTCGTTATATCATGAACCTTGTCATGGAACTCGGCCGTTGCGGAGAGATCTGGTTGTTTAGTATTTGTTGTCCGTTCTGATTCCGAGTTTTTAGACAGATTTGCAGTATGCGGCATAGAGGCGAGAACGTCCAAAGGGGTATTTAGATTGCAGTGTGTATGGTGGGTCGCAATTTCCTGATCTTGACTAGACAATTTGTCTATCGATTGAGAGGATTTGGCTATTAGCGTGAAGTTGTTTCCGTCTGTTGGATCGTCTACAGTTTCTGCCGCAACGTCGAGTGTTACTCCTGAATCTGATACGGGATCGGACGAATCTTGTAGGGCTTCATCGTGCTTTGAGTTTTCGTGATTTTTGTATTCCTCCATCATTGTGGTACCGTGTATTCGAAGCAAGGTCAACGGACAATAAAACTCGGAACCATAGTGGCTAATGAATTCGATTCGAATATATCGTGCCCATATGAGAGGATTCTTGACGGCGAAGACTTGTATTGCTCGGGTGTTGTTCCCTACAAACGTGCCGAGTGACTTCCATCCCCGTTCGTTGGTAGGGTAGCGATCGGTTACAGATATCCGAAACTCTTTGAAGGTGCTGGAAAAGAACTCGAAGTTGGCTAGGACGACTGTATCGACTAGAATATCTTCACACATCTCGACGATGACAAATTTATTACTGGCACCACATTTGTTGAGCATATATCTGTCTCTGTTTTCGTCCAGAATGGAAGAGGAGCCTTTTGCTTCCGGGTTAGACTTGAGGACCGCGGCGGCACAATCGAAAGAGGCGTAGTTAAATCGCTCCTTGGAAGTCTTTCCAGACGTCGAAGGTTCAATTTCGATTTCGATTTCGTCTCCAATCGAATCTATGGCATGATCGCGCGGTCGACCTCGAGGCTGCGGGGCTTCCCGAACCTTTGGTGCATGCCCTGGTTCACCAAGCTCATCGTGTCCTGTAGTAGACTGTAGTAGATTTAATCTCTTCCAATCCTCAAATGAGAGAAACCCGTCATCGCTGCCAGAGCCTTCGCGCTCCTGAGTTGATACTTTCGCAGATTCGGTCTCCGGCTTGTGGGATTGTATATCGAGTAGTATAGACGATGTGGCGCTATCTTTTTGGATCGGAATCGTTGAGGTGACTGTAGAGGTGTGGGCTTCGTGTCCAGATGACTTAATTGCAATAGGAGGCACGGTAGGGCAACTAGGTGAAGCAGATGTCGACTCTGCACACAGAATCAGCTTTTTACTCGAAGAGGAATTGCCACCGATTTGTGCTGCGGAGGAGATTGGGTTGGGCGGATGAACAGACGTGGGGCATTGTTGCGGCAGGGAGTCGAGAATATAATTGACGGAACGACAAACCGAAGTTGAAGCGGAGCATTCCCAAACCCCGATCAGAAGACACAAGGTCACCCAGGTCGTGATTAGAGGCTTGGAATCAACGCAGTATCGACCATGCCGAAACCACATGGAAGGGAAGTCCCTTATCACTTGCACATTCACAGCTTTGGTGGTTCGTGGCAGTTGGTCGATTGATTGATTTCAGATCAAAACCCGAATCTCCAAAAAGGAAAATCCCCCAGATTTCAGATGACTCAGCTTGTGGTCGGCATTTTTCAAGTCATGTGCTGTTTGAATTTCTTGCACGCCAAAACGTAAACCCACATCTCCACACACACACAGACGCTCCGTAATCCAAACACACCTTTCCTCACGCAAAGATTCTTGTCTTTCTCATATTTAAATCTATCAACATGGTAAACAGCATCTTCCCCTCGCTCGGCTGCTAACAACCAGGTTCTCGGCCGTGTTATTCACATCGGTGTTGATGCCATCCTCGTCTCCGCTGTTCTCGCTGGAATTAGGCGATCAGCCGGGTATCAGTAAATTCTCCTTGGTGTGGTTTTTTATACTTATCCTGAGGTTCAAGGCAGACGACATTCGAAACAAAGACCTCAGGGGTGCGGTGAACAAGTATCTTAATGTCGGTGACTGGGTCTTGGATCAGAGTATCGCGCTTATGTCCAATTCAGCCTATTTTGAGAAAAAGCGTTGAGAAGCCCGGCGTTCAGTAGGCCCACCAGCTCATAGCGGATGAAATGGCTGGCTTTGCAGCATGTGTTGAGCGCTTGTATATAATGGGTGTATCCTGGATGTGGGAATATCCTCTATACTCGGAGTTTCGTAGAATTTGGTCTCGTCAATATTATATGCTTCCCACCTCTGCCTTACCCCTTCCACTACATTTTCTGATGATACTAATGATAGTTGCATGTCACCCCTCCCGCACCTCGTGCCGCAACTTTTTCCACATCCTACATTGCTATTTAAGTGTCGACAGGGTTCCAAACCTTCCGTGCAAGCGGACTACTTACGATTGGTGCATGCTGCAGCGACTTACGTCGTGCCAGATGCAAACTGATCTTTTGCTTGAGCATATCAGAGTCAGAACCTTGGATTAGAGGTCGTTGAAACATCCCCATACCGCTGGTGAGGGAAAGTCGGGAGAGAGCAAGGCCTGTTTTCTCGAGATCGCTGATTTTATTGTCTTTCGTCTCTTTGAAGGGAGTTGTGCTTGTCGATGCCAATGCTCGTGGTTCCATCGACTTTCGCCTCTGACAAATTAGCCGTTCCAAAACGACAATATTAATACCTTATGACCATAGTTTCCAGTGGGAATCTCCACTTGATATGGAGTTTCATCAACTCTCTCATTGATTGCTTCAGATCTTGCCTTTAGCCCGAATTTGAAGAAAGTGAAGAACCTCGCTACCCAACCTAATCCCACACACTTTACCGATCCCTTGGCCATTTTGACCTTCGACAATGTGCGGGGTCCGCCTTGCTTAAATATGACATGGGTGATCCCGACCTTATCCAGTTCTTCGCCATTCCACGCCCATTGTTTGACGACCTTAGCTCCCAGATTTTTCAACGATTCAACGAATGGGGCACTGGCGTCATCCCCATCGGCGGTCTTGACATCCACAAATGCAATCACGCCGCTCAAGATCCCAGGGGTGTCTTTCTCGCTTCGATACGATTTAACCGACAAGGGAGCATTTTGGGGCTTTGGCGACACCATTGACGTCTCCAAATGTGCTGGTTTGAGTGGGACACTAAAGTCCCGTTGATTCCCAGATGGCCTTGTGTTGCAGTTTGGGGTGCTCGGGACTGCTGGCAAAGGGTCGTCTGCTCGCGGATGAATCAATGGCACGAGCGCAAGGTGGTCATCATTCTGGGCTCGCTCCATCGTTCCCGCAATCGGCAGAATCTCAGCTTCTTGTTCGTCTAAGGCTACGTGCGTATTTTGGTCGGTATTTGCAACGGTGGGGGTTGAAGAGGCTTTGGGTTTGCGTGGTGTGAACAGTTGAAACGAGTCGTCAGCGTCGCTAAGGTCAAAGATTTTGGGCGAAGAGGGACATTCTGGGGGATCCAAAGGCGTCGTTGAGAATTCTGGTGTTGGTATGGGAGCTGGCGTTGCCAATGTCAAGATCGAAAACGATTTGCGCAAGCTCCGGAGCGCAATAGAGTCATTTTCGGGGGTTTCCATGCTTGGCGTGCGAAAACAGACTTTGCGAACAGACTGCGCGGGGGTATGAAACGATCCCTTTTTTGGAGTTTTCCATTTCTCCGTCTTCTCGATTGGCTTGAGCTCCTCCAAAGAGCACAATAGTATGGGATTTGATGCTAAACGGGGGGGTGGTGTTGGTTTTTCCGGTGCTGAGGACGATTGACTGGCCGAGCGACGACGTATGGGGAATTTGGGGACCGATCTAGATGCTCGATGTGCAGAGTCTGGCTCGAGGACAGCGAGGTTCTCATCGACATAAAAATTCCCCTTTGAGGGGGATCTAGCCGGAGTTTGGCTGAAAGGGATGGCCTTGGTCGGTCGATTGGGTAACTTTGTGAAATCCTGGGTGGGGCGCTGCAGGTTTGGCCCTGGTTTAAGAGGGATCCAAGATTTGACTTGCGGAGATTGATTTTGGATAGATTCAGATAGTTCCATGTCTCCTAGCTGCAATACATCGAGAGCATTGTTAAATTTCGTTTGAGGTTTCCCGAAGCCGTCCCGGAACTGCTTTTGTAGGGGTGAAGTAGGTCTTTGAAGTGGAGCAGCAATCTTCGCCGATGTTGTAGAATGATGATTGACTCGGTATGAAAAGTCACGGTGCGAGGGTGGACATATGTCGTTGCTGGTAGGATTGAGCTTGTATACTGTAGGCTTGGTTTGTTCCACCTTGAGGGGAATCCGTCTTGCTGTTCCGAGGTTGCGACCGGGTGTCTGGGGATTCGGAACACGGACTGGAGTCGATAATACTTTGATGATTTGGGCTCCTGGATGCGTGTTAATGTTTGCTGAACCAGCTTCAAGGGGTTTAGAATGAGAAGGCTGTCGAGCTGTCTTAGGATTCTTCGTCGACTTTCCGTTCGAAGTCCACTTTGCGAGCATAGTTGCAGAGGGCGAGTTTTCCTTGTCTGCTGCGGTGTAGACTATTTCGGATCTCGGTCGTACACGGAGTGGAGAACCAAGATTGACAGACTTTCTCGGAGACGTTTCCGTAGGCTGATTCATGGTGGGCGGTATTCCTCCGGCGGTGGTTGCAGAGGTCTGTTCGATGATCGGTGGTTGCGGTGGGAGTTTTGCAGCAATCCGAATTTTCGTTGGTGATGGCGGTCGTTGAAGTTTGTCCCCGACGGCTATTTGGCAGTCGGCCGTGGAGGTTTCATCGGAGT
>Ga0335073_10006803_pt1 | contig 16062 bp, 13 predicted proteins | sample Lox_Sample_22_FD_207093 | JGI IMG/M metagenome (GOLD analysis project Ga0335073, IMG submission 207093) | Soil microbial communities from Loxahatchee National Wildlife Refuge, Florida, United States - Lox_Sample_2.2 | ecosystem: Environmental > Terrestrial > Soil > Wetlands | place: USA... | reverse complement strand
TTCATGAATCGAAACTTCTGGTGCACAGGGGAGGATTCGAACCTCCGTAGCTCGCAAGGAGCGGCAGATTTACAGTCTGCTGCCATTAACCACTCGGCCACCTGTGCACATTGCCGCCCCAACAAGCGCAAAGGCGGCGCCTGGCGTGGGCCCGGCCTGACCGAGCATTCTCACCGAGTGCGAGGCCGTCCCTCCACCCCATAACGCGCAAACCCGGCGCGTAACGGGACCCCGGGCTGCTGTCAAAGAACCTCGCCAAACGCCGTCCCGCAAAACTCCGCAACCGCCGCGCTCATGATGCCGCGCGTCTTTCTACAGTTAGCTGCTGCTGGAATCAGTTCTCTAGGAGAGCTGCGCGTCTCGTTTGGCTTGCTCCTGCTACCCGCCGCAGCGGGCGGCGCGCTCAAGGTTACGATTCTGGAGCTGGCGAAGGGACTTGAACCCCCGACCCTCTGATTACAAATCAGATGCTCTACCAGCTGAGCTACGCCAGCCTGTCTGGTTCGACACGTCCGCACCGCGCCAGACACAATTCTTCACGCCAGCCGGGACAAACGATGAGCTTAACACAACGGCAATACGCGTGCAAGCAAACGGCTGGATATCCAACAACTTCGCAAAAATGCCGGAGACTTCGACTCGCCACTCCCAAGGGCCAAATGGCTGGGATTCTGCGGAGCGCGCTCGCGTGTCCGCGAACGCAATTGCAGCCACAACATTGTAGCGCAGTTGTAAGGGCAAGCGGGCGAAAACGATCACGTGAGTGGCCGAGATCTCAGGAATGCAAGACCCCAAGCTTTTACCACAATGCGCCCAGGGGCAAAGTCAGTGGCGGATTCGCGATGGTAAATACTTCAACCGGACGCCATGCCTCGGAGCTGCACTCGAAGGCGCCGCGATGTTGCGGGTCGATGACCCAGATGTAAGGCACGCCAAAACGGCGATAGTCCTCGATCCGGCGCTCATACCGACTCACGCGATCTTCCGGCGAAAGGATTTCGCTCTACTGAATCCTCTTCCCGGAGACATAGGGATTGCCGGCGACGGCGAAGCGCAGCGGCCGCTCGACCGCTTTGCTGATGCCGATGCGCCGCGTGGCCAGAATCTGTCCGGGACGAAAGCCGTCGTCGGCCAGCCATAGGCCCGATGCAGACGACGCGAGGTCTTTGTTGTTGTCACGCTCGCGCGTGATTCTCAGGGCCTGCGACATGCGGCCGGGACCGCTCGCGATCATGCGCAACTGCGCTATGCCCGGCAATGGTGGGAGATCGAGACCTCGTGCACGCGCCATCGCTTCGATGCCAAACACCGGCTGCATCGCGCGAAAGAGTACGCCTTCGCCCTGGCCCAAGCACGAAACATTCAGGCAGTAGTGATTGCCGTAGATGAAGTAGACGTATGCGTGACCCGGCGGACCGAAGAGCACGAAATTGCGCGGCGTCCGCCCCGCGTAAGCATGAGCTGCAGGATCGTCCCGGCCAAGATAAGCTTCATCCTCGACAATGCGGCCCGCCAGCAGTTGCCGCCCTTCGCGGCGAATCAGCAGCTTTCCCAGAAGTTCGCGGGCGACGGTCACAGCATCGCGGTTGAAGAACTCGCGCGGCAGAATCGCGGTGCGGCGAACGTCAGCGCTGGTAAGCTGATTGAACGCGGAGCCGGTATTAGACTCGCTTATGGGAAAAATTCGGCGCGGCATGGGGAGATGTTTCGCTCAGCGGTTGGCCGCGAGCATGCGCAGGCGGGTGTGGTCGAGCGTCCAAACGCCGTCGTGAAACAGCATGGGACGAGCGAAATCCTCCCACCGCCTTACCAGTTCTTCTCGGTCATCGGTTGCGACGGAGGCGGTCGCAAAGCCGCCGAACATCTCGATCCAGCTGGCGAAGCCGCGCTCCCCTTCCAGGGCTGTTGGTCGATCGAAAAGCACCGCGAAATTCACCCGGAGACCGTGGGATTCCAGCAGAGGAGCATATTCGCCGATGCTGGGAAAGAACCAGGGTATGTGATTCTGTGGGGCGGGCACATCCAGCGAGCTCAGGGCAGCACACCCTGCTGCCAACGCATGATGCAGGTTCCCGTGTCCGCCCATTTCAAAGACGAAACGGCCGCCAGGCTTTAGAGCCTTTGCAATCGAGGCCAGCGCAGATTGCTGATCTCGCACCCAGTGCAGGGTCGCGTTCGATAGTACGGCATCGAACTCGCGAGCGTAGGGCAGCGCTGCCGCATCGGCTACTTCAAAGTGCAAATGAGGAAAATTGTGGCGGGCACTCGCAATCATCTCCGCCGACGAATCGATGCCAACCACCTCGGCGCCGCAGAGCCCGGCCTCGGCAGTGAGCTGGCCTGTTCCGCAGCCGACGTCGAGAATACGCTCGCCCGGCTTGGCATCAAGCAATGCCAGCAGGTCCCGCCCGTATTGCCACACGAAAGAATGGCTGGACTGGTATAACTCCGGGTTCCAGGCTTCCGCTGTCGCGCTCATGGGAAGATTGTAGTCGCTGACCGTTTACTTCTCCGCAATCCCCGCTTCACGGGCGCGGAACACCCAGTATTCGCCTGCGGTCTCGCTGAGATCGCCGGCCGGCTTTTCACCCCGAAAGACGCGCGAAACTCCTCGCACGATGCGGCGCATGGGAAGCTCGCCATTGCTCTCTGCCAAAAACAGCTCGCCGATTTTGGAGCTGCGATAGTACCAGCGCTTCAATAGCGCGAGGTGTTCCATCAGTTCCAGCGCACTGCGAACTGTGGGCGGTTCCGCGGTCGCGAGCGCCTCGCTGATGCGGGCCTCCATCGACTGTGGTTTAGAGCTGAGATGCGAAGCCTCGGCCTGCTTGCCGACATTCAGCGCCACCGGATCGCAAATCTGCCCAGTAACAATTTTGAACAGCGCGACCGATTCGCGCTCAGCCGACGGCTGCAGCAATACTCCGTTAAGCTCGTCCAGGCGGCGAACGATCTCCGGCAGTTGTGATGTAGCGGCCTTCACTTTTTCCAAGCGCGCGTGCAGCGCGGCCGCGCCCTCAAAATCCAGATTCGCCGATGCTTCATCGCGCTGACGCTCGATTTCGCGCAGCAGCGACTGCCCGCCGGTCTGAAAAAACTGCTCGACGCGTGCGACTTCGGCGGCATACTCCTCGTCGGTGCAGCCCTTGAAGCAGGGCGCCAGACACATCTTCATCTCGGAGTAAATGCAGCCGGGAAAGGCGGGATCGGGATGCAGCTCGTCGACGCAGCGGCGCATCTTGAACAGATCGAGCGCATCGTTGGCGAACTTCTCGGCGGCGACACGCGTGGGAAACGGCCCGTAATACCGGGCGTTGCTTTTCATGCCGCTCATGCGGGTCGTGACCGTCGCGCGCGGATACGGATTGTCCAGGATCAGCTTGATCAGAGGGGCGAAACGCAGCCGCAAGCGCTTGTCGTAGGTTTTGGGAAATTCGCGACGCAGCGTTTTGTAGAGCAGAAAGGACGCTTCGAAGTCCGAGCCGACCGGAGTCCACTCGATCGTTCGGACGCGATCGCGCAGGCTGAGCTTGCGGGTCTGTCCTTCGACTGCGCCCAGCAAACGCTGCAACCGCCGGCGGAGGTTGGAGCTCTTGCCGACGTATGGTTCACTGCCTTCATCGCCGCGCAGCACGAACCCCGCCGCAGATGCTGGAGCGGCGGCAAACAGCTCGGAATCGCGGTCTGGAGCGAACTCGAAGCGCTGCGGGGTCACCAGCTCATTTTAACTGCCCGGTGCGTCGCGGCCGGCCGTGGCACGGAGTCGAAGGCCCGGGAGGACGTGTCTTCCCGCCCGAGTGCAGCGTGGTTTTTGCGCAAACTAATTTAGAAGCAGAGCATGTCGAATACAAGCAACTCACTGCTGTGGCCTAGGTTCAATGGATAGCATTAACCCCGCGTATTGACAACGAAGATTCAAGCGTTCCGTGTACTCTTTGTTGTCCTGGTCGCGGTAGTTGATATTTATTCCGTAGATAGCCTCTTTCTCTCCTGGAGGATGGTCTTTCAAAAACTGCGTAAGCATGTCCGCGCTTTGCATAATTGGCAAGATGTGCGGGTCGCGCGAGAGATCGGACGCGCCGTTCTGATAGATCGTGAATTTTGCTAACTGCGACGGCCGATTGCCTGTCAATACCGGCACTTCGTCAAACCGCATCGTAAACGTGCCGCTAGAAGACTTTAAAGGCTGCACCTGCACGAATCGCGCGGCCCTACCTCCACAGTGCTCAAGATGGAACATCGCCGGTGGTTTTTGCTTATCCAGTGCGTGCCATTCTTCATCTGTTCTAGGACGCTGTACGGTGAGAGTCAGACAGGGGCGCTCCTTATCAGAAAGTTCCTTCGCCGCTGCTACTTGCTTCGTCTCAATTTCAGTGCGATCTAACTGACCTGCTACTGTCGCTTCATGTGCTGCTGCCTTGCTGTTGCGCAGCGACAATCGGCTGGGCGCGCTGATGCGCTGGAAGTGGGCCTGCTTGGATTGCTGACGGTAATCCGCGCCTTCGATTTCGACCTTCTTGCACATCTCGTGCAGGCGCGAGCGCATGCGCTCGCCAATGCGGTCGCCGAGAGTCTCCCGGCGCGCCGCCCGCTCCGCCGCCGAAGGGCTACGCAGGTTGTCGATCTCCGGACTTATCTCCTCCGGCCCGTCAGGGAAGTTGGTGGTGATGATTGTGGTCTTGTTGTCGTTGTAGCGGCTGTTGAGGATGTAATTGACCGTATCGAAGACCCACTCGGTACTGCGTACTGCGCCGAGCTCATCCAGCACCAGCAATTCGGCGTCAAACACCGGACGCAGGACCTCCATCTCGGTGGCCTGGACTGAAGAAGCGTAGGAGTTCTGGATTTGCTTGAGCAGCTCGCGATAATCGCAGAACAGGCAGTGAATGCCCTTCTCGCGGATCAGCGCCTTGATGATGCCAACTGCCAGATGCGTCTTGCCAACGCCGACCGAGCCGACGAACAGCAGGCCGGTCTTATCGGTTGGATATTCCTCGACGAAACGCCCGGCGAAGACGCGCGCCTCGCCGATGCTCTTCTGGCGCTTATCGTCGGGATCGTACTGAAAGGTGGCGAGTTCACAATGCTCATAGCGCGCGGGGATGTGTGCCGCCTCCAGCAGGCGTTCGGCGCGGCCTTGCACCCGGCAATCGCAACGGACGGCTTCACGCTCCTTGCCGCGTTCGAGGGTTCGCCATCCCGTGCCGCCGCAAATCGGACATGTGTCAGTTGGCATGGTCACGAATGGAAATGTAATTCCGAGTCGACCGAAGATGCAATCGAGTTAGGCACAGATTTGCACCGATCCTCCAGAACAAGACAAGAATCGGTGGTTGGCAGTGGAAATCTGCGAGTAAACGTTCACTCGGCTTGCCAGCCACCTCTCTACTCGCTATGCACCGCCGCGAGCTGCTCCTTCGCGACGGGGAGAATGTCATACACATAATCGTGGGCGGCCAAAGCTCCGGGCTTCATAGCGCCGGACTGGACGCGCTTCACGATCTCCTCACGCGAAAGATCGAAGATGGCTTCGAGAATTTGTTTGCGCTCCGCGTCGCCCGCCTGCGCCACCACGAACAGCACGCGCGCGCTGTGCTGGATATAATGCGGCGAAAGCAGTTGCCGTTTCAGCAGATCCATGATGATCGGCGCTTTGCCCCGATCAAACCGTCCCGGATCGCCGCGCCGGTCCAGCTCGGCGAAGAACTCCGCCGTCCACTCGTTGTGATAGTCCCACACCTTCTGGAACAGCGCTTCGGTGAAGCGTGTCCCGGCCTTGACCTTCTCCGTGCTCGGCGCCAGCACCACGCCGTCTTCCGTAAGCGCCGAGCGCTGGAGATAACCATCCCTGGTGATGACCGCCTGGTGGTGCGCCAGCGTCCACAGCCAGGAAACGTCGATGCGATATGTGGCCAGATCGTTCATGAAGCGCTGCTTGAGCTCGTAATCGTCGATGGCCGCAGCAAAGTTGCCGTTCAGGATCTGGAAGCCGTAGTTTGCAGCCATGTAGAACGCATGCTGGATGTGCTCGATGGTTACGTCGCCTTTGGGCACGCCGTAGATGGCGTCCCACAGCTCGGGAGTGAATATCTTCTCCGGGGCGTCCAGCGCTTGCCGGTTGATGACGATCGGAGTGATCTTGCCGTCGGCGTTCAGCAAACCGCGCGATTCGAGCAGCGCCCGCTCCGACTCCAGCAGGCCACTCGCGACCGTGGGCACGGCTTTGCCATTGGCGTCCACCGTCGCGCGCGGCGCATCCAGCGTTGCCTGCAACTCGGCGATGGGCACGCGCAGCGGCGCATTTCCCGCAGCCACATACGCGGCTTCCGGACTGGCGACCCAGCTTTGCCGATAGGCGTCATAGAGCCGCCCCTTCGCGCGTCCAGCAAGAATGTCTTCGAGCGTCGCTCGCTCGGCCGCAGTCCTGGGATTGTCGGGCACGAACATCAGTCCCAGCAGGCGCTCGCGCAGCTTGTCAGCCACAATCGCACGCATCGCCACCGGGTTATAGCGTGAGCGGCCATAGGTATCGCTCTGCTGATAGATCATCACGGCGGCCATGCCGCCGATGGGCGCACCCTGAGTCAATTCGCCATGCTTCATGCCCGCCATCAGCATGATGAGCGCGTTGTAGCGCTGGTAGGCGATCATGTTTGGCGAGGCCATGCCGATGGTTTGCGGATCGGGAAAGATGCCGTTCGGGTCATCCTTCCACATCTCGATGAGGCTGCCGAGGTAGTCCCAGCGGCCGACGTTGGTCCCCAATAGCCGCCGTCGCAGCACCCAGGCGATCGCCGGCAGATACAGACCGGCAATTCCTTCCTCGTACAGCATCTTGAGTTTGAATGTGCCCGCGGGGACTCCGATGATCGCCTCTACACGCGCCAGTAACTTCTCCACGATGAGCGCTTCGCCGGGCGTCTGCATCTTGGGAATGTAGAAATACACGCCGGTGCCGGCGCGCTTCAGGGCGTCGTAGTTGTTCAGCACCCATAGGACGACGACCGCAACCAATCCAGGGGCGGGCTCGCCATCAACGATGACCTGGTCATAAACGATGTGGATGCTAGGCGGACGGACCAGGCGCGTAGGCCACTTCGCCGGTTCCCGGTCAATCTTGTAGGAACGAATATTGCCCTTCTTTACGACGTCGTAGGACTTCGTGGCCCAGCGGCCGTCGAGAATCTCCTTGGCGTTCTTTAGGGCGGCAAAGGTTCCCACCCGCTGCTCTTTGGGCGCGCCCTGGGGTTGGAAGTGCGGCGGTGAGGCGTCTTCGAAGTCCGGCATGTTCATGGGCGCGCCGCTATTCAGCGCGTTGAACGCCATGTCCAGCGGATGCCAGGGGCCGGTAAGCTCCAGTCCGGGGTTGTCCAGGGGATGGACGTCGGCTGGGATGGGCACTTCGTCATTCAGGCGCCAGCGGCATTCGCTTTCGCGATCCAGAAAATTATCGATCATGCCCTGGACAATCTGACGAAATGTCCAGGGGCGTCCGGTGACGGGATCCTCGAATGACCGGCCCCAGTTCGGCCAGGCGTATTTTCTGCGCACCGGCTCGGGACTTTCGAGCAGGGCGCGGCGGGCGTTCAGGGCTTCGGCGATGGCAGGACGCAGTTCGCGGGTGAGCATCGCAATCGTCTCTTCGACGTTGACCTCTCGACCATTCACCTTTCCGGTTCCGAACAACTCCGGAAATTGCTGGAGAATATCTTCACGAATCATGCGCGCCTCCGTTGTGGTTCCCATAGTAACTCTTAACTTTAGAGCGCGCCGTCTGAGCCGGTAAAGGGCCTCGCAATGTTGCCAAAACGGGAAATGCGCTCGGAGTTTGCGTCAGGGGAACTTTTGCGCTCAAGTTGCCGTAGCAGTAGGCAGGTACGGTTATGCTCACTTTCCTGCTTTGGCTAATCCTGCTCTTTTTCTGCTGGCCGCTCGCGTTGTTGTTCCTGGTGCTCTATCCCATCATCTGGCTGATTCTGTTGCCATTCAGGATCTTAGGGATTGCGGTTGGGGGCGTGCTGGAGTTGGTGAAAGCCATCATCTTCCTGCCGGCGCGGATACTACGAGGCCCGCGGCGGGCCTGGTAACCTCGACCTCTTAGTTCATCCGGGTCGCCTGGCGAAGGCATATCGCTCCTTGAGGCTCAGCGCGGATAGTCATATTGGCGGCGACGATGAATGTGGCCCCGGCAAATCCATACAGCCCAAGAATCGAAGGCGCGCGGCGAAGGGCTGGAGCAACATCTGCGCCCGCGATTCCAAATCGCGGCCTTCGGCAATAGGCACGACAGGATTTGTCATGGTTTTACTCCTGGAATTGGGATGCGAGGTGCAGGCGGGAGGGGTGCCGCGTCGGCGAGGTGAATGTGAGATGAAGCCGGGCAGAATTGCCGCATCGCGCCCGCACGTCAGACGCGAGGCAGTTTATTGGAAAGCGCCTGAAGGAAAACATCCCGCCAGCATGCGAAAGAGCGGACCCGGTGGCCCGCTCTTTATGGTTTCAGGAGAGTCCGCCACTATCCGACTTTTACTTCCGTTTTCTCTTCTTGCTGCGCGGTCGGGAACTTACGGTGGTCGATGCCGGTATAGATCTGCCGCGGACGTGCGATCTTCTGCTCCGGATCTTGCACCATCTCGTTCCACTGCGCCAGCCAGCCGGCGGCGCGCGGAATCGCGAACAGCACGGTGAACATATCCGGCTGGAAGCCCATGGCCTGGTAGATGATGCCCGAGTAGAAGTCCACGTTGGGGTAGAGCTTGCGGGTGACGAAGTAGTCGTCCTGCAGCGCAATGCGCTCCAGTTCGAGCGCGGTATCGAGCCGGTCATTGCGCCCGGTAACCTCGAACACCTCGTTGGCGACGGCCTTGATGATGCGGGCGCGCGGGTCGTAATTCTTGTAGACGCGATGCCCGAATCCCATCAGCTTGAGCTCGCCTGCCTTCACGCGCTTGATGTATGCCGGGATGTTCTTCACCGAGCCGATCTCGTCCAGCATCTTCAGCACTTCCTCGTTAGCGCCGCCGTGCAGCGGGCCGGCAAGGGCGGCGGCCGCACCCGCCATCGCCAGATAGGGATCGGTTTGCGCACTGCCGATGACGCGCATCGTGGTCGAGCTGCAGTTCTGCTCGTGGTCGGCGTGCAGAATGAAAAGCACATCCAGCGCGCGCGCGATGACCGGGCTGGCCATGTACTTGGGCTCGGTCATTCTCCACAGCATGTTCATGAAGTTCTCGGTGTAGCTGAGATCGTTATCGGGATAAACGTAAGGATGGCCGCGACGGTGGCGATACGAATACGCCGCCAGGGTCGCCATCTTTGCGATCAGCCGCACGATCTGCTTCTGCCGGTTCACCGGGTCCTGTATGTTTTTGGCTTCGGGATACACCGTCGACAAAGCCGCCAGCGTGCTCACTAGGATGCCCATGGGATGAGCGTCGTAGCGGAAGCCATCGATGAACTGCTTGGTGGTTTCGTGCAGCATGGTGTGGTGGGTGATCTCCCACACCCAGTCCTTTTCCTGCTGCGGCGTGGGCAGCTCGCCGTAGAGGAGCAGGTAGGCGACCTGCAGGTAATTGCAGTGCTCGGCCAGGGCCTCGATATCGTAGCCGCGGTAGCGAAGGATGCCCTTGTCACCGTCGATGAAGGTGATGCTGCTCTTGCAAAAAGCCGTGTTCATGAACGCGGGATCGTAGGTCATGATCCCGAAATCTTCGGGAGCCGCCTTGATCTTCCGCAGGTCCATCGCACGAATGGTTTCGTGCTCGATAGGTGCGTCATACGTCTTATTGGTGCGTTGGTCGGTGATGGTCAAAGCGTCCTTCGGCATGACCGGTCCTCCTGTCGGAATCGAGAAAAAATCTAGGAATTCGAGATAACCCGGGGCGCACGAACGAATGTTCGAACGGAGTCAATTCTATCGGCTTAGATGCCGCGGCAATAGCGACGCGCATCACACAGCCTTGTGACAACGCCCCAAGGCGCCCTACTTTTTCCCGCCCTCGTCCGAGCCGGAGCTGCTCTTCTCCGAACTCGCCGCACCCGGGCTGTCGGCTGGCTTGGATTCCGAAGACGAGGCCGAGCCGTTTCCCGAGCTTTTGTTCGACGACTTCCCGGCGTAGTCGGTGACGTACCAGCCTGACCCCTTAAACTGCACAGCCGGTGCGGAGAGCAGTTGCTCCAGTTCGCCTCCACAATGCGGGCAGATCGTCAGTGGGGGATCGGAAAACTTTTGGATCCGCTCGGTCAGGCTATGACACTTCTTGCACTGGTATTCGTAAAGCGGCAACGCGGTACCCCACAGTCGTTCCAAGTTATTGATTCTATTTTTCGTGATTGGTTGCGGTCAATGGTGCGAACGAAGGGGCGCACCTTTAGGTGCGCCGGACAAGCATTGTAGGGTTTGCTGGTTAAGCGGAGAAAGCCTTCATCGGCGCGCCCAGGCGCGCCCCTTCATTGGATGAAAGTTGCGAGGGCCCTTGCCATCTAAGCTTGTCGCCCTGAGACTACTGATGTGAACGCCATCGCCGTCATTCCCGCCCGGTTCGCCTCAACCCGCCTGCCGGGCAAAGTGCTGCGTGCGATCGCCGGCCGTCCCATGCTGGCCCATGTTTATGACGCCGCCCGCGCCTGTCCCAAATTGCAGGATGTAATCGTAGCCACGGATTCGGAGGACATCGCCGAAGTTTGTCGCCGGAACGGCTGGAACTATCGCATGACCTCGCCCGAGCATCGCAGCGGAACTGACCGTGTGCATGAAGTCGCGCAGACAATCGAGGCCGACGTCTACGTCAACGTTCAGGGGGATGAGCCGCTGGCACGGCGCGAACATCTGGATGTGTTGCTCGGACTGATGGAGCGTGCCGATGTTGCGGTTGGCACGCTGAAGACGCCGTGCTCAGCCGAGGATGTCAACAATCCTAATGCCGTGAAGGTCGCGACAGCGCTGGACGGCCGAGCTCTTTATTTTTCGCGGGCAACGATTCCCTTCGATCGCGACCAGAGTGGCGCAGTTCGCTATTACAAGCATCTCGGCTTCTATGCCTACCGCAAAGCCGCGCTCGACGCGTTCTGCGGCTGGCCCGAGTCGGAGCTGGAGCGCAGCGAACGACTGGAGCAGCTACGGTTTCTGGAGAATGGAATCGCAATTCACGTTGCCGAAACACCGTACGACACTGTGGGAGTGGATACGGAAGAAGATCTGCGGCACGCCGAGCAGCTCCTGATCGGTTAATAACCCTAGCTTCTCCACAGCCGACGTGCACCCCAACATTCATGGGCGAAGGTTTCGGCGGGTACGCTGGGACCTCTTTGAGCCAGCCGCGCAGTGGCGGCATCTTCGGCTCCCAACTCAAGGTGCCGCCGCTAAAGCGGCTGTCTCCTATTCAATGCAATTACCCGGCGCTTCCGCGCCGGGCTAACTTCATGCCGCCGCTGTGCGGCTCGGTTCAGACCGTCTGTTCCACCTGGTGTTTGCTCGCCCACGCCTGCGCGGCCGCAACCCGCTTCCCGATCGATGGGTGCGAGTGGAACAGGAACTCAATCCACTTGGCCGGCTGGCGCTCGGCCAGGTTCTGGTCGGCCAGCTTCTGCATGGCCGTGATGAACGGCTCGATGGCGGGTGTGTTCTCCCATGCGTAGCGATCGGCCTGGCGCTCATGATGGCGCGAGATCGCATTCAGCGCAGGCATCAACAGAAATCCGAGCACCGTCGCCACCAGCACAATCAGCGGCAGGTTGGCAAAATCGTAGAGCCGCGGATTCAGCGCCGGAAACCACTCTTTCGCCAGCACAAATCGCAGCACAACATTGATCAGCCAAAAGCCGAAGAACGTAATCCCGACCTGCGTGAGGATGCCTTTCAGGATGTGCTTGTGCACGTGATGGCCGAGTTCGTGGGCCAGGATCGCCTCGATTTCGTCGTCGCTGTACTTTTCGAGCAGGGTGTCGGCCAGAATGATGCGCCGCGTCCTGCCGAGCCCGGTCAGCGCAGCGTTGGCTTTATTCGACTTTTCCGACAGCTTCCACTCGTAAACGCCGCGTACCCGTGTTCCGGCACGCTCCCCGAGCTTGGTCAGCCGCTCCCGCAAACCGTCATTATTCAGCGGCTCGAACTTGTAGAAGATCGGCATCAGCAGTACCGGCGCAAGTTGCGCCAGCAGCAGAAAGAGGCCGACAAACACGGCCCAGGCAATGATCCACCAGCGCTGTGGCGCGACGCTGATGATGGAATAAACAATCTCCACCATGATCGTCCCCAGCACCAACGACAGCAGCCAGCCCTTGCACTCGTCCCACAGCCAACTGAGCAGCTTCTGGTTGGACAGGTGATATTGGTGCTCCAGGCGGAAGCCGACGAAATCAAGCGGCGAGCTGAGCGCCTTGGCGATGATTGAGAACATCAGCACATACAGGAACACTGCGAAAAAGTAATGCTGGCGTGCGCCAAGGTAGGACCAGTCGCGCAGCCTGCCCGTCCAGCCGGTGACCAGCAGGACGACCAGCAGCACGAAGCCGATGACGGTATCGCTGAGACTCAGCCACCGCTGCAGGCGGTTATAGCGTCGCACCTCGGGCGAGTCCGCCGTCTGCGGATTTACGGTTATAGTTGCCATTCCTATGCTCAAGTATAAAGCAGGTAAACGAAACCGACATGAGTCAGGGTACGAGTCGTGCCCTGACTCGTGTCGGCTTCAAAGACCAAAGGAATACGGCGCGTTATAGCCGAGCCCGCATGGCGCACTCGACAAGAATCATCGTGAGTTAAGGCGGGGACGTTACATCACGATTTCGTTTGCTCGCCGCGTGATCGGGTGCTGCATTTCTTCCAGATCGCCCTTTACCAGATTCAAGCCGTAGACGCAGGATTCGAACCCGCGCGCCAGTTTCGCGAATAACGGGGCCAGGTTGGCATACTCGAACTGGTCAAACTTGGAGACGATGTAATAGCTCTCCTTACCCGCCTTGATGAAGTCGACAAAGTTCTCCACCCTCTGGCGGCGCAGACGATAGTGGTTGATGCTCTCGGGAAACATGCCGGACAGGAACAGGGTGTAGTCGCCGATGTGTTTGCGCACCTGCCGCTCGCGGTCGAACGATGGCGCCGGGCCGTAAACCGGATCGGACTCCAGCAGCATCTCGCCGACATCGCTCAACTGGCGGCCGCCGGCGTTGCGCAGCTTGAACAGCTGCTCAACCTCGCAAAACTCGCTGAGCACGTTGGCGATGTAATCCTGCATCTCGGGATCGCGCAAACCGATGTCGCGATCGAAGTGGTGATGGACCAACTCCGTGAACAACTCCTGCAGCGAGTGCGATTCCGGAACCATGGCCTGCCCTTTGCTCTCCTCGTGTACCTCTGACGGTGATGCGACTAGATATCGCACTTTCGCCCAACGCGCAAGAGATACTCGCGCGCAGAGTTACCAAAAGAGGTTCAACGGGGATGAACCCCGAAGCGCGCCCGACCCTTCGCGACGCTTGTCGGCCAAGGGAGATACATTCAATTTGAGCGCGATTTATGCGCCTTGGTTTGCTGGTTGGTGGACGGCGGTGCGCCATTGCAGGCTGATAGCAGCGCTGGACGAGGTTGACTGCCAAAATTCCGAGGCAACCCGGCCAAACTCGAAAACTGAGTCCCCACATCGCGGCCCACTTCTAATCCTGCTGGAGGCGTTCATGGAACGACGGAACATCGCAGGCAATTCTCCTTATGAACCGATCGTTGGCTTTTCGCGCGCGGTGAAGGTCGGCCCGTTTGTTTCAGTGGCCGGTACGGTTGCGACCGGCCCGGATGGCAAGATCGTCGGCGAAGGTGACATTTATGCGCAGGCGGTGCAGGCGCTGAAGAACATCGGACGCGCGCTGGAACAGGCGGGCGCGAGCTATCGTGACGTGGTGCGCACGCGCATGTTCGTCACCGACATCAGCCAGTGGGAAAAAGTCGGCAAGGCGCATGGCGAGGTTTTCCGCGACATTCGTCCCGCGGCCACCATGGTCGAAGTAACCGGCTTCGTCGCACCGGAGATGCTGGTGGAGATCGAGGCGGATGCGATCATCGCGGCGGAGCTGTGAGCAGGCCGCAGTTTGCTGTTCGCTTTTCGCCGGACGAGAATGACTATGCGGGCCAGCGCCAAAATTCCTGATCGAATGCGCCGACAGCCTCATCGAACGTTGCGGAGACTCAAACCACAATGAAATCCTCCTTGGCTTTAAAGAAGATCGGGATCTGGACCGGCAATTTCGAGCCGCAACCCGCAACCAAAATCAAAGAAGCCGTGGCCGAACTGGAGCAGCTTGGCTATGGCGCGGTATGGTACAGCGAGGGACTGGGACGCGAGTCGCTGACCCAGGCCGGCCTGTTGCTGTCGGCATCATCCCACATTGTGGTGGCTACGGGAATTACCAATATCTATGGGCGCGACCCCATCACCGCGGCGGCCGCGCAGAAGACCTTGAGCGAGGCCTATCCCAACCGCTTCATCCTCGGGCTGGGCGTGAGTCACATTCCTCTGGTTGAGCGCTTGCGCGGACACGAGTACCAAAAGCCGGTGGCGAAGATGAGCGGCTATCTGGATGCGATGGACAAGGCCCCCTACAACAGCGTGGTTCCGCACGCCATGTACCGCGTGCTGGCGGCGCTCGGTCCCAAGATGCTGGAGTTGTCTGCCCGGCGTGCCAACGGCGCCCACACCTACAACGGTACTCCCGAGCACACGGCCACAGCCCGCCAGATTCTGGGAGCTGACTCCTGGCTGTGTGTGGAGCAAGCGGTGGTGCTGGACCGCGACGCGACCCGGGCGCGGGAGATCGCGCGCGCGTTTCTGAACTTCTATCTCACGCTGCCCAATTACACGAACAACTTCCTACGGTTAGGTTTTACGGAAGCGGATTGCCAGAACGGCGGCAGCGATCGTCTCATCGATGCCGTTATCGCGTGGGGTGACGTGGAAGCCGTCAGCCGGCGAATTCACGCCCATCTTTCTGCTGGCGCGGACCACGTCTGCATTCAGGCGCTGCCGGCAGATCCAAAGTCGCTGCCGCTCAAGGAGTGGCGTCAGCTAGCTGCGGCGTTGATCGAACCGTGACATTTGCGTTCAGCCTCTTCGATTTCAGTTACTGGGTAACTTGGAGCGCAATCGGCTGGCCTTCAAATATTCTTTGCCCGGCGGCAGGCGCCGTTTTTACCACCATGCGAGTCCCCGAGGCAACGGCCTGCCCCGAGTTTCCCTGAACGGCCGCCGCTGATTGACTAGTGATAGTGCCGACCCGCAGCCCGGCATTAACGATCTGGTTGATAGCGTTATCTTCGCTCTGGCCCACCAGGTCGGGCATGACGAACGAAGGCCGCTCTTCGGGCGCTGCCATCAGCAGGCTGATCTTCGGCTCCGAGACGTTCACCGCATTGGCCGGCGGACTCTGGGCCACGATCTGATCGCCGGGCGCGCCGGGAATGGTCGCGCTGGCGATGCTCCCCAGCTCCAGACCGCGCTTGCTTATGTTGATCTCCGCCGCGCGCTCGCTGTTGCCGACCAGATCGGGAATGACCACGCGTTGCGGGCCCATGCTTTCAGCTATACGCACGTGCCATCCACGCCGCACCTGCACGCCGGGCGACGGCGCCTGCGACATCACGCGATCAATAGGGACATCGGAGCTGAAATAGCGGTCGCCCTGGTCAAGCACCAGGCCGTGGTCGGCGAGCAACCGCTCCGCCTGGCTCTGCGTTAAGCCAATTAATTTTGGGACCGTGGTCTGGCGGCCGTGAATGGCGAAGCGCATTGCGGTCAGCGCTGAGGCCATGAAGACGACGGTCAGAACCAGCGTGCGCAGCAGATAGCCGAAGAAGCGCCGCATCAGTGGGCCTCGCTATCGCCCGTCCCACCGTCAGGTGTGTCCACTTTTTGGGCCACCGCGGCAGGAGTTGTCGGCGGCGGCGCGGCGAAGTCTTCCGACTCGCGTCCCACGAGCGCCACGCGCATGAAGTCCATCCAGATGGGCAGCGCCGCCCGCGCGCCGGTTTCCTTCTCGCCCAGCGTCTTCTTCTCGTCGTAACCCACCCACACG
>Ga0335073_10006802_pt1 | contig 16064 bp, 14 predicted proteins | sample Lox_Sample_22_FD_207093 | JGI IMG/M metagenome (GOLD analysis project Ga0335073, IMG submission 207093) | Soil microbial communities from Loxahatchee National Wildlife Refuge, Florida, United States - Lox_Sample_2.2 | ecosystem: Environmental > Terrestrial > Soil > Wetlands | place: USA... | reverse complement strand
CGCGCTCAAATCGGGCGGACCAACTGCACGCCCCTCGGATGCGTTCGAGGACATCGAACGAAGATGGGTGCGATGGCATACCAGTCTGGCTGCGGCGCCAAAGAATAGTGCGCCGCGGCGCTCGCGCAACGGCGCACGCACCGAATCGATCTTTCCACTGGTCAGCATATGTTTCGCGTACAGTGGCAACGAGAACGGTATCGCGTCCACGTTGGAATCGTTGCGGCAACAGGACTATCCGCACCTTGAACTGATCCTGATCCAGTGCGGCAGCAACGATCCGGGGTCGAACCAGAATCACGGCGCAAACCTGAACTTCGAAACGGTGAAGAGGTTCGCGCGCCCAAGCTGGGACATCGGGGCAGCGCGCAACGTCGCTTCGCGCGAAGCTCGGGGCGAATATCTATTTTTCATAGACGACCACACTCTGCTGCTGAATCCCTCGGCACTTTCGATTTTTGTTCAAGTCGCGCAGCGAACTGCTGCCGACGTAGTAACAGCCACTTTGAGTTTCTACGTTGGCTCGACGTCCGAGCGCTTCGAGCATTCGCGGCGGCCGTTCCTCGGCGGCGACGCCGCGACTGGAGCATTCATTAATTGTTTTGGCAGCCCCAATGCTCTCATGCGCCGCGAAACGTTCGATCGTATCGGCGGTTTTACCGACGTCGCCGTGGGAACCCTGGACGACTGGGAAATCTTTTCCAAGGCTGCGCTGATGGGGCACACGATAGAGACGATTCCCGAAGTCCTGGTCGGCTATCGGGAGGATGTCGATGCCGAGAGCATGGTGCATTCACTGGTCAACGCGGTGCGGAGCGTTCGGCCTTACACCACGCTCAACGGTAAAATTTCACCCTCGGTCAGCAGGTCGCTTTCGAAAGCGATTCTCTTCAGCCAGGGCCTCAAGTTCGAGCGCGATGTGATGCTGGGCAGCCCGCTTTCGCGCGGCGAGCAGGGTCCCGCGGTGACAGGGTGAAGCGGCAAGAAAGGCCGGCGTCGACACGCGGCCGATAGTCCAGCGTCCAGGGCTGGTTGGTTTGCGCCATGCCTAAATCACGCGCTGTTGTAGTTCTCGGGATGCATCGCAGTGGCACCAGCGCCTTCGCGCGCGGCCTCAAAGCGCTGGGTGTATATCTCGGCGATGATTTCCTTGAGACTAAGCCGGATAATCCAACTGGCTATTGGGAAGATCGCACGATTGTGGCTTTGAACGAACGTCTTCTCTCAACGTTGGGTCTTCGCTGGGAAGACGTAGCTTTAATCGACGACGACTTCTGCGAAAAGCCCGCCGTCGCAATCATAAAGGATCTTGCCGTCGATCATCTCCGGCGGAACTTCGCCAGCCATCCGTTGTGGGGCTTCAAGGATCCACGCACCATTCGGCTTCTGCCCTTCTGGCGCTCGGTGCTGGAAACGATAGGGGTCGAGGACAACTACCTGGTCGCCGTTCGCAATCCGCTCAGCGTCGCCAGCTCGCTGCTCCAACGTCAATACATGGACGCGCCCACCGCTCACAAGCTGTGGCTCGCATACTCAGTTCCGAATTTGCATTTAATCAGGACGCGGCCTTTCGTCGTGGCCGACTACGATTACCTCATGGACGACGCGCGCAGCGAGCTGGATCGAATTTCGTCCGCATTAAAGCTTCCCGGTGAAGCCAATTCGAATGAGATCGAATACTTTATCAACGAATTCCTCGCCGCGGAGCTCCGTCACAGTGAATTCAGCGAGTTTGACTTCGAGACGATCCTGGGAATCAGCACGCTGACGCGCGAAGCTTATTTGTGGCTGCGACGGCTCGCTACGACCGACGCAGGATCAGAAAATCAAGAGTTTTGGTCGGCATGGGCGCGCGTCAACCTCGCGGTCCGATCGCTCATCGGCGCCAGGACTAGCTAGTCGTCGCACGTGAGCGGAAAACGGCGAGATTTGCTCTTCGTGGTAGTCGGTGCGCAGCGGACCGGCACGAACCTGCTGCGCGAGATCCTGAACACAAATGGCGACATCGCGATGCTCGGCGAAGTTTTTTCGCCCAGCACTGCGCCCGCGCACTGGGCAAACTTCCTGGCTATGCTCCCGGTGGCGGAACGCCCGATCGTATCGGCGAATCGCGCGCGGGCACTGCTCGACAAGTATATCGCGTTCGTCGACTACCGCGTTCGAAATCATTGGATCGATGGCGACAAGAGCGATGTGAGCGCGATCGGACTGGATATTAAGTACAACCAGCTTCGAAGCCTCGATCCACCTGACCGGCAATACGACGATACTCCATTTTTCATCGAATATTTGAGAGCAAGGGACGCAATTGCGATCCACATTGTGCGTCGGAATATCATTCACTGCGCAATCTCCGCGATGATCGCAGAGCAGCGAGGCGTCTGGCACGATTACGTGGGGATGTCGATTGACGGCAAATACACGATTGCTCCGGAGGAATGCCTGGTACGCGCGCGTCAGATAGTACGGGATCGCAAAGCATTTCTCCGATTCTCCACGGGCGTGCGCGTGATCGATTGCAGCTACGAAGAGCTGGTAGAGCAACTCGACGACGCGGCGGAAGGCGAACGCGTACGGGCCCCGGGGCCGCTGATGGACATTGCCAAAGGCTTCGACGTTCCATTCGATTTCCACCCTGATGTCCGGCTTCGCAAGGCGATTAATTTGCCGTATTCGAAACTAATCGCTAATCATGCCGAACTGGTCGCGGCATTGAGAAATTCAGACTTCGCCGATTTCGCGAGCACAGTTAGTTGACGCCCAGGAATCGACTATCGCGAAGTTGCCTTGTACATGCCATGCGCGGCGCGCTTGCCGACTATAGCGGGAAGACGGCGCTTGCGATTTTAGCGATCAGCTTACTATCCGCTATCTTCCTGGCGTGGTCGGCTACACTTTCTCTCCGCGGAGTTTTTGAACCGACGCCAAAAGACGTATCGAGATTTACCATCAATGTGTCCGGGTCAAGGCCCAGCACGCCAGAAGATACTCACGCTGGAGTTTCAGTTGTGCGTCTGGTCGTTGATGGACGCAGGGCACGCCCCGGCGATTTGATCCTGAGCGGCAGTTGGGAGCCCGGCTGGGATTCGGCAGATCGTCCGAAGGATCCCGAAGGGAGTGATCCGACAGCTTGGCCGCGGCGCGCAGGCTGGGCGGCGCGATTGAATCCTTCCGACACGGCCGAGCCAGCATCAGTTTCGTTCAGCGGCACAAGTGCTGCTGTTCTGTTCAACCGTGGCAATCCTTGCGAACATCTCAGTATCAGTACAGACGCCGGCAAGATTTGGGGGGATGATTGTTCGCACCTGCCAGCCGATCCTATCGTGGCGGTGGACTTGCCGACGCCGGTAATGGCATCTCACTGGCCGTTCGCCTTCTGGCTAGTCGTGAGCTTCGTCATGGTTGCTGCGGTTCGACCTGGTCTGGACAGGAGACGAACGGAGTTTTGGTTAACAGCGTATCTAAGTGCGCTGCACCTTCTCGTCTGGTCCGCTCAGTGTGTCGGATTGATATACGACAGTCTGAATCAGCTTCCGACTTTGAAATTCAATGTCCAAGGCTGGCCTGCATACTTTCCGCCGGGCTATCCGCTTTTGGTTGGTATTGGGTATCTCGTGTCAGCAGTCAACGTCGGTTCAGTCATTACCCTGATCCAACATGTAATGATGATTGCGACAATTGTGTGGTGCTTTCGACTTCTGCGGCGGTGCGTTGCCCAGCCGCTCGCATATCTGACTACCTTGGCGATGGGCGCCGCTGCTCCCACGCTCTTTCTGCCTCAAGCGATCATGTCCGAGAACGCGGCGCTGTTTGGAATGGCCGGGGCGCTCTATTTCGCGGTTTGTTATCGGGACTCCCATGTGAGGCGCCATGGGATCATTAGCGGCCTGTTGCTGGGCTGGGCTGGACTGGCCCGGATCGTGCCGTTGGCCGCCGCGGGTCCGGCGATTCTTCTCGTGATGTTGGGCGCCGAGCCGTTAATAAATGGGGTCAAACGCTTCGGCCTGATCCTCGCGATAGCCATAGGAACAGTTGCCTTGCCCACTATCTGGTTTGGATTGAGATCAGGCTCCTTCGCTCTCGCCAATTCGCTCGGACGCCATCTGTACAATCGTGTCGTCACCGATCAGTTTCTGCTTGATAAGAGCGCGCCTGCCACAGCGCGATTCCTCCGGTTGATCGAGCCAGTGAATCCGGAAGGTAAAGCCCACTGGGAGATCGCGGCGCTTCTGAAAAAGCAGGGATTGGACTACGAAGAAACCGAGGCCTTGATGAGACGGGTTTCCTGGGAGGGTATTTGCGAATCACCCTGGCAATTCATTGTTTTCTCGTTGCAGCAGTCATGGACGCAATTCTTCCATAATCCAGTTCCTCTGGTCCCATGGTGGTCAGTGCCGGATAAATACACCGCGGAACTCGAGTCGGTGCCTATTCTAGGCGTTCATGCGGGCAGTTTGTTGTGGCGAGAACGACTGGAGCAGCAGTTCGCTGCAACCTGGACCTTCCTTCCCTGGCTGGCTATAGCCGGCCTCGCCTCAATCCCGTTCCTGCGCCAGCGTATGATTTTGCTTTCATTTGCGATAATTCCGTCCGGATATATTGTTTCGAGCGCATTTGTCGAGTTTGAGTACGGACGATATACGGTGGCGATTATACCCTTTATCTACTGTCTGGTGGCCGAACCCTTTGCCGCGGCCATTTCGAAACGCACGTCGAAACATTCCGAGTTGATATTATTGCCTGACCAGAACGAGGGAGCAGACCAATCAACAGCCCAATCAACCATTTGATGATAAACGTGAATCGATTCGAGGAGGCGAAAAAGTTCTACTCGTGGCTCATGCTGCAGATTGGCTATTCGCGCTCATTTGAATATCCGCAAGGGGGCAAACGCGGCATCGGTTTTTATAACGACGCCGGTTCATTCTGGGTCCAGGAGGCCGAGGCGCCATTCCATCGCGACTCGTTTCATCGCCATCGCGTGGGACTCTGCGAGATTGCCTTCTTAGCCGAAAGTCGCGCTCAGATAGACAGCCTCGCGAGTGAGATCGCATCGCACGGCGGAACGGTTACCGATCCGCCGCGCGAGTATGACTATGCGCCCGGCTACTACTCCGTGTTTTTTACCGATCCTGACGGCCTCAAGCTCGAGTTGGTTCATCTGCCGAGCTAACAGCGATCAACGCCTCGCTGCGGCCGGATTCAACCTATGCTCATATCTTTTCATCAGGTAGGTGAGCACTCCTTGCGGGGCGTGTTCGAATACTCCGTCGAAGGGCGGCTGCGGATCGTATTCGATGCCGACCTGGATCGCCTGCGCGGCTTCGTCACCCGCCAGTCGCCGGGCTAGGCAGAGGGCCAGATCGATTCCAGCGGAAACGCCCGCGCCGGTGATGATCTTGCCCTGCTCCACCACGCGTTCCTTGACCGGCGTCGCTCCGAAACTACGCAACTGTTCGCGTGCCGACCAGTGAGTAGTTGCGTTCAGGCCTTTGAGTATTCCTGCCGCGCCGAGAATCAGGGCACCGGTGCAAACCGAGGTCGTCCACCTGGTATTGGCGTGAATCGATCGAACCCATTCGAGCATCGCGGGCTTCGCGCGCACCTGTTCTTCGCCGAATCCTCCCGGCACGAGAAGGATGTCAGTGCGAGCGATATCGCCAATCGAGAAATCGGCGTTGAGCCCCAGTGAGCCTTGCGACGTTCGCTTAATGCCCTTCGTCTCGCCGACGAATGATACGTTCGTGTCCGGAAGGTTTGACAGCACGTCGTAGGGTCCGACCGCGTCGAGCGCCGTTATGCCATCAAAAATCAGAATTGCGATATCCATTGTTTTTCTCCTGGACGTTCTGAGATTTAAGCTGCATCGGATTTATGAAATCGGTTGCGATACTCACTCGGCGCGACGTTGAGACACCGGATGAAAGCGCGCCGCATCGATTCACGCGTCCCGAACCCGCAATCCGAGGCTACTGCTTCGATTCCATCGTTGGATTCTTCGAGGCGTCTGCGCGCAGCTTCGATACGCGTCTGCTCGACGAACGCTGCGGGCGTTATTCCAGTTTCGCGCACGAACACGCGGGCGAAGTTTCGCGGACTCATCGCGATTCGTTTCGCCATTTTTGCCACACTGAGGTCCGCTCCGGGATTGTCGACGATGTACGACTGCAGCTCGCGAAGCGGTTCCCGATCGGCTGATTGCGTAGCGAGCTGAACTGAGAATTGCGACTGGCCACCGGGCCTGCGCAGAAACATTACCAGCTCGCGCGCAACTGCGAGTGCGACGCGGCGGCCGTGATCCTGCTCGACGAGGGCGAGCGCCAGATCGATACCGGCGGTGACGCCAGCCGAGGTATAGATCTTTCCGTCACGAACGAAGATCGGATCGGTCTCGACCCGAACCTTCGGATAGTTCGCAGCGAGTTGCTCACACCACCGCCAATGCGTAGTGGCGCTGCGTCCGTTGAGCAATCCAGCTTCGGCCAGGATGAATGCGCCGGTGCATACCGAGCACAAGCGGCGCACGCGCGGCGCCATTCTTGTTATCCAACGAATCAACTCACGATCGCGAACCGCCTCAGTCACGCCGCGTCCGCCTGACACGATCAGCGTATCGATTGGCTCACTCCAATCGCGTATCGAGCTTTGCGCGATAAGTGAAAGCCCCGACGATGTGACGATTGGTCCGCGGCGATTCGCGGTAAGCGCGACATGATACGGCGACTCGGTCGCTATGCTCTCGTCAACCATGAATCGGGAGGTGCGCGAGAAAACTTCGAGCGGCCCGCTGATATCGAGAATCTGGGCGTCGTCAAATCCGACCATCAGGATCTGACGAACTGCTTGCTTGCGCCGCGGAACGATCTTCATGGCCGCGATGATCGCATCGTCCGCACTTGGCGGCAACAGATACTACACCACAGATCCTGCCATCAGCGAGATAAGAACGGACGAAGGCCGCTCGCATGATGCGTCTAGCCGATTCCGCGGAGCTGTAGCCGCAGTTTGACGCAGCGAGGGTCCTTTCCTAGCTTAGGCAAACCACAACAAAGCTCACCCGACGAGGGGCCGATGAACGAGACCGACAACGTTGAGACTGTACGCCGGCTGTACCAGCTCACTAACGACGGAAATCTTCCGGCCGTCCTAAGCTTGCTGGCTGACGACGTGGAGCTGTTTTTGTACGGCTCGCAACGGGTTCCGTGGGCGGGACATTGGCGCGGCCGTCTCGGCGCGGAACGGTTTCTCATCGCAATGGGCGGTGTTGCCGAGGTCAGGGATCATCCCGATATCATCGTCGGTTCCGGGGATTCCGTTATCGCCGTTCATCGTCCAGTGGTCCGAATCCGCTCCACCGGGCGCGATGGCAGTTTCAATTGCGTCCATGTATGGACGTTGCGCAGCGGACTGGTCGTCCGGATGCGAGAATATGCCGATACCGCAGCTTGGGAAGCTGCGTTCGACGCGTCGGGCGCCTAACAATTTGTCTGGTAGATATAGATACGATCAGAATCGCAAAAGAATCGGAAAACAGCGTCTAGCCGAACATTTCCTTGAGCTTGTCGACGAAGCCCTTGGAGAGCGGATGATTGACGGCCTTGCCGTCGAGCTTGGCGAACTCCTCGAGCAGTTCGCGCTGACGGGCGGTGAGGCTGCGCGGCGTCTCGACGATCACCCGCACGAGTTGATCGCCGCGGCCATAGCCGTGGAGATCGACGATGCCCTTGCTCTTGAGGCGCAGCACTTTGCCGGATTGCGTTCCGGCTGGAACTTTCACATTGACTTTGCCGTCGAGCGTCGGCACTTCCATCTCGGTGCCAAGTGCGGCCTGCGGGAAGCTGATCGGCACTTCGATGACAACGTCGTTGTCCTGCCGCACGAAGAGCGCGTGCTCTTTGACGTGGATTACGACGTAGAGATCGCCCGGAGGTCCACCGCCGAAACCGGCCTCGCCTTCGTTGCGAAGCTTGAGCCGCGAGCCGTTGTCCACTCCCGGTGGAATCTTGACTGCGAGTGACTCGGCCTTGCGGACGCGTCCCTGCCCCTGGCACTTCGGACATGGATCGGAAATCGTCTGACCTTCGCCGCGGCATTGCGGACAGGTCGTCGAGATCGAGAAGAATCCCTGCTGGGTACGGACCTGGCCCGTGCCGCGACAGTTGGGGCATTGCTTCGCGCCGCCAGAGCCGCCCTTGGCGCGAGTGCCGTTGCACGCGTCGCAAGTAGTCAGGCGCTGGAACTTGATCGTTTTTTCGATTCCGCGCGCGGCGTCTTCGAATTCTATTTCGAGATCGTAGCGAAGATCGTCACCGCGCCGAGCGCGCGATCTTGAGCGACCGCGGCCAGTGCCGAAAAAATCACCGAAGATGTCTGAGAAGACTTCCTCGAAGCCCTGGCTGAAATCGAAGCCGCCGAAGCCGCCGGGCCCGCCTTGCGCGCCCTGGAACGCGGCATGTCCGAAGCGATCGTATTGCGCGCGCCGCTCCGCATCGGAGAGGACCTGGTAGGCCTCGTTGCATTCCTTGAAACGTTCCTCGGCTTCTTTGTTGCCGGGATTGCGATCAGGATGGAACTGTATCGCGAGACGCCGATAGGCCTTCTTGATTTCGTCTTCGCTGGCGCCGCGCGCAACGCTGAGGACGTCGTAATAGTCTCGCTTCTGAGCAGGAGGCACGGCGACTTACTTTATTCGATAACCCCAGCGGACGCTACGCGGCGGCGGGCAACTACGCCCGCCGCGCGAGTTTCGAGTCGGTGGTTACTTGACTTCTTTGAAGTCCGCGTCGACCACATCGTCTTTAGGACCTTGCGATTGCTCGCCGGGCTGCGGACCCTCCTGCTGCTGCGCGCCGCCATCGGCGGAGGCGCCGTCAGCTCCAGCCGGGCGAGTCTTGCTGTACATCGCCTCGGCCAACTTGTGCGACGCGGCGGTGAGCTTCTCGGCCGCGGCATTCATCTCGCTCGGGTCCTTGGACTCGAGCTTGGTCTTCGCTTCCGCGAGCGCATCCTCGACGCCCTTGCGCGAGGCCTCGTCGAGCTGCGCGCCGTAATCCTTGAGCGTCTTCTCAGTCGTGTAGATCAGGTTGTCGAGCTTGTTGCGCGCCTCGGCCTGCAGGCGGCGATTGTGATCTTCGGCCGCGTGCGATTCCGCCTCGCGCACCATCTTCTTGATCTCCTCCTCGCTAAGACCCGAGGAAGCGGTGATGCGAATCGACTGCTCCTTGTTAGTGCCGAGGTCCTTGGCGTGCACATTGACGATACCGTTTGCATCGATATCGAACGTGACCTCGACCTGCGGCATCCCGCGCGGAGCCGGTGGGATTCCGATCAGATCGAACTGGCCGAGTATCTTATTGTCAGCCGCCATCTCGCGCTCGCCCTGGAAGACGCGCACGGTGACTGCAGTCTGATTATCCTGCGCGGTCGAGAACACCTGGCTCTTGCGCGTCGGGATCGTGGTGTTCTTCTCGATCAGCTTCGTGAACACGCCGCCCAGCGTCTCGATACCGAGCGACAGCGGAGTCACGTCGAGCAGCAGGACGTCTTTGACTTCGCCCTTGAGCACGCCGGCCTGGATCGCCGCGCCGATCGCGACGACTTCGTCAGGGTTCACGCCCTTGTGACCTTCCTTGCCGAAGATCTTTTTGACGCGCTCCTGCACCGCCGGCATACGAGTCATGCCGCCGACGAGAACGATCTCGTTGATCTCGGTCGGCTTGAGTCCCGCGTCCCGCAGAGCGGTGATGCAAGGCGCATCGAGCCTGTCGAGCAGGTCGGCGCACAACGCTTCGAGCTTCGCGCGAGTTAACTTGATGTTGAGATGCTTGGGGCCGGCCTGATCCGCCGTGATAAACGGCAGATTGATGTCGGTCTCCATCACGGTCGAGAGCTCCGTCTTGGCTTTCTCGGCCGCTTCCTTAAGGCGCTGCAACGCCATCCGATCGTTGCGCAGATCGATACCCTGGTCCTTTTTGAATTCGTCAGCCAGGTAGTCGATGACGCGCTGGTCGAAATCCTCACCGCCGAGGAAGGTATCGCCGTTGGTCGCCTTGACCTCGAAGACGCCCTCACCGAGCTCGAGGATCGAAATATCGAAGGTGCCGCCGCCGAGATCGAAGACCGCGATCTTCTCGTCCTTCTTCTTGTCGAGGCCGTACGCGAGCGACGCAGCCGTCGGCTCGTTGATGATACGCAGAACGTTTAGCCCCGCGATCCGGCCAGCATCCTTGGTCGCCTGGCGCTGGCTGTCGTTGAAGTATGCCGGAACGGTGATGACCGCCTCGGTGACTTTCTCGCCGAGATAATCCTCGGCGGTCTGCTTCATCTTCTGAAGCACGAAAGCCGAAATCTCGGGCGGGCTATACTTCTTGCCGCGGATTTCCACCCACGCGGCGCCGTCGTCGTTCTTCACCACTTTGTAGGGCAGAACCTTGAGCGCCTTCTGCACTTCGGCGTCTTCGAACCTGCGGCCCATCAGGCGCTTGATCGCGAAGACGGTATTGGTCGGATTGGTAATTGCCTGGCGGCGCGCGATCTGGCCGACGAGCCGCTCGCCCGCTTCGGTGAATGCCACCACCGAGGGCGTGGTCCTGCTGCCTTCTGAGTTCGCGATAACGACGGGGTCGCCGCCTTCCATTACCGCAACGCAGCTATTCGTCGTGCCCAGGTCGATGCCGATTACTTTTGCCATTTTTCTTAACGGTCCTTTGATATTGAGATAATCACGATTGCTGCGATTTCAATGCTTAGCGGCTAATCTTCGCCCGGATTTCGCTCCGTACTGCCGCCGTTAGACCCCTTCCCCTTGGCAACCGAGACCCGCGCCGGACGCAGTGTCCGGTCGCCGATCTGATAGCCGCGATGGAACTCCGCCACGATCGTGTTCGGCGCGTGCGAATCGCTTTCCACGTGATCGACAGCCTCGTGCAGATTGGGGTCGAAGGACTGCCCGACCGCCGCAACCGGCGTCACGCCGTGGATTCGCAGGAAATCGAGCAACGACCGCACGACCATCTCGACCCCCTGGATAATCGTGTTGGCGTCGCTTTTTCCGCGCGCCGCTTCGAGCGCCCGCTCGAGGTTATCGACGATCGGCAGCACGTCGCGGAGCACGGCTTCCTTTTGCAGCTTGGCCGATTCCTCGCTCTGCTGGCGAAGCCGCTTGCGGCCGTTCTCGAAGTCCGCCAGAGCGCGCAGGTACTTGTCCTTGAGCTCCGTGAGCTCCTTATCCTTGGCTTCAAGCTCCGCCCTCAGCGCAGCTTCATCGCCAACTGGCCCATCGCCAGCAGGATCCTGAGCGTGCTGATGCTCATGGCCGTGGCCATGCGGATGTGCAGGGTCGTGTTCCTGATGCCCGTCTTCGTGGTCGTTGTGTTTCTTGGTCATCTTCAGAAATCGCACCGACACTCAAGATAAGCACGATTTCTGAACGCGCCACCGCGACGCCCTCGATTGGAGCGCAGCTTTAGATGCTCGAGATGGCGGGAAGGATCGTTAGTGCTCGATTACGCGGGTAAGCGCGCGGGCTGTGTACTCCACCAGCGGGATGACTCGGTCGTAGTCCATCCGCACGGGACCTACGATGGCGAGGCCGCCGAGGGTCGTCGAGCCACTGGCGTAGGACGCGGCGACAACGCTGAGCGACGTGAGACGCGGGTTGTCGTTCTCCGATCCGATCGATACGACCAGGCCGTCGCGCTCGAAGACCTTTTCCAGAAGCTCGAGCAGCGCGCTCTTGTCGTCCAGGGTGCGCAACAGATCGCGCATCCGCTGACGATCCTCGAACTCGGGTTGCTCGATGGCCTGCAATCCGCCTTCGACATAGAGCTCGGGACGGCCGACCTGGCCCGCGATTGCGCCGCCGATCGTCAGCGCTTCGTGCATGAACTGATCGTAACTCGCACGCTCGTGCTTGAGCTCGGCTTCGATCCAGGCGCGGGCCTGCTCGAGCGTGTGTCCTTCGAGCGACTCGTTCAGGTAGCGCGCCATCCGATCGAGCTCGGCCTGCTGATGATCGCGATCGGTATCGACGATCCGATTGTAAGTCGCGCCCGACTTGACGATGAACACCGCCAGCACCTGGGATTGCCGCAGGCGCACGAAGTTCACGCCCTCGAGCGTGATGGCCTCCAGCCGCGGCGCCGTGGTAAGCGCGGCCTGCCCTGTCAGCAGTGACAGGAGCCGCGGCGTATCGCGCAGAACCTCGGCCATGTCGCGCGTGCCGCTCGAATAATGAAATTCGATTTGTGCGCGATCCTCGAAACCGATTCGCGACGCTCCCGAAAGATGATCGACGTAGTAGCGAAACGCCCGGTCGGTTGGGACGCGGCCCGCCGACGTATGCGGCTGGCGCAGGTAGCCGGTGTCTTCGAGCTCCGCCGCGAGATTGCGCACCATCGCCGATCGCACTCCGAGCTGATGCCGCGCGGCGACCTGCGCCGACCCGACAGGCTCGGCGCTCGCGATAAACTCTTTGACCATCGCGAGCAGCAGGGTGTGCTGGCGTTTGGGGAGGGTGATAGATGGCGTCTCAGTGGTCATCGCGAGCGGCCCGCTGTTCGCGCGCCGTTCCAGAATTAATTGTGCTGCGCTTCAACGGATACATTCAAGTACCGTTTCATTGCAACGCCATCGCGCTGATAAACTCGAATCTATCCACATGCCTGGCAAGAGCAGGAAAATCGCGCCGCGCCGCCTTTACGTTCCGACCGTCGCGCCAACGGCTTCGTGGCTTACCAGCGATCGCTACGACCGCCGGATGTGGAGCGAGATTTTGGCCGACGCGCCGTCGATAGCCGAACTCGTCGAAGCGGGCAGCGAAGCGGTGCCGCACTTCGGCGCGCTGATGCAGGATCTGTTCGTCGGGCTCTACAAGATGAACGTCGAATGGAATCCGCACGACGGTGTGCGCCGCGCAGCCGCACTCAATCGCACGATCCTCGAACAGATGCTGCCCTCGGCGCCGTTCCAGGCGCTCAAGCACAAGACCTCGCTCGAAGAGGACAAGGCCGCGATCGCGGCGATCGTCCTCGGCCAGCAGGTGCTCGACGGTATCCGCAGCGAGAAGCTCCTCAACGAAAGCGAGCGCCGCGATCTTTGGGATCTCGATCGCCAGGAAGAAGACCTCGCTGCGCGCGCCGCCGCCGTCGAGACCGCGCAGGATTTGCTCGATCCCAAGGAAGGCGAGCCGCAGCCCGACGCCGACGCGAAAAAGAAACTCGCCGAAATGGCCGAAGCCGCCGAGCGCGCCGGTAAAGTTTCCGAAGCGCGGCTCAATCAGAAAAGCCGCTACCTCGAAAGCGATCTCAAAAATCGCGACCAGAGCGAGCTGAAGCGGATGCAGCTCAAGACCGCCGAGCTCGCCGCGGAAATCGAACGCGCCGCCGAAGATAGTCACGATTTCAGCCGCGAGTTCGGCCAGGGCGGCAGGATGAACGCGGGCGCGCGCCTCGAGCTCGGACGGCATCTCGCACGCAACAAAAAGCTCGGCGAGCTGGCGCGGATGGTCGGGCGCTTCAAGCAGGATGCGCGTGCGGTCAAGCGCCGCACGCTCGATCGCGGCGTGGCCGAGGCTTACGACATCGAACTCGGCGCCGACTTCGGCCGCCTGATTCCGTCGGAGCTGCTGGCGATGCATCATCCCGGGCTCAAGCGCGACTTCCAGCGCCGCCTGCTCGATGGGGGCATCCTTCAATATCGCCTGCGCGAGGACGAGCAACGCGGCAAGGGTCCGATGGTCGTGTGCATCGATGTCAGTTCATCAATGTCTGGTGACAAGGAGTTATGGGCGAAGGCCGTCGGCTTGACCCTGATGGATATCGCGCGGCGTGGGCGGCGGCTCTTTCGCGCGGTGCTGTTTTCCTCGGGCGATCGCGATCTCAAGGTGCTCGATCTGAATCGCGAGCGCCGCTACCAGCCCGATCTCAACAAGGTCGTCGAGATGGCCGAGTACTTTCCCGGCGGCGGCACCGATTTCGAGCGGCCAATCGACGCGGCGGTCGAGCTGCTCGCGGAAAAGAAACTCAAGCGCGGCGATATCGTGATCATCACCGACGGCGAATGCCAGGTCAGTCCCGAATGGCTCGCCCTCCTCAAGCATCGCCAGCACGAACTCGATTTCAAAATTTTCGGCGTACTCGTCGATGTTGGCTCGGCAGAAACGTCGTCGCTCGCGCAGTTCGCCGACAAGATCACCTCGGTCAAGAAGTTAAGCCAGGAGGGCACGCGCGAGATTTTTCTGAAAGTCCAGGCCGCGTGACGACCGATGGCGATCGTTTTCAAACCGCTGAATCGCTCGAACTTCCAGGCAATGCTCGCGCTCAAAGTTCATCCTCATCAGGTGACCTTCGTCGCGCCGCCGTCGAAATCGATCGCGATCTGCTACACGCGCGCGTTCGGTGACGATTTCGATCATGTCCCGCACGTGATCTTCGACGATCAGATCGCGGTCGGCTACGTGACGATCGCCTGCAACCCGTCGAGCAGCGATGACTATTGGATCGACGACATCATGATCGACGCATCGCACCAGGGCAAAGGCTACGGCCGCATCGCGATCGAGATGACGATCCGGCTGATCCTCACCTGCTACCCACAGTGCGAAACGATCCAGCTCACGTGCTTCGACGGCAACGACGTGGCAGCGCGAATCTACGAAAACCTCGGCTTCCGCAAAACCGGCCAGCGCAACGAAGACTACGATCAACCGGAGTACGCGTTGACCGCCCCCGCGCTCGATCGATTCAGATAGCTCGGCCAGCGCAAGGAGAAACGCGGTGTGTGCGAACCCGAATCTCAGTCGAAAAATCGACGTGCACGCGCATTATTTGCCGCCCGGCTATGCCGACGAAATGCGGAGCGGCGGCCTGGTTCATCCGGACGGGATGCCGGATTATCCGAAATGGAGCGTGGAGCTGGCGCTGGAAGCCTATGACAAGCTAGGAATCGAAACGGGCGTCCTGTCGATCTCATCGCCCGGCGTTCACTATGGCAACGATGCTGCGGCGCGGCGGCTTGCGCGCAAGGTCAATGAAGCGGGAGCCGAGGCGGTGACAAAGCATCCCCAGCGTTTCGGTTTGTTTGCCGCGCTGCCGATTCCGGACGTGGAGGGTTCGCTCGACGAGCTCGCATATGCGATGGATACGCTTAACGCCGACGGGATCGGGCTCAAGACCAATACTCATGGAGTCTATCTCGGCGATGCGAAGTTCGAGCCGATTTTCCAGGAACTCAATCGGCGCAAGGCCGTGGTGTTTATCCATCCGACGTCGCCGTCGTGTTGGCAGCAGTGCGCAATGGGCTATCCGGCGCCGATGATCGAGTTCCCGTTCGACACTGCTCGCGCCGTAACCAATCTGATTTTCAGCGGGACGCTGGAACGATGCCCGGACGTCACGATCATCGTCCCGCACAACGGCGGTGCCCTGCCAATCCTGGCGGGCCGGATTGCCGCAGTCGGGGGGCGCCTGCGGCTCGGTCCCGCGGGGACCAGGGACGCGATTACTTATTTGCGGCGCCTTTACTACGATACCGCGATTCAGTCGAAGCACACTTTGTCATCGCTGCTACAGCTCGCCGATGTGGGGCAAATCGTCTATGGAAGCGATTGGCCCTGGTATCCGGAAGCTGCTGGCCTTGAAACCAACAAGGAGCTTGAAGAGGGCAGCTTCTTCAGCGACCAGGATCGCGAGGCGATATGCCGCAGCAACGCGTTGCGACTTCTGCCGCGTATAAGAGGTCTCTCGGCTAAGCGGTAACCTGCTCGGGCGATCGATTTCGCTCGCGATCAGGTCAATATGTCGAGCAGCGTCGAGTCACTATTCGATTGACTATTGCTGTTGGAGTTCGAGCTGCTGTTCTGCGAGCTGCTCGGACTGGTGAACAGGCTGTCAGACGAGTTAGTCGAGCTCAGGGCGCTAAGCAGTTCGCCGCCACCACCGCCGCCGCCGCCATGATGATGGTGATGGCCGCCGATTCCGCCGGCGCTCTGCACGTCCTGCTGGAGCGTCGCAAAAGCCTGCTGCGCCGCCGGCAGGTTTCCGGACTGGAGCGCCTGCCCCAACGCC
>Ga0335073_10006801_pt1 | contig 16064 bp, 10 predicted proteins | sample Lox_Sample_22_FD_207093 | JGI IMG/M metagenome (GOLD analysis project Ga0335073, IMG submission 207093) | Soil microbial communities from Loxahatchee National Wildlife Refuge, Florida, United States - Lox_Sample_2.2 | ecosystem: Environmental > Terrestrial > Soil > Wetlands | place: USA... | reverse complement strand
ATGGGCCATCGTGCAGCAGGGCATGAAAGAGGAAAGCGCCCTCGCCCGCCGCTATCACTGGCACTCCGCTGCCGTGCGCGACTTCACCTCCGACCCGCACACCGCCATCCACGGCCGGCCGCAGGGCACAATTATGAATCTGGTCGATGGCCGCGCATCCCGCGCCCAGCAGGCACTGCTTACCATCGTTCATGAGCCCGTGGAAACCAATCTGCAGGAAGCGCGCAAACTCATCATGCCCGCGCATCACGACGTCCGCCCCGCCGACGTCGACCTGAAACGCCTCGGCGCCGTCCTCGCCGTTGCGCATGAGCAGGAACTCCGCGATTTCGCCGAGCTATTGCTACTCGAAGGCCTCGGCCCGCGCACGCTGCAATCGCTCGCTCTGATTGCGGAAGTCGTGCACGGCGCGCCCGCCCGCTTCTCTGATCCTGCGCGCTTCTCTTTCGCGCATGGCGGCAAAGACGGCCATCCCTTTCCCGTCCCGCTCAGAACTTATGACGATTCGCTCGGAGTGTTGCGTCGCTCCCTCGACGCCGCGCGGCTCGACCACTCTGAGAAGATGGAAGGCTTCCGCCGCCTCGACCGCCTCACCCGCGCCGTGGAAGACAACCGCGACCCCTTCGCCGACTTCGATGCCGCCATAGCGCACGAACGCCGCATCTCGCCCTCACTCGGCGGCCGCACCGTCTTCGATGACAAGCCCAAGCAAGCAAGAAAACCCACCAGCCGCCAACTAAGCCTCTTTTAAGCCGTTTTCGACTCCACCTGCCGGCCCTTGATCTCGTTCAGGAGCGTCTCAACCTTATCCTCGCTCTCGAGCGCCTGGAACTTATCTTCGAGCGTTTCAGGATTCATCAGTTCACCGGCCGCCGCGTTCTCAGCCGCCTTCACGCGCACCTTGCTCTGCATCCGGTTTAACGCGTTCTCCTGATCCACACCCACCACCTGCCGCGCCTTGGTTGCCCGGCCCACCACCTTCGCCCGGCGATGTTCTGCGGTAAGCATCTCGCAATGCGCGCGCGTCTCGCTCAGCTTCTGTTCCAGTTTGTGCAGAGCCTGGCGCAGGTTGTCCGCCTCGTGCTTCTGATCCTCCGCCTGCGTCGTGAATCCCTCGACGAGCTGGTTATGGCTCAGCACCCGCTCCAGAGCCGCGCGCGCCAGGTCATCCCGCCCCTTCTCGACCGCGAGTTCCGCCTTGCGCCGCCACTCCGCTGCCTGCTGCTCATGCTCCGCGCGCTTCTTCTCCAGCAGATGCTGGTCAGCAATTGCTACAGCCACCTGAGTCTTCACCTGCAAAAGCTGGTTCTCCATATCCAGCACGATCTGTTTCAGCATCTTCTCCGGATCTTCAGCCTTCTCCACCATGTCGTTCAGATTCGCTCTCAGCAACGTGCTCACTCTATCCAGCAATGACATAACGCCCTCCTGTCCCACTCAGCACGAAAATGGGTGCCCCAGGTTCGGTGCGTATTGTGCACCTAACCTGGGAAAGCACAACCATCAACACTGCCCGAACGGCCAACTCACTAACTTGCTAACGTCCGCGCTGCGGACGCTAACTCGCTAACTCGCGGCCTTGCTAAATTGCCGCTCCATCCTGCATACCTTTTCCGTTCGGCGCCGGCTTCTGCTTCATCGCCTGCACGTTGGCCATCAACTGCTTGATGTCCATACCGCTCAGCGCCTCGAACAGCGCCGGCACCTGCGCCGCAATCTTCGTCATATCGCCCGTGACCTTGTTCACACCCGCGGCGCCATCGCCGCCCGTCGACACGATCGTGATCTTGTCCACCTTCGCCAACGGCTCGGCCATCGCGCGCACCACGTCGGCCATGTTGGTCAGCAGCTTGTCGACCACCGCAGCCTGGTTCCACTCCTGGTAAGCCTCGGCCTTCACGTTCATGGCCTTCGCTTCCGCCTCGCCCTTCTGGAAGATGATGCTGGCTTCGGCTTCGCCCTGCGCGCGAATCGCCGCAGCACGTCCTTCGGCCTCGGTCTGCAGCCGCGACTTCTCCGCGTTCGCCAGGTTCTCAATCCGTTGCCGCTCGATCTCCGCGCCCTTCAAGACTGTGGCGATGAGTTCCTTCTCATGGCGCGAAATCTCAGCTTCCTGCACCTTGATCTGGCCCTCCTTCTCCACCTGCTGCACCTTCACCTGCTCGGCCATCACCTGCTGCTGCATCACGTTCGTCTGCAGCTCATACGCCTTATCGGCCTGCGCCTGTTGTCTGCGGCTCTGCTCGGAGAACTGCGCCTTCTTAATGTCCAGGTCCCGTTGCGCCTCAGCCTGCCGCGCCTGCGACGCCGTCTCCGCAATGACCCGATCCTGATCCGCCTGCGCCCTGGCCACTGCGGCCTCGCGCTGCGCATTCGCCCGCTGAATCGCCGTGTCGCGTTCGGCCTCCGCCGTGGCCACATCCGCGTCTCTTTTGATGCGCGCCACATCCGGCCGGCCCATGTTGGTGATGTATTCGTTCTTGTCCTTCACCTCTTTGATCGTGAACGAAATTACTTCGAGCCCCATCTTGCTCATATCGTCCGCGCAGGTCGAGCGCATCCGGTCGCCCACCATCTCCGGCTCTTTCACAATCTGCTCCACCGTCAGCTGGCCAATGATGCCACGCAGATGACCTTCCATCACCAGCCGGATCAATCCCTCCCGCTGCGGCGGCGCCTTAGTCAAAAACTGCTCGGCCGCCGTGAGAATCGATGCCTGATCGCTGCGCACCTTGATCTGCGCCACGGCTTCTACCGTCACCGCCACGCCCTGCTTCGTGTAGAGATCCTGCTGCGGAGCCACATCGAAGCTCATCAGCTCCAGGCTCAGCTCGCGGCAGTTCTCCACCATGGGAAAGATCACCGTCCCATGTCCTTTGATCACGCGTGGCCCGCGGAACCCGAACACAATCAGCGCCTCATTCGGTCCAGCCTTACGGTACATCCGCGCCAGCACTCCAAGAATCAGTATCAGCAGAAGTGCACACAGCCCTGAATAGAGAACTATGTCATTGTTCATTGCGTTCCCGGTCCTTTCGTCCGGGAGTGTCCGTGGTTAACCTTTGCATCCATCGTTGTGGGGGAACTCCGGTTCAGTCCCGCGACCCGGCCTTGCCGCCGTTTCGCGGAAACATCTTTGCCAGCAATCCCAGGAGAAAAATCCCCGCCAGAATCGCCACATTCGTAATCAGCATCGTCTGGTCCGTCATATACCTCCGTACAGTGAACAGTTCATAGTCGACAGTTCCCTGTTCCCTAGTCCCTTCCTAGTCCCTAGTCCCTGCCTCTTCCCATCTCCGCAGATAAGCAATCCCCTTCTCGTAGCGAACGACAAACACCTCTTCCTGCTTCTCCATAGGTGTGCCATCGTCCGACCGCGCCGGAACCGAGCACAGCGCGCCGAGCTGCTCATAGACCATCTCGCCCGTCCCGCCTGCGCGGATGGGCGCCGACACGTGCCCTACCGCGCCCACAATCTCCGTCTCGTCAGCCGTCAGCTCCCGCTCATGCGGCAGCAGCACGCGCGTCAGGAACACAAACACAATCGAGCCGCCAATCAGCCCGCAGATCGCCGCCAGCACCAGCACTACCGCGGCCACAAAGCTTCCATGCCGCGTCAACAGATACCCAGCCGCGCCAAACCAGCACAGAAACACCATCAGCGAAAATGCATTCCACCATGGCACCGTAGCGGGTATCGCCCCGCCCTGCGGCGCCGCTTTCAACCCAGCGCCGTGCGGCACATGCGGCAGATGCCCCGCATGCGGCATGTGTGGAATGTGCACATGCCCGCCAAAGTGCCCCATGCCGCCCAGTAGAGACACCGCGCTCAGCATCAACCCCACGAGAAAGCAGATCAGATAAAAAGATTCCCAGTTCATTTGTGCGCCCCCCGTCTCCGTGCCTCAGGATGATGCACTGTGTTCGCTTTTGTCTGTGATCCAATCTTCGGCCGCAAGACCTCAACCAGCCGCGGCATCAGTCCCGGCGTGTCCATAATGGCTTCAAGCAGCAGCAAACACTCCCGCGAGTGTTCATGCTGCGCCAGCGTCAGCAGCGCCTGCTTCAGCTCCGGATCGCGCCGGAACCGCTCCGCCCCCGAGACCAGCCACAGATCGAGCTTGTCCTCCATATGGCGCAGCTCGCTCTGCAGCTCCGGCGAGTAGCCTTCGGGATCATCCACCAGGTAGCCCGGATGCACTTTGAAGAGCGCCGCCAACGTCTGCCGCGTGGTGTTGGTCAAGTGCGGCCGTGCGCCCGACTCGATCTGCGACAGATAGCTCTGGCTCAGCTTTGCGCCCGTCTCCGCCGCAATCGCCCGCACCAGCTCCTGCTGGCTCATCGCCCGCTCCAGCCCGCGCAAGCTCCCCTCCACCTCGCGCAGATACCGGATTTTCTCGCCCAGCTTCATCTCGTCCGTTCCCGATCGATTCGCCGTTATGATTCAAGCCAATTGCAAATTGCAATGAAGTTATCGCAGATTGCGATAAAATGCAACAAAAATCGGCGAATGTATGCAAGCCCTTGATCACAAGCAATTTATAGAGAGGAGGTCTTCAAGCTGCGAATTGAAGACAGCGTGCACCGCGTGGACCGCATCGCCGATTTGAGCATTTTGCGAATCGGCTAAGGTCGGAAAGCACAAATCTCACCTAGCCGGAGCCCGCTAACTTGCTAACTCGCAAACGTCCGCCAAGCGGACGCTAACTTGCAAAAATCCGCAAAGCGGACGCTAACCCGCTGCTCCACTGCTCCCCGGAATCGCAATCTTCCGAATCTCCGCCGGCGGATCACCCAGCGGAGTTTCTGCCTCCGTCAGTGCGATGTTCTGGTACGTCGTGCTGCCCGTCGCCGGCTGAAAGGCCGTCGTCGCCAGATATACCGGCTCCGCCTTCGCATTCACAATCGCCACATAGAGCGGCGCTGCCGGCGCGGCCTGTCCCGCAGGCGGCGCATAGTTGATCAGGAAATATCCCGTCGCATCCGTATACGCGAAACCAAACTGCGCCTGGTAGGCCTTCGTCGCATCGACCAGATACACCGTATGCCGCACCGCAGGCTGCAGCTGCGCACCATACACGCGCCCGTGCAGCGCCCAGCCCGCCGCGGCTACGGTCGGCGCCTGCGTCGCCGCTTGCTGGCTCGCCACCGCAATGCGCGCCACACTCGCGTTGCCGGCGCTCACCGCTGCTTCCGCAGCCACGGTGCGCGGATCGTTCGCTCCATATTGCGCCTTCAGAGCCGCGGCCGTGCGTGTGAGCAACGAAACCCGCGCCTGGTGCACCAGCTTCAGGTTGGCCACCGTCGCAGCCGCCGAGCTGTCCGATGCAGCAAGCGCCGTATTGAGCGCGGAGTTCACCTGATCCGCCGAAGATGCGGCAGCGCCTATCGGATTTTGCGACGGTGTATTCATAACGGTTCGATCCTTTCGCAATTCAATCTCTTCTTCGCGTCGGGCGGCTCATTTCCTCTGCAGGGAATCGCAGATGCCGGGCACCACGCTGTTGATCAACGCCAGGTTGTTCGTAGCCGCCACCACCGATCCCTGCGGATAGATGCAGAACGTCGAGATATTCTGCGAAGTCACATTCAGCAGACCGACCGTCCACGCCGAGAGCACCACTGCATTCTGCGCCTCCTGGAACCGGTTGCTCGTCACGTTCAGTGACCCCGCCAGCAGGAACGCATCGGTAAACATCACCCGCCCCGCCGCAAACAATCCCTCGCCCGGCGCAACCTGCTGCCCGCGGCCCGACGCGTCGAGCCAGCAATGATTATTCGCAAAGATCAGGTGATCGAGCGAAATGATCATCACCGATGCAAAGCCCGTCTGCGGCACCTCGCGCAGCTCCAGCTGGCAATAGTTGTTGGTAAACAGCACCGCCCCACTCGACGACGTAAAGGTAGAGCTGGAACTGAACGCTGGATTGGAGTTCGTCGCCACGCCGTAACTCTGCGACGGCGAAGACGCGGGAATCAGCTCGATACCGGTTCCCATGTTGAGAATGCTCACGCACTTCAGCGTCGAAGTTGCCGTGCCGGGAATGTTGCCTCCGCAGCTGAAGTGATTGCCTGAAATTGCAAACGGCCCGAACCCCTGCGCAATCAGCGCCTCGCCCAGCGGCACGCGCACCACATTCTCTTCCATGCGCAGCGCCGGCAATCCAGGCTCATAGACCGCCAGCGCCTGAAATCCCGTTAAGTCCGAGGCCAGCGTCGGCGGTGTCACAATCAGAATCGAAATCGCGCCCATCGTCTCCTTCGGATTTCCCGTTTGGTCCGGCGCCGAGGCATCGGCCCAGTCGCGATTGTCAATCACCTGGTTGCGGCTGATCTCCACCGTCTCGCCGTGCAGCAGAAAGATGCCCGCAACGCCCAGTCCTGGCTGCAGCCCGAACACGGTAATCACGTTGTCGCGGATCACAAGGTCTTCGACGGTCGGCAGGGCAATCGCACCATATCCCAGAAAATTGCTCGTGTCGTTCGCAGTTGCCAGCCCCACCGTATCGGTAATCGTATTCGCCGTTATGCTCAGCTCTTCGATCGCCACCACCTCCAGCGTCTTTGTAATATCGAAGAAGCCCACCGGCCCGATACCGCACAGCCCAAAGGTCGAAATTGTGTTTCGATCAATCTTGATGTTCGCCAGGCTCCCCGCCACCACTACCGAACTTCCCTGCACCTGCGTGTAAGTCGAAGGGCTCTGCAGTGTGCTCGTCGTATCGCACGCCGTCCGCGGCGTCAGCGTCACGCCCATTGTGTAGCGCGTGAGTCCCCCATTCGCGTCGAGAATCGAGTAGCTCCCCAGCGTGATCCCATTGCGCAATCCGCCGATGATCTGGTTCTCCGCCACCAGCACATCATTCGAAGGCCCCGCAATCTGGATCCCTCCCGGATGCCGCACGCCTGCCGTCTCCAGGGTTGATCCCGCATTCTTCGCGTCCGCCAGCAGATCGCTGTAGACAGACTCCGGCACTCGCTCCCGCAGATTCGCCAACGTCTGCAGCCCCACCCAGTTGCGCACAAACTCGAGCCCCTCACCGCTCATCCACACCGCGGCAAACAGGCTGAACACGTTGGCCATCGCGATCCGGCACTCGCGCACGCGCAGCAGGCTCACGCGTTTCGCCAGGATCGCCGGCAGCGTCGAAGCCGTCAGCACAAGATTCTCAACGGTGATGTCGGTATCTCCCAGCAGATACTCCGCTACGATCACGTTGATGTCCGGTGTCTGGACGGAATTGTTAGGAGGAGTGCCAGGCGGATTGTTGGGAGGATTACTTGGCGGATTACTAGGTTGCTGTGCAATCAGCAATCCCGTCCCGTCGATCAGAACTCCCACCTCATCCGTCGCTGCCTCCACCGCAAAATCGCGCAGCTCAATATGCTGTGACGTCGCAATCGATATCACTGCACTAAATGTTGTCTCGCTGCTGCTCTCTGATGGTGCCTGCGCATTGCCTCCCGGCTTCAGCGCCGCCGATGCCACGCGTGTCTGCTCTCCGCATCCGCGGATCACCACATCCCGCAAGCCCTCAAGAAATACATTCTCGTAGTAGCGCCCCGGAAGAATGCAGATCTCGCCGCCCGCCGTGGGCAATGCATTGATCGCCGCCTGAATCGACGTGTACTGTCCTGAGCTATTCACGCCGTCGCCCACCGTCACCGTGCAGCAGCCACAGCAGCTCTCGCCGCCCGCGGGCGGCCACTGCGTACGGCAATCCGATGCCCCATTCGGCGCAAAGCTCACCACCGACAGCGGCGCATAGTGATGATGAATGCCGCGCGGCGGCGCCGCCGACAGCGGATCGATATGTCCCGTATTCGCGCGTGCCGCAAAGTTCCAGTAGTCGCCCGTGTTGAACTGCGTCGTAGCATTCGGCCCGAACAGCACCGTGATGCCGCTTTCGAGAATCAGCGTCGTCCCCGGCGGCGGCACCGGGATATCGCCCGTCGCTCCATTCGCACCCAGATCGACCCACAGGCTCGTCGAACCCGGCGTCGCGCCCACCTGATGAATCTGCCCCGCCTGATCCCATCTCCGGATGCGGGTGTGCCGGGACGCCGTCGTCTGGTTCGTACTGCTCACCGGGAAATTCCCCGGGTTCTGCAACAGATCGATCAGCGTAATCGTCTTCCCCGCAAAATCCACCGTGTCGATCAGGTGCAGCTCTCCCGGCATCCCCATCAGCTCGAGATCATCATCCAGAATCTCGATCCAGTTTCCCGGCGCGAAGCCCAGCACCTGGTCGCGCCCCAGGCTCAGCACCGTCAACTGCGCCGCATTGCTGCCGATCGAGTTCGTCACCTGCTGAATCGCGGTCACGCCCGTCTCGACCGAGGCATTATCGCGCGACCACTTGAAGGTCGCCGTTCCCGCCGCGGCAGGATACGCATTGCCCGCAGCCGCCGTGCCCGGCTCATGAATCTCCACGCGATAAAACTGGTTCTCGAGCCCGGTATACCCCGCGCCGCTGGTCAAACAGCACGGCCCCGAAGCGCCAGTGCTCTCATAACCATTTGTTAGCTGCCCCACCGAAGGTCCCGGCCACGGCGTGCTCGCGCACGTCGCGCTCGCCTGCACCGGAGCCAGCTTCACCTGCCACACCGTCTGGATGCGACCGGTCGTGTCCACATTTACCGCCGGATCGATCAAATTGGAATCTTCCAGATAGGTAACAGGCCGCATCCACACATCGAGATACGCCAGAAACGGCCCGTTCCCTTCCGGCAGCGTCGTCACCGGATAGTACGGCTGCGCCAGATAATCAATCGTCCCCGTAGGCGAAGCACCCGGCGGCTGCGGCGAACCGGAAAGCTCCGCCAGTACCGGGTCCCACACCGCCGTGCTCTGCGCGCCATGGATCTCCGCCAGCAGCCCGTCGACATACATGCGCCCCGGCCCGATGTTCACATGGTTCACGCCGCTCGCATCCGTCGTCACCGTGATTTGAAAAGCAAACGGCGTCGTCGCCGGATACACCGCGCGCCCCAGCGTATCCAGCGTCCCCGCCTGGATGCGCCGCATCAGCTCAGCGAGCCATTCGTTCCAGTCAGAATCCAGCTGCACGCGGCCCTGCTCCATCACCACGCCGCTGTAATCGTTCCACGGATTAAAAGTAAACCGGCTGGTATCGAAGCTCATCCTTGCCTCCTCGGCCTCTCAGTTCTCGTAACTAATTCCGAATTCCATCCCCACCGGCAGATACTCCTGCATCCGAATCCGCAGATCGTTCTCGCGCAGCGGCGCCAGCAGAAAATGAAAGGCGCCCATCTCGCCGCCATCTGATGCGCCACGCCGTATCGCATCGGGAGTAGAAGCCAGCAGCTTCGCGTAGCCCGGCGCCCCATACCGCAGCGAAAAGAAGATCGGCTGCACCCCGGCAAGCATCTGCTCCACGCACTGGAACTGCCGCGACGTAATCGCCCCCACCGGCAAAAAACTGAACCGCGCACACCCCGTCTGCTTGCGGTCCGCAATCAGCGGCGCAGCCCATGTATCACCTGTCGCAAGCTTGCTCCAGAAGATGCAATTCGAAATCAGCGTCAATTCCGTCGCGTGCACTTTGCCGATCACCGTGCATCCAGTCAGCGTCAGCGCACCGCCGGCACCGTTATTGCTTCCATTCACTGACGTGTACGCCACACCCGTATTCGCAGTCGCATCCAGAATCGAGTCGCACCCGCACACCGTCACAAACGCGCCTGCCTCGATCGCGCCCACAACAGACAGCTTGATCTCCACATCCAGTCCCGCCGGCTCCGCAATCAAAGCCGGCGCATTCTGAAACTGCGGTGTTCCGTCAATGCCCACTGCCCACCCCGGCACCAGCGTGCAATTCGTAATGTTGAGTTCGCCCAGCTGATTCGGGCTTCCGTCCGCCAGCAGCGCCGGCGCATGCACCAACGCCGCAGGTGAAGGTGTAGCAGGCGCGCTCGTACCGGCGATCTGCAGCCCGTTCAGGATGCACGTCGAGCCCGCGCCGCCTCTCACCACAATCTCCTCATCCACAAACACCGTCGCCAGCACATTATTCGCCGCGCGCACTTCAAGCGTTGTTCCCGCCGGCAGGTCGATCGCCAGCGCAGGATTCCCCACCGGCATTCCGCTGATCGTCACTGTCTGCGTCGGTCCAATCTCCACCGCCGCCTGCCCATTCAGAGCGAGCTGAACAATCGCGTAATCAATCGCGCCCTGCAGCGAGTTGTACCGCGCCACTGCCGCCGTATCCGGAAACGGAAACACCCACGCCTCATCCGTCACCGCGAATCCATTCGGCTGCGACGCTCGCTCATACTCGCCGCCGCCCATCGGCGCATTGAATCCGTAGTAATACGACACCCCGATATCGGCCGTCGCCGCAGACGACGCGGGCAACGCAACGCGTCCCGTTTCCGGATCGATCGCCGCTTTGTACGCATCATCCTGTGGCAGATTGATCCAGCTTCCATCCTTCGCCGCCAGATCGCACACCCGCACCTCATAGGGATTGAGCGGCTTTCCCTTCAGCCAAACCGTCACAGAGTTCTGCGGCCCGTAGTAGCGCGCGCCCACGCCCTGCTCGAGATCGGCGCAGAGCACTCGCCGCCTTAACCGGTCCGCCACATTGAAGGGCTCCGCGGCTTCCGTAATATCCGCACCCTGCGAAACCGCCTTGTGAAACAGAGGCACATCCATCCCCAGCGCATTGAACGTGTAGCACAGCGGCGCGTTTGCCGCATTCGACGCCATCGCCATCGGCGTCCCCTGTGTCACGCTGAACGCACTCATCGACCACAAAAAGATCCCGATGTTCTGAATGTTGTACCGCCCCTGCTCCCGCGCAATCGACGTGTCGATCCGTCGAACATCGACGCGATGCGACGTGCGATCGAATCCCGTATCGCTATACAATCCCGGCTGCCATCGCCGCAGATCGGGCGCGTAGTGATTCCCCAGCCGCACATGATTCATGTACTGCGTGTCACCCAGCACGCGGAAAAACTCCGCCGCACGTGCGCCCCATCCCGTCGCATCCCGCGCCAGCTGTTCCATCACCAGTACAGTGCCCTTGCGCCGCCGAAACGAAATCGTATTCGCAACTTCCGACCGCGGATTATCGACCGATGGCGCAATCCCCTTGATCGACTGATACCCGATCAAATCGCCGATATACGGAATTACCCACTGCGCGCACGTCTCGATGAACTGATCGTCGTAAAGCTGATCCAGATCGTACGCAAATACCTTCAACTGCTCTTGGATCACCATCAAGAGTGATTGCAACGGCCCGCGCGCAGCCTTCGCCGTCAGTTCGTCCAATTGCGCCTGCTCATCCGCAGACAATGGCCACGCTGCAGCCTGCAGCGTCGCAAGTTCCGTCTGTTCCGTCGGCGTCAACAGCGTCTGGGCCTGCCCAATCTGCGCATCGCGCACCCGGTACACCGCGGGCAGCAGTTGAAACAGATCGAGTCCCTGCATGCTCATCGCATCACCCCCAGCATCACGGCATTCGGGTCAGGATTCAGCACCAGGATCTCCGCCGGCTGCGGCAGCCCGCTCAAACTCGCCACCGGCCCATACGGACAAATCCGATTGCATCCTGCCGCCGGCCGCGTCACCGTCACCAGCTGCGCGCGCCAGTTCTGATACGCCAGCAAGCTCCAGTTGCTGCCCGTAATGTCTCCGGCGGCGCTCGTCAGTCCCGCCTTGATCTGCTTCACATTCACGGCCACCACACCCGGCACGCCTTGGATCAGCGCCGCAACCTCATCCGCCGTCACGCCCTGCCCGAATGTGCGATTCGCAAAGCTGTACTCCTCTTGCAGCGCCGCAATCACCGCCGTATTCACCCCGTTCACCGCGCTCTGATTCGCACCCGGCTCATACGTCAAATCGGCCTTCACGCTGAAGAGCGTCTCGAGAAACGAAAACGCATGAATCGGCACAAGCGGATTGCCGTACGCCTGCAGCGCCGCAATCAACGCCGCCAGCGTCGGATTCCCCGGTGGCAGCGCCGCGCCGCCAGCAGCGGCCACCGTCAGAAACACACCGCGACCCGGTCCGCTCGGAACCCAGATCGCGCTCGCCTTCGCAATGCCCGCAAACGTCGCCGCAAAGTTCTGATAGTCGGTGATCGAAACTGCACGTCCGAGCGTCAGAACAGAAAGCGGCGCATTCGCCTGGATGTCGTTTACCGACTGCGCATCCTGCCCGCCCGTTGCCGCCTGCGGGTTCGTCACGCCGCTCACGCCCAGCGGTCGATCCATCAGCGTGGTAATCGCGCCCGCAGCCACATTTCCCGCCGCGCCCGACCCCACGCGATAGTTCGCCTGCACATTGTTCTGTCCCGTCGGCAGCGTTGCGCCCTCTACGCCGTCGCCAAATTGCACCGTCGTCCCGCCGCCCGGCTGATTCAGCACAGAAAACACCTGCTGCGACGGCCCTTGCTCATAGAGCGTCTGCACTTCGCTCCACGCAACACCGTTAGCCGTCACTTTCAGCGTGCTCTGCCGCCCCGTCGGCGTCACCGCCTGCACGTACGTCAGCGGCGTCTGCTTCAAATTGAAACTCTGGTTCGGCGTCGCCGCCGATCCGCTGCCCATGATCTCGCTCACCGAGCTGCCCGCCGTCGCCAACCCCACATTCGCATTCACCGTCGTCGCATCGCGGTTGTAACAGTTCATCAGCGCATTCGCGAGAAACAGCTGCGTGTGTGGGTACGGCGTCGCGCTGAATCCCACCTGCGAAACCAGCGCCACCTCCGTCACCACCGGATCGCCCTTCGCCGCATCAGCCAGCGTGAGATCTTCCAGCGCCGCATCCAGCGCGCCCGTCCGCCCGCTCGCATCGGCCACGCGCAATTTGCGCCCCTTTGCATCTGCGCTCCAAGCAGGAATCGCGCCACTCTTTTCCAGCGGCAATGGCCGCGGATCGATAACCGTAACCACGTCGCCCGGCTGCAGCTTCAGATTTCCCGAATTGTCATCCGGCTTGAACACCAGCGTCTTCGCGCCCGTCTTCACCGTCAGCTTCTGCGCATTCCCGGTCAGCGCGACAGCCTGCACAGCCGCAAGATCCGGCCGCAGCCCATCGAGGTCCACTATCGTTCCATAAAGCGGACACTCTAGAGGCTGGTCTGCCACCGCAAGCTGCTCGCTCTGCGCCAGCACCGCCGTGCCCTGCAGCGCAAATGCTTGAATATCCGGGTCGTCGAAATCCGCTGAGAGCGTCGTCACCTTATTGCTCAGCGCATACTGTGCGAGCGATGTTGGATACGCCGACGTGGCCTTGTAAAGCTGCACCGTGTCCTCGATCGCAAGCGCGAACCAGCTCGCCGCCGCAACCTTCGAGTACATTGCGTCCAGATAGATTGAGCCCGCCGAAGGAATACGGAAGTTGTTCCACATCCACTGCCATGTCGCACCCGAATCATCGATCAACCCCGGCAAACTCGTCTTGTTCGTGTGCCGCGCATCCGTGAACAGATAAGGATTCGGCGCATTGTTCCCAAACAGCGCCGCCTTCTGCCGCAGCGCGAAAATCTTTGCGCTCTTCCACGTCGATGGCGGACTCGACCTCCCGTTCCCCGTCCCGTGATACAGCCGCTTGTCCCACGCAACATGCGTGATGTTGTTCTGCGTATCCGGCGTCACCTGATTGAGAATCACCACGTCCCATTGCTCATTCGGCGTGTTGCTCGGGGTCCACTCTTCGCGTTCGAGCCCGAGAATCAGCAGCGCATCGCCTGGATTCAGCTGCGTAGCCGTACCCGCGAGATACATACTCGACCCGCCCGGCGCAATCCACGGAATTGCCGACTGCACCGGCAGCGCATTCCAGTCCGGCTTGGCCAGAATGTCCGCCGCCGTCTCAAACGTCTGCGCCGTCTGTCCCTGCGCCGGCACGCTCTGCACCTGCGTTCCCTGCGGAATTGTGATCGCCGCCGTCGACGGATTCGACGGCTGCCCCACCGTCGCCTTCAATGTGAACGCGAGATTCACGAGCGCGGCCACACCCGGCGCCGGCTGATATCCAATCAGCCGCGAAAGCTCCACCATCGACCGCAGCTGCGTCGCCGTGCGCAGATAGCTTTCATTGGCGAGCCTCTCCTGGTAGAAGGTCAGAATGTCCAGCATCACCGCGGCCGCATCCAGCAGCGCGATGCTGAAGTCGTCATCGTCGCGCGTCTTCAGCGCAGCCAGCGCCGGGTACTCCGCGCTCGAGAGCCGCGCCAGCATCGACTGCTTGAACGTCGCCCACGTCCCCGTGCGATACGCGATCGACGCGAGGCCGGGTAGATTGCTCTCGCCCTGCGGCGTCTCCACCGCAACGCCGGTGCAACAACCGCACGTGCAATCCGATGTGCCGGCGCAACTCATCGGCCTCTCACTTTCCACCCTGCATCACCAGCGTCAGCCGCCCGTGATTCGGATAACCGGGATCGTTGTCCATCTGCGCAATCTGCAGCGGACCGAGCTGAATCTCGCCGCGACGCAAATACGACTTCGTCGCCACGCCCTGCGGCTGGAACGCACTCGCCGTCACGCTCTTCACGCCAGCCACCTTGCGCGCCGCCGCATAAATCGGACTCAGATACACCGTCTCGCCAAACGCGAAGCTGTCGGGATCGAAATATCCCGGCTGTCCGTCTGGCTGCAGCTGGCTTCCCAACGCCGCAAGCAACGCCTGCTTCACGTCCGATTGAAAATATTCCGGATCGACACACACCGTGAGCCGAATCTCCAGCGGCACATACTGCGGCGACTCCAGTTGCACGTCCTGCCCCGCCAGCCGATACCGATTCACAAGCCAGGTCAACGATCTCTTGAGTACCGGCGTCAGATTGCCCGCATTCTCCGGCTCCACCGCAAGGAACACCGTGTACCAGCTCCCCGTCCATCGCAGTTGTGCCACGGCCTGCTTCACCTGCGGACTGCTCTCCGTTACCGTTTCGTAGTCCGCCATGTTCACCGCGCGTTCCTGCGTTATGAACGCCTGTGGCGCACGCCGCTGAATCTGCGCATTCGTTTCCGGATCAACGCCGCCCCTCGCCGCCAGTGGATTCGTGCATCCGGCAATCCGCGGATCGCCCGCAAAATAAATCAAACTCTCCGCGCCGACATTGCCCGCGGTTCCATTGCCCACGCGATACGTCGCAGCAAACACTGTTCCGCTATCAGGAAATCTTCCGTTCATGTCGTCGCCAAACCGCAGCCGCGCCACGCCATTGGATTCGACCTCAACCACAAAGTTCGTGTCTTCGGCGCCGCTTTCCAGCAGATCCGGCAGCGGTGTCCACGCTGTTGTCATGCCGTCATACACACCTGTCAGCGTGATCGAAGGCACAGCCTCACTCGCGTCGAAATGCATCAAGTCGAATGCCGACAAACTTAAACTCGGCTGCTCCGCAAAGCTCTTCACTGCGACCAGCAGCGACCTATCATCAAACGTCGTCGCCACCGTCCCCAGCGTCAGATCATCGAACTCCTCCACCAGCGCCGGCGTCTGTACGCCCACTCCACCGGACGGCGGATTGTAGACAACGAGCAAATTGAATTCATCAGGCTCAGACTGGTCTCCCTGCGCCAGCACGCCAAAGTTCGGCGGCCATGCCAGCGGATTCACCGCCTGCACATCGAGATAATTCGCGCCATGCTGATCCGTAAGCTGCACCACGCCCGTATTCGCCAGCATCTCCGGCCCAGTCGGGAATCCATTCGGCATCGCGCCCGGCGCAAAACTCGCCGGCACCTGGATCAACTTCGAATACAGATTGATTTGCGCCTTCGCGTAGTTCATCTCCGTCGTCGTCAATGACAGATTCGTGAACGATTCGAGCACAGCTTGCACCGTACTACCCGTCGGCGCATACACAACCTTCAGATCGAAGTTCGCCGGATTCACCGCATTCGTCGCCGTCACAATCCCGAAATACTGCGGCCACGTCCATGGCTCATCCGCCGCAACCGCCAGGCTCGTCGCACCGTTCGCATCGCCCAGCGAAACATATCCGGCCGTCGTCAACTGCACAATCCCCGGCGTCACCGGTGACTCCGCAATCGCCAGCGGCACCGCCTGCGTA
>Ga0335073_10006797_pt1 | contig 16070 bp, 12 predicted proteins | sample Lox_Sample_22_FD_207093 | JGI IMG/M metagenome (GOLD analysis project Ga0335073, IMG submission 207093) | Soil microbial communities from Loxahatchee National Wildlife Refuge, Florida, United States - Lox_Sample_2.2 | ecosystem: Environmental > Terrestrial > Soil > Wetlands | place: USA... | reverse complement strand
AGTGCGACATTTACCTGGAGTGCAGGGGCGGCGGTCACCTACTACTCTCTGTGGATTGGCACAGGCGTGGGAACGCATGATGTTGCGTTGATCCCCACAACCAAATCCCTTACCGGCACGGTGAGCGGGCTTCCGACGAATGGCCAGATTCTGTATGTGCGCTTGCTCTCCTACATCAACGGCGCATGGCAGTACATTGACTACACGTATACGGCCAACGGATCTCCAGTTCTATCGACGTTGGTGTCGCCGACTCCTGGGTCGACGATGACCGGCACGAGTGCGACATTTACCTGGAGTGCAGGGGCGGCGGTCACCTACTACTCGCTTTGGGTAGGCACCCAGGGGGTGGGCTCACACGACGTCGCAGTCATCGGCACAACCAAGGCTCTTTCTGGCACGGTCGCCGGGCTTCCGACGAATGGCCAGATTCTGTATGTGCGCTTGCTCTCCTACATCAACGGCGCATGGCAGTACACCGACTACACCTACACCGCGTTCTGATCACAGCGTCGCGAGTTGTACCTTGGACCGCTCCTTCCTGGCACGAATGAGCGGTCCTCATTTTGATGTTGTAGCCTCGATGTAGATGGCGTTACCGGGTTTCGATTTTGTTGTTATGGGTGCGGGTGTTGCGGGACTTCGTGCCGCTGTGGAACTTGCCGATCATGGCCGGGTCCTGGTGGTTACCAAGGAGTCGGTCGCCGAATCCAACACGCACTATGCGCAGGGTGGAATTGCTGCTGCACTGAGCGGCGATGCGGATGTCGCCCTACATCTCGAAGACACTCTGGGCGCAGGAGACGGACTGGTATATCGGCCTGCGGCTGCCGTACTGGTTGTTGAAGGCCCTCTGCGTGTTGCCGAACTGATGGAGTGGGGGACACGGTTCGATCGGGAAAACGGCAAGCTGCTGAAGACACGTGAAGGCGCGCACTCGCTGCCACGTATTTTGCATGCAAATGGCGATGCGACGGGCGCTGAAATCAGCCGCTCGCTGGTAGCATTTGCGCGAGCCCAGAAGGGCGTTGAGTTCGCCGAGTGGACAACGGTGACGGGGCTCTTGGAGCGCGATGGTGTGGTCGTCGGCGTGGAGCTGCTCGATCACGGAGGTGCCTCGCGACGTGTGGGTGGGCGGGCCGTGCTGATTGCCGCGGGTGGGGCAGGGCAGGTGTACAGCGACACCACAAATCCCGCAATCGCAACCGGCGACGGGGTCGTACTGGCGGCAAACGCTGGTGCACCGCTTGCGGACATGGAGTTTTACCAGTTTCACCCTACGGCGTTGTCTCTCGAGGGAGCACCGCGGTTTCTGCTCAGCGAAGCGCTGCGCGGCGAAGGAGCGTTTTTGCGCAACGATCGGGGTGAGCGCTTTATGGAGAAGTATCATCCACTGCTCGAATTGGCGCCGCGTGATGTGGTGGCTCGAGCTATTGCGCGCGAAGGCATGGGGGACAAGCCGGGCGAGAACCGTCCGGTGTTTCTCGATATGCGTCATTTGAAGGGCATCGATCTGCATCGAAGGTTTCCGGGGATCAGCGCGTTTCTCGCGAATTATGGGCTCGACCTTGAGCGCGATCCGATTCCGGTGAGGCCGGCGGCACATTACATGATGGGCGGCATTCGCACTGATCTCGATGGGCGCACCACGTTGCGCGGGCTCTATGCGGCCGGAGAAGCGGCATGCACAGGTGTGCATGGCGCAAACCGGCTCGCATCGAACTCATTGCTGGAGGGGCTCGTCTTCGGAGCACGTGCTGCTAAGGCTATGCTTTCGGACGGTCTTGCATTATTCGAAAGCAGCGAGCTGGAGAATCCTGTGTCGCACGCCGGAGAAGCCGAAGAAGCTGCAGTCGAGCGAGTGATCACCCGGCTGCGCAAGGCGATGTGGGTCCATGCGGGGCTTTTACGTGAAGAGTCTAGCCTGCAAGAGGGACTGCAGACCCAGAAGGCCTGTGCGCATGAACTTAAGAATCTTGCAAAGGGAAAAAAAGCTAGTAGGAGGCTGACCGAGGCTCGTGCGCTATGCACGGTGGCTGAGGCGATATTGCATTCCGCAATAGCGCGGCGAGAGAGCCGCGGCGCGCATTATCGTAATGATTTTCCTGTGCATGATGATTGCCGCTTTCTGAGGCACTCTGTTTTCAGGAAAGAGGGAACCGGTCAGCCCTCTATTACGTTTGAAGAGTGGTAAGGCGTCAGCGTACGCCTCGCATCATCCCCATCGCTGCTGTAAAAGGAATTCCGAGCCGCGGGGCGATATCTGTGCTAGTAGACTTTCCCTGAATAGGAGGAACCACAAAGATGCAGACCCGGATCCAAGGAACCACCATGCCGGTGCTGGATGTGCAGCTTGATCCCAACGAAAGCGTGTTTTCAGAGAGCGGTGAGCTCTCGTGGATGACCGCATCGATCCAGATGACGACGCATACGCAGATGGGCGGCGGCGGCGGATTGTTCGGAGTCCTGAAGCGCGTAGCTGGCGGTGGAAGTATCTTCATGACCGAGTACCGGGCCTTTCAGTACCCCGGCGAAGTGTCGTTCGCGACCAAGGTGCCAGGCCACATTGTCCCCGTGCAAGTGGGACCGGGCCAGGAATACCTGGTGCACCGACACGGATTTCTTTGCGCGACTGACCAGGTAACGATCAGCGTGGGCTTTCAGCAGTCGCTGGGCGCGGGCATCTTTGGCGGAGACGGTTTCCTGTTGCAGAAGCTGGGTGGGATGGGGATGGCGTGGCTCGAGCTTTCGGGCGAACTGATTGTGAAGGATCTTGCGCCCGGTGAGATGCTGCGAGTGCATCCGGGACACGTTGGCGCGTTTCAATCATCTGTGTCATTCCAGATCACGACCGTGCCAGGAATCAAGAATATGATCTTTGGCGGGGACGGCATCTTTCTGGCGGTACTGATGGGTCCGGGGCGGGTGTGGCTGCAGACGCTTCCTATCTCGCGGCTTGCGCATCAGATCAGTGAGTATCTGCCAAGGGTGGAAAGCCGTCAGGTTGGGCCTGCGGCAGGCGGCGCCTTGCTTGGCGGCATCGTTGGCTCAATCCTAGGCGGAGACCAGTAAATCACCCACCGGAAGGCGGCGGTCGCTCGCCATCAAGTCGGAATCCAGGACGCGCATGCAATGACTGAACACGCAGGGAATCGCCAGAACTATCGCAATGATATTGTTTTCGTGTTTGCTCTGGTACTGACCGGTTATGTCGCATGGCTCGTTCGTGACGTGCTGCTGCTGCTCTATGTGAGCGGACTGTTTGCTGTCATTTTGCGCCCCGTAGTGCGTGCTGTGGGCAAGATGCGCATCGGACGCTGGCGACCCTTCAAGGGAATTGCTCTCTTCGTCCTCTTGCTGACCGTCGCCGGCGCACTTATCGCATTCGGAGCCCTTGCACTGCCTCCTGTGGTCAGCGACCTGCAGGAGTTTTCGAAGGAGATGCCGTCGCGTGCGCCAGTCATGCTGGAGCGGCTGAGGCATGTTCCGTTTGTGGATCACCTCAACACAGACGACATCAAGGCAAAGCTACAGGATTTCGCAAGCAGTGCCGCCACCTACCTTCTGCTGTCGATTCGGACCTGGGCAAGCAAACTGTTTAGCGTCGTGATGGGAGTTATTCTCACGATTTACTTCATCCTCGAAGGCGACACCGTGTATGCATGGTTTCTGTCCCTGGTGCCTGTCGATGCACGAGACCGGCTGGATGCAACGCTGGAGAGGGCCGAGGTGCGGATGGGCCGTTGGCTGCTCGGGCAAGGCAGTTTGATGCTGATTCTGGGCGTTTCCAGCACCATCGTCTATCTTGCGTTGGGCGTGCGCTATGCTTATGCGCTTGGAGCATTGACTGGTCTGCTAAATGTCATCCCCATTATCGGAGCCGCAGTTTGTATTGTGCTCGCCTTGCTGGTAGCGGCGATCGATTCGTGGGGGCGAGTGCTAGGGGTTGGGATCTTTTACCTGGCCTATCTACAGCTGGAGAACTCCTATCTCGTGCCCAGAATCATGCGGAGCCGGGTAGGCCTGCCGGGCATAGGAATTCTGGTTGCACTGCTATTGGGCTCCGCGCTTGCGGGTGTGGTGGGGGCCATGGTTTCAGTGCCTACGGCTGTATTGGTTGCCGAACTGGTGGACGAATATCTGGTGAAGAAGGAACCCGTGTAGGAAAGAGTGCTTCTTATCACTGGATTGCACGATACGCTGCGTCGACTGCAACTTTCATGACTCCGCAGTTCGAGAGAAAGTGAACTAGGCTGCCGGTTAGGGACTGATTTGAAATATCCCCGCTTCGGCGCCAGTTCTGGGCAGGTTCGCTTGTCGACTCCGTTGGCGTGAACGCCACATGGCGAAGCGTTGGCCCGCGATTGGGTGGCGAGGTGCGCGCCAGCTTCATCTCACCCGAACCCTGCGCGTCGAGAATCAAGGCGGTCAGCTTGCGGGCAAGTTCCACGTTGAAGCTTTCAGAGACAAAGACCATCTTGCCGCGCGTGGTGATGATGACCGGGCCTTCATCGGTGGAGAAGTCCTGCTCGACGGAGCCGTCCTCAGTTGTAGCGGTCTTTTGCGCAGCAGGATCGGGTTTGAGTCCAGAGTATTTGCGTCCAAGCTCTTTCGCGTAGAGATCAGCAAAGTCTTGGGCTGTTGCCGTGTTCTTCCAGATGGAGAGATAGAGCAGCGCAATGGACTTAGTGCTGGCCTGTTCCCGTGACGTCGCGCTGCGCAACTGGCCGGCCCAGTAGAGGCCGCCGTCCCAGGCCGGCGTCAGGTTGCGGGCGGCGTCATCGCCGCCAAAGATGCCGGTAAGGATATGCACATCGAGCTGACCCACTTGGCCGATGTCGTAAGGTCTATAGAGTTTGTCGACTAGCGGGTGAATATCCGGCAGAAGCGGGACAGGCGGAAGGAGATGCTTCTCGTAGTCGCGGGGATTAATGATCTCCCAGCTTGATGAAGGCGGGTGGTCTAGAGTACCAGTGAAAGCCGCAGCCTGTCCCTGGTCCATCCAGACATCCTGCTCGAAGCTTAGCCCCTCGCGATAGGGGAACATCATCGACTCACTCAACAGAAGGGGTGCGCGAGCAAGAATCGGCGAGTCACTGCTGGCGGCCATCTGCTGCTTGATGATGTCCACGACCTCGGGATCCTTGATGAGGCTGCGGCCGAGGGGCTTGAGCATGTTGTCCATCATCACGGCGGTCGCTTGGCCCTCGGTCACGGCTTCGCGCGCGGTATCGATCTCGTCCTTGGCCAAGTGGACAGAATCCGTGGCTGAGTCGGTCGAGATATCCGACGGTTCCTGATCACTCCACTTCTCCAGGTCGACATGCTGATCCTGCAAGGCGTGAGTCAGCTCATGCGCGAGGATCGGCTTCTGCTCATCGGCATCGACCCAGTCAAGAAGATTTACCGTCTTGGTTTTCGGGTCGTAATACGCCGCTATCTGCTCAGTGAGCAAAGTCAGCAGGAAAGGCTTGAGGTCGAAGTCGCGATCAAGCAGGCCGAATTTCTTGAGCACAATTTCGCTGCGCTGCATGCGCTTGGCGTCTTCGTCGTCGTTGAACTTCTCTTTCAGGTAGCTCTCCACAGCGGCGCGCGTGGTCATCTGCCGCTTGACCTCACTCTTGATCGGGAGTCCGGTCTCATCAGATGAGAACTTGAGCAACTGATCGACGAGGGAAAATAGCTGCTTTGCTTGGTCGGGGGTGATATGGGTTTCAGGCTTTGGTTTGGTGGCGGTGCCGGAGCCTGGATTTGCCTGAGCGGCGAGGTAAAAACAGGACGACCCAGCGGGAGCCACAGTGAGGCATAACGCCAATACCAAGAGTGTGATACGGCGAAAATGCGGGGACGTGATGGACCGACGGATCATCCGATCTCCTTCAAAGTAACCAGCTATTGGGGTGGGGCGAAGCATCTTATACCAAGGCTATAATCAGGATGCGGCACGGCGGCAGAGTTGCACAGGAAAAGTGAACGTCGGACCGCAGAAATGCTCCCCTATGACCGAGACAGCAATAGCGGCCCATGCCGTGGCGACTCCACTTGCGACCTTGCTGGCGTCCGCTGCCAAACCACCACAGATTGCAGAATATCGATGCGTACTGACCCCACGGGAGTTGGACGCGCGAGCCCAAGAAACAGCGGCACTCACCTCTGGAGTGGCCGTTCACGATCTTGGCTGGATGCGCCGGATCGCCGTGCGCGGAGAAGACCGGTTTCGGTGGCTAAACGGCATGGTGACCAACGCCGTCAAGGACCTGGCGCCGAACAGCGGGGCGTGGAACCTTGTGTTGAACGCGCAGGGGCGCATCCAGGGAGACCTGACTGCGTGGCGCGGAGAAGGCGACACGCTGGAACTGGAGATCGATAGTTGCCAGTATGACCGGCTTGTGGCTCATCTGGAGCACTTTATCATCATGGATGACGTTGAGCTGGTTCCTCTTGGGCAGGAGCACGGCGCGGCAGAGACGGCTCTGGGACTGGTCGGGCCCAGGGCCGAAGAAGTGCTGGAACGCTCGGGACTGCCGACGCTTTCGGCGCCGATGACTTCAACGCGGGTAGAGTGGAATGGGCTCGATCTACGCATTCTGCGCGGTTATGGAGCTGCTGTGCCGCACTACGAAATGTGGATCCCCGCTGCTGGCCTTACACGGCTGTGGCGGACACTGAGCACAGTGGGGGCAAGCACGGTGGGTTTCGAGATACTCGAGGCATTTCGCGTTGCCGAGGGCATTCCCACGTACGGCGTCGACATTGTCGAGCGTGACCTGCCGCAGGAGACCTCGCAGATGCGTGCGCTGCACTTCAACAAAGGTTGCTATCTGGGTCAGGAGATCGTTGAGCGGATTCGTTCGCGCGGCAATGTGCATCGTCATCTGCGTCAGCTGGAACTTGATGGGCCGCTGCCTTCCGCGGGCACTGAGGTCATACTGGAAGGTAAGCCAGCCGGCCAGATTACCAGCGCGGCGGAGTTGCCACTCCCAGGTGGAAGCCGAGTATTCGCGCTGGCCATGATGCGCTTGGAGGCGGATCTTCCAGCTGCGCAGCTTACGTATGTCGCCGGAGGGCGGACGGGCACAGTGCGGCTGCTGAATGAACCAGTTACCTTTTAGGGACGACGGGTTGGCATAATAGAACCATGAGCGATACGCCTAAATTCGAAGTGATCGATCGCCGAAAGATGAAGGCGGAAGAAGAAAAGGAACACCCACAGCCCACCGTGGCTGCATCTGCAGCCGCAGAGCCCGCGGCCGGACCGAGGCTGGTTGTGCCTGAGCCCGAGGCGGTGGCAGAGTCTCTGGTCGAGAATGCTGAAGAGGAAGAGTTGCTGCCTGAACTGCCTCCCGCGCCATCACAAGAGGAAAGCCGTCAGCAGAAATCTGCCTATGATGCCTCGGCGCAGCGGCTCGAGGATCTGGTTCGTGCGCAGAATCCAGCGATGGGTGCTCAGCCGCCGGTCGGCTTCGAGAACCTGGTGCAGCAACTCTATCTTTCCGCCATGATCCAGATGGGTGCGGGTACGCAAGAAGGACAAAGGCCACGGATCGACATCCTGGGTGCGCGGCAGACCATCGACCTAATGGGCGTTCTTGCAGACAAGACAAAGGGAAACCTGACCGAAGCAGAAGACCGCACGCTGCAGACTGTACTCTTCGAAGCTCGCATGGCCTTTTTGGAACTTACCAACATGATCACACTGCAGGGTGTTCCGGCCCCGCCGCCGCCCGGGAAGCGCTAATCCCAGCGGATGGAAGGCATTCTCACATTCATGGGAACCGGCACATCGATGGGGGTCCCCACCATCGGCTGCGACTGCACGGTATGTACGTCGGCAGATCCGCGCGATCGGCGGCTGCGGCCGTCGGTCCTGCTCCGCTGGAACGAGGCAGGCCGCGAACGCGTGGTGGTCATCGATACGGGTCCCGACTTTCGTGAGCAGTCTCTGAGGAACGGGCTCAAACGCGTGGACGCGGTCTTCTACACGCATGGGCACGCCGATCATGTCCTCGGCATGGACGACCTGCGTCCGCTGAGTTTCACTGCAGAGCGAGAGGGTGGTTCGATTCCGCTGTATGCCTCGGATGAGACTGCGAGTGTGCTCCGGCGTGTTTACGACTACACCTTCTCGCCCGCAGCCACTTATCCCACCCGGGCGCGAGTGCGTATCGAGCCTCTGCAGGACCGGACTGCGGTTCACGGTGTTGAGTTTGTTCGCATTCCTGTGACACACGGCAAGATGGAAATCTCAGCGTTTCGATTCGGGCGCACTGCCTATCTCACCGACGTCAGCGTAATACCTGAGTCGAGCTTCAAACTGCTCGAGGGGCTCGATCATGTCATCCTGACAGCGCTCCGTCATCATCCACATCCCAGTCATGCAACACTCGACCAGGCCGTTGCCTGGGCCGAACGGATTGGTGCGCGTTATTCTTGGTTCACACACATTGCCCACGAATTGAGCCACTCGGAGACGAACAAGTCACTGCCCAAGGGGATGGCGCTGGCGTTCGACGGGCAGACCTTTCCGGTAAGTCTATGAATGAGACGAGCCGGGGGCAGGCAAAGGTCTACCGCTCGCTGGCAGAGATTCCGGCGGATCTTGGCCCGGTTGTGGCCGCCATTGGAAACTTTGACGGGGTGCACAGGGGCCACCAGGAAATCCTGACGTCTGTTGTTGATGAGGCGCGCTCTCTCGGAGTCCGGGCCGTCGCCATCACATTTGATCCGCACCCTGAGAAGTTTCTGCGGCCCACCCAGGCGCCGGGCCTGTTGACGCTGATGCCCGAGAGAGTGCGACTGCTGGAGGTCACCGGCGTCGATGCGGTGATTGTGCTGCCTTTTAATGTGGCGCTGGCCGACATGCGTGCGCGGACATTCGTGAAAGAGGTCCTGGTTGACCTGCTAAACGTCCGCGCGGTGCACGAAGGCGCCAACTTCCGATTCGGACACCGTGCAGAGGCTGGGGTCGAAGAACTGAAGGGATTCGGCGCGGAGTTTGGATTTGATGTACGGATCCATCGCGCCGTCCGGGCACATGGTCTCGAGGTCTCAAGCTCGGCGGTGCGCGCACTAGTTGCCGGCGGGGACATGCGACGGGTTCGATGGATGCTTGGGCGGCCCTTCGGCGTGTGGTCGACGAAGGAGCGCGGGCGCGGTGTAGGGACAAAGCAACTGGTGCCGACGGTGAACCTGGCCGCCTATGGGGAGCTTCTGCCGGCCTTCGGCGTTTACGTCGCGCGGCTCACGATCGCCGGCCGCTGCTTTCAGGCCGTGGCCAACGTTGGAAATCGCCCCACGTTTGAGGGCGCGGGCTTTGGCGTTGAGACGCATATCCTCGACTTCGAGCCGATCGAGATCAACGAGGATACGCCGCTCCGGCTCGAATTCCTGTTGCGCCTGCGGCCAGAGATGCAGTGGCCGTCTCCTGAGGCGCTGAAGGCGCAGATCATGAAGGATGTTGTGCGAGCAAAGCGGTACTTCCGGCTGGCGGCGCGACCCGGGCAGACCCATCTTTGATGGTGGGGTTCAACGAATGTATGGACGAGATGAAGGACTGGTTTCGGTCTCGGGCTTTGCCGGAGTGGCGGCAGGAAACGCCGGCCGGTGCTTTTCTCCCGCGGGTGCAGCCTCTGCCTGGTTCTCGCTGCCGGCTTCCTGGTCGGCGAGGAACTGCTCGTCGGGCTTGCCGGCAATCGCAGCTTTCATGAAGGTCATCCAGATGGGCAGTGCCGCACGGGCACCGGTCTCTTTGTCACCTAGAGACTGCCGGCTGTCATAGCCGACCCACACGCCGCAGGTGATGGAGGGCGAGAATCCGATGAACCATGCGTCGGTGAAGTCACTGGTCGTGCCAGTTTTGCCGCCGAGCGGGTGATCGAGCTGGGCAACCGCAGCGCCGGTGCCATGCGCGGTCACGGCGCGAAAGAGCGTCATCATCGAGCGCGCCGTCTGCTCACTGATGACATCATCGATCTCCGGGCGATCCTGCCAGAGTGTAATGCCGTCGTAGTTTTCTACCTTGCGGATGAGCCGGGGCGTTACGCGGATTCCGTCGTTGGGGAACACGGAGTACGAGTCGACCTGCTGCTCCAGCGTGATTTCAGCGGCGCCGAGAGCGATCGGCAGATAGGGCGGAATGTCGGTAGTGACGCCGAAGCGGTGCGCAAGGTCGATGACCTTGTGAATGCCGACACGGGCGGCCAGCTTTACTGCGGGCACGTTGCGCGATTCGGCAAACGCCGTGGTGAGCGTCATCGGGCCCTTGAAATTGTTCTCGTAGTCATGCGGAGCGTAACCGCCAAAGTTGACCGGCGCGTCGACGATGATGTCTGAAGGCTTCATACCGTCTTCCATCGCTGCTGAGTAGACATACGGCTTGAAGCTCGAGCCGGTTTGCCGCTCTGCTTGTGTGGCGCGGTTGAACTCAGAGAGTGCGAAGTCGCGGCCTCCAACCATGGCAAGGACATCGCCCGATGTGTTGTCCATGGCGAGCAGTGCACCCTGCGCACCGGAATCCTGTTCGAGGGTGGCGCGGCGGGCTGAGCCCTCTATCGTGCTGGAAAGCTGCACATAAATGATATCGCCAGGTTTTACCAGTGCGTTGCCTTCGCGCTGCCCGGTCCACTGCCAGTCCTGCGGCAGAAGAATGAGTGGATTCTTGCCTACCCGTGCGTGAATCTGCAGCGGCAGAACTCGCGTAACAACGGCATGCACGTAGTCGCCGGGCCCACTGGCGGCAGCCCAGTCAGGATGCTTGTAGTCAGCGATCGTCTGGCCGGAGTCAAGAACGTTCTCGAGCTTGCCCTTCCAGCCATGGCGCCGTTCATAGGCTGCCAGTCCGTCAAGCACGGCGCGGTTTGCGACCTTCTGCAGGTTCAGATCGAGCGTTGTCTCAATGCGCAAGCCTGCTTCGTGCACTTCTTCTGTGCCAAATCGCTTCTCGAGTTCGCGGCGCACCTCGTCTTCAAACCAGGGCGCAACCGATTGATCTGGCTGCGTGATCTTCAGACCCAGCGGCTGCAGGCGCGCTTCTTCTGCCTGCTTGTGCGTGATCACACCGTCCGACTCCATCTCGCTAAGAACAAGGTTGCGGCGTCGCAGCGCTTTCTCGGGATAGAGGATCGGCGAATAGGCGACCGGGCCCTTGGGCAATCCGGCGAGCAGAGCTGCTTCAGTGAGCGTCAGATCTCTGGCGTGCTTTGAGAAATAGTACTCAGAAGCAGCTTCAAAGCCATACATGCCACTGCCGAGATAGATTTGGTTCCCGTAGAGCGTGAAAATCTGCTGCTTGGTAAAGCTGCGTTCAATCTGTATGGCGAGATACGCCTCCTGCAGCTTGCGCGTGACGGTGCGCTCGTCAGAGAGGAAGAGGTTGCGCGCCAGCTGCATAGTGAGCGTAGACGCGCCCTGGACCCGGCCATGGCTGCGGAGGTCGTGAATGAGGGCGCCGACGATGCGGAAGACGTTGACGCCCCAGTGCGACTCGAAGCTCTTGTCTTCGATCGAGATGACCGCCTCGCGGAGCAGGGGCCCGAACTGGTCATAGTTGATGACGATGCGGCGTTGCAGAGCAAACGACCCGATGAGATTGCCGTTGCGGTCGTAGAGGTCGGTCGTGGTCGAGGGGCGATACCGCTCAAGATCGTTAATCTGGGGCAAATTGACGGAGTAGACGAGCATGAGCCCACTCAACGATCCGGTAATAATCGCCAGCAGCACAAGAACCCCAAGGGCAACCTTTCCGGCCAGTTTGCGGCGTCGAAAGACGGGGACGGGTTCAGGGTCCAGCCGGTGAGAGCGGCCAAGGCCTCTGTTTTTTGAAGGCTGATTGGAGGTGGCAGCCAAGAGCATGAGCCTCATGGGCAGTTCTCCCACGTGACAGGGAGAAACGCCTCAGGAACGGCCTGCAAGCAGAGAACCGCTTCTCAACTTAGGCTAGCACGATATGAAGTTGCAGAACGGCGTTGGGCCTCTCTCAAGAACCACGCGGTGCACGAGTAGAAAGTGAGAGTTTTAGCTGTTTTTGGCCTTCAGCAACTCCAAGGCCTTGTTGAGCGCATCGTCGCTCTTCGGCTGGGAGGGGTTGTCTTCGAACTCATCGTCGATGTTCTGACCAACCTGCACGGTTGGGACCACCGCCGTGTCCTGAATCTTCTTGCCATCGGGACCTTCGTATTTGGCGACGGTCAGGAACAGTGCTGCGCCATCGGGTAACTCGATCGTCTTCTGCACTGAGCCCTCGCCAAAGCTGCGCTCACCCACCACGTCACCGCGCTTGGCACCTTCTATGGCGTCGGCAGCGAGTTCGGCAGCTCCATAGGTGCCGCGATTGATGAGAACCGCAAGAGGTGCACTGGTGATAAATTTGGCGGGATCGGCGGTGAAGGTCTGGGTTGGATACCGCTGTCCCTCAAGGGTAGCGAGCGTGCCCTGATTGATGAAAAAGTTGGCGAGACGAAGGCCTTCAGAGGCATCGCCTGCCGAGCAGTCGCGCAGGTCGAGCAATACCTTTTGGTTCTTGCCCACAGACTTGAGCTTGGCCGCGATTTCATCGACATGCGCCGCGCTCAGCGTACCCGGCTTGAGGTAGAGAATGGTCGAGTTGTCGTACTCCTGTTGGCTCAGTGCCGGCGCTGGAGTGATGCTGCGCGTCATGGTGATCTTGTCTGGGTCGGGCTTGCGGGGGCGTACCAGCGAAAGTGTCACCGTGGAGCCAGGCTTGCCGTCAAGCATGAGCCGTATGACTGCCAGGGACATCTCACGCGTGGACTGGCTGCCGATTGACTCAATGACATCACCGTCTGCTAGATGTTCGTGATCGGCAGGCGAACCCGGTTCGACGCTTACCACTGTGGCGTAGCCGTAGCGCTTCGAGACCGTAATGCCAATCTGGGCAACGCCCGTGCTCGGCCGGTCCTTGTAGATCTTGTACTCAGAAGGTGTGAGGTAACTGGAGTCAGAGTCAAGTGACTCAAGCAGGCCGTGCAGCGCGCCGGTGGTCACGTTGTTGATGTTCGGCGTCGTCACGTAGTCGGACTGGATCCGCTTGAGAACCTCGGCATACACGTGCATCTGGTGATACGCACCATCCTGTTCGCCACCCGCGTGTACGCCAAAGAAGCCGAACTGCCCGAGACCGAATCCCAGACCGAGCGCGGCAAAGACCGCGACGGCCAGGACGAAGACCATGCGCTGAAAGAATCGAGACACTCACACCACCACGACGGCCCCATGAGGGAAGAAGCCGCACACATTCTATAGACGCAATGATACCGCAGGGGGTGTTACAGGGCATCCTGTTTGGCGAGTCTGGCGGGGCGCTGGTAACGGCGGGGCCGGGACAGGGTAGTCGAGCCGCGGCGCAGGGACTGGAAGTGTCGAGATTGTCACGACCCCAAGGGATTCAGCGGGTTACGCCGTTTCACTGCCTGGCGCAATACTGGAAGACAGGTTATCCGCCAGTTCGTTCGCGGAGAGGCCCTTCAGTTCCGTCACGACGCGCTCCAGCTCGCTCACGATGCGGTTGCTACCCGACTTCTTGAAGATCTCCAGCAGCTTGCCAAAGTACTCGATTTGGTCCTTCCGGCCGCGCTTGAAACGCTTCCAAACCTCGGCACCGATCACCCGGTAGTCTTCGACGATGGCTCGCGCATTGTGCAGCTTGTCGGCGGCCGAGATGAGCTGGACTTCGCGGGATTCGTTCCGCAGATGCTCCAGGTAGAGAGTCTTGCGACCGGTCCATTCTCCCTTATTATCGGGATTCTCTGAAACCGAATCCGACAGCCCTTCCACCATCTTTGCCACGATCGGCCCAAAGTTAGCCTCGATATCCGCGAGCCGCGGTTCACCGCCGTGATCTTCCACGGCATCGTGCAGCAGGGCCGCAATCACCATGTCCTCTGTGACTGGGAACTGCACATGGCCTGCCTCGCTCATCACCAGTGCGGCTACACCCATCAGGTGCGCCATGTAGGGGATCGCCGTCCCTTTGCGGCGTTCGATGTGCAGCGTACGCGCATAGTCGACTGCGCGCGTGAAGCGGTCTGTCAGGTGGAGTTGTTGTGCTCTCATTGAATTGCCTCCCTGGGTTGCGGTCAACGTGAATCTGCAAGCGCGCTTCGGCCCGCTCCGGCATCAAACAACCGGCAGGCACAGCTGCTAAAGACTTGAGTAGATTGGTGGCGGGAGGCAGGATCGAACTGCCGACCTACGGGTTATGAATCCGTCGCTCTAACCATCTGAGCTACCCCGCCTGAATGGCGCACGGCCAGATGGCCGCATGACTATAGTTCAATGATACGGGCGCAGGAATCTGTGGTCAAACCATCCCGGCACCCGGCGATCCGCCTCTCTGCTCCTTCGTAACTCCTTCTGAGCCTACGTGCTGGCCGATACGCCGACTGGCTCTTTGGGCGGCCAAAAGCCCATTGCCATTCCCGCTGACGAAGGCCGCCGTCCTAGTACACTTTTCAGCATGCAGACACTGCGAGTGGCCGGGGTGATTCCGGCGCGGCTGGCCTCTACCCGCCTCAGCCGCAAAGTGCTCCGCGAGATTGCCGGCCGGCCCATGGTGGAGTGGGTGTGGCGCGCGGCTGCAGCTAGCGGCCTCATGGATCCAGTGCTCGTGGCCACCGATTCAGATGAAGTGGCAGTTGCCTGCCAGAGCCGCAGCATTCCGGTCGTCATGACGTCTCCCGCCTGCGCCAGCGGATCGGATCGGGTGAGGGAAGTGGCGCGGCAGGTCGATGCAGATATCTACGTCAACATCCAGGGCGATGAGCCGATGCTGACAGGCACCTTTTTCGAGCCCCTGCTCGCGTTGTTTGAGCGGTCTGAGGTCGAGGTGGGCACGCTGGCCGTGCCGTGCCCGCCCGGCGAGTTCACCAACCCAAATGCGGTGAAAGTGGTCACGGCGCTCGACGGCCGCGCGCTCTACTTTTCACGGGCCACGATTCCCTTCGATCGCGATGCCACCGGCTTCACGGACTACCGCAAACACCTTGGAATCTATGCCTATCGCAAGGCAGCGCTCGAACGGTTTGCGGCGTTGCCACCCTCGCCACTCGAAAAGCTAGAAAAGCTGGAGCAGTTACGCCTGCTCGAAAACGGCATCGGCATCTATGTGGCCGAAGCGCCGGAAGATACGATTGGAGTGGACACGGAAGAAGATCTGCATAGGGCCGAAGTGGCGCTGCGGAGCCGGTCTGCCTGATCGCGGTTCGCCTTTGAAAAAATCTGAATTGCACGCAAGATTCGGAGTGTAGCTTCTCTCGACCTGGGCGAATCTGGATGCGTGAACAACTTAGCACAATTCGCAATAGCCATGTCCCTAGCACCTCGCATTAACGTAGAAACCGCCTGGCAACAGGTACTGCGGCGAGATCCCACCGCGGAGTTTTTCTATGCCGTAGATACGACCGGCGTCTTCTGCAGGCCGGGTTGCAAAAGCCGCCCACCGCGCCGCGAGAACGTTCGCTTCTTTGCAACGGTTGATGCCGCACAGGCCGCGGGCTTTCGCCCCTGCAAGCGTTGCAGACCGACTGTAGATGGATCTGCAGACAAGGTGCGTGCAGGGATCGAAACGGCCCGGCGGCATCTCGAGAGGAACTTCGATCGCCGGGTGCCGCTCGAGGAACTGGGCCGGATCGCGGGCCTGAGCCCCTTCACCGTTCAGCGGGCATTCAAGCAGGCGATGGGAGCGAGCCCATTACAGTACCAGCGCTCTCTGCGCGCAGGCCGGTTGCGCGGCGCGCTCAAGCAGGGAACCCGCGTGACCGATGCGATCTACGAAGCGGGCTTTGGTTCGTCGAGCCGGGCCTACGAGGGCCAGCAACTTGGCATGTCGCCGGCGCGCTTTGCCCAGGGCGGCAAGGGCGAACACATCCGCTGGGCCACCGCGCGGTCTCCCTTCGGATGGATCGTGGTGGGTGCGACCGAGCGCGGACTTTGCTGGCTCGCTCTCGCGCAGACCGCTGCTGAAGCCGAGGCAAGCCTGCGCGCGGAGTTTCCCGCGGCGAAACTGCGCCGCGACGCTTCGCTGGCCGTCTGGGCCGACCGGGCTATCGCAAATG
>Ga0335073_10006796_pt1 | contig 16071 bp, 12 predicted proteins | sample Lox_Sample_22_FD_207093 | JGI IMG/M metagenome (GOLD analysis project Ga0335073, IMG submission 207093) | Soil microbial communities from Loxahatchee National Wildlife Refuge, Florida, United States - Lox_Sample_2.2 | ecosystem: Environmental > Terrestrial > Soil > Wetlands | place: USA... | reverse complement strand
TATTGGTTCCCCCGGTCCGCCGCCGAGTGGATCGAACTCATCGGGCACGCCGAGTTGTACGGCGGCTTGTGGCGCACCTGGAAGGAACTGGCGGCCGGCTTGGGAAGCCTTTCGGGGCATTTCAAGGGACGGGCTCCGGTGATCAGCTTTGGCGCGGGCGATGGCGCCCGCGACCGCCTGCTGATGGATGCGCTCAAGAAGTCCGGCACGGAGTGCTGCTATTTTCCCGTGGATGCCAGCCAGACGATGCTCGAAATGGCCTGCGCCGGCGCCGAGGACGCGGATATCGAAACCGTCGGCATCAAGGCGGATATTTCAAGCCCGGTACACCTGGTCTATGCCGCCGATGCGGCTGAGCCGCCGCGAATTTTCATTCTCAGCGGAAATACCATGGGATCGTTCGATCCGCTGGCGGAAATTCGCTACGTGGCGCAATGCATGAAACCGGAAGACCGGCTCATTGTAGACGGCGAAATTCACGACCCGCACCAGTCGATGGCGCGCCGCGATAATCCGGCCGCGCGCAAATTCATCTCCACGCTTTTGGCCAATGTGGGGATCTCCGGGGATGACGGCGAGATTCGGCTCAGTCTGAAACGCGACGACCGGCATGAAGGATTGCACCTGGTGACACGGTCTTTCGGCGCCGGGCGCGACTTATCGGCCACTGTGGCCGGCCAGGAGATCCCGTTACAGCGCGGGGAACGGATGGGAATGAATTTCCAATACACCTATGCGCCGGAATCGTTTCGCTGGCTGCTTAGCGAACACGGCGGCCTGAAAATTCTCTCCGAACATCAGAGTCCCGACGGCCGTTTCCTGACCGCCGTCTGCCGGAAGTAATCCGGCGCGGGACGGGGCAGCCAAAACCACCGCTGCGACGCCAGGGAAAACAGAAGTCAAAAATTCCACAGATGACGCGGTGGTAGTGGAGCACGCCAAAATGGCTTGAGGGCGGCGAAAAATCGTTTGCGATGCTCTAGAACGTGAAGCGGGTGTCGATTTCGATGCGGCGGTTATTGGCCGTCCCGCCCCCGCCGCCAGCGAATCCCCCACCGCCGAATCCGGTGTTGACGGTGGTCGCTTCCAGGAATTGCGGCGAAGTAATGACACCCTGGTAACCGCCCGGGTTGAAGTGATTCAGGACGTTGATGAGATTCAGCCCGACTACCAGGTTAAAGCGGTGGTCCGTGCCGCCGCCAAACCCCCCGCGCCCTCCGCCTGCGCTCATCGCCATGGCCCCGCCGCCCCGTCCGCCATAACCGCCCCGGCCGCCCCCTCCGCCGGTTGGCGTTGCCCTGGCGCCGACTACGCGGCCAATGCCGAATGCGTGATAGACGCGGAAATTGACCGAGACCAGGCCGGCCATTGTGAGATAGTCGCGCGGCACTAAATTCGCCGGGTTAGCAGGATTGTAATTGGTCGTGAAATTCCCGGCCGGAGAACAAACAATGTCACCCATGGTTCCGTAGAATCCCGCCGGGCACGATCCGGGCGGGGCAAATGCAGCGCGGGCGTTCTCGAGGGTGTCGCCATACATGTCGACGCCTGAGAGAACATCGTACGGCATGCCGGAGCGGATGGTGATGAAAGGCGAGATCCAAATACCCGCCGGCGCCTGGATGGAGCCAAAGATCTGGAGGTTATTCCGCCGGTCGAGAGTGGAACGGCCATAGTCCAGCATGAAGTCGTACGGATCGGTCGGCGTGCTGGGCAAGTCGTTTGCGTATGTCAATTGATAATTCGCGTAGAGAGAGACTCGCCTGCTAAAGCGCGTATTGATGGTCGCCATCACAATATGCTGGCGCAGGATTCCGCCGGATTCGTATTCGAATATGTTGCCCGCGTCGTAGCCGTAAGGGAAAATGCCATTGGTCGGTCCGAGGGGTAGCAGCGGGTTAAAGCTGCCTGGAAGCGGAGCATTGATTGGCACGGTTTGCAGATAATGCTCCGCGCGGGTATTGGTGTAAGTTAAGGATGCCGTCGTGTTGCGCGGTAACTGGCGCTCCACGCCGATGGCACTTTGAATGCTATAGTCCGCGCGCAGCTTGGGATCGACCTCATAAATCGTGTTCTGGCCGGGGCTGAGCGTGGAAGCGGGCGGAATGTCCGAAAGGTAAAAATCGGGATTGTAGACGGTGTACTCCAACTGCGTACGGCCGTTGTTGAGCGCAGCCTGCTCATACGGCGAGAGGGAGACGCGATCGTAAAAAATGCCGGAGCCGCCGCGGATCACGGTTTTCTGAGGTCCGCTCTTATTGGTACCGGGCGCCCACGCAAACCCGATTCGCGGACACCAGTCGCTATAGTTGCGATCGAGGCTTTGGACCTCGTACCGCAGACCGGCGCTGATGGTCAGATTGGGACGAGCTTTCCAATCGTCTTGCAGGAACGGAGCCGCGTCGTAACGAGTCAGGCTGATATAGGGGATACCGGTCTGGATGGTGTATCGCGAGGGGCCGCCGCCGAGCGTCTGAATCTCGGCGGCGTCGAATCCCGCCTGCTGCAGCATGAGATTGCGCTGGTATTGTTGAATGGACGTGAGCAGCACGGTCTCGGGGGCGCCGCCGGAACCGGTCACGATATTGTTTGCGCTGTCAAGCACGGGCTCTTCGCCGCCGAGGAAGATAAACTGCCCGTTGAATCCCTGGGGATTATTACTCTGATCGCTGTCCCTGCGTCCCCGAACACCGAATCGCAGGGTGTGGGCGCCATGCGTGAGGCTGGTGTAATTCTGCAGCTCGAAGTGATGGGAGCGGTCGAATGTGTTGCCGATTCCGTTGCCGCCCGTGATGAAAGAGTTCGCCACGTTGATTTCGGGGGACTCGTTGCCAACCGAGTGCGTCCAGTTCCGGTAATACTGGAAGCGCGTCTCGTTTTCGGCGTGCGGACTCAACACCGCGGTCTCGGTGACCATAAGGTTCTGCGCATCGCCGGTGATGTCATATGCCTGCGAGGAGGAGTAATCAGTTGAGTCCGGCAGGTGGTAACCGCCGAGTCCTGCGTTGTTCAGGTAAGACATCCGTTCTTCCATGCGCACCGTGAGCGTGTTGTTGGTGTTGATCTGATAATCGAGCCGCGGCGAGATGGTGCGGTTCATCTGCGGAGTTACGATCGCGGTGTTTACGGGCTGCTCCTGAAACGTAGCGGGATTGAAGAAGACCGCGTTGGTGATGGCGTTGTTGGTGATATCCCGTTCGTTGTAGTCGACAAAGAAGGAAGCCTTCTTGCTGATGGGTCCGTTGAGATTGCCGCCATACTGGCGGTTGTTGTAGTCCGGCTTGTTGGATGCGAAGGGATTGCGCGAATCGAAAACGGCATTGCTCTCGTTGAAGAAGGCCATGCCATGGATGGCGCCGGTTCCCGGCTTGGTGAGAATTTCGATGCGTCCGAATCCCAAGCGGTCATATTCGGCGGAAAACGGATTCTGGTTAATGCGGACTTCGCGGATGGTTTCTTTCGGAGGCAATTGACCGCCACTGAAGCCATCGATGTAAAGCTGGCCTCCACTAGGACCGGCGCCGGGACCGGCGAGCGCCTGCAAGGCGTTCGAGAGATCGTCCGGATCGTCGGGCAGGGATTCCAGGTCCTGGCCTTGCAAGACCAGCGCGGTCTGGTTATTCTCGGGCTGCACGCTCACGGTGGTGGTGTTCTCGGCGTTGACGGTGACCTGCTGGGCTTCCACCTGGATGGTGAGCTGTATGGGAAGAGTCGCGGTGCTGCCGGCGGTTACGTTGACCGCGCTGGTGTAAGGCTGGAATCCAGGCAGATTCACCTTCGCGGTGTAGTGACCGGGGGCAAGGCCGGTGAACGAGTAGCTGCCGTCCGCCTGCGACTGTGCGGTCTTCGTGGCGCCATTGCCGGTCAAGGTCACGTTTACAGCGGGGACGACTGCGCCGGATTCATCCTCCAATGTGCCTTTCACCGTTCCCGTGCCTGGTTGGCCAAAGGCCACCCCAAGCAACCCCACTGCCAAAAAAGAAAAAACCACCCTCTGAATGTGAGTCATAGTACTCAGTAACTTCAACTCTTCCTGATTTCGAGCAGCGCTCCCTCGCGGTCGCGGCTCAGTATTTTGATGGACTGGCTTCTCGCGTCGCGGCTCGTTGCCGAACACGTTTTCTACCGCAACTTACACTCAAAAAAAGGATGCTCCGCGAGCAGCCAATGGTTACTATACGATCTTTACCTGAGTGAGTTTGGCTACAGTTAGAAGGACGCTCGTCGACGCAAATCGCCTGGGTGCCTGACCGCGTGAATCTTCGTAATAGCCGTCGCGAGGCAAGCCCTTCGCCAAGGCAATGCTTCGAGAGGCGAGGAAATGGATCGTGCGGTTGCGGTACTAGTGGTGGCGGCCAAAACTCCGGGGGGCGCTTCGTGGCGACGGGTGGTAGCTCCTCGGGGCTGGTGTGGACCGCGGCGAGCCGTGGCCGAAAGCCTTGGGACTGTGATCCGCATTGGGCTCTCTCGCCGACGGCGAGGCGTACTGAGAACTGCGATAACTGCCGCTCTTAGAGGCGTACTGCGAATTTCGAAATCCGCCGCTCTTGGCATAACTGCTGGAGGAATAGCGGTTCTGAGTGATCGTCCCCTGCGTTCCGTACTTAGGGCTGTTACTGGATCCTTCCTGGCCGTAGTAAGTTTGGCCTCGCGTCGAATAAGTGCGGTAGTTTTCCCATTCGTAGCGGTCGAAAGGCCGGTAATCGTGGTTGAAGAGCAGATCGCGGAGGAGCGCATACTGGCCGTAGAAAACCCAGAAATCGCGGCCATCGCGGTGATCCCAGTAACCGTACTGGTTCGAGCCTTGCGACACTGGCGCGACGTACGCGAAGCCCGCCGGCTGAGGCACACGCTCAGCCTCGAAATCGTACTTGCCTGCGGGTTTATGTTCGATGGCCATGCCCAGATCGTTGTGCATCGCATCGTAGGTGGGCTGGGGGACGTCGATCCACTGCTCGTCGCTGGTAACATCGCCGGATTTGGCCGCGGCGCTGTCTAAATGGGTTCGGACGGTGCGGATTTCCTGCTGGTATTCGCCGTGATGGTCCTTCATATCCACCAGAAGCTTGTCCCAGGAAGTGTAAAGTTGTGCGCTGAGCGTCTTCAGCTCGGCAGTCTCTTTGGGCAGTTCCGCGGCGGAGTTTTCGAGAGTGTCTTCAAAGGCGAGGAGCGTTCCGGCATCGCTGCCGGTCAAAGTCGCGGTGGCAGCTTTCTGGCGGAGAGCTGCGGTGGACTGCCATTCGGAATCGATCCGGGAGACGATGGCGCGATCGGCGGAGAGCCGCGATTCCAGGTCCGATTTCTTGTCGGGCCAATCGGCTTCGGCGCGCTGGATATCGGCGGTGAGCGGTCCGAAGTCGAAGCTGTGGATGGCCTGGTAATCGCGCTCCATCACGGGAATTTGTTGCGGCAGGTGCGCGGCGGCGTCCGTCCAATGTGCCGCTTCCTTTTGGATGGCGGTGGCGTCGGCGAGAGCTTGCGTGCGGTTCTTCTTTTCGTCGGAAAGCAGCTTTTCCACCGGTTCGCGGTCGGAGCGGCGATTGTGTTTTTCCAGCCGGGTGAGCTGGTCGTTATCGTTCGCGGCGGAGCGAACTTCGCCCGATGCCTGACCCATGCGATCGGAGTACTGTTTGCCGAAAGGGATGGCGTTGAAAAGATCGGGTGCGGCGTGGACCTGGTCGTCCACGGCGTTGCGGATTGCGCCGAACTGCGATTGGGCCGTGGTCAGGGCGGCCCGCTCGCTATCGATCTGGGTGCGCACGCCGGCGGGCAGATGATCGAGGGCATTTGCCGCGACGATAACGATCGCGACTACCAGCACGACGGCGGCGAGACGTAATTGAGGTTTGGTCATAGAAGCGCTGCTCAGTGGTGCGCCGGCTGATAGCCGGCGGCAGGCAAGCTTGGATTGCCTGCTCCACCCAACTTAGCGTGGACGATAAATCGTGACATCGGACGGGGCGATCCCCGCGTAGAGAGTTACGGCGAAGGGTTCGCCCTCGGCTTTGCGAATGCCGATCAGGCCTTTGCCCGCCTGTTCGGCGAACTCCCAATAATAAAAGCTGGCAGGCGCGGCCTGGTCGCTGCGGCTGGAGCGCACTTCGCGGCTCAGACGGTAGAGCCACACCTTGTTGTCGAACTCGAACGAATCGGCGGTGTTTTGACGCTCGTCCATCTCGGCGAGATCTTCTTCGGCAAGGCCGAGATCTTCGAGCGAGGGCTTACGCGAGTCGGAGCGAAGGTGAACTTCCACCTCATCGTCCCCCCCCACGCGCAACGCGGCGCGGCGCTCCAGGTAAGGACCGCTGACTTCGAACCAGCGGCGCGTCCCGCCGTCGAATTGCGTCATCCGGTCGGCCGTGAAATCGAGGTCGGTGTAGTTGTCACCGGCGCCGGAGATGGAGATGGCATCTCCGGCGCGCGCATCGGTGACTTTGAGATTGGCGAGATCCGCGGCCGGCGCGGCCGGCGCCGGCTGTTTCTTAAAAAGTTGCATCAGGACAACCCCCAGAAGCAGTCCCAGCACCACGAGGGTGACGAAGGTGGCCATGCTCTACGCACTCGTTTTTCCCATGGGCGCGCCCGCACCCAGTTCTTTGGGGAGGGCGGGACCCAGCTTGGTTTTCTGCCGCTCGGCTTTGAGCGCGGCCAATTCGGAATCCACACCATGGGTGCCGAGCTGTGCGAACTGCTTCTCGAGATCGTCGTCTTTACCGGCCGATGCCAGTTGATCGAAGGCCTGCGCGGTGGCCTCTTCCTTGGAGACGGATTCTTCGAAACGGTTGAGCTGGGCGAAGGCGTTGTCGGCGTTGCCGGCCCCGGCCATGGCTTCGGAAACCTTGCGCTGCGCCATGGCGGCGTTCTTGCGCGCCACCAGCGTGGTAGCGGTCCGCTCCCCTTCGTCGATCTTGCGCTTGAGTTCGGCCACCTGGGTTTTCAGCTTCTCGCTCGTCTGCTGCGCCGCGGTCACCGCCTGCTGCATGGAATTGGCCTGCTGGTCGCACTCCGCTTTCTTGGCCAGAGCCTTGCGCGCGAGATCTTCGTTGCCGGCGTCGAGGGCGACGTTGGCGCGATCTTTCCACTCCTGCGACTGGCGCACGTACTTCTGATATTCCGCGTCGAGGCGATTGTAATTGCTCATGGCCATGGCCGAGGCGTTGACCACTTTGTTCAGCTCCGTGCGCATGTCCGTGATGGTCTGGCGAACCGTGGTTTCGAACGTCGCATCTTCGAGCGCGTCCACTCCAGCATTGGCCTCGCCGCGAGCCACGCGGCCCATGCGGCCGAAAATGTCATGTAAGAATGCCATATCTGTCTCTCCTTTTATTATGCGAGGCTGCCGAGCAGACGCCGCGCGCTCAGCACATCCACCAGCAGAAAATGAACGCACGATAGGATGTCGTCTTCGTCCTCCGCACCCATGTCCTGCAGCTTGCAAAAGTTATTCAGGCTGATTCCCACCTTACCGGCAGCCTCGTACAACTGAAAGTGCGAGGTGGAGATGCCGTTGTCGGCGGCGAGCATCTTCGCCATGATGTCGGGGGTGACGGCGGAACGGGGAACGACCGTGCACGGGAGCGAGAGAAACAAAATATCGCCGGCGAGAACGGCCTGCACCACGACGCCACTGGTGGTTTCGCGGATTTTCAGCGTATCGGACGCCGTCTCGGAGACGTCATAGCCGCGCTCCGCGAGCAGCGCGTGAATCTGGCTTAAATGCGGACTGAGAGTCGCTGTCATAGGTTAAATATTTGCTCCTGATACATCTACGATGGTACGAGCCGGACGGTTCCGGCGTCAGCTTTCGATCCATTGCAATATGCAATCAGCATATTGCAATCAGCAAATTTTGTCAAGAGGCAAGGCTGGCGGTGCCGCGGTACCTGTTTCATTTCGATCTGCGATGGCTGCGGCGTGTGCTGGCGAACGCCGGGTTTCGGGGGGCCGAGGTGTCGCGCCACGAACTCGAATACAACCCTTTCGGCTGGATTCAGAGCGCGCTGAACGCTATTCTGAAGAGTCCGAACGTGCTTTATGATGCCCTCACCGGCCAGCCTTGCCGCGCCGGGGCTATGGCCCATGCTCTTGAGCATCGTGTTTGCCGTGACAATGTTCCCCGCGCCATTCGTCCTGACCGTGCTCGCGACTTTGATGCGGCGCGGCGGCACCCTGATCGTTTCCTCGCGGCCGGTGGGGCGTTGACGCCGGCATGCGAAGCCTATCGTCCCCGGTCTTCCGGTGCGCATTGCCAGGCATGCTGCTCGCGGCGGTTTGCCTGCTGCCTTTCCTGAACAAAGCGTTCACCATCGACGACCCTTATTTCCTGCACGAGGCGCGGCAGACCCTGGTGACGCCGCGCACGCCCACGTCGGCCGCCATCTGTTGGGAAAACGTCCCTCACAAACGGACGCTGCGAGCGATCGGACCGAACGGGCCGCTCATGGGCTATGTGCTTCTGCCGGTGGTCTTGACTGGCGAGCGCGAATGGACCGGGCATCTGCTGATTCTGGCGATCCTGATGGGTGCGGTGATGACCACGTCCGCTCTGGCTTTGCGCTGCGGCGCCGATAGCCGCGCGGCCACGCTGGCCGGGCTCGTTTTCGCGTCCACGCCGGTAGTCCTGGGAATGGCGGGAACGGTAATGCCCGACATTCCCGCTACCGCGCTGGCGGTTCTCGGCATGGAGCGGCTGCTGGCCTGGAAAAAGCAACGAAAACTCCGCCAGGCGCTGGTGGCGGGTGCCGCTTTGGGAATGGCCCCCTTCGGCCGCATGCACACGATTTTCCTGTTGCCGATCGCGGCGTTTCTGCTGGCCGATGGCCTTTTCTGGCCTCCCGCCGGAGGCAAACTTCGCCTGCTGGGATCGTCCCGCTGGCTACCGCTGTGGCTGGCGGCTTTCTGCTTTGTCTTCCTCACCTGGCTCACTCTCGATCCCTCGTCTTCCGCCATCCTGGTAGCCGCTCCCAATGCCGATCAGGTAGGTGCCGGCAACATCTGGCAGAATCTGCCGAACTTTGGCGCGGATTGGATGCTGGTTACGGCGTTCGGGTTTGCCTGGTTGGCGCTGGACGGGGCGTTCGGTATTTGGACGCTCGTGACCGTCGCCGGGGCTGGAGCATTCGCCCGTTTTGCGCTGGACGTTCCCCGTGCGACCTTTTTCGCATTCGCGCTTGCGGGCGCGATGGCGTTGGCGTTGGTCATGGTTGAAGCCTGGCGAAGCGGAAACCGGATCTGGCTCGCCCTGGCGCTGTGGCTATTGATTCCGGCTCCAATTTTGCCGTACACGCACTTCCCCCCGAAATATTTCGCGGCTTGCGCCCCGGCCGCGGCAATCCTGCTGGGGTGGAAAATCTCCAGGCTGCCAATCCCGCGGAGGGTGATGGCATCCGGTCTCACGATTGTTGCGAGCGCGGCACTCGGAGTGGCCATCGTGAAGGCAGACGCCGATTTTGCCGGTTCGGCGCGCCAGGTGGTCGCCGAGGAAATAACTCCGCACATCCGGGCGGGCGGGCAGGCGTGGTATTCCGGCCAGTGGGCCCTGAAGTGGTACGCGGAGAAAGCCGGGGCCAACTGTCTGACCAACGATCCGCCCTATCCGTCCAAGGGCGACCTTCTGATCGCGGATAAGGTGGATGGGAGCGCGCGCTTTATCGCTTCCACGGGGATGTTTAAGGGGCGTTTGGTTCGCGTGATCTCGCCCGGCGCCCCGGGCGGCCGCGTCTACAATTGGGATGCGGGAGCCGGATTCTTCAGCAACCACGCCGGCTACTGGCCTTGGAGGTGGTCCAGCGCGCCCTTGAATACTTATTACGTGTGGGTGCTGGAATGACGCTTCCACACGATAATCCCTCGGGAAAAGAGGGCGGGATAGAGGCTATGTCTTTCGCCGCGCAGCTTACCCCTTGGCGGGCGGCAGAAATCGTTTGATGAAATTGGTGTCCAGCCGGCCGGCGCGAAAGTCCTCGTCCCCCATAATCTTCAAATGCAGCGGAATCGAGGTATAGATCCCTTCTACGATGAATGTTTCGAGCGCCCGCCGCATTCGGTCGATCGCCTCGCCGCGATCGCTGCCGTACGCGATCAGCTTCGCCACCAGGGAATCGTAATAAGGCGGAATTACGCAATCGGTATACGCCCAGGTATCCACCCTCACGCCGATTCCCCCGGGCAGATGAAACCCCGTGATGCGTCCCGGCGACGGCACGAACGTCTCCGGATTTTCGGCGTTGATACGGCATTCGATGGCGTGGCCGCGCATCTCGATCTTTGACGGCAAAATGTCCGCCAGACGATCCCCCTCGGCGATGCGGATCTGGCTCTTCACAATGTCGATGCCGGTCACAAACTCCGTCACCGGATGTTCCACTTGGACGCGCGCATTTACCTCGATGAAATACAGTTTGCCCGCTTCGTCCATGAGGAATTCCACCGTGCCGGCGTTGGTATAACCCGCCGTCGATAGGGCCCGGCACAGGCCCGCGGAGATCTCGGCGCGCAATTCGGCCGTCATAGCCGGCGAGGGCGATTCCTCCAGCAGTTTCTGATGGCGGCGCTGGATGCTGCATTCGCGCTCGCCCAGAATTTCCACCTGCCCATGCTCGTCGGCAAGCACCTGGAACTCGATGTGGCGGGGCGCTCCGATGTATTTTTCCAGATACACGTCACCTGAGCTGAATGCCGCCGCCGCCTCACTCTGCGCCTGCGCGAAGAGCGGCGCCAGATCCTCCGCCTTGTTCACCACCCGCATTCCGCGACCGCCGCCGCCCGCCGATGCTTTCAGGATTACGGGATAGCCGATCTCGTCCGCCAGTTCGAGCGCTTCCTCCGGCGATTTCAGCACGCCCGCCGACCCCGGCAGCACCGGTACTCCCAGTTCGCGCATGAATGCCCGGGCTCGCTCCTTGATCCCCATCATCTGGATGACATTCGGCTTGGGACCGATGAATTTAATGCCGGATGCCTCGCACACTTCCGCGAAAGAGGCGTTCTCGCTGAGGAAACCGTATCCCGGGTGGATGGCGTCTACGTCGGTGATTTCAGCGGCGCTGATGATCGAAGGAATATCCAGGTAGCTGCGCGCGCTCTTCGCCGGTCCGATGCAGATCGCCTGGTCGGCGAACCGGACATGGGAGCTGTAACGGTCCGGTTCGGAATAAACCGCGACCGTCTGAATCCCCAGTTCTTTGCAAGCATTGATGACGCGGACCGCGATTTCGCCCCGGTTGGCGATGAGGATCTTCTTAAACCGTACGGATGGCAAACAGCGCCTCCCCGTACTCCACCGGTTGCCCGTTCATGACGAGCTTGCTTTCCACAATGCCCGAGGTCTCCGATTCGATTTCGTTCATGAGCTTCATGGATTCGATAATGCACAGCACTTTGCCTGGCTGAACCCGTTCGCCCACCCGGACGAACGGCGCCGCGCCGGGAGAGGCCGATTCATAAAATGTGCCCACAATCGGGGACTTCACTAGAACCAGGTTCGGGTCCGCAGGTTTCTCCTTGGGCGCTTCATGCGTGGGCGCCGAACCGGCAGCGGCCGCGGGTGTAGCCGGGGCCGGCGCCACCGGAGCGCTGTATCCGGGAGCAGCCACTACGATCTCCGGAGGCGCGGCAAACGAGGCCCGCCGGATGCGGACCCGGTTCTCGCCGCGCTGCACTTCGAGTTCGGCGATTCCCGTTTCCGCCGTCAGGTTGATGAGTTCTCGGATTTCGTCTACAGTCACAATCGAATAGCTTAGCAGACGGCGAGCTTTTGAAATGGCCGGTAAAACGGCTTACAGGCCTTACCACTCGTCCCGCCAGCATGCGATCGGAACCGCGTCCGCCCGGGTGCACTCACTTCTTCGTCAGCCCCATATCCTTCTTGAGGCGGCTTACAATAACGGTGGCGATGCGATCCAATTCCTTCGATGTCGAGTCCTTCGGGAGGTCGTACACCGACCAGAGAACCTGGCGCGACTTGGTTCCCACCAGGAACACCATCCCCCGGCTCCTTCCCAAAGAGGAATTCTCGGCGGGATTTTCGACTTTGTTCGCCGGTTCGAAAATCGAACCCTTCGGGGCCTCGTCTTTATCTGCTTTATCGCCCCCTTTCGCCGGTTCCGGCGGAGGCGCCAGCAGCGTATCCAGCTTGTTTTGCAGCGCCGAGTCGACATGGTCGGTCAGCACGGCGTCGGCCATCTTCGGGTCGGTGACAATCACGAAGATGTGTTCGCCGGTGAGAATATTGGCCAGGTACTGCTCGAGCCCGTGGGCCATCGGCAGAACATACACGTTGTGGACACTATCGAGCCCGGGAGCGCTCGCCACCGCCGCCCAGCACGCCAAAAGAAGCAGGAACAATTTAATCGATTTCATTGCCTGTTCCATTATGACGCTCCGGGCAGCCAAAAAGTCTGCCGCCGAATCGCATGTATAAAGGCCAATCGATTACTGTCATCATCCCCTGTCTGAACGAAGAAGCGGGAATCGAGCAGGTGCTGCGCGCCATGCCCGACTACGTGGACGAGATCATCGTAGTGGACAACGGTTCGACCGATCGCACGGCGGAGGTCGCCGCTTCCCTCGGCGCGAAAGTGATCCGCGAGGCGCTGCGCGGTTATGGACGGGCCTACCGGCGCGGGTTTTCCAGTGCCACGAGCGACCTCATCATCACGCTCGATGGCGACCACAGCTATCCGGTGGACGGGATTTCCTATCTGCTGGAGGCGTTTCTGCACCTTCACGTGGATTTCCTGAACGCCTCGCGGTTTCCAGTACGCGATTCGAGCGCCATGAGCTTCAAACATAAGGTTGGCAACCTGGTGCTTTCGATCGCGATGTCCATTTTGTTTTTCCGCTGGGTGCGCGATTCGCAGTCGGGCATGTGGGTACTGCGGCGGTCGATTTTAGAGGACATGAAGCTCGAGGCGGATGGCATGGCATTCTCGGAAGAAATCAAAATCGAAGCTTTGCGCCATCCGAAAATTCGCTTTGGCGAAATTGCGATCCTCTATTCCACCCGCTTGGGCGAGAAGAAACTGAATCCCTGGCGCGACGGGGTCCAGAATCTGTTATTCCTCGCGCGGAAACGGTTCTTCCGGTGATGCGCGCCGAAAAGCATACGTTGGTTGGGGTGGTTGGTGAGCCCAGCCTGGCTGCAGCCGGCTTTCAGCCAGCCGGCAAAAGCGGCCGCCGGCAATCGCGGACCTCACTATGATTAGCGCCATTGTTCCGGTGTGGAATGGACGCGAACTGCTTTTGCGCCTGCTCGATTCGCTGGACGCACAGACCGAGCACGCGGGTGAATTGCTGGTGATGGATAACGGCTCGACCGATGGCGCTCCCGACATAGCGTGCGCGCGCGGCGCGCGCGTGATCGCCATGGGCCGCAACGCAGGCTTCGCCGCGGCGGTCAATCGCGGAATCGAGGAAAGCCGCGGCGATTGGCTGGTGGTGCTCAATTCCGATGTCGTATTGGCGGCCGATTATCTCGCCAGGCTATTGTCCGCCGCCAAAGCGGGCGGTGCGTGGTTCGCTACCGGCAAAATTCTGGTGGCGGGATCGGAGGATCGCATCGATGCCACTTTCGATGCCATGTGCCGCGGCGGAACTTCGTGGCGGGTGGGCAGCGGCCGCACGGATGGATCGGCATTTTCGGCCGCGCGGCAGATCTGGTCCCCGCCGTTTACCGCCGTGCTGCTTCGCCGCGAAATTTTCCGCCGCATCGGAGGATTGGAAACCCGCTTCGAATCGTATCTCGAAGACGTAGACTTCGGCCTTCGCTGCGCGGCCCGGGAACTTCCCGGGGTCTACGTTCCGGCGGCCCGCGCCTGGCACCAGGGGAGCGCCGCGCTCGGGCCCTGGCATTCCGATACCGTGCGCAGGATATCCCGCAATCAACTCCTGCTGGTGGCGAGACACTACCCGGCCACCTTGCTTCGCCGCTGGTTCTGGGCCGTGGCCACGGCGCAGATCCTGTGGGGTGGATTGGCACTGCGGCGCGGGACTCTACTCCCCTGGCTTCGCGGCGTTTTCCAGGGACTGCGGCAATTCCGGATAGCCCGGCGAGAGTGTGCGCAATTCGATCCCCAGGCGCTGAAAACTTTCCTCGGGGATAACGAACGTTTGATTCGTGACATTCAGACTTCCACGGGTTTCGACTGGTATTGGAAGCTGTATTTTCTTCTCACCGGTGGTGGGGCAAAGTGACACAGCCGGAAATTGGAATCGTAATCGTCACCTACAATTCGCGTGCCGAGATCGGACCCTGTCTGGATGCGGCGCTGGCAACCGGCGCTGAAGTGCTGGTGGTGGACAATGCCTCCTCCGATGACACTGCCAATGAGGTTCGCCGGCGCGGTGTCCGATTGTTGACCAACTCCACCAACCGCGGATTTGCGGCAGCGGTTAATCAAGGATTTACCAACCTTGAGACGCCTTTCGTGCTGTTGTTGAATCCGGATGCGCAGGTGACGGAGGGTCTGGCTGCGCTCCGGGAGGCCTGCTGCCTGCCGGATGCCGCCGGTGCTGGCGGCAGGTTAATCGGTGCCGGGGGCCATCTTCAGGTGGGATTCATGGTCCGGCAATTACCCACGGTGCCCGCTCTGATTTTGGAAGTTCTCTTGCTAAACCGGATCTGGCCGAATAATCCGGTCAACCGGTGCTATCGCGGATTGCAATTGAATTACAATATGCGAATTCCCGTGCAACAGCCGGCGGGAGCGTTCCTGATGGTGCGTCGCACAGTATGGCAGGAACTGGGGGGATTCGACGAGAGCTTTTTCCCTCTTTGGTTCGAAGATGTGGACTTCTGCCGGCGTGCGGCTGATCGCGGCTATCGTTTCTATTACGTTCCGGAGGCTCTTGCACACCACCTTGGAGGGCACTCTATCGCACAGCTCTCAGTAGAGAATCGGCGCGTTTATTGGTATGGTAGCCTATTGAGATATTCCGCCAAACACTTCCGCCCAATGGCTTTTCGGGCGCTGTGCGCGGCCGTCGTTGCGGGCTCTCTTTTGCGGAGTGTGGGGGAAGCGGTCCTAAGCGGGAATTTCAGGCCCCTGCCGGCATATGGGAAAGTCGTGCGGCATGCCAGCCGTTGCCTTTTATTCGGCTGGGAGGACGGAGCGGTAACTTCGTCCGCGAATTAATTCAGGGTAAGTAAGGAAATGAAGTACCAACAGCTCGGCCTCTCGGATTCTTGTTCATGGCGCAAAACGACTTCGTCTCCGTTACAGTAGTCACCTATAACAGCGGCCGCTTCATCAAGCGCTGTCTAGAATCGGTACTCCAGCAGAAGTACCGGTTGAAGGAGGTCATTGTCGTCGACAATGCCTCCACCGATGGCACCATCGATATCCTGGAACAGTTCGAGGACCGATGCAGCGTCTACTACAACGAGGAGAATATCGGATTCGCGGCGGCGCAAAACCAGGCCATTAGTCTTTCGAACGGCGATTGGGTGCTGACCCTGAACCCCGACGTCCTGCTCCTGCCCAACTTCATTCAGGCGCTCGTGGATGCCGGCCATTTGGATTCGCGCATCGGCACGGTATGCGGCAAGCTTCTCACCATGACGTCGCATTTCGAAATCCCCGAAAAGCCCGTCGTCGATTCCACCGGTATCTACTTCAACCCCATGCTCCGTCACCTGGACCGCGGCAGCCAGGAAGTGGACAATGGCCACTACCTGCACTACGAATATGTATTCGGAGCCACGGCCGCGGCGGCGCTCTACCGGCGCTCCATGATCGAAGACATCTCGCTCGACGGCGAGTTCTTCGATTCCGATTTCTTCGTCTATCGCGAGGATGCTGACGTGGCCTGGCGCGCCCAGCTCATGGGTTGGAAATGCCTGTACGTGCCCTATGCCCGCGGGTATCACGTGCGCAAAGTTCTGCCCGGCAACCGGCGCGCTCTGCCGCCCGAAATCAACATGCATTCGGTGAAGAACCGCTTCCTGATGCGCATCAAGAATATCTCGCCCAATTTGTACTGGCGCAACTGGTTTTCCATCACCACTCGCGATCTCATCGTGGTGATGTGCTGCCTGATGTGGGAGCACACCTCCCTCAAGGCGTTCTGGTT
>Ga0335073_10006795_pt1 | contig 16072 bp, 13 predicted proteins | sample Lox_Sample_22_FD_207093 | JGI IMG/M metagenome (GOLD analysis project Ga0335073, IMG submission 207093) | Soil microbial communities from Loxahatchee National Wildlife Refuge, Florida, United States - Lox_Sample_2.2 | ecosystem: Environmental > Terrestrial > Soil > Wetlands | place: USA... | reverse complement strand
GGGGAGCAGCAGAACCGCGAGCGGCTCCGGGGTCTCGTTCACTCCTCTGGCCCGGCGGCGGCCGGCACGTCACCCGACCCGTTGGTGTCTCCCGCGCTCAGCGGGCTCAGCTCCGAAAGGGTCGCGCCTTGGATCTCCGCAGCCGTGACGTTCTCCGGGTGGTGACAAGCCGCGGCATGCCCATCGGCGTACCGCATGAGCGGCGGCTCGACCGCCCGGCACACATCGGTCGCGTGCGGGCACCGCGGATGGAAGCGGCACCCCATTGGCGGATCGATCGCGCTCGGTGGCTCACCCTCGAGTGGGGTCCGGGCGCGCCGGCGGTTCAGCTCGGGATCGGGGATCGGGATCGCCCCGAGCAGCGCGCTCGTGTACGGGTGGATCGGCTTGGCGTACAGGTCCTCGGCCGGCGCCAGCTCCATGACCTTGCCGAGGTACATGACCGCGATCGAGTCCGATATGTGGCGCACGACGCTCAGATCGTGGGCGACGAACAGGTAGGTGAGCCCGAGGTCGTCCTGGAGGTCGTCGAGCAGGTTCACGATCTGCGCCTGGATCGAGACGTCGAGGGCGGAAACGGGCTCGTCGAGCACGATCAGGCGCGGGTTCAGCGCGAGGGCACGGGCGATGCCAACGCGCTGGCGCTGGCCGCCTGAGAACTCGTGCGGGAAGCGGTTGACGTGCTCGGGGGAGAGCCCGACGCGCGCAAGGAGATCGCGCACCCGCTTCGGGATCTCGTCCTTGGGCGTGCCGTGCAGCGCCATCGGCGTGCCGATGATCTGACCGACTCGTTTACGCGGATTCAGCGACGCATACGGGTCCTGGAAGACGATCTGGATCTCGCTGCGCAGCGGTCGCATCTCGCGCGTGCTGGCGTGGGTGATGTCCCGGCCCTCGAACTTGATCGAGCCGTCGGTCGGATCCAGCAGCCGCACGAGGCAGCGCGCGAGCGTCGTCTTGCCGCACCCGGACTCGCCGACCAGTCCGAGGGTCTGGCCGGTCCGGAGCCGCAGCGTGACGTCGTCTACCGCGTGGACGCGCGCGACCTCGTGGCGGAACACGACCCCCGACCGAACCGGGAAGTAGAGCTTGAGGTGATCGACCGAGAGGAGCGTGTCGTTCGACCCGCCGTTCGCGGTCGCGTCGGTGACGCTCGAATCGCCCGCGGTCATGCCGGCCCCGCCCCCGCTCGCCCCCGGGTCGCTCGTGCTCACGCCGGCGTCTCCTGCGGCCGTGCCAGTCCGATCTGGCCCTCCCCGACCTCCCGGCGCGTCCGTTTCTCTTCGGTGGACAGCCAGCAGCGATCGAGGTGACCCGGTGCCTCCCCGATATGCGCTTCGAGCGGCGGAACCTCCTGGCATCGGTCGAACTCGTGCGGGCAGCGCGGCCGGAAGTGGCAGCCCTTCGGCGGGTCGAGTAGGGACGGCGGCGCACCGGGAATCGACGGTAGGCGCCGCGGCCGCTCGCGATCGAGGCGCGTGATCGACCCGAGCAGCCCCCACGTGTATGGGTGCTGCGGGTCGTAGAAGATCTCGTCGACGGTTCCCTGCTCGACGATCCGGCCGGAGTACATGACGACGATCCGATCGGCGATGTCGGCCACCACTCCGAGGTCGTGGGTCACGATGATGACGGCGGTGTCGGTGGAATCGCGGAGCTGCTTGATGCGCTCGAGGATCTGCGCCTGGATCGTCACGTCGAGCGCGGTCGTCGGCTCGTCGGCGATCAGGATGCTCGGGTTGCACGACAGCGCCATCGCGATCATCACGCGCTGACGCATTCCGCCCGAGAGCTCATGCGGGTAGGAGTCGACGCGCTCACGCGCGCGGGGGATCCCGACCTCGTCGAGCAGCGTAATCGTCCGGTCGCGCGCGACGGCCTTGGAGACGTTCTCGTGCGCGCGGATCTGCTCGATGATCTGGTCGCCGATCTTGTAGACCGGATCGAGCGAGGTCATCGGGTCCTGGAAGATCATCGCGATGTCGTTGCCGCGGATTCGCTCCAGCTGCTCCTCCGTTGCGGTCAGCAGGTCCGTGCTGCCGAACACCGCGGAGCCACCGAACCGAGCGTTGACGCCACGCGTGAGGCCCATCAGCGTCATCACGGTCACGGACTTGCCCGACCCCGACTCACCCACGATCGCGAGGATCTCCCTCGGCGCGAGCGTGTACGAGACGCCGTCGACGGCGTGGACGACTCCGTCCTCGGTCGCGAACGAGACGGCCAGGTCCTTGACCGAAAGCAGTGGCCGGGTACTGCTCACGCCAGCCGGATCCTCGGGTCGAGCCACGCATACATGATGTCGACGATCGTGTTGAACAGCACGACGAAGAATGCGATGAAGATCGTGAGGGCCATCACCGGTGGCACGTCGAGCGACTGGATCGAGTTCGCCGCGTACTGGCCGACGCCGCCGAGGTTGAAGACCGACTCGGTGACGATTGCGCCGCCGCCGATGATCGCCCCGAAGTCAAGGCCCCACAGTGAGATCACGGGGATCAGGGAATTGCGCAGCACGTGCCTGAGCAGCACACGCCGCTGTCCAAGGCCCTTGGCGCGCGCCGTGCGCACGAAGTCCTCATTGATCGTGTCGAGGATGCTCGATCTCACGAGGCGCGAGTACACCCCGATGAACAGGATCGACAGCGCCGCCCACGGCAGAATCAGATGCCAGGCCCACTGGACCGGGTTCGACGTGAGCGACGTGTAGCCGCCGTTGGGGAATATCCCCGCCTTGAAACCTAAGTAGTAGCTCAGGAGCGCTCCGACCCAAAACACCGGCATCGAGATCCCCGTGAGCGCGAGCACGGTCAGGAAGCGGTCGGAGATCTTGCCGGCTTTCAACGCCGAATACATGCCGAGGCAGATCGCGAAGAACATCCATATCAGCGCCGCACCCACCGCCAGCGAGATCGTGGGCCAGATGTCGTGCCTGATCTCGGTGTCGACGTTGGTCTGCGTCGAGTACGAGATCAGAGTGCCATCGAAGATCTTCTGCATCGTCTTCTCGTACTGGACGTAGAGCGGCTTGTCGAATCCCCACTCGCGCCGGATCGTCGCGATCGTGGCGGGGGTGGCGCTATGTCCGGCCAGCCTGAACGCAGGGTCGCCGTTCGGAATCACGTTGAAGATCGCGAAAGTGATCACCGAAATCGCGAATAGCACCGCGATCATCCCGATCACCCGCCTGATGATGAACCGGAGCACTTAGAGCGTCTAGTTGTCGGAGATCCGGACCTTCGCGCGCGGGTCGAGCGCGTCGCGTACGCCCTCGCCGAAGATGTTCAGCGCGAGCACGGTCAGCACGAGCATGAGCCCCGGCACGATCGTGAGGTGGGGAGCGGTGGTAATCCGGTCGATGCCCTCGCTGATCATCTCGCCCCAAGACGGTGTCGGCGGCTGAACCCCGGCCCCAAGGAACGACAGATATGCCTCGAGCAGGATCGCATTCGCGATCGCGAGCGGGAAGAAGACCACGATCGTCGACGCCAGGTTCGGCAGGATCTCGGTGAACATGATCCGGATCGACCCCATGCCCTGGGCGCGTGCGGCTTCAATGAACTCCTTCTCGCGCATCGAGAGGACCTGCCCGCGCAGCGGACGCGCCATGTACACGACGTATACGAACCCGATGATCAGGATCGGAATCGCGATCGACCCGCTCTGAAGCGTGACCGGCCCGATCTTCAAGCCGCCGATCGACAGGGCAGTTCCGAGGGCGACGCCGAGGATCACGACCGGGAACGCCCACATGATGTCCATGATCCGCGAGAGGATGGTGTCGGTTATGCCGCGCATGTAGCCGGCAAACAGCGCCACGACCACAGCCAGGACCGTGGTGATGATCGCCGCGGCGATACCGATCTCGAGCGAGGTGCGCGCGCCGTAGAGGAGTCGCACCATGACGTCGCGGCCGTTGTCGTCGGCCCCCAGGAAGAACTTGCCGCCGGCGGCGAACCACTGCGGGCCTACGGGTACGCCCGACAGCGACACCACGTAGACCTGCTTATTGCCCTCATGGAGAATCTCGGTCAGGTGGTTGGCCGACGTCGTCGTGTGGGCGACGTCGTTGGCCCAGATCGGCGCGGCCACGGCCAGCGCGACGAGCAGCAGGAACAGCACCCCGAACGCGAGCGCGACCTTGTTGCGCCGCAGTCGACGTCCGGCCAGCCGCCAGGGACCAACTCCGACCGCGTGCTCGCGCTCGGCGACGGCCTCAAACCCCGTCCCGCCTTCGACGGACGAGAGCTCGGAAGCCGGCTCAATGGCCATAGCGCGCGATTATAAGGTCGTTAAGGGGTTGTATTTGGGCCGTCCGGGAGAGCGCCGAAGCGCCCTCCCGTTTGACCATTGTTTACCTACTTCAGGCAGAGCAGAGCCCAGTCGACGCGGTGCACCAGGTTCGGGTAGCCCGAGCACTGCGCGACGTTCATCCTGCTCGAATAGAACGCGGTGTCCTCCTCGTTGCCGTAGGGCACGATGTAGGCGTGTGCCGGGCTGTTGACGTACGCGTCGAGCGCCGCCCACTGGGACGCGACGGCCGGGGGCTGTTGAGCGTCGAGCGCGTTCACCTGCGAGTCGATGTGTGGATCGCTGATGAACCCGTTGTTGAACGACGGGATCGACTTCGCCGCCGCGGTCGTCAACAGGTTGCCCATGAAGTCCCCCGGATGGGGGAAGTCCTGGAACCAGTCGTCGAATCCGATCTGAGCCTTGCTCTTCGGATCTCCAATCGTCGAGAAGTAGACCGTCTGATTGAGCGACTTGATCGACGCCTTGAACCCGATCTGGTTGAGCACCGACGCCAGGTAAGCGCCGATCGCCGGACGCGGATCCTTGGTATTCGTCCACACCGTGACCGGGCTCCCGGACAGACCGGCCGACTTCACGAGCTGTGTCGCCTTGGCCACGTTCGGCTGCCCATTCGGACGCCACGGGCACGGTGTAATGGCCTTATAGCCGACCATCCCGGGAGGCAGCAGGTTGCACGTGGGGTGCAGTCGTCCGCCGAAGATCCGTTGGAGCGCGGTTGGGTCGATCGCGTAGTTCACGGCTTGGCGCGCCGCCAGTTTGTTGAATGGCGGCACCGTGTTGTTGAGGAAGAAGTAGTACGTGTTCGGGTAGCCCGGACCGATCAGGAACCGGTCCTTGTACTGCGACTCCACCTGTGGGAGCAGGTCGCCCACCGGATCCTCGGTCATGTAGTCGTACGTGCCGTTGATCACGTTCTCCGTCATCGTGTTGACGTTGGTCGAGACCATGCCGTCGATCTGGTCGAGGTAGCCCTTCGCGATCGTCGGGATGTCGAACTTCGGGTTCTTCGTGAGGATGAACTCGCCGTTCGTCGGGGACGGGTTGACGACCTTGAGCGTGTACGGACCATCGCCCGGGAACGGGTTGCCAGTCATGTTCTTGAACACTGCCTTGCTCGCCGGGCCGACTCCGGCCTCGCCGATCGCGAACGCGTAGAGCACGCGCGTGTCCGGCGCAACCAGGTTGATCGTGAGCTTGCCGGTCGAATCGTCGGCGATCATGCCCTTCAGCGGTGCGTTCTGCTTCTTGGCAGCCGCGTACGCGGTTGCCCCAACGATGTCGTCGTAGAACGACGAGAACGGGCCTCCCAGGAACAGGTTCCGCTTGACCATGTTGACGACATCGCTGGCCTTTACGGGCTCGCCGTCGGAGTAGTGCAGGTTCGGCCGCATCTGGAAGACGTACGTCTTCCCGCCGTTGGTCGGCACCGGAATGCTCTCGGCCATCGCCGGGATCAGCGCGGTGCTGGCCTGACCGGTGCCGTTCTTGAAGGCCAGTAGGCCCGAGTAGACGAGATGCAGCGCCGAGTCGGCCTGAACCGTCTGGTACTCCTGCGGGTCATAAGAGTCGGGCCCCACGGTCCCGATCTTGATTGTGCCGCCCTCTTTCGGGGCGCCTCCCGATGCGCTCGAGCTCGACGTCGAGCTCGACCCAGGCGCAGCGGCCGACGATGACGAGTTCGACGAACCGCCGCACGCCGCCAACGCGAGAGCCGCGGCCACGGCCACTACGGCCGCAACCGGTCCTCTGTACTTCCTCATGCAGTCCTCCTCCTAGAGGTTGTCGGGCGCAAATCTAACCGGCCCGGGGGCGCCGATGGAAGTCCCCGGCCGTCCCTAATGAACTGGAAACACGGATCGGGCTCAGCGATCCGGGCGCTGGAGCCACGCCAGCCAAGCCAGCCCGCGCCCCTCGACGCTGTCGATGTCGACCCCGGTGAGCTCGGATATCCGGGCGATCCGGTCGCGCAGCGTGTTGCGGTGGACGGGGAGCCCGGCGGCCACGCGGCCCTTCTCGAAGTTGTTATTGATTAAGGCGTTCAGGGTGCGGACAAGCTCGGGGTGATCGCCATCGAGCGGGCTGTAGACGCGAGCGCGGATCTGGCTCGCGAGGCGCGGCGAGCGGCTGAGCAGCAGCTCGCCCAAGAACTCGGCGGCTTCGACCTCGCCGGTCCGCCCGCGTGCGGTCGCGATCTGAATCACGTCCCGGAGCTCGTCGAGCGCCGGTCCGCGCTCGCCGCCGATCGCGGGCGGGCCCTGTGCGAGCACCGCGACGGCGTCGATCCCTTCGGCTCCGCGCCACGGCGCCTTGTGATGTGAAAGGCCCACGACTCGCCGCCCCTCCGCGGCCGCCAGCGCACCCCGACGCCGCAGCTGCGCCGCTAACTCGGAGTGGTGCTGCGCCGGCCGGCCCGGGATCGCGATCACGAACGGCCGCGCCGCCTGGTCGATCCGGAAGCCGATCCGCTCGGCCAGGCGCTGGTCCTCGGCCAGCGGCGGCTCCTCCGCGGCGATCCTCCGCAGCACGTCACCGGCCGCGATCTCCTCCGCGCTCGGACGGCTCGCCCTCGCCGCTGACTCGTACACCTCGGAGTACACGCGGGAGACGCGGTCGACGTACTCGAACAGGAGGTCGGCGCTCTCCACCAGCGCCGGCCGCTCCTCCTCGGTGGCGGCGGCGAGCATCGCGCGCCAGGCGAACCGGGCGCCACGCCTGAAGTTGGCGGGGATCATGTCGGCGGGGAACCCCTCGGCAGCACGCTGTCGGGCGTGCTCGTGGAACACCGCGATCTCGTCCTCGCCCGGCGGCTCGCCGTGGATCAGCCACCGGATCACGAGGTCGAGGTTCCAGCGGACCCACGCCCGAACGCGGTCGCGTTCGGGATGAAGCTGCTGGAACGCCGACTGCTCCCAGAAGCTGTCGAGGACCCGATCGGTGAACAGCTCCAGATCGGCTCGCTCGACGATTCTGCTGAGCACCTCGCCGCGCGTGGGCGCCTCCATTGGCCCAGTATGTGCAATTGCACAGTCGGCCGCGCCAGCAGCGTGCGTGGTGACGGATTGGCTCGCAGGGGTGCCGGGAACGATTCCGGTGCAATGGGCGGGAGATGTTTCACGGCAGGCGTGGTCGCAATGCTCGCCGTCGTCGCCGTCCACGTCGCGCCCGCGGCCGCGAATCCGCCGACGACGTTCAATCCGGTGGTCGAGGCGGAGAACTTCTCGATCACCCAGCAGCGCCAGACGATTTACGACACACCGCAGTACCAGGCCCAGCTCGCGGCCGACAGCGTGTCGAGCACCGCTCAGGCGCTGGCCATCGAGGCCGCTGATTCGGGGCGCTTCTTCACCGACGATCTGTGCTGGAACCTCTCGAACGGGTGCGCCGGCGACATCCGCCTGAACAACTGGGCGACGAACGGCTACGGGATCGTCCGCCCAGTCCTGTTCACAGCGCGCGACGGCGCCACGATCTCGGGCCACGTGTGGGCGACGAAGGCCGGGCCGGCGAAACGACCGGGGATCGTGATCACCGATGGCTCAGTCCAGGCCGACGAGAACATGTACTGGTACGCCGCCCAGGCCCTCGCCAAGGCCGGCTACGTCGTGCTCACCTTCGATCCTCAGGGGCAGGGGCAGTCGGACACGTACGGGCAGTCGCCCGACCAGGACGAGGGCGTCCCGGCGCAGACCGCCGGGACACCGTTCTACGACGGCACCGAGGACGCGATCGACTTCTTCCTCTCGACCCCTTCGCATCCGTACGATCCGGTGCCTTCCTGCACCACTGGAACGAGCCACGCGGCCAAGCAGAACACGCGGGTGGCCGAGGGCCTGGACGCGGGGTTTGATCCGCTGTGGAAGCTCCTCGATCCGTCCGAGATCGGCCTCGCCGGCCACTCGTACGGCGCCGCCGGCGTGTCCTACATCGGCCAGTGGGATCCGCGCGTGAAGGCCATCGTGGCCTGGGATGACCTCGGAGGCCCAGGCCCGGATGATTCGCCCGTGCCGGGCGCGGCCCCGGGCGCTCCTTCCCAGACGATCGGCGAATCCGGCTGCCCGGCAGACCCTGCGGACCGGACGACGGTCCCGATCACCAAGCCCGCCCTGGGGATGTCGGCCGACTACGGCCTCCCGCCAGCGCCCAACACCTCGCTGCCGGACCCGAACGCGAAGTCGACGTGGTCCTTGAACTACTCGAAGGCCGGCGTCGACACCGGCGAGATCATCATCCGCGGCGGTTCGCACCTGGACTTCAGCTTCATCCCCAACCAGGCGTTCGGTGCCTCCCTCCGCGGGCCCGACCTGATCGATTGGTACACGACCGCGTGGTTCGACAAGTACCTCAAGCACTCTTCCGGGGCCGACGCCGAGTTGCTCACCCAGCGCTGGCGCGACGACCCGATCGAGGCGGGCATCGACCCCAATCACGACGGCAACGCGTTCTCGTTCTACTACTGGTCGCGGCTCGACATCCATTTGGCCGGCGGTCAGCGGTGGGATTGCGAGGACCTGCGTGACGGCTGCCCGGGGATGGTCCCCGAGAGCGAAGACGGTTTCCCGGGCACGTATTCCTACATCGCGATCGACACCAGTCCCGACCGCGGCTAGTCGACCGTAAGGACCGCCTTGCCGTTGACGCGGCGGTCGAGCAGCGCCTGGATCGCCTGGCCGGCGTCGTTCCACGAGAGCGTGACGTCGATCTGCGGGTCTAGCTTGCCGGCGGCGACCAGCTCCGCCAGGCGAGTGAGGTCCGAGCTGCACGTCTGCGTGTGCTGGAGCTCGGCGAACACGTACAACCCGTAGAGACGCGCGCGCGGTGCGCGCGCGAACAGCTCGCGCGCCGGATAGGACACGGGCTCCGGGATAGTCGACGCGAAGCTCACCACCACGCCGCCCGGCGCGACCCGCTGGATCGCCGCACCGAGCACGCCGCCGCCGACGCCGTCGACGACCACGTCATAGATTGGCCCGTGGAGGTCGATCTCGGTCGTGACCTCGTCGGCTCCGAGCTGATTCAGCCCCTCGGTCCGCCGCGCCATCCCGGTGACGTGGGCGCCGGCAAGCTTGGCGAGCTGGATCGCGAACCGCCCGACACCCCCGCTCGCACCCGTCACCAGCACGCGCTTGTCGACGACATAGCCGCCGACCTCGAGCGCGCGGAGCGCCGTGATCCCCGCGACCGGCAGGGCGGCCGCCTGCTCGAACGAAACCGCGTCGGGAAGCTCCGCGACCCAGTCCGTTCCGACCGCTGCGCGCTCCGCCCAGGCGCCGGCCGGCATCAGCCCGACCACGCGGGCGCCGACCTGCGGGCCGCTTCCATCCGCCGCCGGTTCCTTGACGACCCCGGCGACATCCCAGCCAGTGACCGTCCCCGGCTCGAGCGACTCCAGCCGCCGCGTCTCGCCGCGATTGAGGCTGAACGCCCTTACCTCGACGAGTGCCTGGTTGTGAGTCGGGCGCGGATCCGGAACCTCGGCGATCTCCGCGAACGGCGAAGACTCCTTGGACACCAGGGCTCGCATCGCCGGACAGGCTACTTGTATGTTGCGCACGTGACCCGCTCGACGGCGTTCGCCGTTCTGGCCGGGTTCGGCGCGACCGTGGGGCTCGCGCCACCCGCGCTCGCCGTCGTCGCTCGCGCCCGCACGCCCACGCAGATCACCGACGTACAGCTGTCCTCGCTTCCGCAAGAGCTCTCGGGCGAGGTCCGAGAGCAGCTCGCCTTCGTTGGCTGCGGAGGGCCGGGCCGGCTACTCGTCCGCCTCAACGGCGGGCTCGAACTGATCCGCTGGCAGGCGCGCCGCTGCCGCAGGCGAACGATGGTGTGGGCGATGCCACCAAGCGCCGCCCTCGCATACCGAGTTTCGGTCCAGATCAAGATCAGCAAGCGACCTTGGAGCCGGGTCGCGTCCGTCACCGTCGGAGCACCGGCCGCCGGCTCGGACGAGGTCGGAGTGTGGGTCACAACCGCAGACTTGAGCGAGGCGCTCTCGCCGATGCCGGTCGTGTCGTTCGGAGCGGTCAACCCAGCCCTGCCGACCATCGATGTCTCCGACGGCACCCGTTATCAGCAGGTCGATGGGTTCGGCGCAGCCATGACCGACAGCTCCGCATGGTTGATATACGACGAGCTGTCGGCCATCCCGCGAGCAGCCGTCATGGCTGCTCTGTTCGGCCCCGGCGGGATCAATCTCAACTACGTCCGCGTGCCGATCGGCGCCTCAGACTTCACGGCTACCGGCGTCCCCTACACCTACGACGACGTGGTCGCCGGCAAGAGCGACCCGTTGCTCGGCCACTTTTCGGTCGTACACGACTCGGCCTACGTCCTGCCGGCGCTCCGGACGATGCTCGCGCTCAACCCGGGCACCGAGATCCTCGCGAGCCCGTGGAGCGCGCCGGCCTGGATGAAAGCCAACGATGCCCTCGACAACTCAGGCTACGCGGGGGCTCTACTGCCGGAGAACTTCAAGGCGTACGCCGAGTATCTCGTCAGGTTCATACGCGCCTATGCGGATGCCGGCGTGCCGATCACCGCGATCACGCCCGAGAACGAAGCGGGGACGCCCTCGCTCTATCCCGGCATGGATCTCGACGAGGACGGGTTCATCACGCAGACCCTCGTGCCCGCGTTGCGCGCCGCGGGATTCGATACCGCGGTGTACGGGCTCGACGGGTCAGGGCTTGCGTACGGCGAGGGGATGCTGTCCGATCCGGCGGTGCGCTCCGAGATCGCCGGCATAGCCTGGCACTGTTACGCCGGCCTCGAGCAGATGTCGCAGCTGCAAACGATGGATCCGGCCGCCAGCATCGTGATGAGCGAGTGCTCGCCGGGGGTGGTGGCGTATCCGACCGCCGAGATCGCGATCGCGAGCCTGCGGAACGACGCCCAAGCCGTCGACTTGTGGAACCTGGCGCTCGACCCGTCCGGCGGGCCGAAGCAGACCGCTCCCGGCTGCGACGCCTGCAGCGGTCTCGTGACCGTCAACGAGCAGTCGGGCACCGTGTCCTTGAACCTCAACTACTACCAGTTGGGCCAGGCGTCGGCTTTCGTGCAGCGGGGTGCCGTCCGTATCGCCTCGGACCGCTGGGTGTCGGACTTCGCCGATGCTGACGGTTCGTACGGCGTCACCCCGGGCCTCGATGACGTCGCGCTCGAGAATCCGGACGGATCGAAGGTACTGATCGCGTACGACAACAGCAGCCAGCCGATCGAGTTCCAGGTGGGGTGGCGCGACCAGGCGTTCTCGTACACCCTCGACCCCGGCGCCACCGCCACGTTCGTGTGGCAGTAGGGTGCGAACGATGCGCCGGCTGCCGGTCCTTGTGGTTCTGTGCACGGTCGCGTGGCTCGCGGCCCCGGCGCACGCCGACCTGAAGGTCGACTGGATGCCCGGGGCGCCGTCGCCCGGAACGCCGGCAAGTTACGACAAGGTGGGCGTCATCAAGGTCGGATCGCCGGGGGCCCGCAACGTGCTTGTGCTCGAGCCGGGGACGTCCGCCGGCGCCGCGTACTTCGTGCCACTCGCTCAGTGGATCGCGTCCCGGGCGCCCGGGTGGCAGGTGTGGTCGGTCGAGCGCCGCGAGAACCTGCTCGAGGACCAGTCCGTGCTGAACCTTGCCAAGCAGGGTCTCGCCACCTCCACGCAGCTGTTCGATTACTACCTCGGCTGGCTCGATCCGGCCCTGCAGGTCCAGTCGCACATCCAGCTGCTCCCGAATTCCGCGGTCCGGTTCGCCAAGCGGTGGGGGATGCGGGTCGCAGTCGGGGACTTACATCACGTGATCGCCGCCGCACGCCGGCTCGGCGGCAAGGTCGTGCTCGGCGGCCACTCGCTCGGCGGCACGATCGTGACCGCTTACGCCACGTGGGACTTCCGCGGCGTCTCCGGCGCTCGCGATCTGGCCGGACTCGTCTATATCGACGGGGGCAGCTTGCCGGCGGTCAGCGCGGCGACCGCCCGGTCGGAGTTGCGCGGTCTCGATTCGTCCGAGACTTCTCCGTGGCTCACCTTCGGCGGCATTCCGGCTCCGTTCGCCGGCCTGTTCAGCGCGACCGGCGCCACCGCCGCGCTCATCGACCCGAACTCCCAGTCGCTTGGCCAGTCATCCGGGCTGCTCAGCGCCTTCCATCTCACCCCAGCAGTCCCGGTCACCAACCTCGCGCAGTTCGGCTATGCGCTGAACGTCGGCACCTCGCCGCCGGGCCTCCTCGCCGCCCAGGCACATCTGGGCCGCGGAATCTCTCCGGTCGGCCCGCTCCATGGCTGGGACGGCGCCGGCGCCCTGACTCCGATCACGCGGTTCGCCACGATGTTCTCCGGGCTCGGGGTCGACAGCGCCGACGGGACCGAGTGGTACTTCCCGACGCGGCTGACGATCGATGCGGGCGCCGTGGGAAACGGGATCGCCAACCCGGCCGAACGCGTGCTCGGCGTCGACGCGACGCTCGGGCGCCGACTCCCGAAGCGCCTCCAGATCTACGCCTTCGCGGCGCGACTCGGCGGCGCCGGCGTGCTGCTCGACGCGCGATCGTTGGCCGGGCAGTCCCGGATCTCGCCGAGGAATCTGCTCCTCATTGACCGCGCGTCCACGTACGCCCACAACGATCCCGCCGGCGCGTACCCGCGAAACGCTTTCGTTTCAGGGCTGATGCGCTTCCTACACCGCCTTCGTTAGCCGGCGGCCTTGACGGTCACGTCGCCGTTGCCAGAGGTCGCGGTGATTGTCCGCCGCGCGGTCGGATCGATCCGGAGCGTGCCGTCGGACACCGTCCCGTTGCCCGAGCTCGCGTCAACCGCATAGGTTGTGTTCGGAACTGTGAGGGTCACATCGCCGTTGCCCGAGCTGGCCTTGAGCCGCACCGGCGCCTGGTCGAGCGTGGCGGTCACGTCGCCGTTCCCGCTCTCGAGGGTGAGGTCCGCTGCGCTGACCCCGTGCGCGTCGACGTCGCCGCCTCCCGAGTCGGCGTCCACGCTCACCCCGGGTGGCACCGCGATCGTGTAGCTGGCGCCGCAGCTGTTGCTGAAGATGACCGTGCAGGCGTTGGAGAGGTGCAGAACGCCGCCGGCCGCGAGCACCGCGTGACTGTCCGGTGAGGTCAGGCCCTCGGTCACGTGCTCGACCACGGCGACCGGGCTTCCCGCCGGAGCGCCCACGAGATGGACGTCGCCGTCGCCGCCGTCGACCTGGAGCGACCGTACCGAGTGGTAGCTCTCGCGGATCTCGTACGAGTGCCGCGCCGCCACATCGGACAACCCGTACGCGCCGCACGCGATCAGGAACACGAGCAGCAGCGCGCCGAGGACGGTCAGAGTGAGACGGAGCACGATCACACCCCCAGATAGGTCAGGACTGCCAGGACACGCCGGTGCTGCTGCTCGGTCTGCGGCAACCCGAGCTTCATGAACACGTTTCGAACGTGCTTCTCGACCGCTCCGCCGGTGACCACGAGACGCTCCGCGATCGAAGCGTTCGTGTGCCCCTCGGCCATCAGCGCCAGCACCTCGCGCTCACGCGGCGTGAGCTCGTCGAGCACGTCGGTTCGCCGGCGCCGGCTGAGCAGCTGGGAGACGACCTCGGGGTCGATCGCCGTTCCGCCCGCGGCCACGCGGCGCGCGGCCGACATGAATTCTTGGACATCGGCGACGCGGTCCTTGAGCAGGTAGCCGACTCCCACGCTGCCGCCGCTCAACAGATCGGTCGCGTACCGCTCCTCGACGTACTGGCTGAGGATCAGGATCGCGACCTCGGGCTGGCGCCGGCGAAGTTCCACGGCGGCGCGGACGCCCTCGTCGGTCTGGGTCGGCGGCATCCGGACGTCGACGATGGCTAGGTCCGGATTGTGCTCGGCCGCCGCCTCGATCAGCCCGTCGCCGTCGCCCACGGCGGCGACGACCTCGTGGCCCTCGTCCTTCAACAGCGACGCGATCCCTTCGCGCAGGAGCGCGAGGTCCTCTGCGATCACGACGCGCATGGCAGCTCGGCGCGAACCGTGGTCGGCCCGCCGACGGGACTTTCGATCGTCAGCGACCCATCGAGCGCCTCGACCCGCTGCGCCAGCCCTTCCAGGCCCGATCCCGGCCGCCGCGAGGCTCCCCCCTGCCCGTCGTCCCAAACCCATATCGACAACAGCGACCCGTCGCGGTGGATCTCGACCGACGCGGTGCGCGCACCGGCGTGCTTGCCGATGTTGGTCAGCGCCTCGGCCACCACGTAGTAAGCGGCCGTCTCGATCGCGCTCGGCGGCCTCGGGTCGACGTCGATGTCGACCTCCACTGGCACTGGGCAGCGCTCGGCGAGGCCCGAGACGGCGGCATCGAGGCCGCGGTCGGTCAGGACCGAAGGATGGATGCCGCGGACCAGGTCGCGGAGTTCAACCATCGCCTTCTTCGATTCCTCGTGTGCGCGGTTCAGGAGCTCTGAGGCCGCCTCTGGGTCCTCGTCGAGCTTGGCCCGAGCCCGGTCCAACTCCATCGCGATGTACGAAAGGCGGTGCTGCGCGCCGTCGTGGAGATCCCGCTCGAGGCGTCGAAGCCGCGCGTCAGCCGACTCGACGGCAGCAGCGCGCGTCGCCTCGAGCGTGTCGACCCGCGCCGCCAGCAACGCGCGCTCATCGGGCGCGAGCAGCCAGTTCGCGATCGCCCCGAGTCCGAGCGCGAGCCCACGGGTGAGCATCACGGTGAGAACAGCGAGCGCCAGCCCGCCCACGACGGCCCCGATCGACGCCCACCCGGCCAACCTGGCGAGCAGCGACCCGCTGGGCGCGGCGGCGCTCAGCGCGGGCGACGTGATCGCGGCAACGACCGCTGACCACAGCGCGATCACGAGGATCCCGAGAGCGGTGCCGACCGTGGCCAGCAGCGCCATGTAACCGACTTCCTTCCACCCGGTGCGGTCTTTCAGCCGCGCCCACTCGCGGCGGAAGAACCCGCCGGATACCCGCGGCTTCGGCGGCCGCGCGATCGGCGTGCCGAGCACGAGCGCGGCCCGTGCCCGCTCGGTCCTCGCGCCGAGACGGATGATCTCGAACCCGACCACAAGCAGCGGGATCCCGACGATCACGACGGAAAGGCTGACGCCCACCGCGATCATCGCTACGAGCAGCACCAGCCACGCCAGTCCAATCGGGCCGCTCAGGCCTACGTAGAGCAGGTCACGTGGCGCCTGGCGAAGCAGTGCCTGCGGTCGAAGCGTTGCCATGGGGGCAACCGTAGGGGATCGTCACGCGCAGGCCCAACCTGTTTGCGGGTGGGTGGTCGGTAGGGCTTTCCTGACCTAGGCGCCGTTCGGCCCCACTACCTTGACGGGTAGCCAGTCTCTGATGAGCGACCGCAACGCACACCCAGCTGAGTTCGGTGCCGGCATCAGCCGGCCGCTTGTCATGCTGCTCGCGCTGACCTGCGGCGCTGTAGTGGCGAACCTGTACTACGCCCAGCCGTTGCTCCACACGATCGCGCGCGCATTTTCGGTGTCGAACGGCACGGCCGGCCTCCTGGTCACCGTCAGTCAGGCCGGCTATGTCGTCGGGCTGGCGCTGCTCGTCCCGCTCGGCGATCTGTACGAGCGTCGTGCGCTGATCACGGCGATGCTCCTGATCGCCGCCGCCGGACTCGGGCTGGCCGCGGCCGCGGGCGGCTTCACGGTGTTCTCGCTCGCGGTCGCGCTGCTCGGCGTCACCGCGGTCGTCGCCCAGATCGTCGTGGCGATGACGTCATCGCTCGCCGGCGAGCATGAGCGCGGAAGAGTCGTCGGCACGG
>Ga0335073_10006794_pt1 | contig 16073 bp, 11 predicted proteins | sample Lox_Sample_22_FD_207093 | JGI IMG/M metagenome (GOLD analysis project Ga0335073, IMG submission 207093) | Soil microbial communities from Loxahatchee National Wildlife Refuge, Florida, United States - Lox_Sample_2.2 | ecosystem: Environmental > Terrestrial > Soil > Wetlands | place: USA... | reverse complement strand
AACTGCCCGTCTTCATGGTAAATGCCAAAGCCGGCACGGATTACTGTGCGGCTGCTTTTAGCCGGGGCCCAAGCTAAGGCTATGCGCGGATCAATGTCTCCATAATTGGGCTGGCCGAAGCTGGCCCCCACTCCGCAAAAGCCTTGCGCTCCACAGGTGGCAAAATCGAAGGGATTAGCGCGGCCCTGTACTTCGTGAAAAAGATTGAAAAAGCTGTAGCGCGCCCCCAGGTTCAAGGTAAAGTTCGGGGCCCATTTGAATTCGTCCTGAAAATAGCCGTAGAACTGGGTTTTACGCAGACCGTTGATGGGCAGAGCACCATTGAGAGTGGCCGTGCTTACCTGGTTGGCATCGAAGGCGGCCGTGGAGGCAAATGTGATGGTTCCGGCCTCGGTGTTTCCCTGGTTCATTTGAATGCGCCGGATCTCGACTCCGGCTTTGACGGTATGCCGGCCTTTTACCCATGTTAGGTTGTCGATTTCGGAGAAAGAGTTGCCGACGCCCGTGTTTACTTTGTCGTTATTCAGATTGGTAAAGCCGGAAACCGCGATTGCGTAAGGTATCCCAGTTTGATTGATGTCAAAAGTGTCGGCGGTGCTGCGGTTAAAGCCGAACTTGAACTCATTTACTAAAGACGGAGAAAAAACATGCAGGAGCTCGATGGCGCCATTCACGGGAGCAGAAGTGAGCTGCTGCCGGTCCAAGAGATAATTGCCTGAACTCGCCAGCGGCTGGGTATTCACCGCTCGATCGATGTTGAAGCGGAGGAAGGCGGTAGTAGTGGCGGAAAAATGCTGGTCGAGGCGGAGCATGGCGGAATTTTCAAAAACCCTCTGCGTGCCTTCACTTGTAAATTGATTCACATCGGGATCGGTGGTCGGAGTTTGACCTTGCGGGTAAGCATTGAGAATTGGGGCGAGGACGGGAGAATCCGCGGCCAGCTGGGCGCGAAACGCGGGGCTGGGGACGAAACCGAGCAGCGGGAACCCCCAGTTCTGGCGGTAACCTTCGTAGGCGAGAAAGAAAAAAGTCTTTTCCCGCACGATAGGCCCGCCGACGGAAGCGCCGAACTGATTCAAATGAAAAGGCGGTTGCGGGGTCGTGCTGAAGGGAACAGGTTGCTGAGCGTCAAAAACATTATTGCGAAAGAATTCGAAAGCGTCGCCGTGAAACTGATTTGTGCCCGAGGGCGAGATTACGGCTAACTGCGGGCCTCCGGTTGCCCCCTCTTCGGCGGTGGAGAGCATGGAGTCGACGCGGAACTCCTCAATCGTGTCAAGGGGGATGGCCAGGCGGACATAGGGCTGTTGCGGCTGGTTAATGATGTTGGTGGCGTCGATGCCGTCGTAGGTAAAATTATCGTCGTCACGCCCTCGTCCGGCGAATCGAGTCGAGCGCTGGTTACTGCCTCCGGTATCGACCGCGCTGGGCTGAAGCGCGCTGAGCGTCGCCCAATTGCGGCCATTGAGGGGCAGTTGCCTGGCTTGCACTTTCTCGATGGGGGTGCCCAGCGCGTTGGAGGTTTTGTCCAGCTGCGCGGAACTGGCGGACACTTCCACCCGCTGCTGGCCTCCGGACACCTGGAGGGTTGCGTCAAGAGTGCGCGTCCGGCCGATCACTTCCTCGACATCCACGAAGGTGACCGCCTTGAAGCCATCGTGCTCGAAGGTGATTGTGTAAACCCCTACTTGCAGCTCGGGAATGTCATAGGTTCCTGTAGGAGAGGATGTGGTTTGTCGTCGCAGACCTGTGGCATTATGCACCGCAATGACATGGGTCTGTGGCAGAAACCGTCCGGAGGAATCTGTGACCGTGCCAATCAATCCCGCACGGTCAACCTGCGCGGGCGACGAGCACACAAGAGATAGGATGACGCCGACAAGACAGGCGATCAGCCAGCTTTCCCGAAGAGGCTTCCGTCTGCGCAGGCCGGAAAAAAGAGGCGTTGCATTCATGCGAAGCAGATCGTAAGAGTATTTGCGTGGCTGCATGGCTCTTGTTCCTCTGCACAACCAGTGAAGGCGTTCGAGCCGTTTCCGTTGGCGTAGCCCGAGTCCCGCCCGTCCTATTGTCCGGCACGCTCACCAGGCCGGTGTCGCCGTCGTAGCTGGTATGGAATTGTCCCGTTGACTTTCACCGCAGTCTCCGTGCCGCGTCCCACCAGCAGCTGGATTCGAGCGATGGGGTTCTTCCTATCCGCGCTTGGACCAGGCTGGACATCAAGCAAAAGTTTGAGACTTTCCGCAATCAAATGAAGGCCCGGCACAAGCACCGGAGTTTTGGGCGGTCAGCACCACGCAACTGGCCAATTAAACTGCAGCGCCCCTTAGTATGCAGTTGGCCCCGCAGAGTTGCCGCGCCCTTGGGCGAACAACGGATTTCTCCGCCATCTCGGTTCCTCATTAAGAGCCGCTGCCTGATCGGCGTTGGAGAACCGGCTGAGTACATAATTAGATAATCACATTTCGCTCTCCCAAGCCAGTCCCTCTCCTAACGACACCAGGCCGCCTTTGCATTGTAAAGCGCAAGAGGTGGGCACAACACACCGGCGCCCAGCAGCCGTTGCCCCGGGGTTTGATAGCGAGTTGCACTCACGAAGAGGACATCTTGCTCGCCTTCCGTTACAACATTATGAACGCACGGTCAATGTCCCTTGAATTAATAGCTACAGCCTGACGACAACACGACGTACGGCTTCAAGCGAAAGGCACCACACTCGATTCAAACTTCACGGGGCAAGTAGATGTCTCAGAGGCAAAGCAAAGAGGGTTACGTCACAGGCCACGTCACAAAGCAGGAAATCAGAGAGTCGTGCCTCTCTCAAGTGCTTGAAAACTTGGTGGAGCTAGTCGGGATCGAACCGACGACCTCATCGTTGCGAACGATGCGCTCTCCCAGCTGAGCTATAGCCCCACTTGGACACGACGGTGTAGGAACAAATTGATTTTAGCAGTCTCGCTGGCCTTCGGACCAGATAAGCAGAGCCCTCGCCTTCAGCGCCGCAACAGCAGGTCCCCAGCGACAAACCCGAAGAACACCACCGAAATGACACCGTTCATGGTGAAGAATGCGGCGTTGAGCTTGGAGAGATCATTCGCCGTCACCAGCGAGTGCTCGTAGGCAAGCAGCAACGCAACCACGCACACGCCTACGATCGCCAGCGGTCCCAGGCCGAAGAACACGACCACGGTTACGAGAAGCAGCAGCATGGTGAGATGAAAGGCGCGCGAGATCCACAGCGACTTGCCGATACCGCAATACCTCGGAATGGAGTGCAGGCCGGCACTGCGGTCGAAGTCATAATCCTGGCAGGCATAGAGCACATCGAAGCCCCCGCCCCAGAAAGTAACCGCTGCGGTGAGCAGAAGAATTCGGGGATCAAGCGAGCCCCGAACCGCAATCCACGCAGCCGAGGGAGCCATGCCCATGGCGAATCCCAAAATCAGATGCGACCACCGGGTGAAGCGCTTGCTGTAGGAATAGAGCAAAAGTATGGCAAGGGCGAGTGGAGACAGAAGAAAAGACAAACGATTCAGTTGCCAAGCCGCCAGGATAAAAGTGGCGCAGGAGAAAATCACAAAGCTGGCGACGAATCCCGTGGTGAGTTGTCCAGCGGGCAAGGCCCGCATCTGGGTGCGCGGATTGGCCGCATCTATAGCCGCATCGGCCAAGCGGTTGAATGCCATCGCCGCCGACCGGGCTGCCACCATCGCAACGATGATCCACAAGAGTGAATGCGCGTTGGGAAAGCCATGCGCAGCCAGCATCGCGCCGCACAACGCGAATGGAAGCACGAAGATAGAATGCTCCCACTTGATCATTTCCAAAGTGATGCGCAGATGGCGCAAAATAGGCACTACCAGGATTGTAAAACAGACTGTGACTTGTCCGAGGCTACCCGCGTTCCGGATATCCCTGATCGCCGATCAGAGGGACAAATCGGCAACCTTCCAGGCTGAAAACCGTGGTGCGCCCCTGATGTTTACGGACTAACTGCAGCTCTTGAGCATCCTGCGGTCCGACCGGCAAAATCATGCGAGCCCCGTCCCGTAATTGTTGAACTAATGCTTCAGGAATTCGCGGCGCCGCCGCCGACACAATAATCGCATCGAAAGGTGCGTGCTCAGGGAGGCCCCGGCTGCCGTCCCCTACTAGGATGGTTGCGTTATCGTAACCGAGACGCTGCAATGTAGACTCAGCCTCCTGAGCCAGGGAGACATGCCTCTCGATCGAATACACTCTTACGCACAATTCGGCCAGTAGCGCCGTCTGATAACCGGAGCCGGTACCGACCTCCAGTAACCTCTCCGTACCACCCAACGACAGAGCCTCGAGCATGATGGCGACGATATAGGGCTGGGAGAGGGTTTGCCCTTGGCCGATGGGAACGGGATGATCTTCGTATGCCTGCTCGTGGAACTCGGGCGAAACAAACTCGTGACGCGGAACCCGCGCCATGGCCGCCAACACGCGCTTGTCGCGAATGCCGCGAGCCCGTAGCTGCACATCCACCATGGCCTGACGTTGCAATTCGAAGCGTTCGTGAAGAAGCTGGCTTCCCATCGGCAAGCTAAGGATACCCTGAATTCTCTACTATCGCCGCCTTGCTTTGATGGAAGTGTTTCACCTGCGTTCTTTTCGGATGACACGAGCAAGAATGTTCCCATCTACATTAACCCGGAGAATCCCGGATAAGCCTCAGCGCATCCTCACATGTAGTGAGGTTGGCGACGTTCAGCAGGAACGTCGATCGCAACTTCAAGCTTCAGCGAGAACGGATCGAGTGAGCGAGAAAGAAAGGTATGCCCCCGGCGGGCCGGGGATCAAGCCGCGCTGGACATCGAGCGCCAAGGGCGGCGTGGGTACAGCCCTGAACCTGAACAGCCGGGTGTGGTTTTCCACCAGCCACGGCATTCTGAATGAAATCTACTACCCCCGGGTGGATCAGGCCTGCACCCGCGATATGGGCTTGATTGTCACCGACGGACGCGCTTATTTCTCCGAAGAAAAACGGCATTGCAGCTTCGGAAACGTTCCCATCAAGCCCGGAATTCCGGTTTACCATCTCACGAACGTGGAGACGCAGGGGCGATATCGCATTGAAAAAGAAGTCTTCAGTGATCCGTATCGCAATGTAGTACTACAGGGAATTCGCTTTGTTCCCCTGCAGGGTCAGCTCAGCGATTATCGCTTGTACGTGTTGCTGGCTCCACACCTGGCGAATTTTGGTTCGGGGAATACTGGCTGGACCGGCGACTACAAGAGCATTCCGATGCTCTTCGCGGAGCGGGACCGGGTCGCGCTGGCGTGTGCCTGTTCCACGCCCTGGTTGAAGATGTCCGTGGGCTTCGTGGGCCACTCCGACGGCTGGCAGGATCTTTCCCGGCATTTTCAAATGACCTGGGATTACACGCGTGCGGAGAACGGCAATATTGCCCTGACCGGCGAAATCGATTTGGCATCCTGCGGAGGCGAATTCGTCCTCGCGGTGGGGTTCGGCGGAATCTGGGCAGCGGCGGCTCAGGAGGTTCGATCCAGCCTGCAAGAGTCATACCAGGATTTGCGCGATGACTATGTGCGGCACTGGGACCATTGGCACGCCAAGCTGCTGAAACTGGACGACGCCCGCCGTGAGAATGACCTTTATCGCCCGAGCGTCGCGGTGTTGCGAACGCATGAGTCCAAGGATTTTCTCGGCGGGGTAATTGCCAGCCTTTCGATTCCCTGGGGGTTCAACAAAGGGGATGAGGATCTGGGCGGTTACCATCTGGTATGGCCGCGGGATCTGGTCGAGACCGCGGCGGGCTTCCTGGCTGCGGGAGCAAAATCGGATGCGGTGCGGGTGCTGCGCTATCTCGAATCGACCCAGGAGGGCGATGGTCACTGGGCGCAGAACATGTGGCTCGACGGCCGTCCCTACTGGGGCGGCGTCCAGATGGATGAAACTGCATTCCCCATCCTGCTGGTAGAGAACCTGTATCGCAGAGCACCGGAGGAGTTAGGCAATCTGCAACGTCGGTGGCCGCTGGTTCAGCGCGCGGCCAGTTTTATTGCGCGCAACGGCCCGGTCACGCAACAGGACCGGTGGGAAGAAGATGGGGGGTATTCACCGTTTACTCTGGCGGTTGAGATCGCCGCCCTTTTGGCCGCTGCCGACATCGGCGATGCGGTCGGAGAACCGACAACCGCCGGCTACCTGCGCGATATCGCCGACAATTGGAACGAGAATATCGAACGCTGGACCTATGTCTCCAACACGGAACTGGCCCGGCAGATCGGCGTCGAAGGCTATTATGTACGCATTGCGCCCGACGATGGTGACGGCGCCGCCTCTCCGCTGCAGGGATTTGTTCCCATCAAGAATCGTCCGCCTGATGAAGCGGGTTTGGACGCACGTCACGTAGTCAGCCCGGACGCCCTGGCACTGGTGCGCTTCGGGCTGCGGGCGCCGGACGACCCGCGAATTCTGAATACGATTAAGGTCATCGAGGCCCTGCTGCGGGTGAAACTTCCGCAGGGTCCCTGTTGGTATCGCTACAACGGCGACGGCTATGGCGAGCACGAGGATGGGTCGCCCTTCGACGGAACCGGAATTGGCCGTCCCTGGCCGCTGCTCGCTGGTGAGCGCGGCCACTATGAACTGGCAGCCGGACGGCCGGGGGTGGCGGAGGAGTTGCTGCGCGTTATCGAGGAATCGACCGAGGGCGGCCGGCTGATCCCGGAGCAGGTTTGGGACAACGCTGATATTCCGGCGCGGGAACTATTCCTCGGCAAGCCCACCGGTTCTGCCTGCCCGCTGGTCTGGGCGCATTCCGAGTACATCAAGTTGCGGCGTTCCTTGCGCGACGGAAAGATCTTCGACCTGCCCCCGCAGACTGTGCAGCGCTACATCGTGGAGAAAAAAGGCTGTGACATTTTCGGGTGGCGCCTGAACAACAAGACAAGAAGCATGCCTCGTGGCAAAACCTTGAGAATCGTGACGCTCGAGCGGGCGTTGGTACATTGGAGTTTTGATGGTTGGCAAAACACGCACGACAGCGAGACACAAGCAACCGGCCTGGGCAGTCACGTGACAGACTTGCCTGCACATCAACTAGTCGCGGGCAGCGAGATCGTTTTTACATTCTTTTGGCAGAACAAGCAGCAGTGGGAAGGGACTGATTATTCGGTAAGAGTCCAGGATGAGTAAGCTTCACACTAACCGGGATTATCCCGTAAATACCAGTTCCACGACCGTGCAGTCATCGCTCAAGGGCGTGCCGCTGCAGAAGGTGGACACCGCGGCAAAAATGTCTTCCATGCTGCCGCTCTGGGCGGCCAGTTCGAGGCGGGAATCCTCGAAAAAATCTCCGCGGGCATTTTCCGCCTCGGTGACACCATCGGTCACCAGAACCAGGCGATCTCCCGCCTTCAGCTGAACGTGCGCGCTTTCATATTGGGCATCGGGCAGCAAGCCCACCGGCAGGTTGCCGTGCGCCGGCCGCTCGACCTTTCCGTTCGAGACCACCAGCGGCGGAATGTGGCCGCAGTTCACGTATTCCAAATCACCATCGTCTCGGATGTGGCACATGATCACCGTCGCGTACTTTTCACCAATATGCTTGTGGGTGAAGAAGCGGTTGACGAAGGAAACGATGTCGGTTAGTGGCATTCCGGCCGTAAGTTGGGAATAAACCATTCCCTGTAACGTGGAAGCCAGCACCGCCGCGGAAACTCCTTTGCCGCTGACATCGGCCAGCACCACCGTGAGCCCATGTTCGGTCTTGACCGCGTCAAAGAAATCGCCGCCGATTTCTTTGCAGGAAAGGTTCCTGCCTACCAGCCGCGCAAATGGAACCTCCGGGATGGTCACCGCCATGAGGCGCTGCTGAATCGACGCCGCAATAGCAAGCTCCTGCTGATATCGCCGTGAGGTCTCTTCGGCCTGCACCAGGCGCGCATTCTCGATAAGGGATGCCGCTTCTGTTGCGATGGCGTGCAGAATGTCGTGGCTAACGCTGGAGATGTCCCGGGAAGCGAAGCGCGAATCCACGTACAACGCCCCCATAGCCTCGGCCGAGGGCGCCTGCGGCGCGTCGGTGTCCTCGGCTCGAGTCGCCTGCACCTGCGGCTTGCGCAAAGGGACGCAGATCACTGTGCGCAGGTCGTAGGCCACAATACTTTTGCGACCGCTGAGGTCGACCGAGCGGCTGGTATCGGTGAGCACAAACTCGGAGTTCGACCTCATCGCATCCTCGAGAATGGAGTGAGAAATGGTCGTGTCCTCAAGCAGGGGCTCGCTCTTGGAATTGCGGCCGGCGGCCAGCCGGAGCTCACCAGTTTCGTTCTTCATGAAGACGTAGGCGCGCTCGGCGCGGGTAAGTTTAAGCGTCACCTCCAGCAGGGTCATCAGGATCTCGTCCAGCACCCCTACCGTGTTGAGCTTGCGGGCGGCTTCCAGGAAAAGAATGAGTTTTTCCAGGTCGGTGGTCTCGTCCGAGATGTGGATTCCGGAAATCTGGCTGAGAAACTCGCGCGCTGAATTGGTCGTCGTATGTTGCGGATTAAAAATGACGTACGCGACTTCACGGACGCCAAACTCCAGCCGATCATTGCGCTCCAGAACCTTGCGTTGAACCCGTTCCCCATTCACGAAGGTACCGTGCTTGCTGCCCTGGTCGACCACCGCGAATTCGCCGTTCTCGGAGACGATCAGGGCATGGTCGCGAGACACCCGCGGGTCGGCAATCACCAGGTCTTTGTCAACCTTACGGCCCACGCTGAAAGGGCTGTGATCGAGGTTGACGGTCTTCTGCTCGTTCCCCTGCACCACCACAAGTGTGGGGAAGACACCCGAAGAAGACTCGGATGGCCGGTTGATAATTGTCTGCAGCGTCATTGTCCGGGAAAGGTTATCCACGCCAGAGCCTTATCAGAATAATGACAGGATCGAACACTAGTGGGAAGGGCCTATCAAGGTTTTCTTCGTCCCCGGAATTCCGGCTGGCCTAGCGGGACGTCCGCTCAGGCCTTCGCCGGCTGGCGACGAAAGGCCGCAATTGCCTGCTCTTCAGTGTCATAGAGCTCAAACACGGTTACCAACTTGGTAATCTGGAGAACATCCCGCAAACGCTCCCCCAAGCCGCCGAGCTTGATGTCGGCACCGGACGCCCGGGCAGAAGAATACACTCCGACCAACGTCCCTAGGCCGCTGCTATCGATATAACTGACGCCTTCCAGATTAAGCACCACCTGGCGCGAAGAGGTCAAGGCGCGCTTCAAGGTATCGCGCAGGCCTGCAGCCTCATCCCCTAACACAATGCGGCCCTCACAAGAAACCACCGTGATACCGTCCACTTGCCTGGTTTCTACCTTCAGGCTCATTGCAGCCTCCGAGTCTAGTCTGGAAACGCCGTCGGAGAAGCCTAACGCGGGCAGCGGAGGAATGCAAGGCGGCGGACCTCGAGCGATGCCCAGATTCGTGACTCGCCAAGCAAAATAGGCGACCCAAAGGCATGAATCCAGTGGGTCTAACTCTGGTTTGCTGTCGACCGACGGTACTGACGGCGCAGGGCAAAATCGAGGGAACTAAAGCTCTCGCGCCCGCCGCCGATAGTTGTTCCGTAGAGAACGAGATGCTGATCGCCCCTTCCCCGGCGTCCACCGAAACCCCTTGACCACCAATCCCCATCCGTAGCCACCCGACATCTGAATGAGGCCCTATGACATTGGCGGCAGAGTGGAATTCCGAAGAACTGGAGACCCAGAGCGAAACGTTGCAAATGATTTTTCAAACTCTTCCGCTGGGAATCATGGTAGCGGATGCAGAGGGCCATCTTTGTTATTTCAATCCGGCCGCCGAAGACATCGTTGGCCTGGGTGTAAGCGACATCAATCCGGCTCGCCATGCGGAGGTTTACGGTTGGTTCCTGCCCGATCAAACCACGGTTCTGCCTAACGAGCAATTGCCCCTGGTCCGCGCCCTGCGCGGGGAGACGCTGCTCGACGAACTGATTTTCGTCCGCAACCTGCAACACCGGGACGGAATCTGGATTCGTGCCGACAGCTGGCCGCTGCGCGACGCTGCGGGCTCCATCTCCGGCGGAGTCGTCATGATTCATGACTTCACCGCAGGGCGTGAGGCCCGCCAGATGCTTTGGCTGCTTTCGCAGGCGGCCGAGCAGACTACCGACAGCATCCTGCTCACCGATCGGCAAGGCATCATCGAGTATGTGAACCCCGCTTTCGAGATGACGACGGGATATTACCGGGAAGAGGTGCTCGGCAAAACACCCCGCATCCTGAAGTCGGGCGCACAGGATGCCGATTATTACCGCCGGTTATGGGGGCGGCTGTGCGACGGATCGCCGTTCTCGGGAATGGTCGTCAATCGCAAAAAGAGCGGCGACGTTTACTGGGCGCAGCAGTCCATCACGCCGCTGCGCGACGAAGCGGGTAACCTGACCCACTTCGTCTCCGTTCTGCAGGATGTCACGGAACGCCGCAAGCGGGAAGAACAGGAGTTTCACCTCCGGCTGGCGCGCGAAGTGCAGCAGCGGTTCTATGGAACCGTTCCCACCGTTCCTACTCTCGATATTGGCGCTTCGGCGAAACCCGCCGACGAAACCGGCGGCGACTACTTCGACTTCATCCCCATGGCGGATGGCTCCCTGGTGATCGCAGTCGGCGACGTGGAAGGCCATGGCTTTGGCTCCGCCCTGATCATGGCCCTGACGCGGGCCTATCTGCGTTCCTTCGCTGCCCTGCAACTTGAGCTCCACGAAATCCTGGAGCAGATGAACAGCGCGCTGCTAAAAGATCTGGCGCAGGGGCAGTTTGTCACTCTGGCGCTGGCTCGCCTCCATCCCGTCCAGCGGACTCTATCCTTCGCCAGCGCGGGCCACGTTCCCGGCCTCGTGCTTCGCCAGTCGGGCAAGCTGAGAGATGAACTGGCCAGCACCGGTCTGCCGCTTGGTCTATTTCCCCAGAATCACTGCCCCCTGCGGCCGGCTCTGGTGCTCGACCCGGGAGACCTGGTGGTAATGATGACCGACGGAGCAACCGAATCCGCCGGGCCGGACGGTGAGGAGTTCGGACAAGAGCGGGTATTGGACTACATTCGCGCCCACCGCCATGAACCTGCCCAACACGTTGCCAACGGCCTCTACTACGCGGCTCGCGCGCATGCGCAAGAGTTGCCCCAGAGCGATGACATCACCTCAGTAGTAATCAAGGTCTGCGGTTCTTAGGCGCGACTGTCTTAACGATTCACGGCAAGATCCCCAGAAATGGCTGCCTCGGGATGACTAAGATGTTTCCTGCCGGCTTCTTCGGTAACCCGCCTTGCCAGCAACTTTTCTTCCGCCGTGGGTTGATAATTCATAGGCTCCCCCTCGTATTCCTATGGCCAGAAAACGCCATCCCATCGGCCTCCTGGTTTTATCGCTCTGTCTGGCTGTGGTGAGCACCGCTCTCGGACGGAAAAGGGACCAGCCTGGCCAAGCACTCTCGCAGATGGATGAGCACAAGCGCGCGGTCCATGCGTTGAATCGCCTGACTTTCGGGCCAAGGCCGGGTGACGTTCAGCGGGTCATGGCAATCGGAGTTGACCGGTGGATTGCCGAGCAACTCCATCCCGAGCGCATCGACGATTCCGCGCTAGACGCCCGCCTGGCCCAATTCCGAACATTGCGCATGAGTACGCGGGAGATCATGGAAAATTTTCCCTCTCAGCAGATGATCAAAGCCATTGCCGATGGCAGACGCGGGATTCCGTCCGATCCCCTCAGACGCGCAGTCTATGAAGCAGGGCTCGACCGCTACGAGGAGAAGCAGGATCGGAAGCAGGGAGCTGCCGCCAGCAACGGCACAAGCGGCGATTCGAACAGGGCCGGCGATCAAGAAGATCGTTCCCGGCATCAGGAAGACCAGATGCTGGCTGATACCAGAGTTCAGGAATTGCTGGACATGGCTCCGGATCAGCGTTTCGCGGCTGCCCTGCGGTTGCCGCCGGCAGAACAACAATCGCTGCTGGCTTCGCTGCAGGGCAAGCGCGAGGAGTTTCTGGAAGGAATGAGCCCCCAACAACGCGAAACCATCGTGGCTTTACGAAACCCAGGGCAACTGGTAACGGACGAACTGATGCAAGGCAAGTTGCTGCGGGCGGTTTACAGCGAACGCCAGTTACAAGAGGTGATGGCGGACTTCTGGTTTAACCACTTCAACGTATTCATGGGCAAAGGCGCAGATCGCTATGACCTGACCAGCTACGAACGCGACGTGATCCACCCGCACGCGTTAGGGAAATTTGAAGATTTGCTGGTGGCCACCGCGAAAAGTCCGGCAATGCTCTTCTATCTCGATAACTGGCTGAGCGTGGGACCGAATTCCGATACGGCCAACGGCATTTCGCGGCGTGGCGACTGGAAGAAACGCGCCCGGACCAATGGACCCGTCACTCAATCCAAGGGGAAGCGCAACGGGCTGAACGAGAACTATGGCCGCGAATTGATGGAATTGCACACCCTGGGCGTCAACGGCGGTTACACCCAGAAGGATGTGACGGAAGTGGCGCGTGTGTTTACCGGCTGGACACTTCAACAGCCGCAGAAAGGTGGCGGCTTCCTCTTCGACGAACGCATGCACGAACCGGGCGACAAGACCGTGCTCGGCCACCGCATCAAACCGAATGGCGAAAAGGAAGGGCTCGAAGTTCTGCATCTGCTGGCGCGTAATCCGGCTACGGCCAGATTCATTTGCGAAAAACTGGCGATACGGTTCGTATCCGATACTCCGCCGCCAGCGCTGGTAAACCGCATGGCGCAGACCTATCTGAAAAAAGACGGCGACATCCGCGAGGTGCTCGAAACCATGTTCAGGTCGCCGGAGTTCTGGGCGGAGGACGCTTATCGCGCCAAGGTGAAAACGCCGCTGGAGTTCGTACTATCCGCGTTGCGTGCCAGCGATGCTGAGATCAGCAACGCCATGCCGATTGTGAACCAGTTACGGAATATGGGTATGCCACTGTACGGCATGCAGCCTCCGACGGGCTATTCGATGAAAGCCGATGCCTGGGTGAACTCTTCCGCCCTGTTGGAGCGAATGAATTTTGGGCTGGCGCTGGCGGCCGGAAGGTTGAAAGGCACCCGGGTAGTCAGCGTGCCTGTCGATCAAATATCTGCGCCGGGCGGTAAGCCCGATGCGGGCGAAATTCTGGGGACACTCGAAAACAGCCTGCTCGCAGGCGACGTTTCCAAACAGACACATGACACCATTGCCGCCCGTCTGCAAGACCCGCAGATCAGTCGACGGAGATTGGACGATCCGGCGCGCCCGCCGAATGTTGCGGCAATTGAGGGCTTGCTGTTGGGATCGCCGGAGTTTCAGAGAAGATAGCTATTGGAAGTCAGGAGCATGTATGTCAATTACTCGTCGGGTATTTCTTTGCAACGGCGCTTTGGCGGTCGTGGGCACAGCGGCTGTTCCCGGCTTTCTGGCTCGCGCAGCTTACGGCTCGGCCGATTCCGCTGTCCGCAACAAACGGCTTGTAGTCATCTTTCAACGAGGAGCCGCCGACGGCCTCAACATCGTCGTGCCGCATGGAGAGCGCGCTTATTATGCCATGCGGCCTTCTATCAATATTCCCCGCAACTCGGTGATTGATCTCGACGGCTTCTTCGGGCTGCACCCTTCGCTGTCGCCGTTCGAGACATTATGGAAACAACACCACTTGGCGATTGTGAACGCTGCCGGCTCGCCCGACCCCACACGCTCGCACTTCGATGCCCAGGATTTCATGGAGTCGGGGACGCCCGGCATCAAGGCCACCGACGACGGCTGGTTGAACCGCTGCCTGCACTCCCTGCCCGCCCCTGAAGAGAAATCGGCGTTTCGGGCCATCGCACTCGGCGCTTCCCTGCCTCGCATTCTTTCCGGAAGTGAACCGGCGGTAGCTGTGAACAACGTCGCAGACTTCGGCGTCGGTGGGCGAAACGCCACGCCGATAGCGAATACCTTTGAAGCCATGTATGACCAGTCGGTCGATTCCGTACTGCACGGCACCGGGCAGGAAACGTTCGAAGCGGTAAAGATGTTGAAAGCGGCTGATCCGTCGAAGTACACTCCCGCCCCTGGCGCGGACTATCCACGCGGGCGCTTCGGCGACAGTCTCAAGCAACTGGCGCAACTGGTGAAAGCCAACCTCGGCGTACAGGTGGCGTTCGCCGACATCGGCGGCTGGGATCACCATGTAAACGAAGGCAGCACGCAGGGCCAGCTGGCCAATGTTCTGCACGATTTCTCGCAATCGTTGGCGGCCTTCTGGATCGATCTCGGCGACCTGGCCGAGGACACGGTCGTGGTCACCATGTCGGAGTTCGGCCGCACCGCGCGCGAAAACGGCAACCGCGGCACCGATCACGGCCACGCCAACGTGATGTTTGTGATGGGCGGCCCGGTGAAGGGCGGCAAAGTCTATGGCCGTTGGCCGGGACTCGACCAGCCTCAACTCTACGAAGGCCGCGATCTGGCGCTGACCACGGATTTCCGTCAGGTGCTGGGCGAAGCGGTGTACTCGCATTTGGGGAACCGTAAGCTCGATAGGGTTTTTCCGGGATTCGAGAATCAGCCGGGAGGGTTCCTGAGGTTGCTCGCAGGGTAGGCGATTACAAGTCGATCATGACACCGCCATTTTCCACCTTGACTGGATAGACGGCAACCTTCGCATTCGGATTGTGCGCCGCTTCTCCCGTCTTCGGATCCCATTGCCATCCATGCCAGGGGCAAACCACCTTGTTCCCTTCGATGACGCCCTGCCCCAGCGGTCCCCCGCGATGCAGGCAGACGTTGTCCATCGCGGAAATGGCTCCGTTCACATTGGCCACGCAAATAACTCTGTCGCCGCAGGGAAATTCTTTGGCTTCGCCCTCACCAGGAAGTTCGGATTCAGTAGCGATTTTCGTAAACATGTAAATGGGCGGACGGGCACCCGACCGGACAGCCGAGGGCGGCTGTCCCCACGCGAGCTTTTAACTGATAGCTGAGAGCCTAAAGCTGACAGCTATTTCGGCTGCAGCGTCTGGGCGATCATAACTTGGCGTTTGAAATTCTCCACCATGCCGGGGTCCAGCCGGACCTCGGTGGGCTTCTTGGCCAAGGTCATTTGGTCGATTTTGTCCTGCAGCTTGAGCAGGGCGTAAAACAAGTTCTCCGGACGGGGCGGGCACCCGATCACATACACATCGGTCGGCACAATTTTGTCCACGCCCTGCAGCACCGCATAGGTATTAAACGGTCCGCCCACAGACGAGCACGCGCCCATGGAGATTACCCACTTGGGATCGGGCATCTGGTCGTAGATGCGCTTGACTACTGGCGCCATCTTCAGCGTAACCGTCCCGGCCACAATCATCAGATCACTCTGACGAGGGCTGGGACGAAATACCTCCGAGCCAAAGCGGGCGATATCAAAACGCGCCGTGGACGAGGCGATCATCTCGATGGCGCAGCACGCCAGGCCAAAGGTCATCGGCCATACCGCCGACTTGCGTGCCCAGTTGAACACGTAGTCGACGGTCGTAATCATGAAATTCTTCTCGAACTTGTTTTGCAGCCAGCCCATGGGCAATCCTCAAAAGCATTCCCAGTCTAGGTTCGAGAATCGGGGCTGTCAATGTGGCGGAGGGAAGAGAGAGGAAGTGCAGCGAATGCCGCAGGTTAAAGGGATCAATTCCTCGTTGCACTCTCTCTAAGGGCAGGAATAACCTTCCGACTAAGAAGATCGCCTAAACTTATCCGGAAGCGTTTCTACTGGGGCCGCCACTTAACCAGGAATGCAATTACATCGTCAGGATCAAGGGAACGTGCCGACTCCCACTCACCATTTCGCTGTGAATAGAGCAGCTTACCATTAGGTCCTAGGATTGCGAGTGCTGGGACGCCCTTTCCGAGCGGAACGTCGTACTCCGCCGCAATGTCACTGTTCTTCTTGCCGTCATCACCAATGTCCACATGCACAACCTGAAAATTCTTTTCCAAAAGAGGAACGACATCAGCCTCATGAAAGGCCTGGTCGAGCACGTGACAGTCGTAGCACC
>Ga0335073_10006793_pt1 | contig 16073 bp, 13 predicted proteins | sample Lox_Sample_22_FD_207093 | JGI IMG/M metagenome (GOLD analysis project Ga0335073, IMG submission 207093) | Soil microbial communities from Loxahatchee National Wildlife Refuge, Florida, United States - Lox_Sample_2.2 | ecosystem: Environmental > Terrestrial > Soil > Wetlands | place: USA... | reverse complement strand
ACAAGCTCGCAATGCCCGACAATCCTCCCGACCCTGCCAAGCTTTTGCTCGAAGCAGGCTGGGGATTCGTGGCGCGCAACTCCAGCGCGGTGCAGGCCGACAACGGCGCCGGCCTCAACAAGGGAATCATAGGCCTGGTGAACCACGGCCGGCCGCGCAAGCTCGATGACTGGGGCGTGCTGCGCGCATGGGCATGGGCCGACAGCCGCATCCTCGACTACCTGCAAACCGATCCCGATGTCGACGGTACGAAGGTCGGCGTGGCGGGGCACTCCCGCGGCGGCAAAGCGGCACTGGTCGCCATGGTCGACGATCCGCGCTTCGCCATCGGACACATTTCATCGTCGGGCGCGGGCGGCGCAGATTTGTTTCGGCGCAACTATGGCGAGACGCTCGGCAACCTGTGCGGCGTTGAAGAGTTTCATTGGTTTGCCGGGAATTTTTTGCGCTACGGCGCGGTCGGTCACACGGCCGATGAATTGCCGGTTGACAGTCACGAGTTTATTGCGCTCATTGCGCCGCGTCCCGTGTTCATCGGCGGCGGAGCTCTCATTACCGACCCGCAGTATGCGCCCGGCGATGCATGGCAGGATGCGCAGGGCATGTTCATCGCGGCGTCCTCTGCCAGCCCGGCCTGGACGCTACTTGGATTCGAAGGGCTCGGCACCACGACGTTCCCGCCGATGGGAACTTTTATCGATAAGGGCCGCATCGCCTTCCGGCAGCACGAATTCGGGCACACCCCTGCACCCAACTGGCCTTACTTCCTCCAATTCGCCGAAAAACAATTGGGAACGAAGCAGTAGCGCGGTGAGCTGACGCAAAGGCCATCCCTTGCGGGACGGCCTTTGCTTTTGCGCTCCGCGAGTGTTCTCGCAGCTTCACTTCGCTGCGACAGCATGCTGCTGCGCGGTTTCCTTGCGCCTGGCTTGTGCTATTGCCGCAGCGCCTTCGCCTTGCAGCGCCTGTAGGAGTTGTGTGGCCAATGGCGAGCCAAGGCCGCACACCGGGTCCCATCCGAATCTTGCTGTGTAGGCTCCGTTGTTGCCCATCGTGATGTCGCGGAATCCGCGCGACTGGTCGATCGCGTAGAGCGCGGGGTTAATGAAGCCCTGGTGGCGATTGAGCTTCTGATTTAGCAGCACAATCAGCCCGGCCCACAGCGGAGCAGCCGCGCTTGTGCCGCCCACCACGATTTGCTGCCCGTCGACCAGAATGTTATATCCCGTCTCAGGGTCCGCATTGCAGGCAACATCGGGCACGCCGCGGCCAGTCTCGGTCACGTCGGCGCCCTGCCATTCAGGACGCGCAAACGTGGTGCTGTATCCTCCTCCCGTTGCGCCGTTTTGCGCGCCGTCGTTCCACACGGTCTCACTTTCGACCGTGCCGTTAGAGCCGATGAGCCTCGTGCCGCCCATGGCCAGCACGTGCGGGCACGATGCGGGAAAGTCCACGTGGTTCTTGCCGTCGTGCATGCCGTCGCTCGAACCCTTGTCGCCACTGGCAACGCAGATGGTGATTCCCAAATGTGCGGCCTCCTGCGCCACCTGGTCGAAGTTGCTCATCGACTGCGCTGCCCAGGTGGCTTCTGCTTTGCCCCAGCAGATGCACACCACCGACGGCTTGTTGAGCTGGTCGTGGATTGCGGTGCTGAGCGCATCCTGGAATCCGCGCGCGGTGTTGGGCGCAAAGTAGCACACCAGCCCGACCCCGGGAGCAGCGCTGCCGGCTACTTCAATGTCGAGCGTTACCTGCGCGTCGGCGCTGTTTGCAGTGCTCGGCCTGTTGTGGGCATGATTCACGCTTACAGTCTTTACGCGCGGCGCCTGCAGCCCCTGCATCTGGAAATACTCGCGAATGTCCGCAGGCCGGTAGCCGCCGTCGAGTTCGATTAAAGCGATCGTCTGGCCCTGACCGTTTGCGTCCTGCGGAAAGCCGTATAGCTTGGCCACCTGCGCGGGCGTGCAGCAGAGGTTTGCGCCGCGCGTACCAAAGGCGCCATTGTGATTGCGGTAGCGAATATGAGGATTAGCAACCGGCCGATCGTCGAGCCCGAAGACGCCGGTGACAAATTGCGCCAGGTCTTCAGGAAGCTGCGCGGCGCCTGTGTATCCCCGATGCGTTCCATTCTCGTGCTCGTATTCCACCAGTTCCACCTGGAACGCCTTCTCCATTGCCGCCGCGGTTCCGGCCAGAACCAATGTGCGGCGCAGGACTTCGTCGCCACGTTCAAGCACTTGCAGGTTGTTTTCGCGGGCAAACTGCTTCGCTTTGTCCACATGCGACGGGTCGGCTCCATACTCGCGCTCAAAGTCGGCGTGGTTCATGGTGTGCGCGTTCTCGTTGGCTGAATGCAGCGATCTCCGGTTTTTCAGAATCATCGAGATTTCGATGATCTGATGTGGATCGGTAGGCCCGATTGCGCGCGCGCCGGGCAGTATCATCTGTTCAGTTCCCTTAAGATTGATCTTCTTGGCATTCGACATGTTTTGGCTCCTTTTGGGGTTCAGGACTTGTCGATCAATGATCCGCAAAGCGTGCAGTCGCGGCTGGGTAAGACGGTTTCATCAGGCTCCTGTGGCCGTTCTTGAAACTGCTCTTCCCGCGTTGCACCAACAATAGTTGATTGCGCCGGCGCTCATGGCAGATCGGGAATGTACGCCCCGCATTTCGCAAGGCGCCGAGAGTAGACAGGATCGCTGGCGCGGAGATTCGGATTCTTCCGCGAGCAGGATGAGAGCATTCAGTTAGTTCGATACAGGCACAAACGTCACCTGAGCGCGGCGCGTTGGCGTCTCGCGCGGTCTCTCGTGCCATGTATCTTGCGAGCTTGACCTTAAAACTGCAGCGCCATTCAAATGAGCGAACGGCGTCAACTGCCCAGTGATGCGGCACAACTGGCGCTGTGACTGTGTCTATCAGTTATCGGTCTTGAAATCACTCTCGAGGCGGTATGCCTCACACGCATTTCTAAATAAGTTTTGAATTCGGCAGCTCCGAATTCAAAATCAAATGGACGCTTAGCTGGCATCCGGCGCTCACCCAACTCAATATACTCCGATTTCAAATGCGCGCAATAACAGCCTGTGAAATTGTTTTTGGCGCGTTGAATGCGTTGCACTCCCGTTTGTGCAACGGATATGGATTAGGTGATTGACAGCATTTCTTTTGACGCAAAGCTTCTGTGCGCTATTCTCGTTTCGTGCCTAGTCTGCGAGCACTTCGCGCCATGCTGTTACTCCTGCTCGCGGCAGCGGCCGTAGGTGCGCGCTCTCAGCAAATAGCGCAATCAACCGCGCAATCAGCCCTGCTCACCAGTCTGACAGCCGACTTCAACCGCCTCGCACCGCAAACCATCCGGCCGGCGCAGGGATACATTCATCACGACTACCTGATTCCCGCGGGCTATTACGCGCAGATGTGGGACTGGGACGGATTCTTCATCGGCCTGCATTGGGCCAACCAGGATGCGGCCGACGCAAAGTATCTGAGAGACTGGGTCGTCAGCTTCGCATCATCGGCTGACGAAAGCGGTTATGTCGCCGGCTGCATCACGACCAACGGTCCTCGCCCACTCTTCGGCAAATTTGCGATGAAGCCATTTCTCGCGCAGGGCGCGGTGCTGGCGGCTCAGCGGCTCAACGACTACGAGTGGATCAGGCCGGTGTGGCCGGCGATACAGCGAATTCTGGCCTATCGCCGCCAGACGCAATTCGACGCAAAATGGAATCTCTGGTTCTGGGATAACGCGATGCAGTCGGGCGCCGACAACAATCCCGCGCTTATCAACGACCCCAAAGATCCAAGCGCGATTCTCGCCGTCGACGCGTCAGTTTGGGCGATGCGCGAGTACCAGGCCATGGCCGTTATCGCGCGTCATCTCGGCGACCCTGCACTCGCCGCACAATACGACCGCGAAGCAGAGGCAACGCGCGAGGCAATCCTCAAGCACCTCTGGCGCAAAGACGAGAGCCTCTTTCTCAACCGCCGTCGCGACACTGGCGCGTGGATGCCGTCGATTGCGTGGTCGAGCTTTGTGCCGCTTGCATTTGGATTGCTCCCGCAGGCCGACGGCGCGCGCATGATCCGCATGCATTTGCTCAACCCTGCCGAGATGCGTTCGACCTTTGGCATTCGCAGTCTCTCGAAATCCGATTCGGCCTACAACAACGAGGCCATCATCAATCCCTACTCAAACTGGCGCGGGCCCATCTGGATCAACGCCAACTTTCTTGACTGGCTGGCGCTGCGCCGCTATGGATTCAGCCCTGAAGCAAAGGGTCTGGCAGATTCGCTTGCGACGATTCTCGATCGCGACATCGCGCGGTGGGGCTCGATGCACGAAGACTACGATGCCGAAACCGGACTCGGCCTCGCGCCCACGCCCGCGCAGTCGCCTAACGGCAAATTCGCCGGCTTCGTGGGCTGGAACATGCTCGCCGAAGACATGCTGGAGTGCGAGCAAACCGGCAGCCACTGCATGACGCTCGAACTCGGCCACTAAAATGTCATTCGGTAACCAGCACAAAATAAGATGTTTATCGCCCATGCGGTTTCCTCCTTGACAATCTAGGAGAGTGATTCTATTCTCCCTCCTAGATTGACTAGGGAAGGCCCTCGCGGAGACCCAGCCATGGCTCCAGACAAACAACAGGACGTTCTTCAGGGCACGCTCGACATGCTTATCCTCAAGGCCGTGTCGCTTGGGCCATTGCACGGCTACGGAGTTCTGCTTCGCATTCAGCAGATATCCGGCGAAGAGCTGGTGATTCAGCAAGGCTCGCTCTACCCCGCTCTTTACAGGCTCGAGCATCAGGGCGCCATCGCCAGCGAGTGGGGCGAAAGCGAGAACAATCGCCGCGCAAAATATTACAGCCTTACCGATCTGGGCCGTGCGCGGCTGGGAGAAGAGACCGATAAGTGGCAGCGCATGTCGGGCATCATTAACGGAATTCTGCGCACCACGCCGGAGCAGATATGAGAGAGGCAGGGAACGAGGGAACAAGGGAACGAGGGAAGAAGGCGAGTGGCCCGGCGCCCGCATTCTCAAGCTTGCTGGCGCGATTCCGCTCATGGTTTCGCGCCGTTAGTCATCGCAGCCGGCTCGAGGCCGACATGGAGGCGGAACTGGCCGATCACCTCGCGCGACTTACCGACGATCTCATCCAGGTCGGCCACTCACCAAAAGAAGCCGCGCGCCGCGCCCGCATTGCGCTCGGCCCCGCGCTCAAGGCCAAAGAAGATATGCGCGCTTCGCTGGGCCTGCGCTGGTTCGACGAGTTCCTCACCGATCTGCGTTTTGCCGGGCGGCTGCTGCGCAAAAGCCCCGGATTTACGGCTATTGCCGCCGTTTCGCTCGCCCTCGCCATCGGCGCGAACACAACCATCTTCGCCGTGGGAAAGAAGATTCTCTACGGTCAGGTCACGATTCCGCATCCCGAGGAGCTGCGAATTCTGTACTGGGCCGGGAACAAGACGACGCCAGGATTCAGCGGATGGGGCGAGTGGTTTCCTGCTCCCAATGGCGGCACGATTGCGCCGATTTTTTCCTATCCCATGTATCAACAACTGCGCGCCGAGAATCGCGAGCTTCAGGATCTGGTGGCCTTCAAGGAAGACAGCATGAATGCCACGGTACACGGCGATGCGCAGCGGGCAGACGTTGTGATGGTGTCCGGCAATTTCTACCAGCAGATGCAGTTGCGCGTGCAGCTTGGCAGGCCGCTCGAGCCGTCGGACGATCGGCAGACGGGAACGGTGGCGGTAATCGGCGACGGACTCTGGACGGAAAAATATGGCCGTTCGCCTGCGGTGATAGGGCAGACCGTGCGCGTGAACCAGCAGCTCATGACAATCGTAGGCGTAAATCCGCGCGGCTTTACGGGCATAAAGGGCGCTATGGACCAGCCCGATATCTTTGTGCCGCTGGCGATGCAGCCGGTGCTCGACCCTAAAACATTCGCCAAGCACCCGCTGATGTCCGATCCCAATTTCTGGTGGATCAATATTGCGGCGCGCGCCAAACAAGGCGTAACCAATGAAACAGCACAGGCGCTGCTGGCCGCAAAATTCGAGTCGGCGCTGCGTGGAGTGGTCAAGCTGAAAGCCGGCGAGACCCTGCCGCAGCTTGAGGTGCTCGATGGCAGCCGCGGCCTGCACATGATGGATGAGGTGCTTTCAAAGCCCATCTACGTGCTGTTTGGGTTTACGACTCTGCTGCTGTTGCTGGCTTGCGTCAACGTTGCGAACCTGCTGCTCGCGCGCGGCCCGAGGCGCCAACGCGAAATCAACGTCCGCCTGGCCCTGGGCGCCGGCCGCAGGCGGGTTGTGCGCCAGCTATTTACTGAGAATCTGTTGCTGGCCGCGCTGGGCGGCGCCGGCGGCGTCATACTCGGTTTCGCAACCAGAAATCTGCTGCCACATCTTCTTGCCAACGCGTGGGATTCTAATGCCCTCAACATTCCCTTCGACTGGCGCGTCTTTGGGTTTACGCTACTGGTCACCTTTGCTACGGCTACCGTATTCGGATTGCTGCCCGCATGGATGGGCTCTCGCAGCGATGTGAGCAGCCAGTTGAAGGAGGGCGCGCATCAAGCCACGCGGCGGCGCAAAGCGTGGACCGGCAAAGGTGTAGTCGCGCTGCAGATTGCGCTATCGACCGTGCTGGTAATCGGCGCAGGTGTTTTTCTGCGCACCGTGCTGCAGCTCAACTCGGTCGATCTTGGTTTTGCGCCCGACCACGTGCTCATGTTCGACATCGAACCACCTTCTCAGCGCTACGGCGGCGGCAAGGATGTGCAACTTCACGCGCAACTGGAACAGGAGATTCGCGCCCTGCCCGGTGTCGAATCTGTGGCTCCGGCCTGGATGGCGCTCGCTGCTGGAAGCATGACCAACACCGGTTTTATAACCGAGGATGAGCGGGCAGACGGCAAGAATCCGCCCGAGTATATGAATGCGGTGGGCAACGACTACTTCCAGACGATGCGGATTGCAATGATTGCAGGCCGTGAGTTTGGCGGGCAGGATACGGCCGATTCAGTGAAAGTGGCGGTGATCAACCGGGCGCTTGCAGAAAAGCGATTTCCCAATGTGAACCCAATTGGCAAGCGCTTCCACACTGACGATACTCCGAAAGGAGAGTGGATTCAGGTTGTCGGCATTTGCGCAAATACGCGATATGCGCAACTGAAGGACGAGCCTCCGCCAGTGTTTTACCTGCCCTATATTCAGCAGAAAGAAATCGGCGGAATGACGTACCAGATTCGCACGCATCTCTCGGCTGATGCACTGGTGCCCGCTTTGCGGCGAATTGTGCAGCAGGCCGACCCGGATCTGCCGATGATCGATATCCGCACGGAACAGCAGCAGATCGATTCCACGATGCAATTGGAGCGAGCGTTGGCAACGCTCACCACCAGTTTCGGCGTGCTGGCGCTGCTGCTGGCTTCAGTGGGCATTTACGGAATCATGGCCTGTACGGTGGCGCAGCGCACCAACGAGATTGGGATTCGCATGGCGCTGGGTGCGCTGCCCGCGCAGGTACGCGGCATGATTCTGCGTGAAAGCACATGGATCACCGCCGGAGGACTAGCCGCGGGGGTTACGGGTGCATTGGCACTAACGCGGCTGGTGAAGTCGATGCTGTATGGCGTGACTCCGTACGATCCGGTAACCTTGGGGTGCGCGGTCGCAGTCATGTTGGCCGTGGCTCTGGCCGCCAGCTGGATTCCTGCGCGACGCGCGGCTAGTGTGCAGCCCATGCAGGCGCTTAGGCACGAGTGAAAATCCGCGCAGAGTAGCACGCTATCCGATTTCGCTGACGAGCCGCTCCATTGCGCGCTCCTGCGCTTCGATTGATTCGAGCAGCTTAAACTGCACACGGCAACGGTCGAGGTTGTGGCCGGCTCGATGAACTTTGTAATAGGTGTCGCCGTTCAGATAGTCGGTAAGGAATCGGATCCCCATCACGAAGGTGATGAGCTTTCCTCCGGCGACCAGCGATTCTTTTTCGGCGCGTGTCAGCAGGCTGCCCGCCGAACTGAGGTAGCCGCGAGCGAGCGCTTCAAACAGATCGAAGCGCATCGCAACCTTGTTCAGATCGCGCTCGTCTTCAGGTGCCGCACAGGTCGCGGAGCGAACCAGGTCGCCAAAATCGTAAGCCGCGAAGCCCGGCATCACGGTCTCAAGATCGATGGCGCAGATTGCTTCGCCGGTAGCGTCGTCGAACAGCACATTGTTGATTTTGGTGTCGTTGTGCGTAACGCGTTCGGGCAGGCCGGCATCGAGAATTGCGCGCGTCAATGATTTGCGCGCGAAGGCAAAGGCAATCTCCGGATCGGCCGCGCGTACGCGTCCAGCTGCGTCGCGATTCATGGCCTCTTCAAGCGCGCAGAACCGCTTGGGCGCATGATGAAAATCGGGAATCGTGTCGTGAAGCCGCGGAGCAGGCAAATCGGCGAGCAGCTCAAGAAATCGGCCGAAGGCGCGCGCGCCCTGCCACGCCTGCTGTGCCGATGCGACGGTGTCGTAAGTGCGCGCGCCTTCGATAAACTGGTACGCTCGCCAGTTGCCACCGCGGGTATCCACATGCAGTGAATGGCCCTTACGATCGGGAATGAGCGAGAGCGCGCGGCGCTCTTTGTCTGGCTCGTCGGCCAGGCGCATGGCCAAATGTCGCGTAACCCGCTCGATGTTTTCCATCAACGCCAGGGGATTGCGAAACACGCGATCGTTGATACGCTGCAGAATGATGCGCTTCGGAATTGCCTGACCAAGCGTGCCAGCGGCGCTGAAGGTTACGCAATATGTTTCGTTGATGTGGCCACCGCCGTACGGAATGGCCTCGAGGAATTCGCCGTCAACCGCAAACTGGCGCGCGATCTTGGCAATGTCGTGCTCGTCTGTCATGGCTGGCGTTTCACGCGCCAACAGGCAGAGTGGGAAGGTCGCGCTGCTCTCTCGCCTCCGTAACTACCGCGTCGAGGTGCGAGAGCACTTCGTCCACACTCATGGTGTATACCTCGCGTTGCGCATCGTAGCCTTCTTCAATGAGCTGCTTAAGGTAGCGGCCGGCAATTTGCGCGGCGAGCTGGTCGGTAATCACCTTCCCTGAGCGCTTCTTCTGTTCCACCCACGCGGTAGCGGGCAGCGCGACCCACATTGGCCGTCCGTTCACGTCGAAGCGAATGTCGATCGCGTCGGCGTGGCGCGTGGCAATGGCAACCATGTTGGCTTTCCAGTGGCAGTGAATGTCTTCACCGCTCCAGCGATCGGCTACGTGGAAGTCTTCATACATAAATCCAGAGTAGCAAAGTAGAGGAAACGAGGAAACCAGGGGAGCAGAGAACAAGGGAACGAAGGAGCGAGGGAACAAGGGAACGAGGGAACGAGGGACTATCCCGCCGGTTAGCTGGATTAACGCCGTTGCCCGCTGGTAGACTAGTAGGGTTGCAGTCGCAGTGCCTCACAGCAGTCCGATCCAGCCGAGTTCGGCCCCGCCTGCAAGTTCAATCAGCGAAGGACAAGAGAAACAAGTGGATACACAAACACGTCGCGCATTAAAACAGGACAAATTCGCCCAGGCTGCAGCATCGAGCGCCAGTTGGCTGGGAGAACACCGCTCCGGCGTTCTCCGCTGGATCATCAGTAGCGCGGTTGCCGTAGTGTTGGTGATTGCGGCCGCGATCTATTGGAATATGCGCAACTCGGCCGCGGAGCAGGCGCTGGGCAGTGCGCTCGACGTCTACACGGAGCCGTTGGCATCGCCTGGGGTTCCCGATTCAGGCACCTATACAACCGCCGCGGCGCGCGCCACTGAAGCCAACCGCGAGTTTGTGGCCATCGCGCATAACTTTGGCGTGATGCCCCAGGCCTCGAAGGCACACTATTTTGCCGGTGTCACCTACATCGACCTTGGCCAGTATGGACCGGCTGAGACCGAGCTCAAGACGGCCGCAGGAGCGTGGAATCGCAACCTAGCCAATTTGGCGAAGCTGGCTCTGGCGGGGCTTTACCATCAAACCGGCCGCGATAACGACGCCATTGCCCTGTACAACGAGCTTGTGGCAAAGCCTTCGGTCACCGTTTCCGTCCCGGCTGCCCAACTTGCCCTGGCCGATCTCTACGCTGCTGAAGGCAAACAGGATATGGCCAAATCACTGTGGGCCAAAATCAAAGGCACAGACAAGGAAAGCGCAGCCGCATCCATCGCCGAACAGAAGCTTAACGGCAAGGAGCAATAGGGCGGCGGAGAGAGCTGACGGCGTAGCGCGGGGTCTGCAGGAAGGCGCCGCAGGCCCCGGCACCGTCTTTGGCGAGCACTTTCCCCCCCGCCTGCGTCTGGTGCAAGATGAGCGCTGGCCAGGCCATTTGCGTAGGTTGGATGGAAATTGAAGACACAGCCGCGTCCCAGGCGGCCCGCCAGCAGGCTGAAGAGGCGGCCCTTGCCGGGCTGGTGGATCAGTATGCCGGCGCCCTTTACCGTGTAGCGTTTTCGGTGCTACGCAATGCTGCCGACGCCGAGGACGCCGTACAGGAAGCCTTTCTGCGCGTTCTGCGCCATCGCGACCAACTGAACGAAGTTCGCGACCACCGGGTGTGGCTCATCCGCATTGTGTGGAATATTGTTCTCGACCGCAAGCGGCGCTCCAAGACCCGGCCCGAGACTGACGATGTGGCCGAACTGGCACGGGTGCTGCCCTCGAACGGGCTATCGGCGGAGCAGGTTGCCAGCGCGGTGCAATTTCACGCGCATGTGCTGGCCTGCGTTGAGCAATTGCCGCAAAAGGAACGCGATGTGCTCATGCTCTCGGCCTTCGAAGAGCTCTCGAGTGTGGAAATTGCATCGGTGCTGAGCATTACGGAGTCGAGCGTAAGGTCGAGGCTCTTTCGCGCGCGGAATCTGATGGCTGGATTGCTGAATCATGCCAGGGGAAAGACAAGGGATTTTGAACCCTCGGGCCACGGGGCAAAAACCGCCGCGACGGCAGAAGAGGAAAGCCGATGAATCCTAACTCGCACAATTCGATTAAGCACACTGGTGATGGAACAGGCGCGGGCGAAGACACTCTCCGGCTGATTGCCGGTCTGCCTGCTCCCGAAGGGCTGGAGGAACGCGTGCACTCCGCATTGCGTTTTGCGCCGCGGACTGCGCATGTATTGGCGTGGCCACTGGTTTTGCGCGGGGATGCTGCGTGGGTTCGCGCCACAGCCGCCGCAGCCATTGTGATGGTTGTGGTAGGCGGAGGCTGGGGTGTTTATTCGCGCATTCAACCTTCGCTGCTGGCGAAATCTCCAGTTCCTGCACGGGTAGGCGGAACCGGCGGGTTTTCAAACGCCGATGCAAGACGGTCTCCGCAAACTCTGCAGCCGCCTGTGGTGAGTGCAACGCCAAAAACGGCCGCGACGACTCAGCCCCAAAAGAAGGGTCACAAAAAGGCTGCCGCGACAGCCGCGCAAACTACGCAGGCAACGCCAGCTCCGAAATAGTCCTCTTGCGTAGGCGGCTCTGCCCCGCATCCATCGACTGCCGTATCGTCGGCAATTGCTTTACGAGTTCTTCGTTACCGCGCGAATCAGCATTCCCAGCAGAGACAGCACAATCCCGCCCCAGAACGCAGGGGCGAATCCATGCACATGAAACCCGGGCACAAGGCCTGAGGCGAGCATGATCATGATGGCGTTGATGACCAGCAGAAAGATGCCCAGCGTGAGAATGCTCAACGGGAAAGTGATGATCTTCAGAAAGAATCCCAGAGTCGCGTTCAGCAAGCCGATAACCAGCGCCGCAATCAGCGCGGCCCCAAGAGTGGCAACGTGGAAGCCGGGAACGATTCTGGATACGATGACGAGCGCCAACGCGCTCAGGATCCAATGAGCCAGCAGAGCCAACATCTTTTGTTCTCCTCCAGTGTCTACAAACGAAGGAACTCGGGCGCGCGGGCCAACTCAAAATGGCGCATCCCTGTTCTATGGGATGCAGAATACTACCAGAAGCTGTATTGCGGCTCAAACGGAACGTCGCGTGAGGTGGTTTCGTATGAGTTCATTGCGGTCCTCTACGACCCGCAGCGAGCAGCGACGTGGAATTGAGAGGTGCGGATTGAAGCGCATTCGAGACCTCCTGGCGATGGCCGGTTTGACCACGGCGGCGATGATCGCTGTCGCGGCCCGCGCGCAGCCCCCGGCGAATGCTCCCATACCCAATATTCCGGACCTGATGAAAAGGGTGATGGATCACCAGAAAGAACTCGAGAAGGTGCGGGAGAATTACACGTTCACTTCCGAGCAGAAAACCGAAGACATGGATGCGAACGGCCACGTGACCAAAACCGAGACTCAGGAAAACGACGACTTCTTCGTGAACGGCCACCTGATCGAGCGCACCGTTAAAAAAGACGGCAAGCAGCTAAGCGATCGCGACGAACAGAAAGAAACTGAGCACGTAACCAAGCTCGTAGAGAAGGCCCAGAGGACGCCGCCCGATCAGCCGCTCGAAGGCCAGACGATCTCTGTCAGCCGACTGCTCGACATCATGGACGTGCGCAATCCGCACCGCGAAACGTATCGCGGCAGGCCGACCATCGTCTTCGACTTTATTGGTCGCAGGAACGCGAAGACCCACGGCCTCGCAGAAGATGTTTCGAAAAAACTGCAGGGAACCATGTGGGTAGATGAAGCGGGATTGCAGGTGGTGCATCTTGAGGTGAGTTTCAATGACAAGTTTCGCGTGGGGGGCGGGCTTGTGGCCACGGTCGACAAGGGATCCAGCTTCAGGTTCGATCAGGCGCAGGTTGAAAACGGCTTGTGGCTGCCCACCGGCAGCGAAGCAATGCTGCAGGGAAAACTGCTGATGGTCAAGAGTCTCCACGAGCACATCGTCGAACGCGACTACGACTTCAAGGTCTTCCGCGTTGAGACGCAGCAAAGCAAAGAGGCGAAAGTCGCGACCCCGGCAAAGCCGTAGCTCGCTACAACCGTTTAGAGTGGATGCATGTTTGTACGGCGCATCGCAGTTGAAAGAGTCGACGCCGATGGCGCGCGCCACGCCTGCCCTATCGCCTGGATCGATAACTTTGCCATGCGCAACTTTACCAACGATGCGGTCTTCGACGATACGCTTCCGGTTGCAGATGGGGTGCTCGAAGCGGGGTATCGCGTGCCGCTCGACCGGTTGCAGACTGCCATCGAAGACTGGTTCAGGCGGAAGGGATATTTGAAGGCGGGCGAGCGAGTGGAAGTCAGTGAGTCAGCGAGTCGGCACGCCGGCTGTTAGCTCGCGAGCCCCGGCTCTTCGCGGGCCGCGCTGTTCCACAGCCGCAGTTCGGCTTCGCGGCGAGCCTTCAGGCCGGCGTTCACCTCCGTGCCGGCGTGATCCCAGCGCAGTAACTGCTCGCCGGCCTCGGCGAAATGGCCCGCGTTGAGTTCGAGCAGCAGAGTCGACTCAGCCAGACGCCCCTGGCCCAGGTTAAACACAAAATCGACCAGCGCGTCGAACTGCCCCTGGATCAGCGGCACTTTCACAAGTCGCGCCAGGACCTGCTCGACTTCGCGCACGTCCTCGTAGAGAATTGCCGTTGCCTGCATTTCAGTGATTCCTTTTGGAAACATCTCGCGATGGACGAGCCGGTGCCCGTACCCGATTGTCGGAAGGCCCTCAACGTCAAGATAGACGTTCCCGCGAAAGCCCTCCGATTTTTTGATCAGTTCCAGTCCCGCTGCACTCAGCTCCATGTCCGCTCCATTTTGGGGTCTTAAGCCAATGATGGCAGCTTTCGCGAATTAAACTGCAACACGGAGATGAGAGACCAGAGAAAAGAGATCGTGCGGCGAATCAATGAGTTAAGGGGCTGGCCCGTGGGTAGATCGGCAAGCTGGCTGCTTGACGGCAAATGCGGTTGACGAGATACCTGCTGCCTGGCCCGCCCGCGAGCGAATGGATGCTCAGTTGGGCGTTCCAGATGACGCCTCGCGCAAACGGCAGTTGGTTACAGCTGGGGCGATGCCAGGGACCGGGACAGTCAGAGCGAGCCATCGAACAGTAGCCGGAGACTACGCATGTGCGACCTCAACCGGCAAAAGGGTCAGAGTGAGCACGGTAATGTCGTCCTCCTGCCCAAACTGCAGCGCGGCAAGCGCGATCTCCTCAGCGGATCGGGTGGAAATGGCGCGGGTGCGATCGAAGCCGAAGAGCTCGCCAGAGGGCGATTGAGCTTCAACCACGCCGTCGGAGAGAAAAGTTAGCGCTTCGCCCGGGGCAAGGCGTGCGCGGGTCTCTGGGTATGCGGCCTCAGGCACAATGCCGAGTGGCAGGCCGGGCTCCGAGTGCAGCTCGCGGCCATTGTAGTAAGGCGGCAGCTGTCCGGCGTTGGCGATGGTGAGGGCGCCATCAGGTTTGAGCAACGCGCAGAGGCAAGTGACGAAACCTCCGTCGGTGCGCCCGCAGAGTTGCCGGTTCAGCCGATCGAGCATGTCGGCGGGAGCAAGGTGCTCCTGCGCCAACGCTCCTGCAGCACCGACGATAAGGGTGCCCAGCATGGCGGCCCGCAATCCCTTGCCGCTCACGTCTCCCATCAGGACAAGCGCCGAGCCGTCAGATTGCGGAAAAACCTGGTAAAAGTCACCGCCCACTTCGCTGGCCGCGCGGTAGGCGGCCTCGCAGGTGAAGGCTTTGAGTTGCGGCAAATCGACGGGCACAAGCTGGCCTTGTACGCGGCGGGCAGCCTCCATCTCCGTGCGCAGCCGCTGCTCCTGGCGCGCGGAGCGGGCAAACCGCAGTACCAGCACGGCGCCAATGGCGAAATAGGATAGTGTCGTGAAGAGCTGTTCCCAGCTCACATCGAAATGCGAGCCCCGATAAAGGATCATCGTGCCCTGGAAGTTGACCAATCCGGAAGAGTACAAGGCGGTTACTACGGAAACGATGCTTTGCACCACAAGGCTGAAGAAGAAGGGAATCAGGAACAGTTGCGCGTCACGATTTCCTCGCCGCGCCAGGGTGTAGAGCCGCACAAAGACGGCGATGGAGAGAAACAGATACATTGGCGCCACGATCCAGAAAAAGCCTGACAGGGGGATAATCCCAAACTCGACCGATGGGCCGGCGATGGCATTCATCCAAGCCGCAGCCAGGCAGACAGAGAGCAACCGATCGGCTTTGGCGCCCACGAATCCCCAGGTGAAGAGAAGCCAAAAGCACAGGAGGACGGAATCTGAGACATTGGAGGCATTCGCCCAAAAGGGAACGCCACCTCCCACCTGGCGAAGCATCCAGATCAGCAGATCGAGGGCTGCGGAGCCGCAGAGGTAGACCGCGGCGTAGGCGTACTCGCGTGCCTGCCGCTGTAGCAGGAATAGGCCGAAGCTGAAAAGGCCAATACAGAGGCCCGTCAGGTCAACGGTCCAGCCGGGGATTTTCGTTAACCATCGATTTTCGTTTTCCAGCGCGACTATGCGCTCCACATCCGGTTTGGCTCCCAGCAGGGCAGGCTGCAAAGCGGCTCCGCCGCCCAGCCTTTCGGCTTGTTGCCAGGCTCCCCACACTCGAAGCGCCACTTCGACGGAGCGGCCGTGTAGCGCTGCAGGAACGGGAATGGCGTACACCGTGCGGAGGTACGTCCACGCGGGCTCGGGACGCATGCGGCCCACAGTGCCCTCGAGAGTGCCGTCAATGTAAATCTCAACGGCACTGGCCGGCGGGTATATGGCGAGCGCCAGCGGCTCGCTGGTGTTGGGAAGAACAACGCGCATGCGATACCACGCGTACCCCGCATAGCCCTTGCGCCCCTCGCTGGCCCAGTCCTTGTCAATGCGGTGCAGGGCCCATTGCGAGTCGTCGAAGTCGGGTTGGGCAAAATTCTGGTTGTCGCCGAAGTGGAGACGCCACGGCGCATCGAGCACTGTCGGACCGCCGGTCGCTGAGGCGTCCACCTGCTGCGCGGTCGCTGGCAAGGCGGCAACGAGTGCCGTCAGGAGGGCGGCAAAAACAGACCGATACCGATGCATGCGACTCCAGGGGAACGCGGGGACCGATGGGATAAGGGTACATGATGGGAAAAGACGGGCGGGGGGAA